>Ga0209698_10002691_pt1 | contig 20003 bp, 16 predicted proteins | sample LitLauG_LLR_2012_FD_187203 | JGI IMG/M metagenome (GOLD analysis project Ga0209698, IMG submission 187203) | Freshwater sediment microbial communities from Pennsylvania, USA - Little Laurel Run_MetaG_LLR_2012 (SPAdes) (version 2) | ecosystem: Environmental > Aquatic > Freshwater > Creek >...
GATTTTGACGGTCGCCGGCGCCGGCTACGCCATGATCTTCACGATGGAAATCGCCACCCAGGTGTTCAACGTCTACGAAGCGGCGATACTTCAGAGCGTCTACCGCGTCTCGCCCCTGGTGGCCGGCTACACCGTCGCGGTCATGGCCTTGGGCTGGACCGCCGCGGCATTCCTGGCGGGCTCGCAACCCGAGGCCCGCCATGGCGCCTTCATCCGCGTCGGCGCCGCCACCATCGTGTTGGGCTGCCTCCTCATGACCCTCGCGATTGGCCGCGAGCCTTTGGGCTGGATCGTCTCGGCCGGCGCCATTGTCGGCGTCGGTTTCGGACTGTCCTGGGCCCTCACCGCCAGCCGTATCCTCAAAGCGCTCCCCGATGACGAACGGGCCATCGGATCGGCCGCGGTGCCCACCACCTCGCTCATCGGCGGCGCCGTCGGCGCGGCCATGGCCGGCGCCGCCGCCAATGTTCTGGGCCTGGCCCACGCCTTCACCCCCGCTCACGCCCAGGCTTCGGCCCCGTGGCTGTTTGGCGCCTTTCTGCCCCTCGCCGGTTTGGGTTGTCTGGCCGCGCTGCGGCTGACATCTGAACCTGACGCCTAGTTCGGGTTCTGTGAGCCGTCGGCGGACGGGGCGCCTGTCGCCATCTGTCGGGCCGAGATCGCCCCGGGGACGACGGCGGCGTTAAGGCGCACGGCGTTGATCGCCGGTGTCAGCCTGGACATCACCGAGGCCGGCGCCGCGGCGGGCCCCGGGGTCGCCTGGAGCAGACCCGTTTGCGCGGGCGCCGTGTCGGAAAGCGCCGCCTCGGGGCTGGGAAGGAATTTCAAAAGCTCGGGAGAGACCGTCATCTGGGGCGCGTTGCGCTGGGCGGCTTCCCCATTCTCGCCCATCCGGCTCATCCCGACTTCCGCCTTGTTGGCCAGTTGGTACAGATCTTCGCTCGCGGGGTTGAGGCGAAAGTCGCCGTCGGAATCGTAGGGTGAGCCGATAGCGCGCTTAAGCTCGGTGGGAGTGAACAGATCCCCCGGCAGCTCCGTCTGATCGGCCGCGCCGATCATGTGCATCAACACCTGTCGCGCGGCGTCGTGGTTCGCCTTGGCCGCCGCGAAGCCCGGAAACTGCTTGTCCGTATATTGCACCAGGGCGTCGTTCAGGCCCGACAAGGCCTGGCCCATCCGCTTTTCGTCCCCGGTCTGGGCCCTCAGCTCATTCGCCCGCCGCTCGATGATATTGTGATAATCCATGATGTTGGCGCCGCCCAGCGCATCCTGGTCCATTGGAGTGAAGGCGTTGGCGACGATCCAGTTCTTGAAAGCCTCCTGCTTGTCGGGGTTGATCGTCTCCAATTGCCGCACCGATTGAGTGAAGATCGGCGGCAGGTCGGTGTTGACATCCACCTTGCCCACGATCGCGCCCGCGGCGGTCTTGGCGGCGTCCACCGCGTCGCCGACGTGCCGCAGGGTTGCATAGCCCGGCGCCACCGTGCCTGGCCGTCTCAGGCCCAACGGCTTCAGCGCCCTATTGGCCACCACATCGTTGAACGCCTCGATCACCTGGCGCTGCGCCGGTGTCATCGGCTGGCTCATGCGTCCCTGCGCGGGCGCGGTGAGATCGGCGTCGCCGACGAAGCGCGCCAGGCCCTGGGGAGCGGATGGCGCCGTCGCCGCGTCGTCGGGCGAAAGGATCCGGGCGGAGGGCGCCTGCGCCGCCTCGCTCGCCGGCGGCGCGGCGGCGCGTTGCGAACCGGGCGCCCACGGCTCGGAGACGCCGCCGCCGACGATAGATCCCGCCACCTGCGCCAGCTTCTGAGCGGTCGCCCCTCCCCCCGCCGCCTGCGCCGCCAGACGCGCGCCTTCGGAACCGAGGGCGGGCAGCACCACCCGTCCGGCGCGGGTCCATGCGCCGCCGCCGCCCAGGACGGCGTTCGGCAGGAACGACCCGGCGGCGCGCGCCACCCTCTGCGCCTCGGTGCGCGGCCCCACGGCCTGCATCCGCCGCATCGGCGTCGGCAGCACCGATCCGCCGGAGATCGCGTCCAGACCGTCGGCGGCCAGGTCGCCATAGGGCGAGGGCAGCCAATGGGTCAGGCCCGCGCGCAGCGCCGGACGCAGAGTGTTGAACGCCGAGTTCAGATGATCGTTGGGCAGCTGCCGCAGCGCCATGTCCCTGGCCATGCCCCCGACCTGTTCGGCGCCGTCGATCATGCCCCGGCTGAACTGATCGAAGAGTCCGGTCGGCGCCGGCGCCGCCGCCGCCGCGGCGCGCGCGGCGCGCAGCGCCGATTGCGCATCGGGCGCGGCCTGCCGCACCACGCGCCCGTCGGGCGTGCGAACCTGATAGATGGGCATTAGTCCACTCCTATGATGGCGTAGTCGCCCGGCGCCTCGGCGCCGGACATGGCGGACGATCCGCCGCCGGCGGTCGACGACGCCGCCGCCGCCGCATGCAGGGCCGCGATCTGCGCGTCTGTCATCATTTCAGGCGTCAACCGCTCGGGATCGATGCCCAGGCCGGGATTGGCCCGGGCGATATGCTGGGCGATGTCGGCGCGCAGCACGGGATCCGCGGTCCGCATCGCGATCGCGCGCGCCACGGCGTCCGCCAGCATGAGGCGACGCGACGCCGCCGCCGGATCGGCCATTGGGTCGGGTCCTGACGCCGGCAGGGTCCGCGGGAGTTGCCCGTCCATCACCCCGGCGGCGGCAGGCGGGGCGAGGGGCCCGTCTCCCGGCCGATCGCGGCCTTCCGTCGCGATCCGCCTGCCAACGCGGAAGGCGTTGACGTAGTCGCCCACCGCGTCCGGCGTCTTCAAAAGGCTCCAATCGATGTCGTCGTCGGCCATGTCCCTATCCTCCAAAGCTCGTCACGCCGGGCGCGTAGCCGCCGGTCAGCGGGGCGGCGACGCCAAAGCCGGGGTTGATGGCGTTGGCCGGCGGGGCGAAACTGGATCCGCCCACCACCGCGCCGATCCCCTTGATCGCGTTATTGATCGCGCTCGTCGTCGCGCTGGCCCCCGTCAGGGTGGCGTTCGCCGCCGTATTGGCCGCGTTGTTGTTGTTGCCGGTCACCGCGTTGGCGTAGCTTTGGCCGGCGCCCGCGAGGCCGCTGGCCGCGCTCTGGCCGGTGTTGGCCAGCCCTTGCAGATTGCCCTCATATTGCTGGCCATACTGGTCGGCCAGGCCGGCGCCGTAGGCGTCCAGCGCCTTCAGCGTCGCGCCGCTGCCCAGAAGGCCAGACGCCGCCTTGGACTGCGTCACCGCGTCCAGACCCTGCTGTTTGGTGAACTGATACCCCGTCGAGTTGAGATAGTCGTTCAGCGCCTTCTGGCTGGCGGCCGGGTCGCCGCCGATGCCCAGGAAGCCCTGCAGCGCCGTCTCGGCGTTTGTGCCGGCGTCGATGTAGGGCTGGGCCAGGCCCTTGTTCGAGTTATAGATCTGGCTTTGCAGCGCATCGTTGTTGGCCGCCGTGGTCGCGGCGGTGTTGGCCGCGCTCGAGGCGGCGCCGGAGCTGATCGCGGCCCCGGCCACGGCGCCGCCGGCGGCCAGCAGGCCGCCTATCACTACTGCAGGCATGAATCACCTTTCCAGAACGGGGTGGCCTTCCAGGCCTCGATATCCAGGCGGAAGGGCCGCAATCGGCCGATCGACGGAGCGTCGCGCCAGTCGCCGCAGGCGACGAACCCGGCGCCGCGGGGCGGGCGGCTGCGCGGGTTGCCGTCGACCTCATAGGTGGTGATCATCGCCGCGCCTTGGTTGAAGACGAAGCCGATCGCCTGAACCCCGGCGCGGATCACCTCGCGGCCGCGGCCGGCGGGCGTGAAAAGGCTGTGCATCTCCACGATTGTCGGCGCGACCTGCACGAACATGAACCCGCCGTGCTCGGCCGCCAGGGGCATCACCGACGCCGATCCGGCCCACAGGCCCACCTGCGCCGGCGTCACCTCGCCCAGCCAGGGCAGAACGTCGGGATCGGCCGCCACCGCCGCCCACCAGGCCGGATCGCGCTCGATGCGGATCTTGACCTGGCTCACAGCCACACCCCGCCCAGCGCCCGAATCGAATAGTTGATCGTCGCGATCACCGGCGATCCGGTGTCCGACGTATTGGTCACCGTCACCGTGCCGGCGCCGCTGGCCCCGCCCACCACCACGCTCCATACCAGGATGTCAGAGGGGTGGACGACAAACGGGCCGCCATAGAAATAATAGGTTCCGTTCAGCAGATAGCCCAGGGATCCGCCGCCGACGATGGCGGCGGAGAGCGTCACCGGATTGGTGATGGCCAGCGTCTGGCCGTTGGACGTGCCGGCGACGATGCCGGTGATCGATGTCCAGGCCGGCAGGGTCGAGATGTGCACGCTGCCGCCCAGGCCCGGCGCGCCGGCGCCGATCTGGCCGGTGGCCAGGGCCATCATCACGCCGGACACTCTAGGAAAGCCCCGAGCCGCTGATCACGAAGGTGTTGGAGGTTTCGGCCAGCAGCACCGCCAGGCCGCCGGGCGCCAGGGTCCAGTCCTTGTTGGTGTTTCCCCCCGCGCCATAGACCACCACCCCCGTCCCGCGCACGATGGTGATGTTGGCCGTGCTGTTGGCGGCGTTGCGCACCGTCACGGCGGTCCCCAGCACATAGGTGTTGGGGGCGATGGTGTAGCTCGTCGCCGCCGCCACGAAGCCGCGCACCGTGCGGCCGGTGTCGGTGGCCTGCAGCGTATAATTGCCGTCCTGCTCGTTGATCGGAATGCCGAGGTAGCCGGCGGAATAGACGTTGGCGGTGGTCACGCTCAGCACCAGGTTGGTCGCGGTGTCGCCGGCCTTGTTCAGCGGCGTGTAGCCGAGGTTGGCCAGGGCGACGCCGCTGGCCAGCATCGCGCTGGTCACCGCGCCGGCGCCGATCACCACGGGCATGGCCACCGGATCGATGTCGCGGATCAGCACGGCGCCCGCGGTCAGCAGCTGGCAGCGATAGGTCACCATCGGATCGAGATAGATCGGCGCGAACAGCCCCCCGGAATCGGCCACCACGGGGTTGCTCAGCGGCGTCGAGAGCGCGCTCGACGAATAGACGTTGGTCGGCGTCGTCGTGCCGGTCAGATAGAACTGCAGCAGCGCGCCACTGAGGGGCGCGCCATTGGCGTCCACGGCCCGCAGCACGGGCATGGAGAGAAGATTGCCGGTCATGATTGCCTAACCCCAGGAGCGCGGGCGCCCTCGCCCGCAAATTGTCGCCACCTCAGATGAGGTCGAAAACAGCGGCGCGCCGCTAGGCCGTCACCGCCGCGCCAGTATCGACGGCGTTCCAGTGGCCGTTGGACCACCAGCACAGCATCCCCGTGCCCGCCCCGGCGCCTTCGCCGACCTTGCGGCCGTTCACGGCATAGGCCAGGTCGCCCTCCGCCGCGCTGGCGGGCATGTCGGCGACGGTGGCGTAGGCGAGATAGAGCGCCAGGCCGACGCCCGTCCCGATCGGGCCGCCCATGTGCAGGCCGTTGACCGGCGTGACGTGCGCCGTGGCCGGCGCGGCGGCGCTGGCGATGGTGTGGGCCGCGTCGACCAGATCGGTCGCGCCGCCCAGCCGGCTATAGATCGCCGACAGCCAGATCTGCCAGGGTTTGGAGACATAGGGCCCATCCAGAAACGGAAACTGGAATGGCGGCTGGGACAGGTTAACGGCGGCCATGCGCATCTCTCCCGCTCCGGCTGTTGAAACGGCGCCTCTCGTCCCCATCAGGAGGTGGAGGACGGGAAACGTTTGACCGGGGCCGAAGGCTTGGAGGGGGAAGCGCCCCCTAAGCTGCCGGCCGCGTTGCTTTAATCTCTAGGTTCTTGACCTGATCGGCAACAGGAACGCCTGCCACCTCAATTCCGCGGACGTGCCGCACCTCACGGATGCGCCGCCAACAAACGACGTGCATCGCTGTCCCCGTGATCGGCCGCCTTGCGAAGCCACGTCGCCGCTTTGGCCTTGTCCAGGGCCACTCCCTGGCCATTAGCGTACAGCAACCCGATGTTGTGTTCCGCATTTGCATACCCCTGGTCAGCCGCCTTGCGGTACCAATACATCGCCTGGGTAAAATCCTGCTTCACACCTTCGCCATTCTGAAACATCACTCCGATGTTGAACTGTCCATTTGCGTCACCCTGATCTGCCGCCTTGCGGTACCAATACATTGCTTGCGTGGGGTCGCGCTTCACACCTTGACCGCTTACGTACAGCCCCCCGACGTTACCTTCCGCTTTTGCGTGCCCCTGGGCGGCCGCCTTGCGGTACCAGTCCATCGCCTCAGAGTAATCCTGCTTCACACCCTGACCATGCGCGTACAGCAACCCGATGTTGAATTCCGCGTCTGCGTACCCCTTGCGGGCCGCCTTGCGGTACCAATCTATCGCCTGGGCAAAGTCCTGCCGCACACCTTGGCCCTCTTGGTACAACACTCCAATGCCGAACTCCGCGTTTTCGGACCCCTGATCGGCCGCCTTGCGGTACCAATCCATCGCCTGGGTGGGGTCCGGCTTCACGCCTTCCCCGTGCTCGTACATCACCCCGATATTGTACTCCGCGTCGGCATCACCCTGATCCGCCGCCTTGCGGTACCAATCCATCGCTTCGGTGAAGTCCTGTTTCACCCCTCGGCCAATGCCGTACAGTCCCCCGACATTGGTCTCTGCGGAAGCGTGACCTTGGTCGGCCGCCTTGCGGTACCAATCCATCGCCTGGGCGAAGTCCTGCGTCACACCCTCGCCATTCTCGTACATAAGCCCGATATTGTACTCCGCGTTTGCGTCACCCTTGTCGGCAGCCTTGCGATACCAATCCATCGCCTTGCCAAAGTCCTGTCCGACGCTTTGCCCATTGGCGTATAGCGAGCCGATGCTGACCTCGGCATCTGCGTCACCGTGATCGGCCGCCTTGCGATACCAATCCATTGCCTGGGCAACGTCCTGCTTCACGCCCTGACCATTGTCGTAAAGCGCCCCGATGTAGAATTCCGCGTTTGCGTGTCCCTGATCGGCGGCCTTGCGGTACCAATCCATCGCCTGGGTGAAATCCTGCTTCACGCCTTGGCCATTCGCGTATAGCAACCCGACGTTGACCTGCGCGTTTGCGTCACCCTGATCGGCCGCCCTCCGGTACCGATCCATCGCCTCGGTGAAGTCCTGTTTAACGCCCTGGCCATTGGCGTACAGCGACCCTATGCCGTTCTCTGCCCGTTCATCTTGTTGGGCGGCGGCCTTATCGTACCACGCGATCGCGTTGGCGTAGTCACGCGTCAGTCCGCCATAGCCATAGGCATAAGATGTACCCAGCAGTTGCTGGGCGTGAGCGTTTCCGCGCGCCGCAAGCGACTGGAGGTCGGCCATCGAGTTGGTCTTCAGGAACCTTTTCACAATGTCTTCACTGCTCAGCACGGACCATTCATGGTCGGTCACGGCCTCAAGGCTTGCCAGGCCTGGGGCGGCGGCGGTCACCGGTATCTCTGCCTGTAAAGTGGGGGCGGAGACGCTGTTCGGCCGATCCCTGATGGCCGCTCTCTGGCTGACCGCATGGGCTCTCAATGTGTCGTCGTCGTCGGAATACGGGTCCTTTTCGCGATAGGCGGCCAGGAAGCGGTCCCACGCCGCTCGCCTCAATTCGGCAGGCCCCTGGAATGCGGCGACCTTGTCAAAGGCCGCTCTCATGGACTTCAGGCGAAGTTCCCATTGCGGACGCAACGCATCGTTCTGCGCTTTCAGGTCGTCCAGGGAAACGTCCGAGTTGCTGGGGCCGGCGACGCGTGGGACCGGCGCCGCCATGACAGCGCCGCCGGAACTCATTGGGGTGGATGGCGGCAAAGGCGAAGCGCGCTCGACCAGTGTGATTTCGTCACCCGAGATGCTCCCCATCTCGAACGGGCGCTGCAGGCCACGGCTCGCCTTCAACACGTCGTCCCGGATCGCGCCTGCCAGACGGTGGATTTCCAGGCCTGGCTCCTGCAGCCGGCGCGCCGCGGCCGAGGCGAACGGACTGTCGGCGCCGGTCGGACCATCCTCGGCCAGCTGCCCGGGGGCCGCGGCGTAGACCACCATGACGTCGTCGGCGCCGGCCTCGCCCGCCAGACCCTGATGAACCGTGTGGGTCGGGCTGGTCCACTTGTTCGCCCACGGGTTTTCCCGGCAGGCGTCCAGCAGGACCATGCGCAAAGTGGCGCCTTGGGTGGCGTCCAGCAGGAACTCCAGCTTGACCGCCTCGTAGGGTAGGTCGCTCTCGTATTGCAACGCGGCGTCGGTCGGCAGCATCCAGTTCACGCCCGCCGACTCCACGCCGTGGCCGGCATAGTAGATCAGGGCGATGTCGGCTCCATGCGCCGCGTTCTTGAACCGCCTCAGCGCGTCATTGAAGGCCTTGAGGTTTAGATCGGCCGGCGCGTCGATTTCCTCGAAGCCGGCGTTGGCGAGCGCGCGGACAATCAGCTGAGCGTCCCTGGGGGCGTTCGGCAGCGTGCCAGCGTGTTCATAGGCGCTGTTGGCGATCACCAAGGCGACCCTGCGCGGCGCACCGGCCCACGCCGTTGCGCACGGTATCGGCAGAGCGACCAAGGCAAGGATCAGCATTGCCGCGCGCCGCAGCGTCGCCACACTAAGCCAGCCGCCGACATCTGTCTTGGATCGCCTCACCCGTCTCCGCCCGCACCCTGCCCGATCGCTACAGAGACATCGCCGCTGGCGTCAAAGCAACCCCCAGGGGGCGTCAGGCGCGAGCGGGGGAAGTTCCCCGAGCAACCTTACGCTCACCCCGACATCCGTGAACGCACCCCGCCGAAGCCTTTGCGATCCTTGCCCAAATGAGCCGCTCCGAAAGCGCGTCGGCCAACATCTCGACGTCGGCTTTGCAATGCCGAGGCAGCACTCTCATGGCGATCAGCCGACACTGCAGGTCTATCAATTCCAACTCGATGGCGACGCGCCGCTTCACGGATGCCGTGCCGGGGGAGTCTCGTCGGACTTTTCGTGTGGTCATGGTTCTCTTCCTTCGCGTGTTCGTGGTGAAACTTTGAGTTGCTGGCGGACGTTCGCTCAGCACCAGAGGCCGGCTCCGGCTTCGCAGGCGGGCATGTCGGCGACGGTGGCGATCACGCGCGCGGCGCCGAAGAGATCGGTCGCGCCGCAGACCCGGCCATCGATCGACAACAGCCCTATCTGCCAGGGCTTGGAACCGCAGGGCCCATCCAGAAACGGAAACTAGACCGAAGGCTGAGAGAGATTGACGGCGGCCAACACATCACCCTTTCAACCCAGCCCAAAATCCCAGCCCAACAATGGTCCACCCGAATTTAAGCTTTGGCGCCCTATCGCTTGGCTCGGGCGCGAGGGCGGGCGGACTGACCGGCGCTCGGGATCGAATGGCGATAGGCGATGCCCTCAGATGAATCAGAAAACCGGCGGGACGAACCGCCCGCGGAGACCCGGTTAGACCGGATTGCCGCGGTCGTGTTCGCCGTCCTCGCAGCGTCGATGATCGCCGTTCCGATCGCCATGACGGCCTGGGTGATCTCTCACCCCAATCCCGGTCCCCCGCCCCCCAAGCCAGACCCTCTGGCTGCAGAAGACGCGCGGCTCCTGAACGAAGCTGTCGCGGATATCGGCGTGAAGCCACCGGATGTGGAAAACGCGGAGTTCAACGCGGGCTGGAACAAGATGGCCTACGACGTCACGGCGCCCGACACCAGCCCGAAGTGCCACCGCTGGATGTTTGGGAATAGCTGCGACTAGGGTGCGATAGGACGGGGTGACAGGATCTCCTGTCACCGCAATGCGATGCATCGGCGCCTGCTCGAATTCAATTCCCGCTATAGCCCTCGCAAAATACCCGACACCGAACGTGCCTACATCTTGCTCGAGGGCTCCACTGGCAAGCGTTTGATGTATCGACAGCCTGATCAAACCGCGCACGCTTAGGCAGAAGGCGAAGCGCCTAGCGGCGATTCAATGGCGGGGACTCAACTTCCCGGGCAAAACGTGAGACTGCGGCACCCGTCTCACCACGCTCCCTCTTGGGCGCGCGGCTGGGGAGGCGTTGTCAGCGCCCGTAGCAGCATGGCGTCGCGGTCTTGATCCGCACCCGACGCGAGTTCTTAATTAGACTTGTCCATAGGTAAAACCTACCACATTGCGAGAGCGTTGGAATGGCCCAAAGACGGGTTGGATTTACGGTGACAGTGGGCCTTAACCCACGCTTGCTTATGTTCGCGTTCGAAGAGAAAAGTAATGATTTATACGTATTCCTCAGATCGGGGCTGTTCGATAGAAAAGTAAATACAAAATCAATCACAGGAAATATAAATACGCAGAAATTTAGTGTTCACCCCACCAAAAACAATCCCGAACTAAATGTAATTAAGCAATATTTGAATGCGGGAGATGAGCGTACATCTGTAATAATGACAAAAGCCATCAAAAATGGAAGCAAATTTGCGTATTTATTTACTTGGAGAACATCAGATCTATCGGATAGACATTATGACATGCGGAAATGTGATTTCATCCAAAACATTGGGTCGTTCGATCCATCGAAACAAACCTTGTTTATTGGCTTATTAGTGGGCGCTCCCAACCATCGCTTCCGATTAGGGTGGGATGACAATGTATCTGCCCATCAGATGCGTTTTAGAAACTACCGTTTAGTTATCTTGCACAGCGTCCTGAATTTTCCCTCGAGCCCTACAGGACACTTCATTCATAGGAAGACGGTTGATCCAACTACTCTTGAGGGCAATGCAGCTAACGATATGAAAAAAGCCATCGACGGCCACACTGATATAGATTGTTTAAACATATTTAAATCGGAAGGGGAAATTTTAGTTCGGCGATATCGTGAATTAATTTATTCAGTGAACAATTAACATAGAAATAATGTGTTTCTATTCCGTCATATTATTTTGATCATTCAGAACAACGTGATGTTTCATACATTTTTGCTCGCATGCGAACTGCCGCGAAATCGGGCTTTGGACGGCTATTTATTGTCCAACCGATCTCAGGTTCTAGCGCCGGCCTGCCGGCCGATTGAGTGTCATTGTTTGCTACGGTACGTTGACCGGTTAGTTCCCGGCGCGCGCCTCAAGCAAAGGGGGTAGTTACTGACAGACGGCGGCACCTTCGACAGACCACAAACGATATTGGGGGCCGAGACCAATCAAACCCCCGGCCGCGCCGAATTCAGCTCCAAATGGCTAAAAACCACGTTCACCGCGTCGCTGCACCGCACCTCAATCAGCCTTCCCGGCGCGCGCATCAGCCCCAGCCGGTTCCAGAACGCCCGCGTGTAGTAGGCCCCCACCGGCCCCAGCTGGGCGGTGTGCCAGTCGCTGAAGGTGCGGCCCAGGGTGTCGCTGAAGCGCATCTCGATCACCGGCTTGCTCGCCGCGCCCGTGGCGTTCCCCACCCCCACCACGCCATGCAGCACGATGTTGGTGTTGCGCGGCGTCCCTTCCTCGATCTTGATGAAGGCGCTGGCCTTGCGCGTGAAGGGGCCGTTCGCGTCGCTATAGGCGCCCACCTGCATCAGCCAGAGATCGTTGGTGGTATCGTCGCCCACATAGACGGTGTCGTTCACCGAACACGCCACCTGGCCGCGGAACTGCGTCCGCCCCCAGCTGTCCCACGCCTGCCACTCGCCGCGCTCATAGCTTGAGCCATAGGCCTGGGCCTGGGTGCCGATGCGGGAAAGGTCATAGGCGTAGGTGCCGACGCCGGGGATATTCAACACATAGAACTCATGCCCCTCGAACGTGGCGGCCCAGGCGCACATGGCCCCGGGCGTGGCGCACTGGCGGATCTTGTCCTCGATGGTCGACGAGCTGATCCGCGCCGGCACGCTGCCCACCCGATAGACCACCTTGTTGTCGCCCACCCAGAAGATGGCGTTATCGGCAAAGGCGATGGTGTCGCGGCTGATGCAGCCGCGCTGATAGCCCTGGCCCTGGTTGGGGGCGAAGGGGGCGTTGGCGTCGGCCGTCACGCCCCAGAACTCGATGGTCTGCTGGCCGAAGATCACCAGCTGCTGGTTGAGGATCGCGCAGCCGACGTTGGGATCGGGCGAGGATTCGGCCGTGGCGAAATCAAGGCCGCTCTCATTGGCCGCGTCGTTGATCTCGCTGTACCACCATAGGTTGGTGCCGATGGCCATGTAGACGAACCGGCCATCCAGCCACGCCACATCGCTCACCGGCGGCAGGACGGGATTGACGATCGGGTTGAAGTTCGCCCCGTCGTAGAGATAGGCGACGCCGCTCGCCACCATCACCATCTGCCGCGCGCTGGCCGCCCAGCGCACCCGATCCGTCCCCGCGATGGCGCCGCAGCTCGCGCCGGTGCTTACGTTGTACGCCGTCTGGCCGGAGACGATGAAGAGGCCGCCGCCAAAGATCGGCGGCGCCTGAAACACCCCCCGGATCGGCCCCGCTCCATAGTTGAAGCCGGTGACCAGCCCGGCGCGCGAATAGTGCACCTCGCGCAGGCCCACGTAAGGCACATAGGGCCGCTCTTCGCGCAGCGGCGTCTCTTCCGAAACCATGTTGACCGGCAAGACGTTCGGCATGCCGAACGCCCGCGAAAAGGCGTCGGTGAAAAAGGGGATGCGCAGGCCATCCTTGGCCGTGATCCCGTCGCTGCGAAACTGGGCGATCTGGGCGCTGGGCGCCGAGCCTTGCAGGGGCATAGGTTAACTCCGACAACTAGGCCGCTCGCGTTCGAAGGGCTAACGGGTCGGGCAATCTCAGCACCGTGGGCAATACGATGCCGGCGGTTTACCCCAAGATCGGCAATGTGTTCGGCAACCATGGGACCGTCAATCACTCTTGCGGACAGAACGTCACCAACGGCGGTATCGTTCACACGAACACCGCAGAAAGTTCTTTCGCCACTAGCAAGCGCGGATTTGCGGTCACTTCCACAACATCAGCGAGGCGCTTCTGCACCGCTACCTCGCCGAATCTGATTTCCGCTATAACGACTGCTCCGCGCTGGAGATCGACCATACCCAACGCCCGAACGAAGCCATCAAGGGCTCAACCGGCAAGCATTAGACCTATCGGTGGGTTGGTGAAACGGCTAACGCTGAAGCAGAAGGCGCGAAAGATTCGCGCGACACGAAAGGCTAGCGGTCATGGCAACGTCTAAGTGCGGCTCATGTGGCGGCCACAGTTTCGAAATTAAAGAAGTCAGCCCTAATGGGGGACGCTTCAAATATTCGTTTGTTCAATGTAGCTCATGCGGGGTCCCAGTTGGGGTTCTGGACTTTTTTAACCTCGGGTCCCTCCTACAGGATCAGGAGAAAGCGATTGGATCCCTCGCAGATAAGATTGATCGAATCGCGCGGAAACTTCCGTGACAACCAAGTAAAGTTTGTGATCGGCAACTTCCCCGCCGCAGCCTCGGCACGTCCACAAAGCGTCGAGGATTCTGAAAACCGATCAACGGTCATCGGACGAGTCACCCCTCTTTCACCTAGGGATGACTCCAGCTCACGGGGCTTAGGCGGTGTCGCTAGTGCATTCTTAAACGCCCGCGCGAAGCGTTCTTCGAAGCCGGGTTCGTCATCATGTAGGGACTGATCGGCATGGCAATCCCAAAAACAAAAAATATCAGCAACGCCCAAGAGCCGACTGAGGGATACTGGGCGGCTCTTGGGGAATTTATACACCACTTTTCAAAGGTGGAGAGAATGCTACACATCGTCCTTCGGCAGCAGTCTGGGGCGGACGCGAGGGTGTGCAAGGCCGTATTCTCCGGCCTAAGAAACGATACCTGCCGCGACTACATAAACCGTGTTTGTGACGCCATGGGACGGTCAGAGCTAAAGGCGCGCCTAAAAGGCGTGTTCGACCAACTTGGACAAATTAGCGCCGCGCGAAACGCAATCGTCCACTGGGGTGCATCAACACTTGAAGATGATAGTATCGTCGCAATGAACGAATTTTTGGCGCATACAGACGAGAAATTTCGCCAAATACCCCTTTCCACCGTTATCTTGCGATCAATGATCGACGACCTTATTAAGATCAACATTCATCTAGCAGCTGAGGTTTGGAAGATGCAGCCTGCTGACTCGCGGAATCCAAATCTCATGGAGACTATTGGCCCGACGTTGTCTTCCGCATGGCGATATAAACCGCCTCAGCAATCTCCTCTTGGGAAGGGAAACCCGAACCGAGATCAAGTGCAGCCGCCCCAAACCGGCGCGTCTCTTCCAACACCGTAACCGGCGGGGCCCCGGCACCATTCGAATCGTTCGTTTGAGTTGCGTTCCGTTAAGTATATAGTTCCACACGCAAATATTAACCTTGACAACTCATTGAAATTGACGACCAACAATAACGCATGCGACGTTTGGATAACTGATTTGCCGGACCGCACCGAATGCGACGCCTCCATTTGCTTTAGTGTCACTGCATTTTAAGACCGCCCATTGAAACAAGAATGGCCGGTCAAAATTTAACTCTTCCGATGCCGTTACCACTCCAAAGGACAGGGTATTGCCGCCGGGAGCATAAGATATTTGTGCTACCTTTGCCACAGCTTGCGCCCCTCGATAAAGAGAATCGGGGCTCCTCTGTTCTAAGGCAGAGACACGTCGATTAACGGACGACAGCCTTTCGATGATTGCGTCGGCAAGTTGCTGGGCGGACCCTTCGGGAGCAGCGTCCAAATGTGCGGCGGTCGCGATCTGCTTCATAATACCTTGCAGGAGTGCGTTTTGAGCGAGCAGTTTCCCGTTTTGCGCTGCCAGGACGCCATTCTCGTCCTGAACTGCGCGCAGTTGCTCGCCCTGTGTAGACACCTGGGCATTTAAGGTGCCAATCCGGTCAGTTTGAGTATCAATCTTTCCCGGAATAGTCCTCGATGCCGCTGTATCAATACGACCCACGTGGTATTCGAGCTTATTACTCGTCGCGGCGGTGCGGATTCCACCTAAAATTATTGCACCGACGCCAACGGTCCCGATTAGGCCGAACGCAACCTCGTAAAAAATTCTCCGATTTTCAGACGGCGGCCTAGTCGTCACGAGAAGTGCCAGAAAAGACGTCGCAAACAGGCAAATGCCAGACAGAGAGGACAGTACGTAATCGATGAGCATCGGCTCCCGCCCCGTGAAATAGGGAACCTACTCTGCTTTCCTCAAGTCCGTCCAGCACAGCACAAGCGCAGTTCGACCGATCGATCCTGCCCGGCGAAACTCGCCCTAAGCTTGCGATCCTTGCCGACGAATCCGTCACTGCCAAACAGCGCAGGCCCCGGAATGAGTGGACTAACCGTTGCAGCGCCATTTAACGGCCCGGCGTCATGGGCTGAGGCAACGCCTGACTCAATCCGATCACCTGATCCAGCCCCGCCGCGCCGCGCCGTCCATAGGCGCGCGCGAACGCCTGCCGGCCCTCGCCGGCGGCGAAGGCCACCTCGGGCGCCACGTCCAGATCGAAATCCGGCGCGATCGCCACCGCCAGCATCGAGGGCAGATAGGCGATCAACACGTCGGGAAACTCGATCGTCGAGGTAAGCGAGGCGAAGTCGGCTTCCGCAATCCAGGCGCCGGTGTCGCCGCGAAACCACCAGCGCGTGTTCTGGCCGCTCACGCCGATCGTGATGTTGGCCGCCGCGCCGTTGATCAGGCGGCCGTTGGGATTCACCGTCAGGGGGAAACTGGTCCAATCCTGCCCAGCGTCGACCACGCCAAACCGCGCGCCGGACCTCGGATTGAGCGGCGCGGTCAGCGTATAGTTGGCGCCGCCAGGGATCTGATACTCCCCGCCGTTCTCGGCCTGGCCGCTCGTGCCCGCCGGCGCCGCGAGGGGCGAAAGCCGCGGCCCGATCAGCGTGCCGAACATCGCCCGCTTCATGGTGTTAAGCGCCACCAGCATGTCGCCGGCCAGGCCCGCATCGGGCGAATTCCCCTGCGCGATCTGGCCGTGCATCTGCAGCGCGCGGGCGATGACGGCGTTGACGTTCAGAGACATGATGATGTTCCCTGTGGTTGCCGCGTGAGCTCCGGCGACATTCCCGCCTTTACTTTGGGGCGGTGCCTGAGCCCGAAGCATGCGCTCAAGACCAGCGCCGAAGCTGGCGGGCCGTTCAGCCTGGTAAGCCCTTGTTTTCCATCGAATGTCGCGGCCGCCAGGCCAACGCAGGCGCCAGAACTGCGGAAATTACTAATTGAATCTTAAAATCAAATCGTGAATAGCGCTGTTAATGAACCGTTAAGTCATTCGACTAGGCGGGGTGACGGCAAAGAGGCTACGATGAGCAAGACAACGCTTTTGATGGCGTCGGCCTTAGCCGCTTTCGCGTGCTCCGGGTTAGCCACCGCTGCGACACTTGATGTGTCTTTCAACCCTTCTACCTATTCTGTAACAACCTACGGCTACCAGGGAGATTTGCTTACCACAAATACCCTTGTTCCAATGCAAAGCCAGGGTGGGACTGAGTGGGATAATGTTAACACGCCTCCCGTGATCGGGCTGTGGACCGCAACCTATAGCTTCGATCTTCCGACGACCGGTTATCAACTGGTGATCTCGAATTTGGCGGCGAATGATAGTGCGGTTGTGGAACTCAACGGAACTATCGTGGATGCGGCCGGCATTTTCGGTTCAAGCTCTGGGCAAGCTCCAGGCTATTTCATTTTTAGCCCGACCGGCACTGCGCAAAGCCAGAAATTTTATGACAACTACAGCCAATACAATGGCAGCCCGCTTCACATAACAGCCCCCCTGACTGTCGGTTCGAATACACTTGAAATTTTCGTGGACAATACCGGCAACGGGATACGAGGGAATTCGTTCCAGCAAGGTTCGACTTCACTTTTATTCACCGGCGATGTTACCAACGTGCCCGAACCAAGGTCTTGGGCCTTCTTGATCCTCGGATTTGGATTCATCGGGGTGGCCACTCGTTGGATGACTCGCCACTCAGCGGCCAAAGCAAGAACTTAAAGGTGACCCTAACGCTGTCGATGGGTTTCGACTGAGGGGGGGCTCTGTTCAAGCTAGCAAACGCCACTGGTCCACGCCGTTTACGACCACTAGCAGTAGCGTGACCCAATTGCCTGTGCCTCGCAGTCCAATTATAACTAGCGCAAGCTGCATCGAAGTTAGAAACAGGCGGACAAACATAGAAGTGACGCCTGGGATAAAAAATTGATCGAACACTAAAATGATACATATAAAATAGAGCGCCGGCATCAACACAGAGCCCAAAATCGCTGAATAGTCCCTTGCAATCCCGCCAAATTCTGAATTAGGGATTGATACTTGCTTCCTGATTTCTAACAACATGGCGCCGTTGGCAATCCAATACAAATTCTTGAATAGACCTCCATTCACGTCGCGTCCCGGGTTTTCTGCGATGTCGCGCAGCAGCTTTTCGACGAACTCCGGATTCTTGAGGATGAGGACGCCAAGCCCAACACCAAGTACGGTCCCGGCAGACAAGAGCCACCCCTGATTGGGTAAGGGGTTTGATGTCGACGATCGTGCGGGAAACAAAGTCGCGCAAAGCCACACGAAGAGGAAACAAGCCGCACCAATGTGGATGAGGGAGGCTATCGCAGCGAACACGCCAATTTGAAATCGGGAAATTCGGCCCGTCGTGAAGGCGCCGACAAGCGGCGCGCTAACGAGAGCGATGGCAAGACCTTCCCGAATCTGAACTAAGCCCTTGAGAAGAAATAGGTCTAGAACCGTTAGCGCGGAGAGCCAGGGCCAGATTCGTCTGCATGGCATCGAATACACTAGGCGCGATCCGAACATGCTGAGCAGACCAAAGACCAACAGCCTGAAGTCTGGATAGCCATTTGGGCCTAATACTCGTCGCCCCGCTGCGATCAACCACACGAAGAGCGGGTCACGCCCTTGCGTCTCAAGGTAGCCACCCGCACTGTCATACAGGCCGCTGTAGCCTAACCAATCCGGAGTGCCCTCGCCGGAGAAGCGAGCGTACAGACTCCAAATCGCGATCAAAAACATGAACGCGGCCAGCAGACGTCTCGGATAGACGGCATGCTCGATATCCGGATCGTTCTCGCGCCACGCCATTTTGGTTTCAGTAGACCGATTCAGTTTAGGTCATACCAGCTACCCGCTTCCTTGTGCCAAAGGCAGTCGGACGACCCGTGCGTGCAATCCGCCCGAAAATAGAAATCGCCATTGTTTCCTACCGAAGCGGAAGGGTTGCCGTTGTTCTCAAGGAGACCACCATAGCTCTGGGTCTGGCCCCATGCCCCGGGATAGATCTCGGCCGCGCTCTGGACCTGCCCGGTATTGCCGTTCAGCACCACATAGGGGTGGGCACCGCCTGTGTCCTGGTACAGCGTTAAGCTTTGGCCGCCATTGAAGGCACAACCATCGGCTGTTAGCGATCCACCATCATAACAGTTCAGCCAAATGTGGTTTGAGCTGTCCTTGAACGTAAAGAAATTGCCAGCGGCGTTGGTCGGCGTTGTTTGAAATGATTGAGGGTTGATTAGGCCGTACCAAACTATGGCAGGCGTGCCCGTCGTCCCGATATAACCGAGGCCGGTACCACCCGCGTTTTCCCATGCAGTGATTACGCCGTCAGTCGCGGGCTGCTCGACCAGAGACTGCATTTTGCACTGGCCACTGGAGCCGTAGCAGGCCCACGTTGTCGTCGTGCCATAGTCGAGTTCGCTTGCCAGGTTGGTATAGCCGAAAAGCGTTCCCTGGATACCAAAGCTAGATTGTTCGAAAGATTCGCCGTTGTGGATGTCGACGCCGGTACCACCGCCGAGAGGTTGCCCGATGATGCGGGTATTTGCTCCAAGGTCGTAGGGGTACTCGGCGGCGAACGTCGGGTTGATAAAGACCGTGTTGACGGCGGTGGGGTCGATTTTGACGACCGCGATTTCCGGCAAACAGCCGTGCGTGCCATCGTTGTATGTGCCAAAAGACCAGCCAGGGACAGAACAAGTGGCCGGGATCGAGGTTGCGAGTTCCCAGTCGGTTCCGACGCTGGAGAACTGGAGACTGTCCTCGATCTCGTCAACTACAGCGACATAGATTCCGGTGGTGTTAGGCGGGAACGCGTAAGGTGTTGTGCCAGGCGGGAGATATGTGATCGGAGTGGTGCCTGCCACGTACGGCGTTTGGATCGAGCCGCCCGTGAAGGTTATGTTCTGGTAATATGAGCCGCGGATTCCTCCGACGTCGCAATTGGTGAAGGTGACGGTCGTCGTGGCGTAGGCGGTGGAAACACCGGAAAATGTAATCCACCCACCCTGGCAGTTTTCGCAATGCGTGGTGAATGCGCCCCCCGTGAATTTCCAGCCGCTTTTATTAACGCCATAGTTGATGACCCGTACGTTCCGGTAATTAGAATCCCATGCTTGCACTTGGCTGATTGCGGTGGCCGATGTTGAGTCCGGCATGTTGGTCATGTCGAGAACGATGTTTTCAAAGTCGAATCCTTGGACCCAGCTCAGTTGGTAGCCACCGGCTGGGGTGCCGTCGATTGAGAACATCGTCGCAACAGCTGAGGTCGGCCGAATTACCGCTGCGCCAGCGTTAGGCGTGGAGCTGTTATACGTCCCCGGCTCGGCCCAGGACCCCGACCCCCTGATAAGCTGGCCGTTGTCGCAATAGCTCTCGATTCTCAGCGTGGAACTGATCTTGTAGATGCCTGGGGGAAGGTAGATCGGGAGACAGCTGTTGATCGCGCTTTGGATCGCCGCTGTGTCATCCGTCACGCCGTCGCCCTTGGCGCCGAAGGCCTTCACGCTGGTCAGCACGAAATTGCGCAGATCGTCGGCGGTGGGTTTCTGCAGATAGGGGCTGGTGGGCGACTGCACCGGGTACGCACTCGCGCCGGTGCCGGGCTGCTCGGCGAAGTTCGGGGCCTCCGCCGCGGCGGCCTCGGGCGCGCCCGCCGCGCGGATCGCCCGACAGGCGGTCAGCGCGGCGGCAGCGAAGCCGAAGCCGAAGGCGACCGCGACCGCGACCGCGACGGCCATGACGGGCC
>Ga0209698_10002692_pt1 | contig 20000 bp, 19 predicted proteins | sample LitLauG_LLR_2012_FD_187203 | JGI IMG/M metagenome (GOLD analysis project Ga0209698, IMG submission 187203) | Freshwater sediment microbial communities from Pennsylvania, USA - Little Laurel Run_MetaG_LLR_2012 (SPAdes) (version 2) | ecosystem: Environmental > Aquatic > Freshwater > Creek >...
GGTGCGGGATGTTTCCTTGGGGTTGTCGCAAGTCAACTTTCGGAAGAAATGGGTGTGCGAGGATGAGGCTTGGGGAAGGCAAGACTCGCGCAACCATGTCCCCCTGTGCAAAAGGCGGGTGGTTGGGCACTTGCACAGGCCGGGCTTGGCGAGTAACATAGGGTTGTTCTCATGTAGGCCTCGTTCCCGCGCAGGCCTTCCCGCGCCAGCCGCTCCGAGGCGGCGCATTACGGATCCGCAAAACGGAAAGCCGAAGAACAGAGATTTCGCTCACGAGTAATAGTTTCATTCAGGAGTTGGGGTTCGTTTCAGGGTGTTGTCCAGCCGCAGCCCACAATCTCGCGTGGTGAGATGGCGTGTGCCAGGAATGCGCTCGTTGTGACGCAAGGCCGCCGATTCGGCGGATCATCGCAGTCTGCAGCGTTTTTGCAGCCAATGCAATCAGCTTGAGAGGCATATGAACGCAGGACCAGGAAAGCCCTCCGGTGGAGGAGGGAGAGGAAGAAGGCGGCGTGGTCGCCGTCCTCATAACCAACGCACCGGGCAGAGTTCCAATCGTCAGAACCGCCAGAATCAGGACGGAATCTACACCGCGCCCATGGACCACAGTTACCGTGCCGCGATGGCGGGCGGCAACAACGGCCACAAGGTTGGGCGGCAACGGCCGGGCTTTTCCGCCCAGTATCCGCAACCGGAGACGGAGCCGCTGCCAGCGATGACCGAGGATACGAACTCGCGCATCTTCGCCTTCATCGAAGACCTGTTCTTCCTGGCCAAGATTCAGGAGACGGCGCGCAAGCTCAACGTCAAAGTCGAGTTCGTCAAGAACGACAAGGACCTGATGGAGCGGATGCAACAGAACGGCGACGAAAAGCCTTCGCTTATCATTTTCGATCTCAACAATAACAACGTGAAGCCGCTGACCCTGATCCCGAAACTCAAGAGCAAATTAAAAAAAGGCACATCGATTATCGGGTTCCTGTCGCACGTGCAGGGAGACCTCAAGCAGAAGGCTCACGAGGTAGGCTGCGACATGGTGCTGCCGCGTTCGGCATTCTCGCAGAATCTGCCCCAGTTGCTGCGCCGCCATGGCGCGCCCGAAGACGAAGGGCCTGCGGCGATTCAGTAGAACCGGTCCGCGGCGAACCTAAAGGTTCGCCGAGCCCTGACATTTTGTTGTTCCGGCCGGCCTCTGCAGTGTTACTGTTGTGTCCCCCCGAATTTTTCCCGCGCAGGATTGGTGTGCCCCATGAGCACCCTGCGATCCAACTCCGCACTATTGCGGACAGCGAGCGCCATACCGGCAGCCGCCTTTCTGCTGGGCCTGATGCTTTGCGGGTTGCCTGGGGCCGCGCAAACTTCCGCTTCCGACTCCGAATCGCACGACTGCACCGACTACTACTACGGGGTCGGCGTCGCGCAGTCCTTCACGAAAGCCTTCCACTGCTTTCAAGAGCCTGACAAGTCCGGGAACCATGCCGTCTGGCAGATCCTGATGACCTTGAACGGCGAGGGAACGGCACAGTCCCTGAAGAACGCCAGCCTGATCCTGGCGCGGCTCACGCAAGAGAATCAGCAGGGCGAGGTTGGGGGAATTCTTGACGCAATCTGCTGCGACGACGAAACGCTGAAAGAGATTGACAGAACCATCGATGAGCGCGAGAAAGATCCGACTCAGATGCGGAGCCGGTTGCGCTGGTGCGACTTCACCTTGGGAACGAACAACTTCGCCATCTGCCTCGATGACTTTGCCGGTATTATGCAGGCCAAGCATCAGGCCGAACTCAAGCGGATCGAAGCGAAACTCAGCCCGGCGGAGAGCGCGTCGCTGGGCGAGATCAAAACCATCCTCAAGGACTTTATCAAGGCCGACGGGGAATGGAGGCTGGCCGAAAACATTATGGGAAAGGGGCGCGCCACCTTCGCTAGCCGGCAGGAAATCATCGACGATGGCGATTTCGCCACGCTCGTGCGGAAAGTCGTGCGGGACCACGGCCTAAAACCCCGCTCGGAGCGGGAGTTTCAAGCCAAGGACAAGGAGCTGAATGCCGCGTACCAGCTCGAGATCACCGGAGAGAACGGCGGTAAATCGGACTATTTCGAAAGCGCCCGGGCAGCAGAGAGACTCTGGCTCAAGCTGGACGAAGCGTGGAAGAAGCTTGCCGAGGACCTTTACCGCGGCGAGATGCCGGCGGCGGAGATCGATCGGGCGATTGCGACTGAGCTTCGCGAGCGGCGGATTCAGGAGTTCGACGAGGAAAACCGGCCCGAAGTGTTCGCCGCCGAAATCCCGGAACTCGAACACGTGGACCGCGGGTATCGATTGCTGCAAGGCCAAGACTGGAACGGCGCGATTGGCGAGTATCGTGAAGTGATTCGCCTGAATCCGGACAATGGCGTGGCTCACAGCGCACTGGGCTGGGCGCTCGAAAGCAACAAGGACTGGGAAGCGGCGATCGTGGCGTATCGCGAAGCCATTCGAGTGAATCCGGAGGACGCGGCCGCCCACCACGGCCTGGGGGCGTGCCTGGCCAGCAAGCAAGATCGCGACCGCGCGATTCGCGAATATCGACAGGCGGTCACGAAGGCGCCGCTCTGGGAAAAGGCCCGTACCGACCTCATCTCGGCGCTAACGGACAGCGGCGACTGGGAGGGGGCGATCGCGGAGTACCGCGAGGCTATCCACCGCAAGCCGGACGACGCCGGCCTGCATGCCGGCCTGGGCTGGGCGTTCGAGCGCAAGAGTGATTGGGGCAGCTCGGAACGCGAGAATCGGGAGGCGATTCAGCTGAGTCCGAATTGGGCCGATGTTCACAACAATCTCGCCGACGCGTTGCACGGCAAGGGCGATTGGGACGGCGCCATCGCCGAAGCCGGCGAGGCGCTGCGCCTGGACCCGAAGCTCGCCGGGGCGCACGTGAATATCGGCAACGCCTTGCATGCGAAAGGCGATACGGCTGGGGCGATCGCGGAATTCCGCGAGGCCATCCGGCTGAAACCCGACTACGCCACCGCCCACAACAATCTCGGCTACCTGCTCGAGAACACCGGCAACTGGGATGGTGCCGCAGCCGAATACCGGGAAGCCATCCGCACCTGGCCGGACTACCCCCACGCTCACTACGGTCTCGGCCAGGTGTTGGAACACCAAGGCTTCGACCGGGACGCATTGGAACAATATCGCAGGGCCAGCCAGTTGCTGCCCGACAGTCAGGAGGTCCGCGGCGCCTACGAGCGGCTGCTCAACAAGTTAGGTCCGTAATTGCGACTGTACGCCGCGGCCATCGCGGAGCGGCAAAGCCGGGATTCCGCCAACAACGGGTCACTCCTAATGCTGCGCAGAATGACATGGGATGCGTGCCGTCGATCAGGCTCGAAGCCGACGATGAACCGGTAGGCAGCCTGGGTGTGCTGAAAAGTCATTCCGCCTGATCGGCGAAGAGTTCCCCAGCCGCATCCCGGTAGGCCTCGTAGGTCCGGTCGTCGTACAAAACGCAGCGCACAATTTCTATGGATGAGGGCGTCGCCAGGAAATCGCGGGCAGTGGTGAGCGCGATGCGGGCCGCATCGGCCGCCGGATAGTGGAAGATACCCGTCGAAATCGAAGGGAGTGCGACCGTCCGGCAGTTGTGTTCGGCGGCGAGGCGCAGCGAATTGGCGTACGCGGCTTTGAGGCGGTCGGCGCACCAGTCTTGCTCTTGCGGGATGTAGCTGGGACCGACGGCGTGAATCACATACTTGGCTGTCAGCTGGCCCGCGCCCGTCACGACCGCGTCGCCGGTTTGGCATCCGGCGGGGTAGTTGGCTCGCAGCTCCTCGAGGATCGCGGGGCCCCCGGCATCGTGGATGGCTCCATCCACGCCTCCTCCGCCGCGGAGGCGCTTGTTGGCGGCGTTGACGATCGCGTCCACCTGCTGCAGTGTGATGTCGCCCTTCACCAGTTCGATGGCGGCCGATCCGATGGGAATCTTCACGGGAACGCACTCCTATCCCGGCGGCCAGGTCAGCGAGCGGCCGCCGAGCAGGTGAACGTGCAGGTGGAAGACGGATTGTCCGGCGCCCGGGCCCACGTTCAGTACGGTGCGGTATCCCTGCTCGATGTTGCGCTGGCGGGCGATCCGCGCTGCCGCCAGGTGGCAGCGGCCAATCACCTTGGCGTCAGCGTCCTCGGCTTCTTTTAAACCGGCGAAGTGCTTCTTGGGGACAATGAGCACGTGCGTGGGGGCCTGCGGATTGATGTCTTCGAAGGCGAAAACGTCATCGTCCTCGAGCACTTTCTTGGCGGGAATCTCGCCGCGGATGATGCGGCAGAAAAGGCAACTGGCGGTCGGATCACTCATAGACACATCTTCCTGTCGACTGGGACAGATTGGGAAACCATAACATTCCGGGCGGCAAGGCGTCAGCTCGTGGAGAACGATGCTGTATCGGGCTGCCGAGAAACCACGATTTGCTAGTCAAGCCGAACCAGGAAGACCGCCCCTTCCGGGGTTTGAGTCTCGGCGGCCAGTTGCTTGGCGCGGTCGTGGTCGTCGTCGAGGACGCGAACACGAATCCACCAGTCGCCGGCGGGGCTGGCAAAGCGCAGCACCTTCGCGCTGTGATAGCGGCGGGTGAGGTGATCGGCGAGCTTGGCGGCGACGTCCTCGTCGGGGAAACCACCGATCTGTACCGCCCATTTCCCGCCGGTCTCTAGCGGCGCGGGAGTCTGCATCAGCTCGACTTTGACTTCAACGACGCCTGCCTGCCAAACGTCGAGTTTTTTGGCGGCGGCGAGGGACAGATCGAGAACCCGGCCGGGGATGAAGGGTCCACGATCGGTGATCCGCACCAGCGCATGGTCGCCGGTTCTGACGTTGGTCACGCGTACGATCGAGCCCAGCGGAAAGGTACGATGCGCGGCCGTCATGGCGTGCATGTTGTAGACTTCGCCATTTGATCCGCGACGGTTGTGGTAGGGAGGCCCGTACCAGCTGGCGCGGCCAGTCTCGGTTACGATGGGCACGGTGCCGGCGGGAATTGTCGGCTCGGCGAGGTCGGCGTCCTCCTCGGGCTTCGGCGTGGCGGAGTTCCCGCTCGTAGGCGCAGTTTTCGTCGAGGGCTGCGGCGGCATTTCCCGGGTTGGGCCGGATGGCGGCGGTGGGGGCACATTCACCCGCGCCTGCTTGGGATGTCCGCAGGCAGAAAGAAACGCCATCAGCAGCACTACGATCAGGATCATGGCGACGCTGACGAAGTGTACGCGATGCCAGGTTGGCCGGAAACAATCTTCTTGCCAGGCTACTTGGGCGGCGGATTCTTGTCCATGTAGTCGGCGAATTCGGCCAGCTTCTGAGATGCTGTTCGCAGAGCCTTGGTGGACTGGGTGCGAACCGCCGGAACCACCTCGTCGTTCAGGTACTTGATGAATTCCGGGATTTCTTTTTCCAGGCGCTCGGCGGCGTCGTTGATAGTCTGTCCGACGCGCGCCGACGCGTCTTCCACCTTGCGGTTGAAGTCGTTCATGGGACTCCTCGGGTTGAACGGGCGTGAGGCGACTCACGCGTTTTTTGCGGATGCCAGGCCCGGCTATTATTTCGTGCGCCGCGGCGGAGGTCAATGGCGGCGGACCATTCAGGCTAACGCGCGGATCCCCCATCTTGCAGTAAGGGATCATTTCCTTGATAAAGTAAGGATTCGCCAAAGGTGACCGGTGAACTGCCGTGGACGGTCCCTCAAAAGACTGCCGACCAGTACGGGATCCGTCCTGGCGATGAGTTGGAATGGATTCCCGGGAGAGAAAGCATCCGCTTGGAACTGGTGAGCAAGGCAAAATCGGCGAACCAATTGACACTGGAGGAGCGGCTCACGCTATTCGACGCCACCACGAAGTGGATCGACGACCTCCAGGCCGATCAACTGAAGGAAGCGAAGGAGCAACGCACGCGCATCGCCGGAGAGAATCGCGGCTGGACGCGTGAGGAGCTGTACGAAAGATCGTGGCTTCCCTGGTCGACACTAACGTTCTGGTTTACCGCCGCGACCCGCGAAATCCTCTGCGAGGACTTTGAGCACGGGCGCATGTACGGGAACGTGAGAATCAGGAATCCGTTTGTGGCCCTGGGGTTGGAATAGCTCCGCGACGGGATTCATGCAACTCCCTGCAAAACGGCAGTGCTCATCCCCGACCGCATCCGCGCAGTTCCGCGCGCGGCTGCTGGCCTGGTACGACGTCAATGCCCGCGATCTGCCCTGGCGCCAGAGCCGCGATCCCTACCGTGTGTGGGTGTCGGAAATCATGCTGCAGCAGACGCGGGTGGCGGCGGTAATTGCGCATTATCAGGAATTCCTGCGGCGGTTTCCCACGGTTGAAAAACTGGCGGGGGCGCGGGAGTCTTCCGTTCTTGCGGCGTGGAGCGGGCTGGGATACTACAGGCGCGCACGCATGCTGCACGCGGCGGCGAAAGTGATTGTACGCCAGTTGGGCGGGAAGTTTCCTCACACGGCCGAGGGATGGCGCGACTTGCCGGGCATCGGGCGGTACACGGCGGCGGCGATTGCCAGCATTGCATTTGGGGAGCGAGCCGCGGTGGTCGATGGGAATGTGGAACGGGTGCTGCAGCGCTTCTCGGGAAAGCGCTCGGAAGGCGAAGCCTTGTGGAACGCGGCCGGTGCGTTCCTCGATCATGAGCGCCCCGGAGCTTTCAACCAGGCCATGATGGAATTGGGGGCGACGGTCTGCACACCGCGCGCCCCGGCGTGCCTGACGTGTCCGGTGGTCGAATTGTGTGCCACGCGCGGGGAAATGGCAGGTGGACCGAAGGCGGCACGGCAGAAGAAACAGGAGATCCACTACGCACTGGATTGCCGCGATGGGAGGGTGTTCCTGGTGCAGCGCCCCGGGGATGCGTCTCTCATGCCGGGGATGTGGGAGTTGCCGGAGATCGCGCCCCCAAAGAATCATGCTCAACCGGCTTTTTGTTTGCGGCACTCGATCACGGTGACCGACTACACGGTGCGGGTGTGGCGGCAGTCGGCGCATCATCCTGCGGGCAAGTGGATCGCACGATCCAGCCTGATGAAGCAGGCTCTGACCGGTCTCGCGCGGAAGATCCTGCGCAAGGAGTGAATCATTGCCGGACGGTACGAAAGTTCATGGAGCGGCGGACGCCCACGTCCGCCCACCCTGGACGTGGGCGTCCGTGACTCCATGCTGCTTCGGGGGCTCCATCTTTGGAGCCGGTTGAGTCATCTAACATAAGACGAGCCGGAGCTTATCTTTTCTTTGGCCGGCTGCGAAAATCCTGAGAGCACAGGCGGAGGTCGAACCATGGCGGCACTGACGGCGGGAACCAAGGCGCCGGAATTCATTTTGAAGACTCTGGATGGTAAAGCTTTCTCTCTGAGCGACGTACTCGCGCGCGGGCCCGTGGTGCTGGCCTTTTTCAAGGTGTCGTGTCCGACGTGCCAGTATGCTCTCCCGTTCTTCGAGCGGTTGTACAAGGCTTATGGCAAGAACGGCGTCACGCTGGCCGGCGTCTCGCAAAACGATGCCGGAGATACCGCCGCGTTCCTCAAGGAGTTCGGCGTGACTTTCCCGGTGCTGCTCGACGAAGCCGGGAAATATCCGGTTTCGAACGCCTATGGGCTGACCAACGTTCCGACCATCTTCTGGATCGCCCAAGATGGCGAGGTCGAAGTCTCCAGCGTCGGTTGGGTGAAGGCGGACTTCGAGCAGATCAACCGCAGGATGGCCGAGGCCGGGAAGGCCTCGCCCACCCCGATGTTCAGGGCCGGCGAAGACGTGCGCGATTTCCGGGCTGGTTGAGGATCGAAGAACTAGGCCGCCGGTCTGGCGGCACACCTAATAATTCAACCACAGAGGCCAGAGAGGAACTCGGGGGACACCTCCGGACACGTCCGGGCGGGGCCGGGTGATCACCGGTCGTTGCACTCCTGTGTAGCAAGCAAGCCGCTTATTCTGCTGGCAAATCAGGCTGGTCCGTTACAATCTTCCTCAGATATCCAGACGAAAGACCTGCCCGGATCGTCTCGCTTGTTTGGGGGAGAAGCCAATCTATGCGAAGAACGAGGAGAATCGTCTCCGCCTGCCTGATGGCGTGCTTGAGCCTGCCTGCCTGGGGCGAAGGGGGACTGCCCGCTCCATCGCCGGCCGCGAAGGGTAAGAAGGAACTGCCTTCGGTTCGGCTACCGGGTGTGGCCTTCGCGGCGTTGGAGACCATTTCTCCAGACCATATTCGATGGCACGTCCGCTACCTGTCGCACGATCTGCTGGAAGGCCGCGGCACCGGGCAGCGCGGCGGCGATATTGCCGCCGAATACATTGCCACGCAATTTGCCGAGTACGGGCTGAAGCCGGCCGGAGACCACGGCACGTACATGCAGAAAGTTCCGCTGGTGGGCATTACCACTCTCCCCGAAACCCAGTTTTCGCTCGTCCCCAAGCGGGGCGAGACCATGAATCTGAAGCCGCTCGACGAGTACGTCGCCTACGATCAGACTCAGCAGGCGCAGTCCGACGTGGATGCCGAGATCGTGTACGTGGGCTACGGCATTGAGGCTCCGGAGTACAGCTGGGATGACTACAAGGGCACCGACGTCCGCGGCAAAGTTCTGATGATGCTGGTGAACGAACCGCCTTCCGACGATCCGAAGTTTTTCAAGGGCAAGGCCCTGACTTATTACGGCCGCTGGACCTACAAATACGAGGAAGCGGCGCGCAAGGGCGCGGTGGGCGTGATCCTGGTTCATCAGACGCAGATGGCCAGCTACCCCTGGGAAGTCGTGAGGAATTCGAATTCCGGGGAGAAGTCCAGCCTCAAGCTGGAAGGCCCGGCGCTCAAGATTGCCGGGTGGATTCATTCCGACGTGGCCAGTCACCTCGCGGCCGCTTCAGCCATGAATCTGGAAAAAATGATGCAGGACGCGCAGTCGAAAGACTTCCATCCCGTCAGCATGGGAGCGCGTCTGAAGGCGCACATGGTGAGCAAGATCCGCAACTTCGAGTCCAACAACGTGCTGGCGATCCTGCCCGGTTCCGATCGCAAGGTCGCGGATGAGGCCGTGCTGTATACGGCGCATTACGATCATTTCGGGATTCGTCCGGATATGCCCGGGGACAACATCTTCAACGGCGCCGATGACAACGCCACGGGCTGTGGCATTTTGCTGGAAGTGGCGCGGGCGTTTGGAGTTGCGGCTCAGCGGCCGCGACGTGCGGTTCTTTTTGCCGCGGTTACCGCCGAGGAGCAGGGCCTGTTGGGTTCCGAGTATCTGGGCAAGCATCCGCCAGTCCCGGCGGGAAAGATCGCTCTGAATCTGAACTATGACGACGTGAAACCGCTGGGCGCTCCCGAGGAAGTAGAAGTCTCCGGAGCCGAACGGACGACCTTCTATCCCGCGGTCGAGGCCATGGCCAAGGATTTCCGCCTGGCGATCCGCCCCGACGCGCGGCCTGAGGCCGGGCATTTCTACCGGTCCGATCATTTCAGCATGGCGCGCGTCGGTATCCCCGCGTTTTCCATCAATGAAGGGATGAAGTACAAAGGCCATCCCGAGAGTTGGGGGCTTGATCAGGAGCGAGAATACGTCGAAAAGCATTACCACCAGCCGAGCGACGAATATCATCCGGAAATGGATTTCGTGGGCGACGGCGCCATGGCGCGCTTCGGATTTGCCCTGGGATGGGAAGCCGCCAGCTTGCCTAAACTGATCGGATGGCAGCACGGCGATGAGTTTGAAGCGGTACGGGTCAAGAGCCAGCGATAGTCAGTGGGTGCTAGAAGCGCGATCAGTTGCGCACAGGTTGCCGAAGTTCCCGCTGTCGACGGAAGCGTCGTTGGTGAGGCGGGAAGACAACACCCATCCCGTCTGACCAGTGCTGGTTCGGATCTCCACCCAGTGCTCGACGGTTCCTTGTTCGAAAACCACCGAGTCACATTGGCTGCGGCAGCCCGAGCCGTCCTTCTCAACTGTGGCCAGCCCGTCGCGCTCGCCCCATTCTCCCTTGGCCCAGAGGTTCGCCGTTCCTTTTCGGTACCGCCCGTAACGAAGGACCACGTCATCGTTCTGCAGCCCCAGCGCCGGAATCGGCCTGGTCACCAGGAGGCGGTCCGGCTTGAGGATAACTTCTACCCCGTCCAGAACGTTGACTTGCTGTCCCTCCCAGAGCGTTCCGAGTTGGACGAATTCGCCCTCTTGATAGGAGTAATACGGCTGTTCCCTCTGGATCTTCCACCGGGCAACGAAACCACCCTCTCCCGGGCAGGCGTCCTTGTTGACAATGGGGAGCCGAGGCTCGGGGATGTCCATGAACTTCGGCACTCCCTGATTCTGATCCGAAGTGGAAGGAGAATCGTCCGGCGGATCGCCGAGTTGATCCATGTGGCCGAAGTTGCCGTCGGCCAAGACCCATCCCGTGAGTCCGTCCGATCGCTTCACTCGCACCCACCACTCCTTGACGCCGTGACGCACCAGTTTGAGGCTCGCTTCGCTAAGAACGAGTTGACTATTTTCCGTCTGGCCCCAATCGTAGTTCTTGTGCCATTGTCCGCCGGCCCAGAGGTCGGCTGTGCCTTCGCCCCATTCGCCGTACTGCAGCACCACTTCACCGACTTTCAACCCGAGAGCCGGGATGGGCTCGGTGACTAGGAATCGGTCTGGCTGCCGAGTAATGTGGACGCCGGTCAAGCCCTGTACTCTCTCCCCGGACTTGAGTTCGCCGAGTGGTTTGCGCCCATCCTGCCAGGAGGAGTCTAAGATCGAATCCTTCTCGACCGTCCACTCGCGAAACGTGCAGCCCTCAAACGGGCAAGCGTTTTCGCTGACTATGGGAAGATCGGGTTCAGCAATACTGGTTGCTACCTTCGCCGGCGAGGATGGAGGAGTCTGCTGCGAGAACGCGTAGGTGGTAAGCAGGAAAAACAGGGCGTGTCGCATGGCCATCACACAAAGCATAGTGCGCCCATTCGGCGTGGCGAACATTACCCAAGTACTGCCCGGCTCCGCGCGACCGTGCACGAAGTCGCTTCCCCCCGGAAATAGTAGGTTCGCCGGAGATGGATTCTGTGGGCGACTGCGCTACTGCAAGGCGGGATTGGCTCAGGAAGGCGCGAACTGATCCCGGCTGATTGAATGGCAACACGGCGATGAGTTTGAAACGACGTGGGTAAAGCGCCGGCGGTGACTGCCGGCCAGGACAGCAGGCTCAGGCGAAGGCATCCATGCCCTCGAAGTTCTGCTCCACCAAAACCCATCCGGTCTTCCCATCGGAGGTCTTGATCTTCACCCACCAGTCTTTTCGTCCCTCCTCGGTAACGATGGCCTGACAATCACGCAGGCACCCTTGACCGCGCTTTTCGGTAATAAAGGTGCAGTCCTCCCCTTTGTGCCACGCCCCGTTGAACCAGATGTTTGCAAAGCCCTCTCCCAGGTACATGTATCGAAGGATGAGGTCACCGCGTTTGAGCCCCAGGTCTGGCATGTCTTGACTGACGAGAATCCGATCGGGCTTGCGGGTGATGTGGACGCCCGTGATGCCGGTCACTTTCTCCCCCGGCTTGATCCTGGCAATTTCAACCCGATCCTTCCGCCACGACGAGTACACCCTGGAATTCTTGGTGACTTTCCATTTTCCAAATGTGCAGCCCTCAAAAGGGCAGGCGTTGTAGTCGATCACCGGCAGATCTGGCTCGGCGGTGAGATCGGGGTTAGCCGAAGCCCCGGTTTGTGCTAGCGGAGCCACCGTTAGGAGAGCCAACAGAAGAGGAATTGCAAATCTGATGGTGATCATGGGGTAACGATACCCCTGATTTCCCGCTCTGCAACCGTGACACAGGTACCCTGGTGGTGACCGCGGTCGGGGTCCCGGAGTCCGGCACGCTGGTCTGACTACGGCATTCGCGGATGAGAGCGCGTACCTCGGTCAAGAGATCCAACCTAGAAAGCGGTTTGGAGAGCGCTGCCGTCTCGGAATCGGGTGTTTGGCGATCTAGAGACATTTAGTCTTATCGAATGGCAGCCCCTGGAGGGCAGGTAACCTAGGTAACTTTGGTTGCCGGCGGGTGCGTGGTAACCTCGATATGTACATTTGGAATCAGCAACTTCCGAACGAAGTCCTGCCCGCAATGCCGAGAATTCCTATCTTTCGTCTGGGCGGAGCGCCGGAAAAGACGGCGCCGCCGAATCTGGCTGCCTCGACTCCTTATGTGTCGCTGGAGGGGCTGTCGGTGGGTGTGGATAATCTGCGGCACGACGTCGTGCTGAGCCCGCGTTTCACCGAGGTTTCTCGCGCCTACGTTGCGCGCCTGATCGCGCGGCACGGCGATCTGGAAGGGCTACTGGCGGCGGAGGCTCCGCAGGCGACGCAGGGGCCCTCGTGGATGAGAAACCTGGCGGGGAAAACGGCGCGGCCGAGGAACAATCCCTCGGACTGGAAGCCGATGCTCGCCGACCTGCAGGTGGCCTCGCTCAACCGCGCAAAAAAGGAATACAAGCTGGCGGTCGACATCCTGGGCCGTCTGGCGGTGACCAAGTTTCTGCGCACGGAAATGAATCTGCAGTTCGCGCAGGTGCTGGAGCGATGCCGCGTACTTCTGAAGAGCTACGACAACATGCGGCAGCAGAAAGCCCATGAGTACCGCGAGCGGCTGGCCACTTTTCAGGTACGGAAGAAGATCATCCTGCGTAAGACCGGGCAGGAGATCTTCGAGACGCTCCGCGAAGTCGAAAAAAGCACGCTGGCGCGAACCCGGCGGTCTCTGTTCGGCGAAGAAACCGCCGCCGGAAGCTACTTCACTTATCCCCTATTCGTAAACCGGCTGCTGTTCTGCGAAGACGGGCGCGACGACTACCTTCTCTGCGAACACTACGTGATGCTGGGCAACTGGGATCGCGATCCGGATCGCTATGGCCGGCTGCGCGAAGTAGTTTCTGGATTTCTGCGTTCCCTGTATGGCGAAGAAGTAAGCGCTGAGAACATCGATTCCTGGATGAACGTCCCCGAGAATGCCCGCCTGCTGGTGGGCACGGGAACGCCGGAAGAGTCCGAAGAGGGGCTGGCGCAACAGGACCGGCTGGCGGCGTGGGTGCGGTTGCTGGAAGACGAGCACATGATGGAGAACGTCATCGCCTCCTACTATGTCGTTCCCCTGCTCAGCGAGTACGCGCCGCGCATCAATCCACAACAGCTGAAAAATGCACTGATCGACCGCACCGAGTGTGACCGCGTCGAACGCATGATTCAGGACCATGGCAAGCTCTCGCCGAGCAGCCTGTACGCGGCGGTCGCCAAGGTAGCCGCCTGCCGCGGCGCCGAACGCGCCAAGGTAGCAGGGCGATTTCTGGCGGACTTCTTCCACTACCACCGCGACTTGCGGCGCCTGGAGATCCTCAACAGCGCGCTCGATTCGGTGAACCTCGTACCCAACGAGCGCCTGCAGGAGCTTTCCCGCGTGAACGGTACGCTGTACGAATTCCTGCTCCCCGAAGAGCAGGGGGTTGGCGACGCGGACCGAGTGCTGCGCCACGTCGTTCTGAAGGCCGACGTGCGCGATTCGACACGGCTGACCCGGATCATGATGGACAAAGGCCTGAATCCCGCGTCCTATTTCAGCCTGAATTTCTACGATCCGGTGAACAAGTTGCTCGAGAAGTATGGCGCGCAGAAAGTTTTCCTGGAAGGCGACGCCATCATTCTGGCGATTCTCGAGCGCGAAGGCGAACCCGGCCTTGCGGTCAGCCGCATGTGTGTTCTGGCGCGGGAGATCATCGAAATCGTGCGCGGATACAACGAATTGATGCAGCGCTCGGGCATGCCGCAACTGGAATTGGGACTCGGGATCACGCTGCAGGAGTCGGCTCCGCTGTACCTGATGGATGGCGAGCACCAGATCATGATTTCCGAGGCGCTCAACGAGAGCGACCGGTTGTCGGCGTGTAACAAGCGCGCGCGCAAAGTCATGGAGCCACAGGCCGGGCCCTTCCATGTGTATGCGTTTCAAGCGGCGGACGTCGACGCGGACGGAAATCCTGAGGATGTAACCCTGAGTTTCAATCTCAGCGGGATTCGCATGAACGAAGCGGCGTTCCGCAAACTGAAGCAGGAAGTCACTCTCGAGCCTCTCAGGGTGCGTTTGCCGTCGCAATTGGCCTCGTCCGACAAGGGCGAGTACCGGCTGTTCAGTGCCACCGTGCCCGTGGACCGGGAAATCTTCCGCAAGATCGTTGTCCGGGAGAGCCGAATTCCGCGCATCGACGCCGCCGACTTCGCGGTGAAGGGATGGACGGAACGGCTGTATTACGAAGTCTGCACCGATCAGGCGATCTACGCGGCGCTGGAAAAGCGCAAGGGCGCGACCGGCGCATAGGGGGGTTCGATTTTCTTCGACGGCAAACCCCGCAACTAGAAATTTGTGCCGATCTTTGGCGGGCGGAAGGGGATTTTGAACGTCGCTTCCACGTCGATGGGAGTCCCATTCTTCGTGGCCGGATCGAACTTCCACTGGGCCACCGCATCGCTGGCGAAACGGTCCAGGCGCTCGTCGACGCCGCGCAGCACGCGCACGTCTCCGACCGTGCCGTCGGCGTGAATCACGGCGTAGAGGATCACGGTACCGGCCACATTCTCCCGCATCAACTGCACGGGATAGCCTGGATCCACTTTGCGCGTGGCGGTGGGCTGGGAAAGATCAGCCGAGGGGGCCCTGGGGTCTTGCTTTAACTCTGCGAAGCGGATCACCCAACTGCCTCCAGCCGAGTTCAGGTTGGGCATGTTCAGCGTGAGCGAGTAGAACTTGCGGTCGCCGAAGACGGAGCGTTCAGGCTCCGACAGACTCACGGCGTTATCCGGTTTGGCGGTGGGCCGAGCCGGGGCGCTGCTCACTCGTGGTGCAGTCACGCTGGCCACGATCTTCGGGGTGGTCGATCCGCTGGGGGCTTTGCTGGCCGAAGGGTCACCTGCCACCCCCGATGTCTTCGACCCTGCCGCCGGGCTTCCGACGTAGAGGCCAGCGGGCAGATCACGCGATCCCTTGGCGCTCGATCCAGTTCCGGTTGCAGCCGTCCCGGAAGAAGTTCCCGGAAATCCCGACGCTCCCGCATGACCTTCCGGTGTAGCCGAGAAGGTTCCGCGGCGGTTGCCAGGCGGTGGAGCAGGTGGAGCGCCTACGGCAGGATGCAGGCTCAGAGCGATCGTGCGGCCCGGAGTACCGAGGGACTGGCCCGCCGGTCCCGTAGCTCCTACCGATGGGGGTGGAGGGACGACTTGTGGTGCAGCCGCTAGGTGCCCCGATCTGCCCCCGGCCAGCGCGCGTTGCTCGGCCACCGGCAATTGGGGCGCGGGAGCGATCACCTGGCTGGCCCCGATATTGAGTTCGCCGAGGGCGCGCACCGGTGCATTTTGCAAGGTCGGCGGGGGCGCGACCACTGCTGGCTGAGGGGCTGCAAAAGTTGTCGTCGCTTGCGAGGCGCGCAACTCCGGGGGCGGCGCAACGACCGAGGTCTGCAGGCCGAGCTGATCGCGGCGGCGAGCCAGGTGCGCGGCGTCCGGCGGCGGGGTGACCACGGCGCTTTCCATCTGCGGTGCCATCCGGGAAATCTCCGCCGCGGGAGTGAGCGGGACGGGCGGAATCTCCAGCTGTGGCTTTTCTATTTTGTTGGACCAGGCCACGATGTTGGGCAGGCGAACGTCCTGGTTCAGCTTGACGTTGGGGGGAGCGACCAGCGTCTGCGAACGGTTGTCAGCTTCAGGTGGAAGGGAAATGATGGGCTGGCGGGCGTACTCGGGATCGGCCTTAGCGGGCTTGGGAGCCGGTGCGGTGCGGGTGTCGAGGGGAGGAAGATATTCCGACGGAGAGTAATACACCACCTGAGTGTGTTCGAACGCCGGGCGCACGACGGGTGCCGGGTGCAAGGCGATAAAGCGCGCCGCGGCCATCAGGAGCGCGACGGCAAGGACATGATAGGCCCCGGACTCCAGAAAGTAGAACCAGGGCAATCCCCTCTGGACGAAGACATCAGGCCAGAAGGGCGCGGGGGCAGACTCCAGCTCAAGCCTGGGTAGGCGTCGCGGAAAGACCAGGTCGCGCAGGTTCCCGAAGAAGCCCGCCGTCCACGAGGGCAGCTCGACCAGCAACTGCGGTTCGGGCACTTCTGGCAAAGTCTGGGCGGGCTGGGCATACACGGACATCCTCCTATGGTAGATGGTCGAAGCCGGTTTGGGGTAGCCAGGAGGAACCTCTGGTAGTGGGTCAGTCTGAACTCTTGAATTGCCCGTCGTCATCCTGTGCCCCCCGCGTCTTCTCCGGCGGGCCAGGGATCTTTGACCTGCCAGGCATCTCTTGCGCGGGAGATCCCTCCCTCCGACGGGATGACGCCGACACCGAGGACCACCATGACTCGAACTGACCGAGAACCGGACCTCTGGACGCCATGCATTTGCCCTATGCTAGTCTGCCTGCTATGGCAGATCGCAGATCCACGAAACCGAAGCGGGCGGTATCTGCAACGCCCCGGCGCGAGAACTCAGGGAGGAAAACCCAGTTGTCTTCCCGAATGCGGGGCGACTCGCCCAGCGGTCGCATTATCGCCAAGCACTTCCTCAGCGACAAAGTGGAACATTTCACCGAATCCGTCATCCGCGAGATGACGCGGCAGGCGATGCTCCACGGCGCGGTGAATCTGGCTCAGGGGTTTCCCGACTTCCCCGCTCCGGCGGAGATCAAACAGGCGGCCCAGCAGGCCGTGGGGGCCGACGTCAATCAATATGCGATCACCTGGGGCGCGAAGAATCTGCGCAACGCCATCGCGCGGCAGACGCAGATATGGCAAGGAGTGGTCGTCGATCCGGAAAAGGAAATCACCGTTTGCTGCGGATCTACCGAGACGATGATTGCAACCTTGCTTGCAGTCTGCAACCCTGGGGACGAAGTGGTGATCTTCGAGCCTTATTACGAAAACTATGGGCCGGACTCCGTACTTAGCGGGGCGAAGCCGAAATTTGTGAAACTGCGGCCGCCCAGGGACGAAAATGGGGAGTGGACGTTCGACGAAAAAGAACTACGCCGCGCCTTCGACCGCCATACCAAGGCCATCATCCTGAACACGCCGAACAATCCCACCGGCAAGGTCTTCAGCCGTGAAGAACTGCTGTTGATCCGCGACCTGTGCCTCGAGTTTGACGTGTTGGCCATCACCGACGAGATTTACGAGCACATTCTTTACGATGGTACCGAGCACATTTCGATGGCCTCGCTCGATGGCATGCGCGAGCGCACCGTCACCATCAACGGCATGTCAAAAACCTACAGCGTCACGGGATGGCGCGTTGGCTGGGCGATCGCCCCCGAGAAGATCACCAACGCGATCCGCAAGGTGCACGATTTTCTGACCGTGGGCGCGCCGGCACCGTTGCAGGAGGCGGGCGCGGCGGCTCTCAGTATGCCTGCCGAGTACTACTCCAAACTGGCGGAGGGGTACCGTTTGCGGCGCGATCATCTGCTGCCGGCACTGACCGGGGCTGGGTTCCGCTGCTTCCGTCCGCGAGGGGCCTACTACGTGATGACGGACATTTCAGGTTTCGGTTTCAAAGACGACGTCTCCTTCGCACAGCACCTGGTGCAGAACATCGGCGTCGCCGTCGTGCCTGGCTCCAGTTTTTACCGTGATCCCAAAGACGGAGCGCGCCAGGTCCGCTTCGCTTTTTGCAAGAAACCGGAAACCCTGGACGAAGCCGTGCGGCGTCTGGGAAGGCTTGGCGGAGGGAATTGATCCGCGGCCTTCCCTGGACTCTGCGAAACGCTTACTTGGTGATGACTCCGCAGGCCACGCGGTCTCCGGAGTTGCCCGAAGGATCTGTCTTGTAGTCGTCGGCCTTGGCGTGAATCACGATGGCGGCCCCGCTGGTGAGCAACGAGTGTGGGCCGTCCTTCAGGGTGACGTCTGTGTCTTCCATGCGCACCCTCGCTTTGCCCTTCGCGTCGACGGTGAAATTCTTCATATCTCCCGCATGATGGCCGTCTGGGCTATCGAAGCCATGCTTCTTGCTTTCGGGATTGAAATGCCCGCCGGCGGACTTGAAGTCGGGTCCTTCGCACTTGGGCACTTGGTGAAAGTGAATCCCATGCTCGCCGGGCGTCAGATCATGGAGGTGGAGTTCCAGTCCGACGCCAGGGCCCTGATCCCAGATGACGATGTTGCCCACGGACTTGCCTTGGGCATCTTTCAATTCGACGATGGTCTTGGCGGCGCTCCGTCCCTGTAGCGCGAAAGCGGTGAGGAACAACACGAGGGTGAGGTAGGCAAAGCGGTTCATGCTGAAAATCCTCCTGGAGGCAGAGGGATTATACCGAATCTTTCGGCAGGCGGTGGCGGTCGTCCCGGCACGTTGCAATCGGTGAAACGCTTTTGAACTTGCTCGGTGAGTTGGGCGATTCTGCACAAAAATGTGGAGTATACTGCGGGGACGGCGAAATCATTTCTGGGGACGAAGCACTTATGGCGTTGAACGCGGTGCAGCCAATAGCAGAACAGGTTCCGGCGGACGATTTTCAGACGCTGGAGGAGAAGATCTATCGCACAATTGAGATGTACAAGGCCTCGCGGCAGGCGCATGCGGCCGCGCAGAACGACAACCAGCGACTGCGGCAGCAACTGCAGGATCGCGACGAAGAGATTGACGGGCTTCGGCGCGAGACCGTGCAGTTGAAAAAAGAGCGGGAAGAGATCCGGGCGAGGGTCGAGAAAATGCTGGCGCAGATCGAGTCGATTGCCGAGGCCTAGGCACTGGCTCTTTGCAAGCGGCGGGCTTTTTGAGTGAAGTGGAAAACATGGCGACTGCAACCAAGGATCAGGCTTTGAAGGACGCGCACAACTCCAGCGTGCGGGTAGAGATTTTTGATCAGGCCTACAATCTGCGTGGTTCCGATCCGGAATATATCCTCAAACTGGCCGAGTACGTGGACTCCAAGATGCGCGCCGTAGCCGAGGCCACCAACACCATCGACACCGTGCGCCTGGCCGTGCTGGCCGCGCTCAACATCGCTGACGAGTATCACCTGCTCAAGAGGAATCATGAGGTCGGGACAACCGATTACCAGCAGCGGGCGCATCTATTAGCCAGTGCGCTCGATGAAGTGCTCGACGAGAACCGCAAGGCTGGCTAGCCTCCTGCTTCCTGGGACGTTGGCTTTTTTCCTGGCAGCGCTGGTCTGCGAAACCCTTTCCCAGGAAGCACCTTTCCGTTCCCAAGCCAATGTGGTCCTGATTCCAGTGCTGGTCAAGGACCAGCAGGGTGGGATCGTCTACGGACTGCAGGCCAAAGACTTCGTCGTCGAAGATGACGGCGTCGAGCAGGCCGCTCGTCTTGACGAAGTGCCCGAAGCACAGCCGGTTTCGGTCGTGGTGGCCATCCAGCGGGGGCGCCGTGCGTATTACGAGTTTCCGCGGATGCAGGGTCTGAGTACCATGCTCGATCCACTGTTCGAGCTGGGGACCGCCAGAGTCGCGGTCGTGGAGTTCGACAGCGCGGTCAAAGTCACGAGACCCTTCACCATGGATCAAAGCCTGGTCGCCGCCGATCTGAAGAATCTTGAGCCCGGCGACGGGGGAGCGTGCATCCTCGATGCGCTGAAGGTCTCAGTCGGACTGCTGCAGCAAGAGCCCCAGGAACGGCTGCGCGTGCTGTTGCTGATCAGCGAAACCCGCGATCATGGCAGCCAGTCCAAGATTGAAGATGTCGTCGCCGCCATCGGACAGACGAACGCCCTGATGTATGCCCTCGCGTTTTCGCCTGCGCTTTCAAACATTCTCGACACCGGCCGCGGCACCAACAAGAACGAAATGCAGGAAGACGTGAACTTTCTGGATCTCATGTACCGAACGGCTCAGGCCATGAGGAAGAACGTGCCGGGCACGGTCACTTCGATGACAGGCGGGGAATATCAGCTTTTCGCCACCCGCAAAAGTTCGACCTGCGCATGAACGACTTCACCAATCACCTGCAC
>Ga0209698_10002694_pt1 | contig 19997 bp, 20 predicted proteins | sample LitLauG_LLR_2012_FD_187203 | JGI IMG/M metagenome (GOLD analysis project Ga0209698, IMG submission 187203) | Freshwater sediment microbial communities from Pennsylvania, USA - Little Laurel Run_MetaG_LLR_2012 (SPAdes) (version 2) | ecosystem: Environmental > Aquatic > Freshwater > Creek >...
CGAGACCTCCGCTCTGACCGATGACGACCCATGGGTGGCCCGGGACGTCGCCGTGGTGTGGCACGGCTTCACCCAGATGGCCGCCTATCCGGGCAACACCCCGGTGACCGTGGAACGGGCCGAGGGCCGTGAGCTGATCGACGTCCACGGCAACCGGTACTTCGACGCCATCTCATCGTTGTGGGTGACCACCCTCGGCCACCGGGTCCCCGAGCTGGACGCCGCCGTGATCGACCAGCTCGGCAAGGTGGCCCATGCCACCCTGCTGGGCAACGGCAGCCGGGTGGTGGTGGAGTTCGCCGAGGCGCTGGCCGCGGTGGTGCCGATCGACGACGCCCACACCGTGTTCGCCTCGGACGGCGCCGTCGCCGTGGAGCAGGCCCTCAAGATCGCCTTCCAGTACTGGGTCAACCGGGGCGAACCCGGGCACACCCGGTTCCTGGCGCTGGGCGACGCCTACCACGGGGACACCGTCGGTGCCCTGTCCGTCGGTGACGGCGGATTCGGCACCACCGTGTTCGACCCGCTGCGGTTCCCGGTCGTCCGCACACCGGGCTATGCCACCGCCGACTGGGCGACCAAGGCGGTGGCCGCCGTCGAGGCCCACGCCGACACCCTGGCCGCCATGATCGTCGAGCCGCTGGTGCAAGGCGCCTCGGGCATCCTGGTGGCCGATCCCGAGGACCTGGCGCTGGTGGGCCGGACCTGCCGGGAGCACGGCGTGCTGCTGATCTGCGACGAGGTGGCCACCGGGTTCGGGCGCACCGGACAGCTGTTCGCGTCCCTGTGGGCCGGCCCCGAATTCCGGCCCGACATCATGTGCCTGGGCAAAGGGATCACCGGCGGCTACCTCCCGCTGTCGGCCACCGTGGTGGCCCGCACGGTCTACGACGGGTTCCTGGGCGAAGACCTCGGCGAGGCGACCTTCTACCACGGACACTCCTACGGCGGGAACGCCCTCGGGTGCGCGGTGGCGCTCCGCCACCTCCAGCTGCTCGACGAGTGGGGCGTGCTCGACCACGTCCGCACCGTCGCCGACCACCTGGGCGCCCGGCTGGACGAGTCGGTGGCCGGCCTCGACGGCGTGGCCGAGGTGCGTCGCAGGGGTCTGATGGTCGGGGTGGAGCTCGACCCGCCGGCCGGTGCGGTGCGGTGGGGGCGACGGGTGTGCGCGGGTGCCGTCCGGCGCGGTGTGCTCCTGCGACCGCTGGGCGACGTGGTCGTGGTGATGCCCCCGCTGACCAGCACGACCGCCGAACTCGACCGGGTGGTCGCTGTGCTGGCCGAGTGCATCACCGAGGTCGCCGCCGAGGACGCCGGGTGACCGGTTCGGACGGATCGCCGTGGGAGGACTGGGTGGACGAGGCGTGTGACCGGGTCTCCGCCGCCGGGCAGTGGCGGGCGCCGCGCTCGTTCGACGCACGCGGCAACGAGGGGCTCCTGGTCACCGAGCCGGGCGGGCCGGGACGCCCGGTCGTCTCGTTCGCCTCCAACGACTACCTGGGGCTGACCACCCACCCTGCCGTGGTGGCCGGCGCCCACGACGCACTCGACCGCTGGGGTGCCGGATCGGGGGCATCGCGCCTGGTGACCGGCTCCCGACCCGTGCACCACGAACTGGAGGCGGCGCTGGCCGACTGGAAGGGCACCGAGGCGTCGGTGCTGACGCCCACCGGGTTCGCCGCCAACCTGTCGGTGCTCGCCGTGTTCGCGGCGCCGGGCGTCGTGGTCCACTCCGACGAACTGAACCATGCGTCGATCATCGACGGGTGCCGGCTCGCCCGGACGGACGTCCGGATCTACCCTCATGGCGACCTGGCCGCCCTGGACGCCGCCCTGGGTGCGGCGGTGGGGCGCTCGATCGTGGTGACCGACACCGTGTTCTCCATGGACGGGGACGCCTGTGATCTCGACGGCCTGGTCGAGGTCGCCGCCCGGCACCGGGCCCTGCTCGTGCTCGACGAGGCGCACGCCGTGCTCGGTCCCGACCTGGGCCCGGTCGACGGAGTGGACGTCCTGCGGGTGGGGACACTGTCGAAGACGCTCGGCTCGCTCGGCGGGTTCGTCGCCGGCCCGAGGCGCTTCGTGGACCTGCTGGTCAATCGGGCCCGCCCCTACATCTTCACCACCGCCCCCACCCCGGGCGACGCCGGCGCCGCGTTGGCCGCACTGGGCGTGCTGACGTCGGCCGAAGGCCTGACCCTGAAAGCCAGGTTGGCGGCACTGGTGGCCCGGGTGGCCGGCGCGGTGGGCGTGGCCGACCACCCCTCACCGATCCTCCCGGTGGTCATCGGTGCCGAGGACGAAGCGGTGGCCGCCTCGACGGCGCTGCTCGAGCGGGGGCTGTGGGTGCCGGCGATCCGCCCGCCGACGGTGGCCCCCGGCACGTCGCGGCTGCGCATCACGCTGTCGGCCACCCACACCGACGACCAGGTGGACCGGCTCCTCGACGGCCTGGCCGGACTGGTGCCGCAGCCGGGTTCCCGGCGGGGGGTGTCCAGTGCGGCCTGACCGGCTGGTGCTGGTGTGCGGCACGGGGACCGAGGTCGGCAAGACCTGGGTGTCGGCCCGGCTGCTGGTCGAGCTGCGGTCGCGCGGACGCTCGGTTGCGGCCCGCAAGCCGGCCCAGTCGTTCGACGTGGACCACGCCGGGGGCCAGCTGGGTGGCGCCACCGACGCCGAGCGGTTGGGCGCCGCCTCGGGGGAGCAGCCGGACGAGGTCTGCCGCCCGCTGCGCTCGTACCGTCGGGCCATGGCACCGCCCATCGCCGCCGAGGCGCTGGGACTGCCCCCGTTCACCGTGGGCGACCTGGTGGGGGAGCTGGACTGGCCGGCGAGCGCAGTCGAGGTGGGCCTGGTGGAGACGGCCGGCGGGGTGCGCTCGCCGCAGGCCGACGACGGGGACGCGTGCGATCTGTCGGCTGCGCTCCGTCCCGACCTCGTGGTCCTGGTGGCCGATGCCGGCCTCGGCACCATCAACAGCATCCGGATGTCCATGGACGCACTGGCCGGTACGGTCGGAGCGACGCCTGCCGTGCCCGTCATCGTGGTGCTCAACCGGTACGACGGGCACCACGAGATCCACCGGCGCAACCACGACTGGCTGGCATCCCGGGACGGCTATGCGCTGGTGACGCTGCCGGGCGGCGAGCAGGAATTGGCGGACCTCGTGCTCGGCAGCTGAGGGCGCCGGGGCCGCCGGGTGAGCGGGGGCGGCGGATCCCGGCACCCCTCCTGGTACCGTCGACGCCATGACCTACCGTCGGGGCCTCCGCTGATCACGGCCAGCCGCCTCACCAAGTCCTACGGTTCGACACGGGCGGTCGACGACCTCAGCTTCGACGTGCGTCCCGGGGTCGTCACCGGATTCCTGGGACCGAACGGCTCCGGGAAGTCGACGACCATGCGCATGGTCATGGGCCTCGACCGGCCGGACGCCGGCACGGTGACCATCGACGGGAAGCGCTTCGGCGAGCTGCGCTGGCCGCTGCGCGAAGTGGGCGCCCTGCTCGAGGCCAAGGCGCTGCACCCCGGTCGCACCGCCGTCGACCACCTGTGGGCCTTGGCCCAGACCAACTCGATCCCGAAGGCACGGATCGCCGAGGTGCTCGAGCTCGTCGGGCTGGAGTCGGTGGCCAGGCGGCGGGTGGGCAAGTACTCGCTCGGCATGAGCCAGCGCCTGGGCATCGCGTCGGCCCTGCTCGGCGATCCCGGCGTCCTGCTGTTCGACGAGCCCGTCAACGGCCTCGATCCCGAGGGGATCCTCTGGGTCCGCACCCTCCTGCAGGGGCTGGCCGCCGATGGGCGGACCGTGTTCGTCTCCAGTCACCTGATGAGCGAGATGGCACTGACCGCGACCGACCTGGTGGTGATCGGCCGGGGCCGACTCATCGCCCAGACGTCGGTCGCGGACTTCATCGACTCGAACACCGAGGCGTCGGTCCTGGTCCGCTCGCCGGACGCCGACGGTCTGGCGGACGCGCTGTGCCGGGCCGGTGCCGCCGTCGTCGCCGGCGACGACGGCGGGCTGCTGGTCACGGGCCTGGACGCCGCCAGGATCGGCGACCTGGCCTTCGGGGCGGGCGTGGCCGTGCACGAACTCCGCCAGGTCCAGGCCAGCCTCGAGGAGGTCTTCATGGAGATGACGTCCGACATGGTCGACTACCACGGCCACACTCCCGCCGAGGTCGGCTCGTGACGACGGTCGCGGTTCCCGGGCGGGTCACGCTGTCGGACGTCTCGCACGGGCGCGCCGGGTTCGCCGACCAGGTGCGCTCGGAGTGGACCAAGCTCCGCTCGGTGCGGTCCACCTGGATCTGCCTGGTGGTCGTCTTCCTCGCCGGGATCGGCCTGTCCGCCCTGGTGACGAACGTGGAGGCCGGCCGGTGGGCCACACTCGGCTTCGTCGACCGGGCGCAGTTCGACCCGGTGCGCTTCAGCCAGACCGGCGAGTTCCTGTCGCAATTCGTGGTCGGCGTCCTGGGGGCGCTCATCGTGACCTCGGAGTACGGCACCGGCTCGATCCGGACCACGCTGTCCACCACGTCACACCGGACGACGGTGCTCCTGGCCAAGCTGACCGTGCTCGGGGCGGTCGTCTTCGTGGTGAGCGAGGTGACGGCGTTCGCCTCCTTCTTCGTGGGCCAGCTGGTACTGCTCTGGCACGGCGGCAAGGCCCTCCCCGCGGGCAGCTCGATCATCGACCAGGTGCACAGCGCCACCATCCCCGTGGTGGGGATCACCGACGGGGGCGCCCTGCGCGCCGTCTTCCTGTCCGGCGTCTACCTGCTGCTGCTGACGCTGCTGGCCTGCGGACTCGGATTCATCCTGCGCCACACGGCCGGAGCGATCTCGGCGTTCGTCGGCATCCTGCTGGTGCTCCCGCTGATCGTCCAGATCCTCCCGTCGAGTCTGTCGAGCTCGTTCGAGCGGTACCTGCCGTCGAACCTCGGCCTGGCCATGATCTTCGTCACGTCCCGGAAGACGGACTTCGCCGGCGTGCTCCTGGCACCGTGGGCGGCTGCCGGCCTCCTGGCTCTGTACGCGGCGGCCACGGTGGCGTTGGCCGCCTTCCTCCTGGTCCGCCGGGACGCCTGAGCGACGGCGGCGGGCAGATGACCCTGGCGCTGGTGCTGGGCGGTGGAGGTGTGGCCGGAATCGGCTGGCACACCGGGGTCCTGCTGGGCTTGGCCGAGTCCGGGGCAGACGTCAGTGGGGCAGACCTGCTGGTCGGGACGTCGGCGGGTGCGACCGTGGGTGCCCAACTGGGCTGCGGGCTCGCCCTCGACCTGCTCTTCGATCGGCAGGTGGATCCGGCCACGCTCGGCACCGAACTGACGCCTCCGGTGCCGATGGCCGTCCTGTTGGAGCGGCTGATGCCCATCTTCGCCGCCGACGTGGACGCCGACGAACGTCGCCGGAGGCTGGGCTCGTTGGCCCTCACCGCCGACACCGTGTCCGAGGACGCCCGACGGGCCATGGTGGGTGCCCGGCTGGTGGGCCGCGACTGGCCGGCGCGGCCGCTGCTGGTGCCGGTCGTCGACGCCGTGTCGGGGGACCGTCGGGTGCTGGATGCCGAGTCCGGGTTCGATCTGGTCGACGCAGTAGCGGCGTCGAGCGCCGTGCCCGGCGTATGGCCTCCGGTGACGCTCGGCGGGACCCGCTACATCGACGGTGGGGTGTGGTCGCTCACCAACGCCGATCTGGCCGCGGGACACGACCGGGTGGTGGTGCTCGCTCCCGTCGGCGACCCGGGCGTGACCCGCCAGATCGAGGCGCTCGGCCCCGAGGCGCAGGTCGAACTCGTGCGGCCCGACGCCGCCTCGCTCGAGGCGTTCGGCACCGACGTACTCGACCCGGCGAACCGTGGACCCTCGGCGAGGGCCGGTCTCGATCAGGGCCGAGCGGAGGCTGCCCGGGTGCGGGCGCTGCTCGGCGTCTGAACCCTCGGGGCCGAGCCGCCCTGTCGCCCGAGCTCAGCCGCCCTGTCGCCCGGGCTCAGCCGCCCATGCCCGATGCCGCCACCACCGTCCTCGACAGGGGGCGGGCGAGGGTCCGCAGCAGGTCGCACCCGTCCTCGCCGATGGCCTGGTACGGGACGACAGACAACCGGTCGGTGGCGTCCTCGATGGCGGTGCGCACCGAGGCACCCTCATCGCTGAGTGTCACCGTGTCGGTCGCGTCGTCCGTACCCAGCCAGTTGCGCTCCCGTAGGCGTTCGGTGGCGGCGTCCCATTCCTCGTCGGACCAGCCCCGGGTGGCGCGCAGGAAGGCGACCGGCAGCTCGCCGGTCGCCTCGTGGAGCACCAGCGCCTCCAGGCCGTCCAAGCCGTGGTCGACGAGGAGGGCGATGTGGCCGTCGCCCCGGAACTCGCGCAGGAGGGTCTGGGCGTGCCACAGCACCTCGAGCGGCTCCTCGGGCCAGGCCAGGTCGGCGTGGCCTGCGAACAGCGGGCGCCCTTCGGAGTGGTCACAGGCGGCCAGCGCCGCCCGGCGGGCCAGGCCGGCGGCCGCAGCGACGTCCTCGGAGTCAGCGGCCGCCCCGAGCATCCGGCGCAGGGCGGCGCCGGCGGCGGCGGTGCGGGCGGCCAGCACCTCGCCCGGGGACGTGGTGTCCCAGGCGCCGGCCATCGCCTCACGCACCAGGGTCGGGGCGAAGTTGAAGAAGGTGGCGACCACCGTGCCGGCGGTGACCGCACCCATCGGGGCGGACCGGGAGGCGAAGTAGCCGGACCGACCCTCCAGGCCGAGTCGGGCGTAGGAGCGGTCGGCCTCGGGCGCGAAGTAGACCATGCCGTGCAACGGCTCGACGGTCCGCCAGGTCTTCCGTGCGGTCAGTGCGGCGACGGGCGACGGGAACGAGCGTGGGGCCATGGCCCACGGTATCCCGGGGCGGGGGGTACGGGCCGGGGCTGATGGGTGGTCCCGTATAGTGCGGGTGGGCGGACGAGGGCCCGGGACCGGCCCGGGCCGAGTGGACGCCCGTACGACAGGGAGCAGGAGTCGGCGATGTTGAACGGTGTCCCCGGCATGGTGGGCGAGACGGCGGTGGTCACCAAGGAGCTGGCGTCCAGCCACTCGCCCGGTTCCGTCCTCGCCCGGGGCGAGGAGTGGTTCGCCCGCCCGCTGTTCCCCGGCACGGTCATCGCCCCCGGCACCACCGTGGTGGTCGCCGACGTCGAGCGCGGCGTGCTGGTCTGCTACCCGGCCGACGAGGGCTGACGGACGTCTGACGCGCACCACGGGGCGATGCGGTGTGGTTCGGGCCACAGGTGCCTAAGGTGTGCGTAGGGAGGTGGTCGCCATGATCATCGGTTCAGCAGTATTCGCCATCGGAGCGGCGGTGGTGGGCTTCTTCATCTTCGCCTTCATCGTCATCTTCCTGAAGTCGAGCCTCAAGGTGGTCCAGCAGGGCTGCGTCGGCGTGGTCAAGCGGTTCGGGGAGTTCAAGACCATCAAGCAGCCCGGACTGCACGTGCTCCTGCCGCTGGCCGACCGCATGGACAAGGTGGACATCCGCGAGTTCCCGCGCACGGGCGACCAGCAGGCGGTCATCACCAAGGACAATGTGTCGCTGTGGGTGAGCGCCACGATCTTCTGCCAGGTGACCGACGTGAAGCTGGCCCTGTTCGAGGTCAACGACTTCGGCCTCGCCATCGACCAGATGGCCCGGACCGCCCTGCGGGCCGTCTTCGGCGAACTGACCCTCGACGAGTCGCTGTCCGAGCGCGAGACGATCAACTCCAAGATGCAGGACCACATGGCCGAGGCCACCCTCAAGTGGGGCGTCCGGCTGAACCGCATCGAGATCCTCGACATCACCCCGCCGACCAACGTCCTCCAGGCCATGTCGGAGCAGAAGGAGGCCGAGCAGCACAAGCGTGCGGCCATCTTGAAGTCCGAGGGTGAGCAGCAGGCCGCCATCAACAGCGCCCAGGGCCGCAAGCAGGCCAACGTGCTGGAGGCCGAAGGCCAGAAGCAGGCATCGATCCTGGCGGCCGAGGCCCAGAAGCAGGTCCTGGAGCTGCGGGCCGACGGAGAGAAGCGGGCCGCAGAGCTGCGCGGCGAGGGCGAGGCCCTGGCGTTGTCCGCCATCGACAAGGTCGGCATCAACCCGAACACCCTGGCGATCATGCAGCTGCGGGCCCTCCAGGCCGTGGCCACCTCGCCCAACGCCAAGGTGATCGTCCCCTACGAGGCGGCCGGCCTGGTGGGAGCGGCCTCGGTGCTGGTCGACGCCATGAAGGACGCCGGAGGGACGACCGAGGTCGCCGTCGCCGGCAACGGCAAGACCGCCTGACGACAGGGCAGCCTGACCCCCTGACCGCCCGACGACAGGGCCTCTACTTCATCTCCACCATGTCGAGGTAGTCGTCGCGCCAGTGGGTGAAGACCTCGTCGGGCAGCTTGAGGGCGTGGGTGGGCTCCATCGCCTCGACGAACGCCCGGTCGTGGCTGACCACCACGATGGTTCCCGGCCAGTTGGCCAGCATGGTCCCGACCGCCTCGATCGAGGAGGGGTCCAGGTTGTTGGTGGGCTCGTCGAGCAGCAGTACGTTGGCCTGCCCGGCGGCCAGCATGGCCAGGCCGAGCTTGGCCCGCTCCCCACCCGACAGCGTCTTGGGCATCTGGTAGGCGACGTCCCCCACCAGGCCGAACGAGCCGAGCAGGGCCCGGCGCTCGGGCTCCTTGGTGAGGATCCGGTCGTCGATGTTGTCGAGCACGCTGACGGACAGGTCGACCTGCTCGTGCTCCTGGGCGAAGTAGCCCAGCGCCACGTTGGGCCCGGGCTCGACGGAGCCCGAGGTCGGCTCCTGCACACCGGCCAGGCAGCGGAGCAGGCTCGACTTGCCGGCGCCGTTCTTGCCGATCACCACCACCCGGTCGCCCCGGCGGCAGTGGAAGTCGACGTCGGCCAGGACCGTCTTGTCGTCGTACCGCACCACCAGGTTGGTGACCCGCAGCGGGACCTCGCCCGACCGGGTCGGGGTCGGGAGCTTGAACGAGCTCTTCTTCTCCCGCTTGTGGACCTCGGTCCGGCCGCCCTCGAGCCGCTCCACCCGCTTGTCGAGCGACTTGGCGATCCGCGCCCGCCGGTTGGTGCTGCCACGCATGGAGTCGGCCAGCTTCGACAGGCGGTCGATCTCGCGGCCCTCCAGCTGGGCCGACCGTTCGCGCTGGGACTGGTCGGCCTCGAGCTGGACCAGGTACGAGGAGTAGGTGCCCTTGAACTCGGTGAGGCGGGCGTCGGACAGGTGCAGGACCTTGTTGATCGAACGGTCCAGGAGCTTCAGGTCGTGGGAGACGACGAGGATGGCGCCGGGGAAGCTCTCGAGCTCGTCCATGAGCCACTTCTTGGCCGGGCGGTCGAGGTGGTTGGTGGGCTCGTCCAGGATCATGGTGTCCGGCCCCTGGAACAGGATCCGGATCAGGTCGACCCGCCGCCGCTGTCCACCGGACAGGCTCTCGATGTCCTCGAGCAGGAGGTCCTGGCGCAGGCCGAGCCCGTCGGCCAGCCGGGACATGGTCGCTTCGGCCTCGTACCCGCCGTTCTCCCGGAACTGCTCCTCCAGGTCGGAGAAGAGGGCGATGTTCTCGGTGGTGGGGTCCTTGGCCATCTGGGTCCGGGCCTTGCCGAGGGCGTCGTCCAGGACGTCGAGCCCACGGCCGGACAGGACGTGGGAGAAGCCGTTGGGCTCGAGCCCGAGGCCGTGGGGTTCGGGTACCTGGGGCAGGTAGCCGTAGGTGCCGCGGATGGCCGCGCTGCCCGTCGATCGCACGTTGCGTCCGGGCTCGCTGATGACCACGGAGATGAACGTGGACTTTCCGGTCCCGTTGCGCCCGACCAGGCCGACCTTCTCCCCGGCACCGACGACGAACGACGCGTCGCGCAGCAGGGTGCGGTCACCGATCTCGATGGTGAGGGAGGATCCGACGATCATGGGGAGGGGGGTGACCGGTCCGGCGGGGGCTGTTCCCGCACCGCCGCCGGTGAGCCCGGCGAAGTCAGCGTCCCCAGTCTCCCACACCCCCGGGGCCGTGCTGTCGGCGGGCGACCCGACCGGGACCTCCGGCGGGCCACGCGCCCGACCCGTCCGTCGGGCGGGCCCGCCTCACCGACGGCGGGGTCGCTGCCGGCGCAGGTGGCGGGCGACCCGGTGGGACCGGGCCCGGCGGTGCCGGACCATGGCCCGGAAGGCGAAGAGGTGGATCGGCCACAGCGCCCACCAGTAGGCCATGCCGAGGACGCCCTTGGTGCGCAGCGAGCCCACCTGCTCGATGGCCCTCGGCTCGGCGGGGGAGACCCGGAAGCCGAGCCACGCCTCGCCGCAGAACCAGGCACGTGACTGCAGGACCAGCAGTTCGGGCTCCCGGTCGACCACCGTCCACCAGTCGACGGTCGCACCGGCCTCCACCTGGGCCGGCCGGCCGAGGCGGAGGTCCTCGCCGAACAGGTTGCCGAGGGTGATCCGCAGCAGCCAGGCGAACGGCAGCCCGTACCAGGACAGCCGGCCGCCGGCGTCGTCCAGGTCCTCGGCGAACCCGGCCACCGTCCCGCCAGGGGTGATATCACTGGCCCGCACCGGGACCGAGCTGCGGTCGGTGTAGACGCCGTCGGCCAGACCGTGGTGCCGGTCGAACAGGGTGGTGGCGATGCGGTCGGCCTGGTCGTCGAGCGCGGCACGGATGGCCGCCTCGACCGAGAGCGGCCGCACGGTGAAGGCGGCGTCGGTGCGGTCCCGGGTCCGCACGGTCACCTCGTTGGTGAGGCTTTCGATGAGGGCGTGGCTGACGGTGGCGTCGACCGGGGTGACCAGGTCGACCCAGTGGGCCGACAGCGCCGGCGTGAGCACGGGCACCTTGACCACCAGTCGGCGCCGCAGTCCCCGCACCCGAGCGTAGGTGTCCATCATCTGGCGGTAGGTGGTGGCATCGGTGCAGCCGATCTCGTAGATCCCGGGCTCGACGTCGGCGGACTCGGTCAGGTAACCGAGCAGGTCGCCTGCCGCGATCGGTTGGGTCGGCGTGTTGACCCAGCGGGGGCAGACCATCATCGGGAGCCGCTCGGTCAGGTACCGGACCATTTCGAAGGAGATGCTGCCGGCGCCGAGGACGACCGCCGCCCGCAGTTCCACCACCGGCACGCCGGTACTGCCGAGCAGGGCACCCACCTCCTGGCGGCTCGACAGGTGGACCGACAGGTCGTCGTGGCCCAGTCCGCCCAGGTAGACGATGCGACCCACCCCGGCCGTGGAGGCGGCCTCGGCGAACGAGCGGGCCAGGACCTGGTCCCGCTCGGCGAAGCCCTCGCCCCCGGCCATCGCGTGGACCAGGTAGTAGGCCACCTCGCACCCGGTCAGCGCCTCGACCACCGCCTCGGTGTCGGCCACGTCGGCCACGTGCACGCCGACGTGGTCCCGGGCCTCGATCCCAGCGGCGTCGCGCACCAGGGCGTGCACGGCCCAGCCCTGGTCGACCAGGTGGGGGATCAGGTTGGAACCCACGAAGCCGGTGGCCCCGGTGACGGCGGCCCGCCGCCGAGCTTCGGCCGGACCCGGTCCGGAGGTCATCCGCCCGACACCAGGAGGTCGCCGCCGGCGGGCGGGGTCGGGTCGTCGGCCGTCTCGAGCCACCGGTCGGGCAGGTGGACCGCCCGGGGGCCGTTGGTGTGGCCCCGGGCCATCCGCAGTGCCTCCGGGGGGAAGGGCAGGGTGTGGTCCAGTCCGTCGAGGAGCGCGGTGACCGTGGCCACGTCCGAGGCCAGGGCCAGGTCCCGACGGACGGCCGAGCCCACCGGGAACCCGGTGAGGTACCAGCCGGTGTGCTTGCGGAACTGGCGGGTCCCCAGGTCCTGGCCGAACAGGCCGCACAGCAGGTCGAGGTGGACCAGCATCATCGAGCACACCTCGCCCAGGCCGGGCGGCGCCGGCACCGGCTCCCCCCGGAAGACGGCGGCCAGGTCCCGGAAGAGCCACGGACGGCCGAGGCAGCCTCGCCCGACGACCACGCCGTCGCACCCGGTGGCGTCCATCATGGCGATGGCGTCGCCGGCCTCCCACAGGTCGCCGTTGCCGAGCACCGGCACCGAGGTGACCGTCGCCTTCAGCCGGCGGATGGCGTCCCAGTCGGCGGTGCCCGAGTAGAGCTGCTCGGCCGTCCGGGCGTGCAGGGTGACCGCGGCCACACCCTCGTCCTCGGCGATCCGTCCCGACTCGAGGTAGGTGACGTGGGCGTCGTCGACCCCGATCCGCATCTTCACGGTCACCGGCACCGTGCCGGCGTTGCCCACGGCAGCCCGGACGATGTCGCGGAAGAGCGCCCGGTGCACGGGCAGGGCGGCGCCGGCCCCCTGCCGGGTCACCTTGCCGGCCGGACAGCCGAAGTTGAGGTCGATGTGATCGACTCCGATCTCGTCGACCAGGCGCCGGACGGCCCGGCCCATGACCGTCGGGTCGACGCTGGAGAGCTGCACGCTGCGCACGGTCTCGTCCTGGCCGAACGAGGCCATCCCGAGGGTCTTGGCGTTGCCCTCGACCAGGGCCCGGGCCGTGACCATCTCGCTCACGTAGAGGCCGGCGCCGTAGCCCCGGCACAGTGTCCGGAACGCGCTGTTTGTCACCCCGGCCATGGGGGCGAGCACGACGGGCACGTCGACGACCAGGTTCCCGAGCTTCAACTCGGCATGACGGGGTGCCTCCGTCGGGGCCCCCCCGGCCGGGACGGCGCCCGTGGCGGTGTCGGCGCTCACCGGTCGGCCTCGCGCCACAGTTCGGTGATGGTCACGCCGAGGTCGGCCAGGAGCGAGCGGAGCGCCGGCAGCGACAGGCCGATCACGTTGCCCGGATCACCGACGATGCTCTCGACGAACGGGGCCGAGCGGCCGTCGAGGGTGAAGGCGCCGGCCACCTCGAGGACGTCGGGGGTGGCGAGGTACGCATCGAGCTCGGCGTCGGTGGTGACGGCGAACCGGACGGTGGTCCCGACGACGGCCTCGGCCCGGGCGCCCGTCGCCTCGTCGATGACGCAGTGACCGGTCCACAGGACCCCGGCACGTCCCCGCATGTCGGTCAGCCAGGTCCGGGCCTGATCGAGGGACGCGGGCTTGCCGTGGGCACGCCCGTCGAACTCGAGCATGGAGTCGCACCCGACCACCAGGGCATCGCCACCGGTCCGGGCGACCGCCTGCGCCTTGGCCGCAGCCAGGCGACCGGCCGAGCCGCGGGTGTCGTCCGGGTCGACGTCGTCCTCGTCGACCCCGCTCACCTGGACCTGCGGGTCGATCCCGGCGTCACGCAGGAGCTTCAGGCGTGCCGGGGATCCCGAGGCGAGAACCAGGGTGCGGGCGGGCATCCCCCCAGACTAGGGGCCGACCCCGGTCGCCCACGCCCGGCCGGTCCCGGACCGGGTCGGGCCCATCGTGCCGTGGGCCCGCGAATGCGCGATCCTTGGCGGCATGACCGACGCCGGAATCACCCTGGCCCCCACGCACGTCGACCCCGAGCTGGACGGCGACCACGAACGGATGTCCCACATCGTGCTCGAGGGGTTCACGCCCGAGAAGGGTGACTTCATCTCGGCCGGACCGTCGGTGGTGGAGGGCATGGTCAACGGCACGGCGGTGAAGGCGCTGTGCGGCAAGATCTGGGTGCCGGGCCGCAACCCGAAGCGCTATCCGATCTGCCCGACGTGCAAGGAGATCGCCGAGAGCCGGGGCTGGAAGGTCCCGGCAGGCTGAGCACCCGGCGCACCGGCGCCCCTCCGTCCGCCGCCCGGGTCAGAGCGGGGGCATGCCGAGGTCGGCTCGCCAGGTGTTGGTGTCGTTCGTCCGCGGGAACGGCTCGTCCGGCACGTCCACCCCCAGGCGCTCGCAGATCGGGTCCCAGCCGTCGCTGGCGGTCCACTCGAGCAGGCGGCCGGCCGGGATGGTCGTGCGCACCGCGTCGTTGTGGCGCTCGAAGGCGTCCATCATGGCCGTGGGGTTGTCGAACTCGTTGCTGAACCGGTCGCCCAGGAGCCGGCGGACCGTCTCGAACCACGGGCGCATCTCGGGCGGGGCGTTGTCGAAGACGTTGAAGATGGTGTGGGAGGCGCTGGTGTACCAGGACTCGGGCGACCGCACCGACAGCAGCACCAGGGCGTCCGGGTTGGCCGCGGCCAGCTCCGGCCAGAACGAGGCCCCGGGCCAGTCCACCAGGCAGGTGTAGCCGGCCGGGTGGGTCGTCCAGTCGACCGGGCGGCCCTCGATGGCATCGGTCCACAGCGGGATCTGTTCGGGGTCGCCGAACAGCTCGAACATGTGATGACAGGGATCGCCGGTCAACCGCTCGAGCGCGAGCTTCAGCGAATTGGTCCCGGTCCGGCCCACGCCTGCACCGACCACCTTGAGCGCCATCGGTCTCCCGTTCCGTGCACGTGCCCGCAGGCACGTCTCGACGCCACCGTCGATCGCCGCACTGTACCCGGCGGGAACGGGTTCCACCCACCGATGCGGGGGCGCTGCGGGGGCCGGCCGACGGGGACCGCCGCGTCAGGCGTTGCGCAGGGCCGGGATGTGCCGCTTGGCGTCGCGCTCGGACTCGAGCACCGACTCCATCGTCGACCGCACCTCGGCCCGGGATCCGGCCAGGTTGGTCCGCTCCTCGGGGTCGGCGGTCAGGTTGTGCAGCTCGAAGGCGGGCTCGGCCGCCGGACCGAGGAACGGGTTGGGGGCGACGCCCCGGTCGGCGTACCACTCGTCGAGCCGCTCGTAGTACCGGTTGAACTTCCAGAGCTCGGTGCTCCCGTCGTCCCCGGTGGGCAGGGAGGTGATGACCGACTCGATGTTGACCGGCGGGGCCACCGGATCGAACGGGGCACCGGTGAGGATGTTGACCTGTGTCAGGCCCCGGGTGACGTCGTCCTCGGTCATGAAGTAGATGGGCGACGCCAGCGACGACGGGTCGACGTGGCCGCGCAGCACGCCGCTCAGGTCCCGTCCGGGCAGCGGCTGCACCTCGCTGTGGTGGGCGGCGACCCCGGCCGTCGCCTGGGCCGGGTCGATGCCGGCCAGGCCGAGCAGCGTGGGGATCAGGTCCACGTGGCTGGTCGGGATGGTGACGCCGACCGGCGTCGGGTCGATCCCCGGCCCGGCGACCAGGAGGGGCACCCGGGTGGCCTCGTCGAAGGCGTTGCACCACTTCTGGATCAGCCCGCCGTGGGCGCCGAGCAGGTCGCCGTGGTCGGACGTGAACACGACGATCGTGTCGTCGGCCATGCCGGAGCGGTCGAGGGCCTCGAGGATGCGCCCCACGGCCCGGTCCACCAGTTTGTGCAGGTAGTAGTAGAGCCGGCGGTAGCCGAGGTCGGTGGCCGTCTCGAAGATCATCTGCGGCCAGACCGCCTTGAACGCCTCCTGGCAGTCCGGCCTCCCGGTGAAGGGGTCGGCCTGGGACGGGGCCTCGGCCACGTCGGGCACCGTGTCGTCGGGCGGACCGAAGTGGAGCAGCTGCTCCCAGCCGAACCCCGAGAAGGCGATGTCGTGCGGGTTCACGAACGAGGCCACCGTCAGCCACGGCCCCTCGGTCCGCTGTGCGGCCAGTTCGTCGAACAGCTCGACCACCTGGGAGGCGAACACCCCGTCGCGCACGGTGCCGCAGTCGGACTTGTCCGCACCGTGGGGCTCCCGGCCGATCCAGCCCGAGAACCCGAACGGGTCCAACCGGTCCGCCCTGCGGTAGGCGGCGACGGCGTCCGGCAGCGGGTTGCCGTCGTCGTCCGAGGCCTTGAGTCCCTCGTGCGAGCCGGGCGTGGTGAGGTCGGCGAACGAGACGTGCCACTTGCCCCGGTAGTGGGTGCGGTACCCGCCGGCCCGGAACCAGTCGCCCATCGTGGGCACCGAGTTCGGATCGAGCCACGCCATGCCCGGGTCGGTGTGCTGCTTGGCGACCCCGTCGGTCGCCGTCACGCCGTGGAGCGACGGGTACTGACCGGTGAACAGGGTGGCCCGGCTGGGGGTGCAGGCCGTGGAGCCGGCGTAGTGCCGGTGGAACTCGACTCCCCGCGACCGGATCGACTCGCGGGCGGTGAGCTGCGACGTGCGGAAGCTCCGGACGTCGTCGGTCTCGTACGGGGGCGGGTAGCGCTCCTCGTCGGTCATGATCAGCAGGATGTTCGGGCGGTCCATGCCGTCAGGCTACGCGGGCACGGGGCGACCGTGCGATCCGGAGGGCCCGGCCGTGACGCAGGACCCGCACCTCCCGGCGGTACGCTGGGGGTCCGTCGCTCGGCCGTCCGGCCCGCACCAGGCCCTCCGGAATGACCCTGCCCCACGCGCAGCCGCGCCATCGGAGGTCCCATGGGTCACACGTCCGCCCTCACCGAGCCCCTGGGCGCCCTGGATCCGCTGTCCGCCGGGGACGGTCCGCCGCCCGCCGTCCACGTCGGACAGCAGGTGGTCACCGCCGCCATCGTCGTCGGCCCGCCGGTCGCCCTGGGGCTCACCGTGTGGTGGCTGTGGGGCGGGGTGGTCGGCCCTACCGACGTGGTGCTGGCGCTCGCCCTCTACGTGGTGACCGGGTTCGGCATCACCGTGGGCTTCCACCGGCTCTTCACCCACCGCGGGTTCGCACCGCGACGGGCCCTCAAGATCGTGCTCGCCGTACTCGGCTCGATGGCCGTGGAGGGCTCGGTGACCAGCTGGGTCGCCACCCACCGGCGGCACCACATGTTCAGCGACAGGGCAGGTGACCCGCACTCGCCCCACCGCTACGGCGACCGGGGTGCCGCACTGTGGCGCGGCCTGGCCTTCTCCCAGGTCGGCTGGTTGTTCGTGTCCGACGCGTCGAGTGCCGAGCGCTACGCCCCGGACCTGCTGGCGGACCGGGACCTGGTGCGGATCGGGAAGCTCTTCCCGGTCATCGCCGTGGGTTCGCTGGTCGTGCCGTTCGGCCTGGGCTGGGCGCTGACCGGGTCGTGGGTGGGTGCGGTCAGCGCGCTGGTGTGGGCGGGCCTGGTGCGAATGGCGGTGCTCCACCACGTCACCTGGTCGGTCAACTCGCTGTGCCACACCTTCGGCCGGCGCAGCGACCCGACGACCGACCGCAGCACCAACCTGTGGCCGCTGGCCCTGGTGTCCTTCGGCGACGCCTGGCACAACGTGCACCACGCCCACCCGTCGTGGGCCCGCCACGGGGCCCACCGGGGCATGGTCGACCCCTCGGCCTGGCTCATCGCCCGCTTCGAGCAGCTGGGCTGGGCCACCCGGGTGCGGTGGCCACGTCCGGTGCCGGCCGCCCCGTGACCCACGGGACGGTGGCGCCCCGTGGCACGGCGCCCGGCGGACGGGCGGCTCAGCCGGCCCGGGACGCCACGTGCTGGACCAGCCAGCCGTTGCCGTCGGGGTCGTGAACCTCGAAGAACGAGTTGTAGTCGCGGCCCTCGGGATCGGGACCGTCGACCTGGCCCGTCGGGCCGTAGTGGAAGATGCCGGTCGGCTCCGCTGCGCGCTGGACCAGTTCGGCGTGGGCGGCGTCGATGTCCGGCACCACCAGGTGGAGCCCGTGCACGGTGCCGGCGGCCTCGTCGTTGTGCATGAGGACGATGGCGCACGCCGACCCGTGCGGCGTCACCTGGATCACCCGGAAGGAGGGGTTGGCCTGGTGGTCGACGATCAGGTCGAATCCCATGTTGTCCAGATAGAAGGCCTTGGCGCGGTCCTGGTCGGCCACCGGCACGACCACCAATTCGAGTTTCCAGTCCATGTGCGTCCTCGTCGTCCGGCGCCGTTCAGGGGAGGGCGTTGACGCCCTTGACCACGAGGTAGACGGCGAAGACCACCTCGATGACCACTCCGATCGTACGGGAGTGGGCGCCGACCCATGCGTGGGAGGCGTCGAGGGCCCGGTCGGCGCCCGATCCGAGGACGGTCACCAGGAGGACCGGCGCCAGAACCGGCAGGAGCACGATGACGTAGAGCACGACGAACACGGCGACCTCGGCCCCCGTCGAGGCGGTGGAGTGGGTGATCTCGTGCATCGCCGGCAGCACCAGCAGCAGGGTGGAGAAGTTGACGACCATGGCGAGGGCGCCGACCCCGACGAACCAGACGGTCGACGCCGTGTCGAGCCGCCCGGCGATCTTCGACGGCTGCCGCTCGCCCACGGTCGGGTGGTGGACCAGCGAGCGCAGGGCCAGCAGTCCGAGCAGCGCACCGCTGGCCAGGAGCACGGCGGCGTCGGTGGCGGATCGGTGCCCGGCGTGGTGGGGACGGACCCGTTGGAGGGCGGTCACGCACAGGAGGGAGAAGGCGCCGAGGACCAGGGCCGCCCCGAGCGTGAGGGCCCAGGCCCGGCCGAGGCGGTGGGTGGTGCCGGTGAGGACCAGGAGCTGGACGGCCAGCAGGGTCGGGCTGACCGCGGCACCCAGGGCCAGCGGCAGCACAGCGACCAGCAGCGACCCCATCGGGCCACGGTAGCCCTCGGTCCGGGAGGCCCCGGGGACCGCGGGGACCGCGGGACCGGACCTGCGGCTCAGCCGGTGGCGAGCTCCCCGTGGTCGCGGCACCGGGCGTGGTAGCCGGCCGGGGTCACCCGCACCGTCAACCGGCGGCCGCAGTCCGGGCAGAAGCGCGGCGGGTCGAGCGTGCGGCTGCACCCGACGCACGACACCGAGCCGCAGCTGGTGCAGTGGGCACCGGGTCCGGCCCCGGTGGCGACACCGTCCGCCGTGCCCACGGCCGGTCCGCTCACAGGACGCCGGTCAGGGCGCCCACCGGCATGCGCAGGTCGGACAGCATCTGCAGGTCCTCGTCGGCCGAGCGGCCGAGCGTGGTCAGGTAGTTGCCCACGATCAGTGCGTTGATGCCGGAGGTCATGCCCATCGACTGGAGCTCGCGCAGGGTGACCTCGCGGCCGCCGGCGTAGCGGAGGATGACGCCCGGCAGGCCGAGGCGGAACAGCGCGATCCACCGGATGGCCTCCCACGCCGCCACCGGCTGCTCGCCACCGAGCGGTGTGCCCGGGCGCGGGTTCAAGAAGTTGAGGGGGACCTCGGTGGGTCCGAGCTCCTGCAGCTGGGTCAGCAGCTCGACGCGCTGCTCGTCGGTCTCCCCCATGCCGATGAGCGCGCCGCAGCACAGCTCCATGCCGTGGTCGAGGACCAGGCGGCAGGTGGCCTCGCGCTCCTCCCACGAGTGGGTGGTGACGACATTGGGGAAGAACGACCGGGCCGTCTCCAGGTTGTGGTTGTAGCGGTGCACGCCGGCCGCCGCGAACCGCACCGCCTGCTCCTCGGTGAGCAGGCCGGCGCTGACGGCCACGTTGAGTCCGGTCCGGTCCTGGACCAGGGGGACCAGCTCGAGGATGCGCTGCATGGTCCGCTCGTCGGGCCCGCGCACGGCCAGCACGATGCAGAACTCGGAGGCGCCGGCCGCCTTGGTCTCCTCGGCCGCCTGGAGCACCTCGTCGGTGTCGAGGAACGGCGTGGCCTTGACCGGTGTGTCGAACCGGGACGACTGCGAGCAGAAGTGGCAGTCCTCGGGGCAGCCGCCGGTCTTGGCCGACAGGATGCCCTCGACCTCGACCTCGGGACCGCACCAGGCCAGGCGGACCTGGTGGGCGAGGGCGGCCAGTGACGTCACGTGGTCGTCGGGCAGGGCGGCCAGGCCGGCCAGCTCGTCGCCGGTCAGCAGTCGACGCTCGTCGAGCAGTGCCGTCTCGGCCGCACGGATGCGGGCTCGGGCGTCGGCGGGGTCGATGGCCGGGCGGGTCGGCTCACCCCGTCGGGGCGGCGTCAGGGTGACGTTGACGGGCGTGGGGGAGGTGGCGGTGTCTCCGGGCATGGCTGCAACGGTACCCGGCCCCGCCTCCACCCGGAAAACCGGGGGAGGAGGTACCGGGTACCGGGTCGGTCACTCGTAGCGGAGGACGCCCCGGATGTTCTTGCCGTCCAGCATGTCGGCGTAGCCCTGGTTGATCTCCTCGAGCTTGTAGTTGTTGGTGACCATGCCGTCGAGGTCGAGC
>Ga0209698_10002695_pt1 | contig 19994 bp, 19 predicted proteins | sample LitLauG_LLR_2012_FD_187203 | JGI IMG/M metagenome (GOLD analysis project Ga0209698, IMG submission 187203) | Freshwater sediment microbial communities from Pennsylvania, USA - Little Laurel Run_MetaG_LLR_2012 (SPAdes) (version 2) | ecosystem: Environmental > Aquatic > Freshwater > Creek >...
GTTTTACATGAAGGGTCTGACACCGGAGGTTCGGGGCGGATTCATACGTTTCAAGCGCCAATTCGTTGAAACAATACCCATCCCCGAAATCCCCCCCGTCGCCCGCGACCGCCTCGCCGCCCTCGCCCAAGCCTGCACTGACGCCGCCCGCGAGCGCCACGAAATCCAAGCCGCCGTGCGTCGCCGCCTGCTTGACCTCGCCCCGCCCGAACGCGCCAAGCTCAACAACCGTCTGTACGACTGGCACGACCTCGATTTCTCCGCGCTCCGCGCCGAAATCAAGCGCGCCTTCCGCGTTGAAATCCCGGTCAAGGAGCGCGGCGAGTGGGAGGCCTATCTCGCCGAGAACGGAACCAGAGTGAAAGCCCTGACCGCCGCCATCGCCGCCGCCGAGCGCGAAATCGACGCCATCGTCTACAAGCTGTTCGACCTCACGCCGGAGGAGATCGCGCTGTTGGAGGCTTCGCTGGAGGGGCAATATTAGATTCCGCGCTCTCCGTCGTGGCCGGGCTGGTCCCGGCCATCCACGCCGCGCCGCGAAAAACAGATTGCAGAACGACCACGAAGCCTTGCGCCAAACCCGCGACAATTATGGGACGCAGGTTGCTCTCACAACCGCGTGTTTGCCCGGGCATGACGGCGGCGCCGGCTCTGCGCCCAATCGGTTCACATCCCCGGCGCAAACAGCTCATGCGGCGCCGACAGGCCCCTTAGCTCGAACCGCCCCAGGCTCGGCAATTCCTGGCAATAACCGAACGCCCGCGCAAAATCGTCCGAGACGATTAGCGGCAGGTCGCGCGCCTTGGCTATCGCCTCGATGCGAGAGACGAGGTTCACCGCCGGACCGATCACGGTGAAATCCACGCGGTCGGCGGACCCGATATTGCCATAAGTCACCTCGCCGAAATGCAGCGCGATCACCAATCGCAGCGACGGGTCGCCCGTCCCCATAGCCCCCAACGTCGCGCGCGCGGCGGCCAGCGCGCGGCGCGCCGCCGTTTGCGCGGCGTCGACCGTCGCGGCGGGGAAAATCGCCAGCACGCCGTCGCCAATAAACTTGAGAATCTCCCCGCCTTCGGCGTGAATCGCGTTGGCCTGTAGATCAAACAAAGCATTGAGCGTGGCGATCACCGTCTCGGCGGGCGCATGGTCGGAGAGAGCCGTGAAGCCGCGCAGGTCCGACGACCAGATGGCGGCGGAAATTCTCTGCCCGCTGCCGCGCCTGACTTCGCCCGCCAGCACGCGCGGCCCCGTCTGCGCGCCCAGGTAGGCGCTCAGCACGTTCTCGGCGATCTGGCGTTGCGAGCGCATGTCCGCCATCAACGCGATGTCGCGCGCGAACCCCATCAACAGGTCGATCTCGGCCTGGCGGAACCCGCCGACCGCGTCCGACACATAGGTCATCACCGTCGGCCCGAAGCCGAACGGGCTTTCGACAGGAAACAGCAGATAGTCCGTGGCGCCGCGCGCCTTGATATCGTGCAGCACCGAAAAGTCCATGACCGCGTCGGGCGTGTCGAGGCGGCGGCGGATCGGCTGGCCCGTTTCCCGCGACTGCATGACGGGGTTGTCGGAAATCGGCACGATGTCCATGACCTCGTGCTTGACCATGATCTTGCGCGTCTCGGCGGTGTCCTTCCACCATTGATAGGTGGCGCCCATGAATTGGGGATGCAGCGTCGTGGTGATGACGCCGACCCGCAACAGCCCGATGCCCGCCGCCGTCAGCCGCCAACTGAACTCGTCGAGCGTCTTGGCGAACGAAGCCTCGCGCCGCGCGGGCCCGGCAAGCCAGCGCGCGACCCCCTCCAGCGTCTCGACCTGAGGCCGCTCCGCCTCGGGCGTGCTGAGCGTCGAGACGAGGACGGTGGAGGGCGCGAGACTATAGGGCTCCGCCATCAACCAAGCCGCTTCAGCGCCCGCCCGAAGCGATCAAACATTTCGTCGATGTCGGCGGGCGAGATGATGAGCGGCGGGCAGAACGCCATCACGTCGCCGATGGCGCGGATGATGAGGCCCTCTTCGTGGCACAATTCGATGAGCCTGGCCCCGCACGAGCCCGGCGGATCGAACGGCGCCTTGGTCGCCTTGTCGGCCACCATTTCGAGCGCGCCAATCAAACCGACGCCGCGCGCTTCGCCGACCAGCGGATGCCAGAGGAACCCGCGCAGCCGCTCCTGGAACTGCGGCGCCAGCCGCCTGACCGCGCCCACAAGGTCCTTCTCCTCAATAATGTCGAGGTTTTCGAGCGCGATCGCCGTGCCGACCGGATGCCCGCTGGCGGTGAAGCCATGCGCGAACACGCCAATCTTGGCCGAATTGTCGGCCAGCGTCTGATAGATCTTGTCAGTGAACAGGACCGCCGTCAGCGGGAAATAGCTCGACGTGAGCGCTTTCGACACGACCATGAAATCGGGCTCGAAATTATAGGTCTGGCAGCCGAACCAATTGCCGGTGCGGCCAAAGCCGGTAATCACTTCGTCGGCGACCACCAGCACGTCATATTTGCGGCAGACCGCCTGCATCTTTTCCCAGTACGTGTGCGGCGGCGGCATCACGCCGCCGGCGCCCATCACCGGCTCGCCGATGAAGGCGGCGACCGTGTCGGGGCCTTCGGCGAGGATCATCGCCTCAAGCTCTTCCGCCAGCCGTGTCGCAAACGCCTCCTCGCTCTCACCGGGCAGGCCGAAGCGCCACAGGTTGGGGCAGGTCAGATGCCGAACAAAAGGTAGCGGCAGATCGAACTCACGATGAAAATTCGGCATGCCCGTCAGGCTGCCAGCGCCAAGGGTGACGCCGTGATAGCCTTTCTGGCGCGCAATGAACTTTTTCTTTTGCGGGCGCCCCAGCGCGTTGTTGTAGTACCAGACCATCTTGATGACGAGATCGTTGGCCTCTGCGCCCGACGAGGTGAAATGCGCCTTGCTCATGCCGGGCGCCAGTTTCACCAGCCGCTCCGCCAGCTTGGTGGCGCTGGGGTGCGACTTGTGGCTGAACGAATGGTAGAACGGCAGCTTGGCCATCTGCTCGGCGGCGGCCTTGACAAGCCGCTCCTCGCCAAAGCCGACCGCAACGCTCCACAGGCCCGCCAGGCCCTCAATATATTCCTTGCCCTGATCGTCCCACACGCGCACGCCCTGGCCGCGCTCGATCATCATCGGCCCGACCTGCTCGTGCTTACGAGCGTTGGTGGCGGGGTGGAAATAATAAGCGATGTCGCGTGCGGCGAGCGAATTGGGTCGTTCGACCATGTGGGGCCTCCCTGTAATTGGGCGCCAAGCTTGCGACGGCGGCGCGGGCTTGTCCAGCGCCGGGCAAATTTCACGCCTTAGGCTTCGCGCCGCCCCCAATAGTCGATGGAGACGACATGGCCAGCGCGGTTTTCATCCAGGAGGCGGGCGCCGCCTCGCAGACGTTGCGTTTCGAGGACGGCGGGTTGGTCGTCACCCAGTCCGACGCCCGCTCGGCGCGCGAAATCACGCTGTCTTATCTCGACATCGATCTGGAAGGCCCGGCCCCCGCCGAACCCGAAGCGCGCGGCCTCAAGCGCGTGCTCAGCGCGCTAACGGGGCCGCGCATTCATGCGCGCTTCGCTTTGTTCGCGCCCCGGCGCGACGCGCTCGTCGTCTGGCAGGACGCGCAAGCGCCTGAGGTCGTTTCCGAACTGAAGCGACGCTGGCGCGAGGCGCGGCGGCGGGCGGTGGCGGTGGATTTTCACGCCGCGCCGCGCCGCGAGATCGCCCGCTTCGAGACGCTGCTGACGCGCGGGATCGTCAGCGCGGAGGAATGTGCGGCGGCGGTGGCGCGGATCGCGGCGCGGGCGACCGCCGGTTGCGATCAGTAGCGGCGGCGCACCATGTCGGGGGCGTCGATCACATAGGGACCTTCGCGGCGGCGTGCGAACCGCTGCTCGCCATAGCTAGAGCCCACATAGGCCGAGGGATCGTTGTAGAACCCGGCCTGCGAAAGCCCGCGACCGTCGCGAAGCGCGATCTGAGCCTGGATCGCCGGCGGCAGGGCGGGCTGGCGCGGCGGCGCGGTGTCGTCTTGCACCTTGAACCAAAGGCAGTCGCAGGCGGCGGCAGGCGCGGCGGCGCCGAGCGCGACGGCGGCCAAAAACACGGCTAGGGTGGTTTTCATGGGGATTCCGCTGAATGAGGGCCGCCTCAGGGTAAGCGATCTTGGTTTCCAAACGGTCAACGATCAGCGTGAACGCCGGTTGGCCCTTTGCGCGTTAACTACTCTTAAATATGAGCGTCGCGGCGATTACGTAAGTCGAATATAGACTCGGGCATGTCATTGACCCCGGCTTTTTCCCCCCGCCTGCTCGACGTCTCGGAGTCGCGCTACTCGGCGCTCGACTATGTGACGGAGGCGTTCGCCGAAGCCGTGCTCGACGGCGTCGAGGCCGAGGCGTTCGCCGAGGCCGCCATCGCCACGGCTTTGCGCGAACTCGTGGCGGCTCATGGCGAGGAGCGGGTGGCGGGCCTGTTCGCCGATTTCCCCGAACGCGTGCGCGCCGGCGAGTTCTCCTCCCGCGTTCGCCAATAGCGCAGCGGCGCGTTACGCCGTAGAAACCGGATAGGAAATCCGGAGAGACGGGCATGTCGTTTAAAGCGGTGCGTGTGACCAAGACCGATCAGGGCCAACAGGTCGCCATGGTCGAGGCTGACGAATCCGAATTGATGGACGGCGAGGCGACGGTGCGCGTCACGCATTCGACGGTCAATTACAAGGACGGTCTGGCGCTCTCGGGCAAATCGGCGATCCCCCGCAAATTCCCAATGTTTCTGGGCATCGATTTTGCCGGGATCGTCGAATCCTCCTCGCATCCCGGTTTTCAGCCGGGCGACGAAGTCCTCGCCAATGGCTACGGGCTGGGCGAGACCCACTCGGGCGGCTATTCCGGCAAGGCGCGCGTCAAGGGGGACTGGCTGGTCAAGCTGCCGGCGCCCTTTAGCCGCGCCGAGGCTATGGCCATCGGCACGGCGGGCTACACCGCCGCGCTTGCGCTCGACGCGCTGGAGGCGGCGGGCCTGGCGCCCGACAAGGGTCCTGCGGTGGTGACGGGCGCGGCGGGCGGCGTCGGCTCGGTCGCCATCGCGTTGCTGGCGAAAGCGGGCTGGCGGGTGATCGCCTCGACCGGACGCATGGCTGAGGCGGATTATCTCAAGCGTCTCGGCGCTTCCGAAATCCTCGACCGCTCGACTTTATCGGCGCCGGGCAAGCCGCTCGGTAAGGAGCGCTGGATCGCCGGTGTCGACAATGTCGGCTCGCACACGCTGGCCAATCTGCTGGCGCAGACGCAATATGGCGGCGTGATCGCCTCCTGCGGCCTCGCCGGGGGCATGGACTTGCCGGGCTCGGTGGCGCCGTTCCTGTTGCGCGGCGTGCGTTTGCAGGGGATCGACAGCGTGCAATGCCCGATGCCGCCCAGACTCGCTGCCTGGAAGCGGTTGGCGCGCGACCTCGACCGCGAGTTGCTGGCGCAGATGACGCAGACCGTGCCGTTTGCGCGCGTGTTCGAGATCGGCGAGGCGATCCTGAAGGGCCAGGTGCGCGGCCGCGTCGTCGTCGAGATCAACTGAGATTACGCCGCCCGCGCCGCCGCGCTTAAGCTCGCGGGATGCACCAGTGCGTGAATAAACTCGAGTTTCTTCAGCACGGCGATATTGAACACGAACGGATAGAGGTCCGGCTGGCCCATGCTGCGGTTGACCCCGTTGAGTGCAATGGTCAGCGGCGTCCAGGCGTCAATCAAACGCTCGGCGCTCGGCGCCCGGTAGGGGTTGAAGTCGATCTCGGCGCCGCTGGGGTCGGGCATGAATTGCGCGCGCACGTTGACGCCGTAACTGCGCGCCGTCTCCAGCGCATCGACGATGTGCAGATAATGCGCCCAGGTCTCCGCAAAATCCTCCCACGGATGCGAGGAGGCGTAGGAACTGATGAAATGATCGCCCCAGTTCGGCGGGGCGCCTTGGTTGTAATGACGTTGCAAGGCCGCGCTGTAGTCGGCGCGTTCGTCGCCGAACAAGTCGCGAAACGCCTCCAACCTGCCGCCGTCGCGCACCAGCCGGTCCCAATAATAATGGCCGAGTTCGTGACGGAAATGGCCGATCAGCGTGCGGTAAGGCTCGCCCATGTGAGTGCGCCGCTTTTCGCGCTCGCCGTCGTCGGCCTCGGCGACATTGAGGGTGATGAGACCGTCGGCATGCCCGCTCAGCACTTTCTTGGCGGCGCCCGTACCTGTCTGCTGATCACCGAGAAATTCAAACGCCAGACCGCTCGTCGAGTCTTGCGATTTGCCGGGATGCGGCAACCCCCAACGCAGAATCGAACGCATTACGTAGCGTTTGGCGAGTTCCAATTTGCGCCAGCGTTCGAGATTCTGCGGAATCGTGAGATCGGGCACGGTCTGGTTGAGTCGGCAGGACTCGCAGAAAGGCTCGGGCGAATTCACGCTCACGAGCCAGTTGCAAACGCCTTGTCGCGCATTGCTACAATAACGATAGGCGCCGCCGTCGCCGCCCAGCGCCGTAAACATTTGCGGGCCGCCGTCTAGCGCGCTCATGGAGAAAGCGTCTTCCAGGAATCCGACAGCGCGCCCGCATGTCAAACATTGGCTGTTCTCAAAATGGAGCGCCGACTGGCACCCCTGGCATCTAAAAAGCTTCATGATCTCCCCGCTCCGAGCGACACTGTAAATCCCGGACCCAACGGAATGCACGCCCAGCGGTTCCGAAAGGTCGGCGGCCCAAATTGAGCGCGACTCCATATTTTGGCGCTTCACGCCGCGTCATACACCTTGCGATAGCGCGCCGCCGAATTGCGCCAGTCGAACCGCTTGGCCAGCGCGTTCTGCCGCATCGCGCCAAATCTGTTCTCCGACCAATAGGTGCGGAACGCCCGCCCGATGGCGCGTTTGAGCGCGAATTCGCTGGCGGTGGCGAACAGGAACCCCGTGCCGCCGTCCTCAATCGTGTCGGCGAGCCCGCCGGTGCGATAGGCGATGGGAAGCGACGCCTGCGATTGCGCATACATCTGGCTGAGGCCGCAGGGTTCGAAGCGCGAGGGCATCAACAGGAAATCGCCGCCCTCATACATCGCGCGCGCTTCAGCATCGTCAAAGCCGATGCGGGCGGCAACCTTGCCGGGATAGGTTTGCGTCAGCGTCTCCACTGCGCGCTCCAGCTCCGGCTCGCCCTGTCCCGTGACGACCAATTGTCCGCCATTGGCGACGATCAGTTCCGCCGCCTGAATGGAAAGATCGACGCCCTTTTGATGCACCAGCCGCGACACGATGGAGAACAGCGGCCCCTCGGCGTCGTCGAGCTGGAACAACCGGCGCAATTCCTGCGCCTTCTGCGATTTCCAGTCACGCACGAAATCCGGCCCCTGCGCGGCGCGCGCAAGATCCTCCCAACTGGAATCGATGCCGTTCAGGATGCCGCTCAACTCGCCGCGTTCGCTGCGCGTGCGCAACAACCCATCAAGGCCGCAGCCATGTTCATGAGAGGTGATCTCGCGCGCGTAGGTTTCGCTGACGGTGGTGACCTGCGAGGCGTAGAAGATGCCCGCCTTCAGGAACGACACGCGGCCGTGGAACTCGACGCCGTTCAGTTGCATCGCCTGTTCCGGGATGCCAAGCGTCCCCAAACGGTCGCGCTCGAACAGGCCCTGAAAGGCGAGATTGTGAATTGTGAGGATCGAGCCGACGTCGACGTTCTTCCATTTCAGATAAGCCGGCGTCAGCGCGGTCGGCCAGTCGTTGGCGTGAACGACGTCGGGGCGCCAACCAGGATCGGCCGCGCCTTCCGCGATCTCCGCCGCCGCCATCGACAGCCGCGCAAAGCGCACGTCGTTGTCGCCGAAATCGCGGCCGTCTTCGCCATAGGGCGAACCCTCGCGATCATAGAGCGCGTCGCAGATGACGAAATACATCGTCAATCCGTCTTCGGATTCGGCTCGCCCCAGCGACCACGCCGGCAACCCCGCCACCGCCGGCATCTCTTTCACAATCTCGATATGCTGATGTTGGCGACGCACGGCGGGATAACCGGGCATCAGCACGCGGATGTCGCACAACCCGTTGAGCGCTCGGGGCAACGCAGCGGAAACTTCACCCAACCCGCCCGCCTTCAGATATCCACACAATTCCGAGGTGACGAACAATACGCGAATGCGTGGCGACCAGGAAATATCGGTTGGGGTCGTTTCGGCCAGGCTCATAGGGCAGGTCCCCGAAGGTTATCAGGAGAACGCCTCACACGTCCGGCCGTTCCGCACTGCGGCGACGCCAGCGACGCACAACAAAAAGGGCTAAGGAACGAATCGCCAGTGTAGGATAACACGAGGAGAAAACGGCGCGGGCGTGGCGCCCAACTGCGCAGCGAGCCCGCGCATCACCTTGTCAGGCAGGCCCGGCGCCGAGGGCGCAGCGTCAGCTTCGACCCACAGTTCGATTTCTCCCGCAGCGTCAATTGTCAGACGCACGCCCACGTTCGCAACGTCAGTTGGATTGAGTGCGACGATCAGCGCCTCGGCCAGCGCAAGACCCAGCGGAATGGCGCGGTCGATGATGAGATCGCCGTCCCAATCCAATTGACACGTCGCGCGCTGGCGCGGACGCCGCAGCCCGCCGATAGCGGCGGCGAAAATCTCTTCAAGGAACGGCTTGACGGAGATCGGACGGATGCCGTTGGGCGTCAGCGCCAGCCGATAGGCCACCGCCAGCACCCCGACGCGCGCCTCGATGCGCGCCAGCAGCGGCGCTTCGGCGCGTGGCCCGTTGCGGCGGATCAGCGCCAGATAGCTCTGGATCACCTGCAAGCTGTTCTTGATGCGATGATGCATCTCCAGCATCAACGTGCGATTCTCGATCAGCGAGGCTTCCAGCGCTCGCTGGCGTTCGAGCGCGTGATCGGCCATCGCGTTGAAGGACACGGCGACATTGCGCAATTCGCGCGGCATCTTGTCGGAGACCGGCGCCGCTGCGCGGCTGTGGGGATCGTCGCCGCGCATTCGCGCCGCAAGGTCGATGCCCTCGATCCAACGCACCACATCGCGCCGGATCGCAACGGCGTAGACATAGGCGAACAGGCCCAGCATCGCGAGCTGAGCGAGGCACAGTACGACGAAACGCCGCCGCGCCGCCTCGTAGACACGGTCGTCGAACCGCACCAGCAGATGAAACGCCGAGCCGACCGGCGCGAGCCCAAAAGAAGCTGCGGCGCCGTTGCGATCAGCGCCCCGAAACGTCGTTTGCCGGGTTGTGAAATCCTGATCGGCGGGAAGCCAGCCCGTGTCGACCGCCGCTGAATCTTGCGCCCATGTTTCGTTGTGGGGACCCATCAGCGCCATGTGGGTCTCGCCGAGGCTGGCGATTACGTAGAGACGCGCGCGCAGAGCCGCGTCGTCCACCAACAACACGCTTGGCGAATTCTCCGCGCCGGCCAGGACCCACAATCGGCCCGAGATGGCGGCGAGACCATATCCCGTCTCTTTGCTGACCTCGCTGGAGGACGGAGGCGCAGGGAGCGGAACGCCCGCCTCGCAAGGCGCGTCGCCCTCATGAGCGAGGCGAAGCGAGGCGAAGCCCGGATTGTTGTTGAGAAAGGCGCGCGCAAGCTCATTGCAACGCTCGGACGGCAGCAGCAAAGCGGCGGCGGATTCGTTGGCGAGCGAGCGCCCGGCTGCGTCCAGCCAGGCGCGCAAGGCGTCCGCGCGTCCGACCGCCGCCGAAGCCTGAGTGACTTCAAGATTGGCCAGCGCCGAGCCGAATAGCGACCAGGCGAGCAGCAGCGTCAGCAACGCCGCCGGAACGACGACGAGCGCCAGCATGGCGAGCAGGCGCGACCAGACCGAATTGAGCCTCGAACGCGCGTACACAAGTCCTCTAGCTTGAGGTCTGCGTTCGCACGACCGCCTCAGAAACCGAGCCTGCCCCGAGTTCGGACGGATCGTTGATCCCCAACAGATCCGCGAGCCGCGCCCGCGCGCGGTTAAGCCGGCTCTTGATGGTGCCGACCGCGACGCCGCAAATCTCCGCCGCCTCTTCGTAGGAGAGCCCGGAGGCGCCCACCATCAACAGAACGTCGCGATGTTCGGGCGCGAGCTTTTGCAACGCGATCTGGAAATCCGACATGTCGAGCGCCGCTTCCTGATTGGCCGGCGTCGCCAGCCGGCTCGCATAGATGCCGTCGGGATCGGAGACCTCGCGGCCGCGTTTGCGATATTGCGAATAGTAGGTGTTGCGCAGGATCGTCACCAGCCAGGCGCGCAGGTTGGTGCCGGGGATAAAACTCGCCGAATGGCTCCACGCCTTCAGCAGCGTCTCCTGAAGGAGATCGTCGGCCTGATGAAACGACCCCGACAGCGAAACCGCGAATGCGCGCAAATCGCGCATCTCGCGAATCAAGCCCTCGCGGAACTCCTTCGAGCGGATCGGGGTTTCGAGGTCGGTCATTGCGGTCGCTCACGCGCTTCCAGCTCGGCGAGCAGAACCAGCAGCCGATCAGGTAGGGGCATGTCGGCTATGGACTGGAAATGCGCCTGCAGCGCGGCGCCGACCGCCTCGACGACGAGCGGACTTACTTCGTCGCCGAGTTCCTCCGCCAGGGGCTCATCCATCGGTCCAGCGGTCGCATCGGGCGCGCGCACCTCGTTCATTTTGTCGTTACCGTTCATGGAGAGCCGTAATCCCGGGTCTATAAGGAGTGGAAGCGTACAGGCTGGAGCGCGCCAATAGGAAAACCCCATTTGTTATGTTGATAACGCGGAACTTCGCAAGCGGTTCCCCGTTAGAACAACGGTTGCGACCCTTTTTGTCGCCGTAGAATGTCCAGCTTGCTTCAGGAGAATAAATGACGCTCGCCCGCACCATCGCCCCGCATCTTCCCTATCTGCGCCGTTTCGCGCGTGCGCTGGAGGGCGCTCAAGCCGGCGGCGACGCCTTTGTCGCCGCTACGCTGGAGGCATTGATCGCCGATCCCGCGTCCTTTCCGTCGGGAGTGAGCCCCAGGGTCGGGCTTTATCGGGTGTTCGTGAAATTGTGGACTTCAGCGCATTCCGGCGACACGCCCATGCGCGGCGGCGCGCTTGCGGACGCGCTTCAGCGCAATCTCGAAGCGCTAACGCCCGCCTCCCGTCAGGCGTTCCTTTTGCGAACCGTCGAGGATTTCGCCATCGAGGACATAGCCGCCATTTTGGGCGTCAACCTCAACGAAGTGAACCGGCTCATCGATTCTGCGGGCCGCGAGATCGCCGGGCAGGTCGCCACCAGCGTCCTCATTATCGAGGACGAGCCGATCATCGCTCTCGACATCGAGAGCCTCGTGCGCGATCTCGGCCATGAAGTGACTGGGGTGGCGCGCACGCACCGAGAGGCCGTCGAGATGGTGCATACAAGGGCGCCGGGCCTCGTGCTCGCCGACATCCAACTCGCCGACGGCAGTTCCGGTCTCGATGCGGTGAACGAGATTCTGACCGAGATCAACACCCCGGTGATCTTCATCACCGCGTTCCCCGAGCGGCTGCTGACCGGCGAAAAGCCCGAGCCTGCATTCCTGGTGACCAAGCCGTTCCGGCCCGAGACGATCAAGGCGACGATCAGTCAAGCGTTGTTCTTCGACCGCAAGGCCGGCAAACGCCATTAGAGCGTTTCGCAAAAGGCGATATATGCGGGCGACTTCCTCCCCCACAACGAGGGAGGGAATTTTTTGGGATTTCTTGCTGGGACGCAAAACTACCGCAGCAACATCAGCGAGCGCGGAAATAATTGCGCCTGCGGCTTGCCCTCTTCGCTGGTTTTCAACGCTTCACCCGCGTCGCGGTCGCCTGACGCGGTGTCTAGCGCCAAGGTCCACCCGCCCTCGCGCTCGGGCAGCGCGAAGTCGACAATCGCGTCAGCCGCATTGAACAGCATCAGCGCCTCCCCCCACACATCGGCGCCGAGATCGTCGCGGGCGTAGCGCGCCCCTATCGCCAGCGCTCCCGCATCGTTCCACGCCTCGTCCGATTGCAGCCCGCCCGAGGCGTTGAGCCATTCGATCTTCAGCCCATCGCGAAAGCTGTCGCGCCGCAGCAACGGCTGCGCCTCGCGCAGCTTGATCGCCTCGCGCACGAACTCGGTAAGCGCCTTGCCCGCCTCGTCGATCCTGTCCCAATGCACCCACGAGATTTCGCTGTCCTGCGCATAGGCGTTGTTGTTGCCTTCCTGCGTGCGGCCGAACTCGTCGCCCGCCAGCAGCATCGGCGCGCCGTGTGAGAACAGAAGCGTAGCGAGAAGATTGCGCTTTTGGCGTTCGCGCGCGGCCTTGATGGCGGCGTCGTCGGTCGGCCCTTCGGCGCCGAAATTCATGCTTCGGTTGTCCTCCGACCCGTCTTTGTTTTCCTCGCCGTTCGCCTCGTTGTGGCGCTCGTTGTAGGAGACGAGATCGTTGAGCGTGAAGCCGTCATGCGCGGTGAGGAAATTGACGCTCGCCCACGGACGCCGCCCGCGCTGATCGTAGATGTCGCCCGATCCCGTCACGCGGCTGGCGAGTTCGCGCGTCAACCCCGGCGTGCCGCGCCAATAATCGCGGATTTCGTCGCGATATTTGCCGTTCCATTCCGACCAGCCCGGCGGAAAGCCGCCGACCTGATAGCCGCCGGGGCCGATGTCCCAGGGCTCGCCGATCAGTTTGACGCGCGATAGCGTCGGGTCCTGTCCGATGGCGTCGAAGAAGCCGCCGCGCGGATCGAAGCCGTTGGGTTCGCGACCGAGGATCGTCGCCAGGTCGAAACGGAAACCGTCGACCTCCAGCTCTTCCGTCCAGTAGCGCAGCGAATCCAGAATCATCTGCAACACGCGCGGATGCGAGGTGTTGACCGTGTTCCCGGTGCCGGTGTCGTTGATGTAATAGCGGTGGTCGTCGGGCAGGGTGCGGTAATAGGAAAAATTGTCGATGCCCTTGAATGACAGCGTCGGCCCCTGCTCGTTGCCCTCCGCCGTGTGATTGTAGACGACGTCCATGATGACTTCGAGGCCGGCGTCGTGGAAGGCGCGCACCATGTCACGAAAGCCGCCGAGGCCCTTGGGCCCCAGATAACGCGTCATCGGCGCGAAGAAGCCCAGCGTGTTGTAACCCCAATAATTGCGCAAGCCCTTCTGCAACAGATGGTCGTCGTCGACGTACCAGTGGATCGGCAACAGCTCGACTGAAGTGACGCCGAGGCTCTTGATGAAACCGACGACGTCCTTGTGCGCGAGGCCCTCGAACGTGCCCCTGAGATTTTCCGGCACGCCGGGGTGCAGCTTGGTGTAGCCGCGCACATGGGTCTCGTAGAAGATCGCCCGGTTCCACGGGATCGAGGGACGCTGACGGTCTTGCGTCTCCATCGGATCGATAACGACGCATTTAGGCATCGAGGCGGCGCTGTCGGTCTCGTCGAACGAAAGGTCGGCGGCCTCGTCGCCCATCTTGTAGCCATAGGTCGGCTGGCCCCATTTGATGTCGCCAAGCATCAACCGCGCATAGGGATCGAGCAGCAGCTTGTTGGGATTGAAGCGATGGCCGTCCTCAGGCTTGAACGGCCCGTGGACGCGGTAGCCGTAGAGCTGGCCGGCCTTCAGCCCCGGCACATAACCGTGCCAGATTTCGTTGGTGAACTCGGGCAGCGCGATCCGGTGGGTTTCCGCCCCCTTGTCGTCGAACAGGCAAAGCTCCACCTTGTCGGCATAGGCCGAGAACAGGGCGAAATTCACGCCTTCGCCGTCATAGGTCGCCCCGAGGCGCGCGTAATCGCCCGCCAGGATTTCGCGCGTGGAAAGTCTCTCGAACTTCATCTCGGCGTCGCCTTTCGCTCAGCGGACCGTACCCGGCCCCCGAAGGTAAACGCGCAAGGAATTTGTGGGTTCCCGAGGTCAAAAAATGCGCGCGATCAAGGAACAGGAGCGCCTTTTGGCGCTTAATGGCTCAAAGCCCCGAGCGGCTCCCGCAAAGCACCCCATGGGAGGTTCCCCAATGACCCAGATCGTCAAGCCCGACAGCGCCCATCTCCAATATCCTTATGGAGACGCAACCAACGACGAGGAGACCCTTGCCGCCGTGCTCAACGCGCTGCACCACCATTCCGGCGTACCGAGCGACCACATTCGCGCCGAGGTGAAGCAGGGGGTCGCCGTGCTCAGCGGCGTCGTGCGCGAGGATTACGAAAAGACCCTCGCCGAACAGGCGGCGGCAAGCGCGCCTGGCGTCAGCAAGGTGCAGAACAACATCACGCTGGCGTCCTAAACCAGCCGGCTCTGCGCCTTCGCCGCTGCGACGAAGCTGGCGAACAGCGGATGCGGTTCGAAGGGGCGCGACTTCAGTTCGGGGTGATATTGCACCCCGACGAACCACGGGTGATCGACGAGTTCGATCACTTCCGGCAGCAGCCCGTCCGGCGACATGCCGGAGAAGCGCATCCCCGCCGCCTCCAGCCGCCCGCGATAGGCGGTGTTGACCTCATAGCGATGGCGATGGCGTTCGGAAATCTCGGTCGTCCCGTAAATGCCGGCGATCTTCGACCCCGGCGCCAATGCCGCGCGATAGGCGCCCAGCCGCATCGTGCCGCCCAGATCCCCCTCGGCGCGGCGCTGCTCCAACTCGTTGCCCTTCAGCCATTCGGTCATCAGGCCGACGACCGGCTCCTCCGTCGGACCGAATTCCGTGGAATTGGCCTTCTCGACCCCGGCCAGCGTACGGGCGGCCTCAATGACGGCCATCTGCATCCCTAAGCAAATGCCCAGATACGGCGCCTTGCGTTCGCGCGCGAATTTGGCGGCCAGAATCTTGCCCTCGACGCCGCGCACGCCAAAGCCGCCCGGCACCAGAATGCCGTGCACGTCCTCCAAATAGGGCGCCGGGTCGCCCTTCTCGAAAATCTCGCTCTCGATCCATTCGAGTTTCACGCGCACATGATTGGCCATGCCGCCATGGGTCAGCGCCTCGGTCAACGATTTATAGGCGTCCTTCAGCCCCGTATATTTGCCGACGATGGCGATGGTCACGTCGCCTTCGGGGTTGTGATAGGATTTCGATACGCTCTCCCAGCGCTTCATGTTGGGCTTGGGCGCGGGCTCGATGCCGAAGGCCGCCAGCACTTCGCGGTCGAGCCCCGCCGCGTGATAGGCCGCCGGCACGTCGTAGATCGAGCCGGGCACGTCGCGCGCCTCGATCACCGCGCTCTCGCGCACGTTGCAGAACAGCCCGAGTTTCCGCCGCTCCTCGGCGGGAATCTCGCGGTCGCAGCGGCACAGCAGAATGTGCGGCTGAATGCCGATGGAGCGCAGCTCCTTCACGGAGTGCTGCGTCGGCTTGGTCTTCAACTCGCCCGCCGTGGGGATATAGGGCATCAGCGTCAGGTGGATATAGACGGCGCGGCCCCTCGGCAGATCGTTGCCAAGCTGGCGGATCGCCTCCAGAAACGGCAGGCTCTCGATGTCGCCGACGGTGCCGCCGATCTCGACCAGCACGAAATCGACGCCGTCGTTGCCCTCCAGCACGAATTCCTTGATCGCGTTGGTGACATGCGGGATCACCTGAACCGTCGCGCCGAGGAAATCCCCGCGCCGCTCGCGCGCGATCAGCTCCTGATACACCCGGCCCGTGGTGATGTTGTCCTGCCGGTTGGCCGAGCGGCCCGTGAAGCGCTCGTAATGGCCCAGATCAAGATCGGTCTCCGCGCCGTCATCGGTCACAAAGACCTCGCCGTGCTGGGTGGGCGACATCGTGCCGGGATCGACGTTGAGATAGGGATCGAGCTTGCGCAACCGCACGGTGTAGCCGCGCGCCTGCAACAGCGCGCCGAGCGCCGCCGAAGCCAAACCTTTGCCGAGCGAGGAGACCACGCCCCCGGTGATGAATATGTACCGAGCCATGGGGCCTTCTCTCTAAGGGAGGTTCCCCGATTCGCGAAGGATTAAGTTCGCCTCCTCCCCAGAGCGGGGCCGGGTGCGTCTCTGGCGCCACGTCCGGGAACCGTCGCGCGGCGGCGCGCTGCGGGGGACTTCGCGTCCCCCGCGCCCCCTGCGGGATATTTGTGAAAGGGTAATAGGGACTATTTGAACGGCGCCGTGCAGACCACAAAGCTGTCCATCACCGCCTCATTCTGCTTTTCGCGCTCGAGGCGCAGGTAGCAGACGCTGACCGAGCCGCTGCGCCGGTCGATGCGGAAAACCCCGCCCTCCTGCTCGTTGTGGCCAGCGTAGAGCGCATATTCGCCGGGCGGCTGGCCCGTGGCGCCCTCGCCGCCGCGAGCGCAGGCGGTGACGCCATAGGCGCCGGGTCCTATGTCGGCCTTGCCGGGATTGCGGGCGAACTGGCAGGCGACGATGTCGCCGGTGAGGCGGTCGAGCCGGTAGAGCAGCGACAGATTGATTTGCGGCGCGGCGAGGAATTCCCAGCGGTCCTCCGCGATCGCCCCCGTCGACATGAGCGCAAGCGTCGTCGCCGCCCAAATCCGCATATGCGCCTCCCCGGCGAATCGATGGCCCAGTGTAGCAGACGCGAGGCTGGGGCAAGATGAGCGATTCACGATTCGTCAACCCTGTCTTTCTAAAAGAGCGGTTACAGCCTGCGTTGGACTTGGACGGCGGCTTGCGGTAGACCCCGCGTCATGGGGAATGCGATGATGGCTCTCTCTCTGCGCTACGCGCGACTTCTGACGGCGGGGCTTGTTCTGGGCGCAGGGCTGGCGCTCGCCGGCTGCGACGAGCAATATTCCGAAAATGGCCGCTCGCTGACGCCCATTCCGCAAAAGACGCTGGCGCTTATGTCGGCGCTGGGCACGGACGCCAATGCGCCCATCATCTTCCGCGCCTACAAGAAAGAAGCCGAGTTCGAGATCTGGAAGCAGAAATCGGACGGCCAGTACGCGCTGCTGAAGACCTATCCGATGTGCCGTTGGTCGGGCCAGCTTGGCCCCAAGAAGCGCGAGGGCGACCGGCAGGTCCCCGAGGGGTTCTACACCATCGCGCCTTCGCAGATGAACCCGAACTCGCATTATTACTTGTCGATGAACGTCGGCTATCCCAACGCCTACGACAAGGCGTGGGATCGCGAGGGCGGCGACATCATGGTGCACGGCATCTGCTCGTCGCGCGGCTGCTTCTCGATGACCGATCCGCAGATCGCCGAGATCTACGCCATCGCGCGCGACGCCTTCAACGCGGGGCAGCGCCAGATTCAGTTCCAGTCCTATCCGTTCCGCATGAACGCCGAGAACCTCGCGAAATTTCGCTACGACCCCAATATCGCATTCTGGAAGGAGCTGAAGAACGGCGCCGACCATTTCGAGGTGACGAAGGCGGAAGTGCCAGTGACGGTTTGCAACCGACAGTATGTGTTCGGCGCCAAGGCCGAAGGCGAAGTGTCGGCCCGCGAGGCCTGCCCGAAGCTGATACGCGATTCCGAAACCGAATCGGCGGTCGCCGAGCGTGCGAGCAAGGACGAGGCCGAGGTCGCGGAACTCGCGCCCAAGGTCAAGCCGGTCATGCTGGTCTATGACGACGGCGGCCAGCATCCCTCATTTGCGGGCCGGTTCGACGTCAGCCGCCCCGACGCGCTGGCGGCGGGACCGCGCGAGATCGCCTTGGCGCCGACCGGCAAGCCGCTGCCGACGGCGGTCGAGGTCGCGGCGGCGGACGTCAAGCCCAAGCCGTTAAAGAAGGGCGCCAAACCTGTCGTCCCCGTGCCTGCGGCGCCAGCGGAGACGCAAATGACCGCGTCGGCCCCGACGTCGCCCGGCGTCATCGACAACGGCAAGGCGATGCTCAACAACCTGTTCAAGACCGCGTCCGTCGAAACGTCGCCGACCGTCAAAGTGACGGAATACGACGCGCCGCAGCCGATCGACGCCCCGATTCCGCCGCGCCGTTCCAGCGCGTCTGGCAAGGTCGCCGCCGCTCAGCCGGAAGCGTCCGCCAGGGACGTCGAGAAGGCGGCGCAGTAGCGCCGCCTTGTTGCAGGGTCAGAAATTCGGCCAGCAGGCGTGGCGGTAGGGGCCGAGATGGCGGCCGGGCGGGCAATAGGGACCGAACGGCCCATAGAACGGCGGGCTCCCGCCAAAACCCCGCTCGCCGCCGGGCCTGCACTCGCCCCACGGATTGCGGTGTCCGAAGGGACCGCAGCCATCGGCGACGCGGATCAGCGAGGCCCCATCGTCCCCGAAATCGACGGCGGGCATCGCATGGGCCGACGTCATGCCACAGAGCAAGGCGAGCGTAGCGGATGCAAGAACGGTCTTCAACATCATCGAACCCCTTTGGGTGAGAGGCCGGCGCCCGCTCATCGGGCGCCGCGCCTGCGGTTCGAAATCTGCAAGTATTGATCTGAATCGCCGCTGAATGTGTTGTTCAGTCGCAGTTCATCGGCGCGGATTTACTTACCAACCTTGAACACCAACTCGCTGCGCCCGCGCGGACGCTCGACGAAGATGCTTGCGCGCACGCGCCGCGCCGGCCTCTGCGATATCGGCCCGACGTGGACGGCGCGCGCCGTCGGCCCCTGTTTCGCCAGGCAGGAATTATAGGCCAGCGGGTCTTCGAACCGGTCGCAGGGTCCGGCGTAGGCGGGGCCGGCGAGCGCCGCCGCGAGCAGCCAGACCCTTCTCATCCTCGCAGAATCGCGCCAGTCTTCTTGGTCACTTCGCCGACGATCCTGGCCACCACCGCGTCGATCTCCGCGTCGGTGAGGGTCTTTTCGCGCGGTTGCAGCGTGACGGCGACGGCGACAGATTTGCAGCCTTCCGGCACGCCGGGGCCGCGATAAACGTCGAACACCTGCGCATCGGTCAGCAGCGCCCGGTCAGCGCTGAGCGTGGCCTTGAGGATATCGGCGGCGCGTGTGGCCTCGTCCGTGACGAAAGCGAGGTCGCGCTCCACCGCCTGGAACTCCGAACGCTCCAGCTTCGGCTTGGCCTTGCTGGGCCGCGCCTTGGGCGAGGGCAGGGCGTCGAGCGTGATCTCGAAGCCTACGAGCGGCCCCTCGACGTCGAGCGTCTCGCAAGCATGCGGGTGCAACTCGCCGAACCAGCCGACAATGTTCTTCGGCCCGAATTGCATGGTCGCCGAGCGTCCCGGATGCAGGAAGCCGGGACCGCCGGGGACGATCTGCACGGCGCCTTGCGGCACGCCCAGCGCCGCTAGCAGCGCCATCGCGTCGCCCTTGGCGTCAAACACGTCCGCCGACCCGCCGCCGCTCCAGTGCCGACCTTCGCCGCCGCGCTTGGCCAGTCCGCGTCGCAGCCCCGCCGCCGCGATTCGCTGGTCATCCTCTCCGGCGCCCAAAAAGATCTGGCCGACCTCGAACAGTCCGAGGTGGCGAAAGCCGCGCCGTGCGTTGCGTTCGGCGGCGGCGGCGAGGCCGGGGATCAGGCTTGCGCGCATGTCGGACATGTCGGCGGCGATGGGGTTTGCGAGTTTCAAGGCCGCCGCCCCGCCGCCGAAAAGCTTGGCGTGCGCTTCGGGAATGAACGACCAGGTGATCGCCTCGTCGAGCCCCAGCGCCGCGAGCGCCCGCTTGGCGGCGCGGGTGCGCTTTTGCAGCAGGTTCAGCACTGGCGCGGCGACGCTGGCCTCGCGCGGCAGCGGCGTCGAGGCCACGCGCTCCAGTCCGGCGATGCGGACGATCTGCTCGACGATGTCGGCCTTGCCGTCGATGTCGGGCCGCCAGTTGGGGACAATGGCGACGCCGTTTTCGACGCCGAAGCCGAGGCGGGTCAGGATCGCCTCGCCCTCGGCCTGCGGGATGTCGAGCCCGGTCAGCCTTTTGACTTCGCTGTAGGGGAACGGAACGCGCTGTCTCGGCTTGGCGGGATCGCCCACGACCGCCAACCGCGACGGCTCGCCGCCGCAAAGCTGCAGCACGAGTTGGGTCGCCAGCTCCGCGCCCGGCACGCAGAAATCGGGATCGACGCCGCGCTCGAAGCGATAGCGCGCGTCGCTGGTTATGCCCAGATCGCGCCCGGTGCGG
>Ga0209698_10002696_pt1 | contig 19989 bp, 17 predicted proteins | sample LitLauG_LLR_2012_FD_187203 | JGI IMG/M metagenome (GOLD analysis project Ga0209698, IMG submission 187203) | Freshwater sediment microbial communities from Pennsylvania, USA - Little Laurel Run_MetaG_LLR_2012 (SPAdes) (version 2) | ecosystem: Environmental > Aquatic > Freshwater > Creek >...
CGCGTAAGCGTCGGTAATGAAAAACATGGCGCAACTCCCCCGGCAAAACCGGGGATTATAGCGGGGGCGCGCTCGCCGACCGGGCGGATCGTTCCGCCGCGGCAAATGCCGCGAATCGCCCCGCCGCGATGGCGGCCCGCGCGCGGGCCATGAGGTCCAGGTAATAGTGCAGGTTATGGATGGTGTTCAGGCGCGCGCCCAGGATCTCGTTGCTGCGTTGCAAATGGTGCAGGTAGGCACGCGAAAACCCGGTGCAGGCGAGGCAGGCGCAATCCGGGTCGAGCGGCCCCGGGTCGTCGCGATGCGCCGCGTTGCGGATCTTGATGTCGCCGTGGCGCGTGAACAGCCAGCCGTTGCGGGCATTGCGCGTCGGCATCACGCAGTCGAACATGTCGATCCCGGTGGCGATGCCGGCCAGCAGATCCTCCGGCGTGCCCACGCCCATCAGATAGCGCGGCCGCTGGGCCGGCAGGCATGCGGCAGTGTGCTCGAGCACGCGCAGCATCTCGGACTTGGGTTCGCCCACGGACAGCCCGCCGATCGCGTAACCGTCGAAACCGATGTCCTGCAGCCCGGCGAGCGAACGCTCGCGCAGGTCGGTGTACATGCCGCCTTGCACGATGCCAAACAGCGCATTGGGGTTGCCCAGCGCATCGAATGCGGCGCGGCTGCGCTGCGCCCAGCGCAGCGACAACTCCATGGATGCGGCCGCTTCGGCGTGGCTGGCCGGCCGCCCCGGCCGCTGGCCCGCTGCGGGTGCCGCGGCCGTGCGCTCCTCGATCCAATAGGGCGTGCATTCGTCGAAGATCATCGCGATGTCGGAGTTGAGCGCGGTTTGCACCCGCATCGACTCTTCCGGCGTAAGGAACAAGGCCGCGCCATCGATCGGCGAGCGAAAGCGCACGCCCTCCTCGCTGAGCTTGCGCAAGGCACCCAAGGAAAACACCTGGAAGCCGCCCGAATCGGTCAGGATGGGGCCGCGCCAGCCCATGAACCCGTGCAGTCCGCCGTGGCGCCGCAAAACCTCGACCCCCGGGCGCAGCCACAGGTGAAAGGTGTTGCCCAGCACGATCTGCGCCCCTAAGCCGGCCAGTTCGTCGGGCAGCATCGCCTTGACCGTGCCGTAGGTGCCCACCGGCATGAAGGCCGGTGTCTCCAGGGTGCCGTGCGCCAGGTGCACGCGCGCGCGCCGCGCCGGCCCGTCCGTGGCCAGCAGCTCGAAGCGTGCGCTCACGTCGGCCCCGCGTCGGCGCGATCGAGCAGCATGGCATCGCCGTAGCTGAAAAAGCGATAGCGCTGCGCTATCGCGTGCCGGTATGCCGCCTGGATACGGGCGGTGCCGGCGAAGGCGCACACCAGCATCAGCAAGGTGGAGCCGGGCAGGTGAAAGTTCGTCAGCAGCCGGTCGACGCAGGCAAAGCGATACCCGGGCAGGATGAACAAGCGCGTCTCGCCGCCGCCCGGCTGCACCTGGCCGTCGCGCACGCTCGATTCGAGCGCGCGCACGCTGGTGGTTCCCACCGCAATGACCCGCCGGCCGCAACGCCGCGCGGCATTGACGGCCGCGGCGGTGGCCGCCGGCACGTGATAGCGCTCGGCATGCATGCGGTGCTCGTGCAACCGGGCGCTGCGCACGGGCTGGAAGGTGCCGGCACCGACGTGCAGCGTCAGGTAGGCCAGTTCCACGCCGCGCCCCTGCAGGCCTTGCAGCAGCTCCTCGCTCAGGTGCAAGCCGGCCGTGGGCGCGGCGACCGCGCCGGGCGTGCGCGCGTAGACCGTCTGGTAGCGCTGGGCATCGGCCGCCCCGGGCGCGTGGTGGATGTAGGGCGGCAGGGGGATTTCACCGGCGGCTTCGAGCACCTCGTCCAAGGGGTCGGCGAACTCGAGCTCGAACAGGTCATCCTGGCGGCCGCGCACCGTGGCGGCGAAGCGCCGCTGCCCGCTGGCGCCCGCCGTGCCGGCGAAAAAATGCAGCACGGTACCGGCGGATGGCCGGTGGCTGGTGCGCAGCAGCACCAGCGCATGGCGCTCGGACAGCGCGCGCTCGAGCAGGATCTCGACGCGGCCGCCGGTGGTTTTGGCGCCGTGCAGGCGCGCCTTGATGACGCGCGTGTCGTTGAGCACCAGCAGGTCGCCGGGGTCGAAGGCCTGGAGCAGGTCCGCAACCCGGCCGTCCCGCAGCGTGGTCGGGCCCACCTGCAACAGGCGCGCCGCGGTGCGCTCGCTTGCGGGCTGCTGGGCGATGAGCTCGGCGGGGAGGTCGAATTCGAAATCGTCGCGCGCCGGGGCCGGCGCGGTCGCGATGGCTTTACTGGCCATGAATATCCCGGGAAAAAACTGGTGCGCAGGCTAACATCGCCCGCGCGATTCGCCAAATGCGGCGGACCGCCGTCTCAGGCCGGGCCGCGCAGGGCCTGCACCTGGGCGTCGATGTGCTGCACCGCGCCGTGCGCCGCGTCCAGGGCCTGCACCAGCGTGGCGCTCCCCTCGCCATCGGCCTGGGCCAGGTCGGCGAGTTGGTCCTGCAGCGCCTGCGTGCTGTCGAGCAGGCGTGCGCCCAGGCCGGCCAGCGAGTCGGAGGCGCTTTGGAAATCGTTGTTGATCTGCTCGATGGTCTCGTTGCCCACCTGCGCGCTGGCCTGCTGGGCCTCGATGGCCTGGCGCGTGAATTCCACCGTGTCGTTGATCTGGCCGGCGATGCGGGCGATGGTTGCGGTCATGTGCGCGCCCGAATCGCGCGAGCGGTTCGACAGGTTGCGCACCTCATGGGCCACCACGCTGAAGCCGCGCCCTTCGGGCCCGGCCCGCGCCGCTTCGATCGCCGCGTTGAGCGCCAGCAGGTTGGTCTGCATCGCGATCTGCATGACCTCCTCGGCGCGGCCATTGAGTTCCTTCATGAGTGCGGTCAGCGCTTCCATGCGCTGCATCAGGTCCTGCTTGTTGCGCAGGGCGTCGTCGAGCAGCCCCGACACGCCCGACATCATCACCTGCACGCTGAGCATCAGCGCCGATACCGGTCCTTCGCTGCCCATGGCGCCGCTGGCCTCGCGCGCCACCTGCTGGGCGTGCTGCGCGCCGGCGCGGATGCGGCCGGCCTGATCGCGGTCATTGGCCTGGGGTTCGGGCACGCTGGCGCGCGCCTGTTCCAGGTCCTGGGCCAGGAGGTGCAGGGCTTGTGCGAGTTCGTCCAGTGCGGGCGCCGCGGCGTCGTTGGCCGCCTGCGCCGTGCGGCCGCGCGCGTTCATCCAGGCGCCGTGCGCCAGCATTCCCAGCGTGGCCACCAGGGCGGCCCACGCTGCGCCCAGCGGTGCCACCAGCCAGACCAGGGCGCCCAGCAGCAGCGCGTAAGCGATCAGCGCCAGTGGCAGGCGGGCAGCGGCGCGCCGCGCCGGTGCCGGGGCGGGATCGGCGACCGCGACATCGGCCGCGATCCCGTAGCTCACGCTCGACATGGTTGAGGGCCCTGATGCGCCGAACCTACTTCACGCCCTTTTGGTTGAGCGCGCGGCCGAAGGCCTTGTCGGTGTTCAGGATGTGTTTGGTGAGCCAATCGCGCAGGAAGGTCATCACCTGCGAGGTCAGCACGTTGTCGCCCGAATCGTGCTTGCGCTTGAGGTCGGCCACGGTTTCGATGAGTTTCTTGTGGGCATCCTTGTGCGCCGCGGTTTCCGCATAGTTGTGCGTGGCCATCAGGCGTTCCTCGGTGGCAAAGTGCGTAACGGTGTAGGCCACCAGTTCCTGGAAGATCTTGTCGAGGATTTCCTTGCCCTTGCCGGCGGCCATGCCGTCGTTCAGGCGATTGGCCAGGTCGATGAGTTTCTTGTGCTGGTCGTCGATTTCCTTGACGCCCACCGAGAACATCGGGCTCCAGGTCAAAAGGGACATATCAGTGCTCCTTGGGCGATCGGCGATCGCTGTAGCGCTCGGGCCATCGAAGGGCGCACTGGCGCCCGAGCGGCGGCCAAGATGCGCGGTACAGGTGCGGCGCTGCTATGCCGACCCTGCGTTGCGCATCGTATTTATGGCGCAGCGGACTCAGTCCGAAAATAAGCGCTGCCCGAGGGGACGATCTTCAGCAATGCACCGCCTCGTATCGGGAATGACCCTCATTTGTAACTCGATGGTCATGGCAGGCACAGGTCGGAAAAACCCGCTCTTGCGTGCGCTAGTGATTTTCATTACCGTTGCCATTCGTGAAAAAAAGTAGTCGATAGCGCCACGCTCGAAACGCCAGCAGGTCGGCGCGTAGCAGCGAGCGGCGCTGGTCAAGAACATAGGGTGCGCGCACCTTTGTCGCGCCCACTGGGGGAAAACCGTGAACAAATACTTCTCGCCGTTGCGCTACGGCGCGTGTGCCCTGATGGTGTCCGCGGGGCTGGCGCTGCCGGCCCAGGCCACGAGCCTGGTCTACGAGGCGACAGCCGTCACCGATATCAAGGTCAATGGCCACCGCTATCACAATGCCACCGTCACGGTGAGCTTCACCGGCAATCCGGCCGATGTCGCGCAGGTTGTCGATGGCACCGGCGCGGTTGTGGCCAGCGGCTCGGGCTATTGCAATGGCCCCGGCTACTTCTGGTGGATCAAGAAGGGCAACGCCGCGGTTTCCGTCACGAGCCACGGCCACACCATCGTCGGGCATTTCGCGCCGGGGCAACTGTTCGTTGCGCTGGACACCTGCAATGGCGGTATCGGTTTCGGGTCCTTCACCGGTCCCAATGGCCTCGAGCCGGCCTATCCGCTGGCCTACACCTTGGGTACCGCCATGGCGTTTGCGGAAAGCACGCCCAATCCCCTGGCAACGCCGGCCCACATGTCGGGCAGCCCCTGGTCCTGCATCGGCTATCCGCCCACGTTCAATGGCAGCAACGGCCAGGGCAACGGCCTTTGTGTCGCACCCGACACATACCCACTGCATACGGACATCGGCGATGTCGTTTTCTACCTGCCATATACCAACATCATCACGGCCGACGGCAGCATCCTGGGCAACCACGTCGGCAACTTGAATCAGGGCACCTTCTCGATCCAGGTGGTGAAGGACGAGTAGGGCGTAGCCACATAAGGCGGCGAAAAAGACAACCTTTTGCGTATCGTGCCGGGAGGCGGCGACAAATGATCAATTACAAAACCTGCTTGCGGACCCTTGCCGGCGTGAGTTGCGCCGCCCTGGCCGCCGCTGCCGGCGCGACGCCGGTGGTCTACACCCTGCGCACGGTAGCCGACGGCAAACTGGGCAACCACGTTTTCGCCGAGGCCCTGGTCACCATCCAGATGCGCGGCGACACGGCAACCGTGCAAAAGCAGGCCGGCTCCAACGGCGGCGTGCTCTACACCAACGCCACCGGCACGGCGACCGTGACGGTCACCGACGGCGGCGGTCGCACCACGACCGCCACCTTTGCCCCCGGCGAGGTCTACGTGCGCTACGACGCCGGCTCGGGCATCGCCGGCTTCGGATCGCCGATCAGCCCCTCGTATCCGATCGCCCTGGGTTGCGACGATTACTCCTTCCCCGCCGGGTCCTATACGCAGGACTGCACGCAAGGCGACTGGGGGCCGCTGGGGCCGAGCAACTCCACCTACGGTAATGGCACCGCCAACGCGCTGGCGGCACTGGCGTATTACGTGCCGTGGAGTTCGACCTCGCCGAACCCGTACTACTACTACTCCGCCGAGACCGTGGCACTGCCCAATAACCTTACGCAGTCGACCCTGCTGACCGGCATTGCGCATTTTTGCGCCACCACCTACTCCATCGGGACCGATGTCGGCACCGGTGACCTGAGCACCTGTCCGTCCGCGGCCCCGCGGGGCCTCAAGACCGATCACGGCGGCTTCTTCCTGCAGGATCAGGTTGGCGGCACGCTCGCGCCGCCCAATCCTTTCGGTTGGGGCTCCTGGAACAACGCCAACACGGGTGCCTTGCACGTGGAGGTCGACGGCGAGGACTGACGCGCGCCGGTTCGATACGCTCAAAGGCCGGGGCTTCAATTCCGGTGTGGCCTGATGTCCTGTTCGGACGCGCCACGCGCGCGAACGCCTAGGATCGGGTCCGGGAGCGCACTTTTGGTGTAGTCCGACCGAAGATTTGCGGGCGTACAGCCCTCAAATGCTCGGATGCGGCCATGGTCTTGGCCGTATGCTCCCAAGGATCGCCAACCCGAGTGCGCGGATCCGTGGCTGATAGTGATACGAAGGCCTTGCTGGCCGGTGCCATGGATGCCGTGGGCGCGCCGGTTTGCGTGCTGGACGCGGCCGGCACGATCCTGGCCATCAATCAGGCTTGGCGGGAATTTTCAAACCGTAATGGTGGCTACGCGGACCAGGCCCTAGGCCAGAATTACCTGGACCACTGCGACCGCGCTGACCCGGGAGCAGCGCCGGGCAGCGCCGAACTGGCGCGCGCAATAAGGGCCGTATTGCGCGGCGAACTGGCCCAGTACTTCCACGATTATGCCTGCCACTCTCCCACCGAGCAGCGCTGGTTCAGCGCCAGGGTCTACCCCTTTGAGGGGCGCTATGCGGTCATAGTGCATGTCGATATCACCGATCTGCACCACACCCTGGCCGAGCAGCACGAACAGCAGCGCAAGCTCGAGCGCCTAAAGGACCTGTATTCGGCCGTCACCGAAGCCGACCAGGTCATCGGTACATCCAACGACCTGCACGGGCTGTTTTCCGAGGTCTGCCGCATTGCGGTGGAATACGGTGGCATGCAAATGGCGTGGGTCGCTCAGCCGGATCCTTCGGGTGAGTTGCTGGTGGCCAAGGCAAGCTACGGCACCGGAACCGCCTATCTGGAAGGCCTGATCATTTCCACGCGCGCCGACGTTCCCGAAGGACGCGGTCCTGCGGGAACCGCTTACCGCGAGAACCGCACCACCATCAACCAGGCCTGCAACAGCGAATTCAACATGCTGCCCTGGCAGCAGCGCATCGAGACTTTTCACTGGCAGTCCTCGGGCACCTTTCCTGTGCGGCAGGCAGACCGAGTCGTGGCCCTGTTGGCGGTCTACAGTACGCACCCCGACGCTTTCGACGCGCAAGAAGTGCAGTTGCTGGAAAAGCTGGCCGCAAACCTGGGCCAGGCCGCTGATGCGATCGAGGCCCGCAAGCAACGGCACGAGGCCGAGCAGAGTCTGCGCCGCTCCGAGGAAAAATACCGCACTCTATTCGAAACCGTACACCAGGGCGTGGTGTTCCAGGACAGTGCTGGGGTGATCCTGTCCGCCAACCCTGCGGCGGAGCGCATTTTGGGCCTGTCGCTGGCGCAGATGCAGGGGCGCACCTCGGTGGACCCCTGCTGGGGTGCGATCCGGCGCGATGGTTCGCCCTTGCCCGGCAACGAGCACCCCGCCATGCAGGCGCTGGCCAGTGGCAAGCCGGTGATCGGTGTCGTGATGGGCGTGGTCAATCCGAACCGCGCCGACACGGTGTGGATCCTGGCCAATGCCACGCCGGTGCAGAACCGCTCGACCCGGGACCTGGAATACGTCTACACCATATTCGACGACATCAGCGAGAACATCCGGCTGCAGCAGGAACTGCAGAACCAGGCCAACTGGGATTTCCTCACCGAGGTGCCCAACCGCCGGCGTTTTTTCATGCTGGGCCAGCACGAACTGGCGCGTGCAGTCCGCTATGGCGGTGAAACGGCGGTGCTCATGCTGGACATCGACCACTTCAAGGCGATCAACGACACGCATGGGCATACGACGGGCGATGCCGTCATAAAGGCGGTGGCGCAGGTGTGCAAAGGCTCCTTGCGCGAGGTCGATATTCTGGGGCGCATCGGTGGCGAGGAGTTCGCGGTCGTTTTGCCGCAAACGCCCCACGCCAAGGCGCACGATGTTGCCGAGCGCATCCGCCTGGCGGTGCAGCAGTGCGCGATTGCGGCCGGGTCCGCGGCCGGCGCCATCCGGGTTACGGTTTCCATCGGCGTCGCGAGTTGCCGTTGCGAGACGACCATCGACGAGTTGCTCAAGTCCGCCGACGCGGCGCTTTACGAGGCCAAGCACTCCGGGCGCAACAAGGTCTGTTCGGCTTGAGCGAGGCGCCCTAGCGCCCGGCCTGGATCAGGATGGGCGGCACGAACGCGGCCAGCAGCGCGTACTGGCACAATTCCAAGGCGGCGAACGGATCCTGCGCACGCGCGCTTTTTGGGAGATCGGCAATGAAAATTCTGGCCCTCATCACGGTGGCGCCAGATGTGGGGATGGACGCCATAGGCAACAGCCTCATCGACGAACTCATGGCGTCGTGGGACCTGTACCGATCGGACGTGTTGCGCGAAGCCTATGCGACGCAAGCGCCGGGCCGCATCGCATTCGTGCTCGAAGCCCAAGATGCCGCGCAGGCGGGGCAGATCCTGGGGCAGCTTCCGCTGGTGGCAGCCGGATGCTTCGCGATCGACATCACCGAACTGCGACCGTTTGGCAACTGGTCACGCCTGTTTCAATCCTGATCGCTTGAATGGACGAGAATCGCGCAATCCCAGTGGCGCACGACAATGCCGGGGTTTTGATCTTCCCGCCCTTGCTGCTTGCCATTTGCATCGGCGTCGGCCTGATCGCCTGGCGCTTCCTGCCGTTTGAGCCAATTCCATTGCCTTTGGCAATTCCCATGGCAACACTGTGCGTGATCTGCGGCCTAGCGCTGGACCGATGGGCGCAACAGACGCTGCGACAGGCCGCAACCGCGGTGCATCCTTCCCATTCGACCCAGGCGATCGTTGTGACAGGGCCGTTCGGCAGGTCGCGCAACCCGATATATGTCGGCCAGGGACTTCTTCTACTGGCGCCTGGATTCCTGGCGCACGAGATTTCCTACTTCGTCGCGTGCATACCCTGGTACTTGACGATGCGATTTGGCGTTATTGCGCGTGAGGAGCGATATCTTGCGCGGAAGTTCGGCAAGGCTTACGTCGACTATATGGGCCGGGTCAGGCGTTGGTTTTGACTCCACCGAAATTCCGGCGGATCAATGCGCAACCGCACGGCGCTGGTGCCGTGAAAGGGATGAAGCGCAGATGAAATCCGGGTGCTATTGATTGCCAAAGAATTGCGGACAGCGCGCTCGCAGCGCAAGGCGGGCGCCGTTGGCGGCCGATGCCGCGGCTTGGATCCCAAATCCAGTAGCGCGATAGCGTCCGCGTCGCGGGCAGGTCACCCAGGCATTTTTTCGTTTTGGTCCTTGGCAATGGGACGACTATTACGAGGCCGCGGCCGAGGAAGCATGCACTGGCGCGGGGCCAATCCGAAAGACTGCGACCACATCAACCAAGGACTTGGCCTGCTCTCGCAGGCTCTGCGCCGCAGCCGCACTCTGTTCCACGAGCGCCGAATTCTGCTGGGTCATCTCATCGAGGTGCGACACCGACCGGTTGATCTGTTCAAGCCCGGTGCTCTGCTCAAGGGTGACGGCGGTGATTTCCCTGATCAATTCGGCAACGGCGGCAACCTGGGCGACTATGTCCTGCATGGTGCGACCGGCGCCGTTGACAAGAGCGCTGCCGGCGTCGACCTTTTGCACGCTCTCGGAGATCAGGCTCTTGATTTCGCGTGCCGCCTGCGCGCTTCTTTGCGCGAGGCTGCGCACTTCGCTCGCTACCACCGCAAACCCCCGGCCTTGATCGCCAGCGCGGGCGGCCTCCACCGCGGCATTGAGCGCTAGGATGTTGGTCTGAAAGGCAATGCCGTCGATCACGGTGATGATCTCTGCAACCTTCTTGCTCTGCATTGCAATCTCGTCCATGGTGCTGACCACTTCGGAAACCACCATGCCGCCCGTGCCCGCGACGTCGGATGCGGAATTCACCAGGTCATTCGCCCTGGTGGCCGCATTGGCATTTTGCTTGATGGTCGAGGACATCTGCTCCATCGCGGCCGCCGCCTGTTGCAGGCCGCTTGCCTGTTGCTCCGTGCGCGTGCTCAAATCCGCATTGCCCTGGGCGATCTCGCGCGAGGCGATGTTCACCGAATCGACCCCGCTGCGCACGGTGCTGACCACGCGCCGCAGTGACGCGCGCATTTGCTCCAGCCGCTGCAAGAGCACCCCGACCTCGTCGTCTTTCGAGGCGTCGATCGCGACCCCAAGGTTGCCCGCGGCAATTTCGTCGGCAATCGTGCTGGCTTGCCGGAGCGATCGGACGACGCCGCGCATGACCCAGAAGGAAGTCGCGCCGACCAAGCCGAGACAAAGCAATCCTATGACGGCCGACAGTAGGCCAAAGCCCCGGTTTTTCTGGACTGACCCTTCGTAGACCGATTTGGCGGCGCTTTCCTGCAGGGGAATCAGAGCCGACAGCGGCTTGCCGAACGACTTGTGAAGGCCAGCCCAGTCATCTTCCAATACCGACTGCAGCGCCTTGTTGTCCTTTGTTGTATAGGCAGTCTCGATCTTGGCGAGCGTCTCAGTCACCACCGGCCAGCCTTTGACCAGCTCATCGCAAAGGGGACCCTGCTCGGCAGTAGTGAATCGCTGGCGGCAGTCCTTCAATGCCTCCCAGTCTGCGTCGAGCTCCGTACGCACTTCGCGAAGGTGATTGAGCGAGCCCTGAATCGGCATCAGGTCAAGCAAAACCCCGGCGGCGCGGAAGCGGACTTCCCCTAGCCGGTCATTGATCCTTTGCAGCATGACCAGAGGGACAACGGTGTTCTCGTAGACGTCGTGCAGCGCGGTCGAGTTCGTGCGCGCCGACATCAGGTTCAATCCCGTCAAGGCAAGCGTGCCACCGATGGCAATTATCGCCACGGCAAGCAGCTTCGTGTGGATGCTCCAGTTCTTGCGCATGAAACGCCGCCCTTTCAGGATAGGACCGGTCGAACCCGTTACTGCGTGGGCATTCCCTTGGCGGTCCAGTCCGGGAAGCCATCCCGGTACCAGAGAACCTGCTTGTATCCGCTGTCGCGCGCTAGGACCGAGGCCTTGTAGCTTTTCCAGCACTCACCGGAATTGCAAAAGAAGACAATTTGCGCGCTCTTGTCGGCAGGCAATTTCGAAAGATCGAAATTGTCGAGTTTCCTATCGAAATCCACGGCCTTGGCGCTTTTTTCCTTGTAGGGAACGCTTAGTGCGCCCTTGATCGTCTTGTCGGCGTACTCGGCCGAAACCCGCGTGTCGATGATTGGCACGCCCTTGGCCTGAAGTTGCTGAACTTGTTCGGCATTGATGACTTTTACGCCATCAAGCTTTTCTGGCGTGGTAGCAGCCCGGGCCGGTTGCAATCCCAAAGTTCCAACGAAGAACATAACCAACGCGGTGCGCATCAACATTCGCTTGTTCATGGGAAATTCCTTTCAACGGAGAGCCGAGTCCGCCGCAAATGCGCGTTCGAATGCATTTGGGCACAAAAGGAATTTTCGCATTCGGTGCGGTGTAGGCTGCGCCAATTAGCTGGGTAAATTCGCCGCTATTGCAGGCCTCGGCGCATCGACGCACCACGCGAAGGCAAGCTCCGCAGCGTGGCTGAATGCAAGCTGCGGTGGCGTGTCATCCGCCGGACACACGCCCCCAAAGCCCTCCGCTCGATCAAACCACGCGATGGCAACGCCACCGTAAGGAAGATGGCGCTCCGCCATTTGTGGGCTGAGCCAATGACAGGTCATCGTTGGCAAGCCACGGAACGTCCGCATTGATCAACGGTCAATTGGTATGACCAGCTGCGACAATCGTGCGCCCATGTGGCCGATAAGATGAACCGATTTCCGGAGCACGAATCGGGCTGCCGGCCACGATGCTAGGGCCGTGCAATCTTTGCCGAGGACGGTGCCGGCGTCATGAGCTCGCCAAAGTCCGCGACGGCCTTCCTGATGGCAATCTCGGCGGGCTCCAGCTTGATAAAGCGGGCCTTGAAATCCGACAGCGGTGCGAAGTAGCCCATCCGAATCGCGGCAAGTTGCTTGCCGGTCTCGGCGTCAACGGCCTCGATTTCCGTTGCTGCGCCACCGCGGTCCCACGGGGCGACCAGCAAGAGCGTGCTGACGGCATTGAGCGCAGGTGAGACCGCTTCCACTCGGGTTACCGCGGCGCGCAAGACGACTGGGCGACCGCCCGGCGCGGCGGGAAGTTTGCTTATGCTCGCGCGCAGCTGTGTGCGCAAAAGCTCCACAAGCTGGGCACGTTCATCGGCCGTCAAGTCCACTTCGGGGCCGACCAGGCAAGCCACCTCCCCAATTTGCGCCCGCGCCGGATCGATGCTTACCGTAGAGCGCCGTTCACCCGAGGGCGCCTTGTTACTTGCTCCGGCCTCGACCGTGGCGCTCAGGAATTTTTGCTGCGGCGCTGGCATCACGGTGCTGCAGGCCGCCAATAAGGCGATTGCACCGAGGGCGCCAAAGCGGAGCGTTCGATTTGCTTTCGAACCCGCGTCGGGCAGTGCCTCCCGCGGGTTCGGGTTCGAGGCGCTGATTCGAGTTTGACGGGTGAGGCACATGCTTTTCTCCTGCGGTTTGACTATGGAAGCCCGCAGCGTAGGTATGCAGTGAAAGCCTGTAAATTGCCGTAGACTGCATGAACGCCATGCATAAACGCATACCGCCCCGACCGGTTCTCCGCCCGTACGGCGACCATCCCGTCGTCAGTTGGGTGTGGCTGCGTTCGTTCGTCGCGGTGGTTGGCACCGGCAGCCTCACGGCTGCGGCGCGGGTCGTGAAGGCCACCCAGCCAACCATAGGCCGCCACATCCGGGCGCTGGAGAAGCAACTTGGCGAGACCCTTTTCGAGCGGCGGCCGGATGGACTCGTGCCGACCGTGCGAGGGACGGAAATCTACGAGCGTGCCGTGGCCGTCGATGAGGCCGTTACCGGACTTACCTCATCCATTGCCAGCCCGGCTTCCGAGGTGGCTGGTGTCGTCCGAATCACTTCCAGCCTCAACTTCACGGTGGAGCTTTTGCCCCCTCTCGTTGCGCAGATACTCCGGGAAAATCCACTGCTGCAAATCGAATTGATCGCCGCCGATGAAGTCCGCAATTTGTTACGGCGTGAGGCCGACGTGGCCGTCCGTCTGGTGCGGCCGACGCAGGGCGACGTGATCGCGACCAAAGTTGGCGAGGTAACGCTTGGCCTGTACGCCCACCGCGACTATCTTGCGAGGCGCGGCACGCCACGCAGCCCGGGGCAGCTTTCCACGCACGATTTGATTGGTTATCAGGACGCCGACGCAACGCTTGGGCGCCTCGCGCAGTTGGGACTTGCGGTGAAGGCGGAGCAGGTCCGGCTCTGCAGCGAAAACCTCATGACCCTCGTGGCCGCCCTGCGCGCCGGGTGCGGCATCGGCGTGTGTGACGTGTGGTTGGCCGATCGGCATCCGGAGCTGCAACGCGTCATGCCCCGTATCGATGTCGCGCAATGGCCGGTTTGGGTTGCCGCACACGACGATCTGCATCGCAGCCGACGGCTGCGGCTGGTCTTCGACGGGCTTTGCCAACAACTGCGGCAAGCTCTTTCGGCAACGCGCCATTCACAAACGCGCTAGAGGATTCGGTAACCTGATGCGCCAAGAATTCGGGTATTGCCGTCACGTCCGGCAATCATTCCGGTAGGCTCAAGCGCGTCCGCGGAGCAGTGTGGACGGCCGCCGCGAATTCACGGAGAATTCGAGTCGTTTCTCCGGCGCGTAGCCGGCGTTCTTCTTCAAGGGGTTGAAGACGCCAACGCAACGTCGCAAGACCTTTCCCCGTTCGGCCCCGGCGCCCTCAACCACTTCCACCTTGCCTATTTAACGGCCGCAGTTTCGTCGAGCAGACATCGATCAATGAAAAGGACCTCGGCGTCGAAGAGAAAGTCGCGGTTCTTCTTTTTCGCATAGCCGTGGCCCTCATCGTTGGCGACCATCAACCACGTGGGCGTGCCTTGTTCGTTGAGCTTGTCGATTATTTGCCGCGACTCCGACCAGGGCACACGCGGATCGTTCTTGCCAACCACCGCGAAGGTCGGCTTGCGCATGGATGCGAGATGGTTCATGGGCGCGATCTTTTCCAGATAGGCACGCATCGCCGGATCGCGCTCGTCGCCGTATTCGACGCGCCGCAAATCGCGGCGATAGGCCTCGGTATGTTCAAGAAAGGTCACCAGATTCGACATGCCGACGATCGGCATGGCGCAGCGGATGCGCTCATTGTAAAAAGCGGATACCGCCCAAGTCATATGGCCCCCATAGCTGCCGCCATAGATCATGACGCGCGTCGGGTCGAGCCGCGGCTGGGTGGCAAGCCAGTCGAGGAGCGCACCGATGTCCCGGTAGGTGTCCTCGCGGTGAAAACCGTTGTCGAGCTTGAGGAAGCTCTTGCCGAATCCGCTGGATCCGCGTACGTTCGGGGCGACAATGGCCACGCCCAGCTCGTCGATGAGATAGTTATCCTGACCCCGGTAGCCGGGACGAAACTGGGCCTCGGGGCCACCATGGATGGATATGATGACCGGTCGCTTGCCCGGGAACTTCACCGCGTCGGGCTGATACAGGAAGCCGCTGAGTTCAAGGCCGTCGAAGCTCTTCCACTTGATCGCAACCGGTTCGGCAAATTTGCCGGCATCGAGACCTCCGGTTTCACCCTGCGTCCACCGATCGAGCTTCCCGCTGTCGACGTCGACGGAGTAGACATCCGCAGGAGATCGCGCGGCCGCAACGGTGAAACCCAGGTCGCGGCCCGCCGGATGGAAACGCAGAGTCGACACGACTCCCGCAGGGACATTGGGCAAGGCACGAAAAACATCCGTCGCGGTGTCCAGAACATATAGCCGGCTGTAACCGTTCTCGTTGGTGGCAAAGGCTATCGATCTGCCGTCCTCGCTGGCGGCCATTTCGTCCACGTCCCAGGTCACCGAGGTCGTGAGATATTTCACCTGCAGGCTTGCGAGATTGATGCGGGCCAGACGCTTGAACTCGCTGTCCAGATCCGTCAGGACATAGATGTCCTGGTCGTCCGCGCTGAAAGTTGCGTCGGAATAGGACACCGTAGTGCCGGGTTTGCCCGCGAGCGGTCCAGACGTAATGAGCCGCTTGCTGCCGGTAGCCGCATCGACAAGCCATAGATGGCTTTCGTTGATCGAGATTTCCTCCTGGACGAGCAGATGTCGGTTGTCGTGCGCCCACGCCAGGGGATGCCAACCACCACCCTCGACCTGCAGCAGGAGCCGCGCGGATGGGGCGCCGCCCGCGGAATCCGCGGCGTCCACAAGCCACAGGTCGTCATCCTGATTGTTGCGCCGGGTGGAGGTGAACACCAGCTTTGTGTCGTGGTGCGCGAGCAGGTAGCTTTCGTTGCGACTGTGGCCATCGGTGAGCAGGGTCGTGGCACCGGTCGCCAGGTCGTAGCGGTAGATCTGATACCACTCACCGCCGCCAACGTCTTTCTGAAAAAGAAACGCGTTGCCGTCGGGCAGATATTGCGCGCTCAAGACGCGGTCCGGAAAAAACGTGAGCTGACGCCGCGCTCCGCCCGGGATGGCAACCGCATGGACCTGCGCCGTTTCCGCGAATCGGGTGCCGATGATGATCTGCCGGCGGGTCGGGTGCCAGTCCATGAGCATGGCGGGACGGGAGTCGCCATATCGGGCGGTATCGACGGCGATCTTCATTGGGATCGGCGGAATGTTTTCGAGAAGCAGGTTGTCCCCTGGCTTCAGGACGGTGGCGTCCGGCTGCGCTGCGGCCGCTTGGGACTGGGCGAGCGCCGGCAGAAAAAGGCAGATCAGGGCGAAGAGAAGAGCTTTGGTCACGAGTGACTCCGTGATGGTCGCCGGAGGAGCCGAAAATGTACGTCAGTTTGATTGCGCCGTAAACGACGCCAGGATTGCCGTCAAACTCCGCATGGCCGGTTCAAACCCGGCGAGCGGGCGGCAGTTCGGCGGTGCAGGAAAGGCGCCCGCGCGCCGACCTGCCAAGCGCGATGGCGCGAGGGTCAGGCGGGATCTTGCGCTCGGTTGGGAGGCCGTACCGGATCGTCGGTCAAGATCAAGACTGCGGCGCACAGGGGATTGGTGCCGAGCGAGGAAATCGAACCCGCACTGCTTTCGAAACTTGGTTTTGAAAGTAGTACGCCTAAGATGCTGCATATGAATCAATAGGCTGCGGCAATTAGGGGAAAATTTGCCGAATCTTTGCAAATTATCGCGCGGCCTCTGCAACGGGTGGCTGTGCTAGCCTGACCATGACGCCCAGTCCCGATCCTGCAATGCCTTCCACGAAACGCACGGAAGCGTTATGCGCCCTGGCAATGCGTTGGACGATGGCGAGCCCGAGGCCGCTGCCCTGCGACGTCGAACCGGGAATCCGGTAAAACCGCTCGAATACACGTTCGCGCTCTGCAGCAGCGATCCCCGGGCCATTGTCTCGTACGACGAATGCAATTTCGCGACCGTCCGCCTCCAGCTTGACGCAAACGCATCCCCCGCTAGGCGTATAGCGGATGGCGTTGTCGACGAGATTGTCAATGATCGATGCAAAGCCCGCGGGGTTGACCATCGCATGCACGGACTCGGGGCAATCGAGACTGAGCGTAATGCCGCGCGTCCGCGCTACGCCAGAGAGCTCGGCAAGCCGGTCTCGCAGCAGCACGGCGACGTCGGTTTTTGCGATATCCAACCGCGTGCCCGTCGCCTCGACCCTGGCGATCGTGAGCAACTGCGTGAGCAGGTGGGAAACGCGATCCAAACCCGTTTCGAGGCTTTGACAGAGCCTTTGCCGCTCCTTCGCGTCCGCGGCACCCATGAGCAAGTGCGCCTGCGCGGCAATCGCCGCGAGGGGTGTTCGCAACTCGTGCGCCGCATCGGCAAGAAATCCGCGTTCCCTTTCCAGCCGGCACGACTCGCGGTGCAACAGGGAGTTCAGCGCTTGGACCATGGGCAAGGTTTCCGCATACACGAGCGGGGCGGTAATCGGCGCTGTTTCGCCCGCTTGCCGCTCGGATATCCTCGCTGCCAGCAGATTCAAGGGCTCGATGCCCCTGCGGGTTGCCCACCAGGTGATCAGCAGGGCGCTCGCCAGGATCAGGATCTGGCCTGTGCCAATGATCCGCAGCATGGGCAGGACGGACGCCCAGCGATCGAACTCGCGTTCGCCGACAATTACGGTCATTTTTCTGTCGGAGCTCTGAACCCGGACCAATCGCCACCGCTCAGCGTCCCTTTGGCTCTCGGAAAGCCCCATGCGATCGGTCAACGGTGTTTGCGGAGCCAGTCCGGTCCTGTACACCAGCGCGCCGTTGGCATTGAAGACCTGATACGTTGGTTCGTAGGACCCCGAATTCTCCAGGGTTTCGATGACGCCCTCGACGTATGTCTTTTGTATTGCTCGCAGGCGTTGCGCGAGCAATCCGGCATCTTCGGGGGTTCCGCTGGAAGTTTCGGCAAGAATCTCCGCGAAGTACCTCATGCGCCGATCCAGATCCCCGTCTTCGAAGGTCGTCATCGTGTGCAACAGCCAGCCCACGAGGACGACCCAGCTCAGGCACATCATGAGAATCTGCGATCCAACAATGCGGCGGACAAGGGAGGGATGCTTCATGTCTTTTCCTCCAGCAGGTATCCAACCCCACGCACGGTTTCTATGCATTCGCTGCCCAGCTTCTTGCGCAGATTATGGATGTGCACATCCACCGCATTGGAGTCGCCCGAATCGAGAATGCGCGATGCACGCTCGATCTGCTTTCGTGTGAAGACTTTTCCCGGCTCGGAGGCCAGCACCAGGAGAACGTCGAATTCCCGCTGGGACAAGGCAATCTCGTTGCCGAAGCGACATGCCCTGCGTGCGGCGGTGTCGATGGTGAGACTGCCAATCCGCCATTCGGCGGATCGCTGCGGTCCCGAGCGTCGGGTTACCGCCCGGATCCGGGAGAACAATTCCTCAACGGCAAACGGCTTGGCGAGGTAGTCGTCGGCACCGGCATCCAGGCCTCGGACGCGATCCGAGACGGCGTCTCGCGCCGTGAGCATGATCACCTGCGTGGGTAAGCGCTCCCTGCGGATCCATGCCAGAAGGTCAAGCCCGGATTCCCCGGGCAGCACGATATCCAGGAGCGCCAGGCCGAAGTCCTCGGCCCGCAGAAACCGCTGGGCATCGGGCGCCGTCTGGACCCAGGTTGTCGCGTAACCACCTTTTGTCAGCGCTTCCTGCAGCGATGATCCCAGCGGCACATCGTCTTCTACCAGCAGGGTCTTCATCCCAAACTCCGCTTCAATTGGAGAAGGCTAAAGCCAATCTACAGGATCCAAAACCGTCGACCAAACCGAATCCGGAAAATTAATCCTTCCTTAATTTTTCGCATCTCGCATGCCTGCATTAATGCCGTCTTCATCTTGCTTTTCCTAAGATGATCGCGTGTACCTAACGGCCGGGAAACGGCCCTGATGCCATGAAAGCCATTGGCGCAATTACCTCAATCTCCCGCGCTCTTTCGCGCTTCCGTGCGCATCGTGCGAATGCTCGCATTCGTTCCGGTCGAATTTATGCAATCGTTGTACTTGTATCGCCTTTCACGGTGGCCGGAGCGCAGGTACTTGAGGCAGCGTCGCCTCCGCCGCCGGCCTGGAGCCTGGAGCTCGAATTCCAGCACCTCGACACCCGCGCAAATGCCCTGCGCAAAGGTGAGGGCTACACCGGGACCCTTATCGACGCGACGCAGTACACCGGTCACCAAAGCAATGACGGCAGGCTCACTGCTTTCCGGTCCATACACGGGTTCAATGACGACGACGAGTTGCGATTCGTGATTGCGCCATTTCGTCGGTCAGGGACGGCTTCGTCAAGGAACCCAGTCTTGTTCGATGGCACGCAGTTTCAAGCGGAATCTGCGACAACGGTCGTGTACAAGTTCAATACATACCGCCTGTCATACATTGCACGTGTCCTCGACGGTCTGCGTGCTGATGGCTGGGATTTTCGCCTCGGGGGTACTCTGGCTGTCCGTGACGCGCGAAATGAGATTTCGCAGGTCGGCAATCGCCGGAATTATTTCAATTGGGGGCCGGTGCCCCTGCTTTATTTCTCCGGGAGCAAGGACCTTGGCGGGGGCTGGCGACTTGCAGGTGATCTTGACGCCTTCCCGGCACCCGGCGGCGGTGGGCTCTTCGATGGCGCACTGAAGGTGGCCTATGGCATCACGCCGAACGTCGATGTGAATGCCGGTGGTCGGTATCAGGTGGGCGGGGCGACCAGCAGTGCGTTCTACAACTATTTGCGAGACCGGGCCGCTGTCGTGGGCGTGAAGGTACGGTTTTGACCGTTAAGACAAGAGCTTCACCCGCCGGGAAGGTCTCTTACCGACAGCGGGGATAAAGGGCCGTTTGGTGCCGGGTATGGAATCGAACCCACACTTCTTTCGAAACTTGATTTTGAGAAGAGCGCGCCTGCTTTGCCTTTTACAAATCAACGGACTGCAAGCGGGATCCGCAACTTTGCAAGATCTTTGCAAATCGCATGCGGTTCCCGGCCGTATCTGCGCGGCCACGGAACTTAATCGCGCGCGGTAGACCGCCGCCAGTCGAGATCCGGCAACTTCTTGACAGTCGGGAAGTCGTACATACAATGTACGTATGATCAGGTTTGACTGGGACCCTGCCAAGGCAACCGCGAACGTCCGAAGGCATGGGATTACCTTCGAGGAGGCCCAATCCGTCTTCTATGACGAGTTTGCGGTCCAGTTCTTCGACGACGATCACTCGTCCGATGAAGAGCGATTTCTTTTGTTGGGCATGAGCTCGGGCGCGAGGGTCCTGCTTGTCTGCCATTGCGAGCGGGAATCCGGAAACGTCGTTCGTCTCATATCCGCGCGCAAGGCGACGAAACGCGAATGCACTTTTTATAGCGGAAAGACACCATGAAAGCCGAATACGATCTCGCCAAAATGAAATCCCGCCAAAATCCTTACGCCTCGAAGCTCAAGAGATCGGTAACGATGCGCCTCTCCGAAGACGTTGTGGCGTATTTCAAATCCATGGCCCTGGAGGCAGGCGTTCCCTACCAGAGCCTGATCAATCTCTACCTTCG
>Ga0209698_10002697_pt1 | contig 19988 bp, 15 predicted proteins | sample LitLauG_LLR_2012_FD_187203 | JGI IMG/M metagenome (GOLD analysis project Ga0209698, IMG submission 187203) | Freshwater sediment microbial communities from Pennsylvania, USA - Little Laurel Run_MetaG_LLR_2012 (SPAdes) (version 2) | ecosystem: Environmental > Aquatic > Freshwater > Creek >...
GCACGTGGACGAGGTCGTCGGCACGGATACGCGCCTGCTCGAATTGGGCCTCGAAAGCCCGCACAAGGGTCCGCAGTTCCTGCGCCTTCGTGGCGGATACAGCCGCAGTGCCTCGTTCCAGGGGCCCGACTACGCCTATACCTACGCCCAGGGTGAATGGATCCTGCGCTTTTGAAATTACGCGCGCGGGAACCGACAGATCTCTTTAGCACGCGCAATAAAAAAATGCCGCCGGATCACCCCGGCGGCATCGTCTGACAAAATAGACGAGGGCTTGCACCCTCGTTCATTCAAATGCTAGTGCGCCGACGCAACCTCGGCGCCCAGTCCCGTTTCCGAGCGGATCTTCTGCGCTTCAAAGGCCGCCCGCTCCTTGTCCGCGCTTGCGCTCTTGTCGGTGACCGACGCGATGTACGCGACCACCAGCACCGCGGGCAGCACGAAGAACGTTGGGAAGTCATAGGGGAATATGGCAGGGCCCATTCCCATGACTTTGGTCCATACCGTCGGGCCGATGATCAGCAAACCAATCGATCCGAAGATTCCGGTATAGCCACCCAGCACCGCGCCGCGCGTCGTCAAGCCCTTCCAAAACACCGACAGCACCAAGATCGGGAAATTGGAACAGGCGGCGATCGAGAAGGTCAGCGCGACGATGTAGGCGACGTTCTGCTTCTCAAAGGCGATGCCCAGCAAGACGGCGATGATGCCCAGGCCGATCACGCACAGCTTGGATACCCACACCTCCTCGGCTTCGGTCGACTTGCCCTTCTTGATGACGTTGGCGTAGATGTCATGCGATAGCGCCGAAGCGCCGGCCAGTGTCAGTCCCGAAACCACCGCCAGGATGGTGGCGAAGGCAACCGCGGCGATGAAGCCCAGGAAGAAGTCGCCACCCAAGGCATGGGACAGGTACACGGCCGGCATGCTGCCCCCGCCCTTGAGCGCTAGCACGCTCTTGGAAAGATCGGCCACGTATTCCGGGTTGTTGGCCACCAGGACGATGGCGCCAAAACCGATGATGAAGGTCAGCATGTAGAAGTAGCCGATGAAGCAGGTGCCGTAAAGCACCGATTTGCGTGCCGCCTTGGCGTCGGTCACCGTGAAAAAGCGCATCAGGATGTGGGGCAGCCCGGCCGTGCCGAACATCAGGGTCAAGCCCAGGGAAATCGATTCGATGGGGTTGGCTTTGGCGCCGATCGGCACCACAGACTGCATGATCTGCAGGTGCTTGGGATGCGCCGCAACCGCATCGGAGAACAGCTTTTCAAAGCTGAAGTTCTCGTGCGCCATAACACCCAAGGCCATGAGCGTTGCCCCTCCCAGCAGCAGACCCGCCTTGATGATCTGCACCCAGGTGGTTGCCTTCATGCCGCCAAAGGTCACGTAGGTGATGATCAACGCGCCCACCATTACGATGGACACCTGGTAGGAAATCTGCGGCACCAGGGTATGGAGCAGCTGGCCCGCACCTACGGCCTGTCCAATGAGGTACCAGATCACGACGATCAGCGAACCGATCGCCGCCATGGTGCGCACAGGCCCCTGCTGCAAGCGGAAGGACGCGACGTCGGCGTAGGTGTACTTGCCCAGATTGCGCAGGCGCTCGGCAATCAGGAACAAGATGATAGGCCAGCCCACGAGCCAGCCCACCGAATAGATCAGGCCATAAAAACCGTTCATGTACACCAGGGCCGCGATGCCCAGGAACGATGCCGCGGACATGTAGTCGCCGGCGATGGCCATGCCGTTTTGCAGACCGGTGATGCCGCGCCCGGCCGCGTAGAAGTCGGTCGCGGTCTTGGTGCGCTTGGCCGCCCAGTAGGTAATCCCGAGGGTGATGGCCACGAAGATCACGAACATGACGATGGCATGCACGTTCAAGGGCGGTTCGGCTGGCGCAGGCGCCGGCGCCGCCGGCGGCACGACCGGCGCGACTGCCTGCGCGAACGCAGCACCGGCCATGAGGAGGGCAGAGCCGCCCGCAAGGACCCGCATTGCAAGATTTGTAGTTTTCATTTGTGGGCGTCCCGCATGATTTCTTCGATGATCGGATCAAAATTGCTGTTGGCCTGGTACACATATATGCCGGTCAAGATGATTGAGGCCACGATCACGCCGATACCGACGAGTATTCCGAACGGGATAACGCTGTCGGCAGCAATTGGCGCGGTCAGGATCTCGGGCGTAAACGCGACCATCAGCACAAACCCGAAGTACAACACCAGCACGCACGCCGATAGCGTCCATGCCAGCGTGTCACGCTTGCGGATCAACTCGTGAAAACGCGGATTGTTCTGGATCAGTCCTGCCTGTACCAAGTTAGCCATGCTGGTTCTCCCCTACCCTATGTGATGCCGGGATTCGGCAACCACCTCCTGCGGTGCGGCCGCCCGAGCCGTTTCGGACCTTCATGCTGCATCTCTCCTCGTTCAAATCATCCCTCCCCATCATGGCACGAAACCATTACCACCCGCCTCGGGTGGTGACCGTGCAACGCACCAATGCGGCTTCGTGGACTCCCTCTTCAGTCTTCAGTATTGCAATCGCGCGTAATACGTCTTCTCGGAGGCCGCGCGCGCCTGGCCGAGTGTGTGAATGCCTTGCGCCGCCAGCAGTGGGATCAAGCGCAGGAAGACTTCGGCCGTAGCCAGTGCGTCGCCCAGGGCCGTATGTCGGCCGATGACCGCAATCCCCATGCGCTGGGCAACATCCTCCAATGCCTGCGACGGCGCATCCGGGTGCACCACGGCGGCGAGCAAGAGAGTATCCAGTACGGGTTGCCGGAACTTGACGCCGGTCCTCTCTTCCTTCAGTTGCAAGAAGCGCATATCAAAGGCCGCGTTATGACCCACCAGGACCGGATCCTCGGCAAAGCGCGCAAAGCGCGGCAGGACCACGTCGATCGTCGGCTGCCCGGCGAGCAAATCGGCCGTTATGCCGTGCACAGCGATCGACTCGGCCGAGACCGCCCGTCGCGGATCGACCAAGCTTTCGAAGGTTTCGCCCTGCAATAGGCGGCCATTGACGATCCGCGATGCCCCGATCGATATGATTTCATCGCCACGAACGGGATCGAGTCCGGTGGTCTCGGTATCAAACACCGTGTAGCTGAGTTCGGTCAATTTGCGCCCATCCAGGGAATCACCATCGGGCGTTCGATCGAAAAGATTGAAGTCGTAAAACTCGGGCCGGGTGGCAATGGGTGCGCGCGCCTGTGCGCCGGTGTGCTCCGCGGCCAGCGGCAGCAACAGGTGAAAGGCATTCGTTTGTGTAGGGACATCCCGCTGATACCAGGCTTGGCCCCCGTGACGCTCCATAACCTGCACCAGTGACAGGGGGCTGTCTTCCCCGCCCAAGGTAAAGGAATCATTGCACCAGAGATAGGCGGTCTCCGAGGACATGGGCACGCCCTGCCAGAGCACATCGAGCTGCGCCTGCGCATCGGTCGCCTGCAGGCGAAAACGCACTTCGCGAACCGAAAATTCCTCTTGCAAGCGGGCGGCCAGGCTCGACAGAGCCTGCACCAGGGTGAAGCTATCCGCGAGCAGCCAAAGTTGCGTGTCGACCCGCTCCAAGCGCGTGCTGGGCCCGGCGCGGCGCGCAATGCGCCGTTGCGCAAGCGCCAGCAGGTCGGCGCCGCGCATCTGCGCCAGTGGCCAGCGCTGGCGCAAGCGCTTGAGAACGTCCACGCTCAGAACATCGAGGCGCTCGGAAAGGCGCCGCGCCTCCCCCTGGACGCTGGCGGCCAGCCGCACCCGCTCTTCGCCGGGCAACTCGGGCTGCGCAATGAGCGTTTCGCTGGCAGCGCGGATGCCGGCAATGGCCGAGCGCGTCCCTTCGACGAGGTCCTGGAACAAGGAAACGCTACGCGCATCGCTATCGACGTCGGCCGATATATCGGCCAGCAGCAATACAAAACCGCTGACGACACGCGCCGGCCGCTGTGCACCGGCGGGCGCAGCCCCCGGGGCCGCGAATACGGGCGCCACGTGCACGCGCAACGACCGCCCGTCGGCGGCGGCAGTGACAAAACGCACACTCTCGCGCTCGCCGCGGTCACTTTGACCTTCAATGATTTCAAAGGCATGCAGGATCAGGCTGCGATCGACAATGCCAAAGACCGAGCGGCCAAGACCCAGCGGTTGATGGTCGGCGACTGCGTTGCTGGGGGCAAGCAGGGCGCGTACCGCGTCGTTGAACAAAAGGATGCGGCCGTCGCGATTGCAGACCAGAACGCTTTGGTCCAGCTCGGCGATCAGCGCGGCAAACCGGTTCTTTTCTTCCTCCACGCCCTGCCGGGCCTGGGCAATGCTCGTTTGTACGTCGCCAAGCAGTTGCGCGCGCTGCTGCGCGAGCTCGTTGACGGCCTCAGCCACCTCGCGCAATTGCGTAAATTGTTCCGGCGCCAGGCGGTAGGCCGGATTACCCCGGGCAATCAGGCGCAGGGACTGGCCCAGGTTCTGCACGGCGGTGCGCTGCGCGCTGCGCACGCGGTATTGCGCAATGCCCAGCAAGGTCAGCGCGGGCGCAAGCAACACGCCGATCATCCCCAGGCGTGGGCGCGTAAATATGGCACCCAGGGCGGCGCGCTCTGCAGCTGCAAGGTCGGCCCACAAAATTGCCGTGACGGCGACAAGGATCAACAGCACCCCCAAGGGCAAGGCGGCTGCGGCCCAGAGGCGGGAGAATTCCGGGCTCATGGGGCAATCACGTCCACGCGATCCCGGCGCGCGTCGCGCGGCCGCCCAGACCATTGGGCCCGCGCGCCGCAGCTCCGCATACACTCATGGAGAATGCTCGGGTCATACCGTTGTTTCCTTGGCAACTCTTCTTCTTGTAATTTGACTGGCCGGGCACGCGCCCATTGCACTGCAACAAGGCACTGGCCGGACCCGCAGCGAACACGCACCTCCCGCCGGATCCGGCGCGCACTTTCAAACGCGCAGCTTACGAGGGCCTTACGTGCGTACGGCTGTGCCGCCCAGAGAAAAATCTCGCGTGAGTCGATTTTGCAGGCTGCGCCCCTGGCGCAGCGATTCCTTAAGCACTTGCCGATCCAGGCCATTCAAGCCCGCCGGATCCAGATAGTTGTGCAGCGCCTCGCCCCGCGCCTGCTGCGCGGCGTTGAGGCCCAGACGCAAGCGCTGGATCGTACGAAACGCATCGCACCACGCGGCCGTTTCCTGTGCAGGAATGCCGCGCGCATTCCCGGCGCCCTCCAGGCGCTCGATGGTGTTGGTGGCATCGACGCCGCGCGACAGTGCCAGGATCCGTGCCGCTTCCACAAAAATCTGCACTCCGTTGGTCTTCAGATCAAGAGTGCGCGGATGGTCACCGCCGCGAATGAGGGAAAAATCTCGCACTACGCCCAGCGGTGGCGGATTGTGCAAGGCGTTGAGCACCATCAGCATGAGAAAGCGGTCGTTGGCCTGCGCGTAGCCGGATAACCATTGCCGCAATTGCAGCACCAGCGCAGGGCTGCCGCGCAAAGCGCGAAAGTCAAAGAAGATCGCGGCGTTGAGCAGCGCTACCGGCTCCGGGCGATCGATCCACGCGGCAAAGCGGGCGGTCCATTCGCCCAAGGACAGGCACCATTGCGGGTTGCTCGCCATGATGCCCCCACGGCACAGGGCAAAGCCGCAACGGTCAAGGGCCCGGTTTACTTGCAGCGCCAGGGGCACCAGATGGCGTCGGCGCTCCTCCGGGTCACCCGCATCGTCAAACAAAATGGCGTTGTCCTGGTCCGTTGCCAGGGTCTGCTCACGGCGACCCTGGCTACCCAAGGCCAGCCAGCAGCCACCAACATCCTGCAGCGCGCCGGCGGTGCCCGTAAGTTCCAAAAGCCGCTCGACCAAAAGATCGTTGAGCGAGGTCAGCAAGGCACTCACGGAATCGCCGGTGAGGCCCTGGCGCAAGAGATGCTGGGGCAGATCGTGCAGGCCCTGCGCCGCGGCCACGACCGCGTCAATGTGCCCGGCCTCGACGATGGCCGCGCGCACCGCGCCGATGCTGCGGCGCCAGAGGGAAAAGAGGCGCGATTCCGAAACCACGCCAACCAGGCGGCCCTCGCGCACCAGGGGTACATGGCGGACGTTCTCCCGGGCCATGAGCAATGCCGCCTCAAAGGCCGGAGAATGGGCTGCCAGCGTGAACGGATTCGTGGTCATCACCGCGGACACCGGAGTGGCCAGCGAAGTCTGCGGCAGCGCGATGCGCACGAGCACATCACCAAGGGTCAGCAGCCCCAAGGGACGCTGCCCGGCGTCGACCACCACGATGGAACCGATGCGCTCGCGGCGCATGGTCTCGAGCACCTGGGCCAGGGGCGCATCGGGCGCGCAGAAAATGGGCTGGCGATTGGCGAGTTCGATGAGCGGGCGGTCGAACTCGCGCTCGCCCGTTTCGGCCTGGCGCGTCACGCCCGCCGGCCTAGGCGCGGCAGCATTTGGCGGATGGGACGACGCGCTCACCGTCGCCCATCAACGCAGCGAGAACTCGACGCGCGCGGAATTTTCCGGCTTGCCGGCGGCTGGGCCAAGGTGCGCCGCGACCAGCGCCAGGCGCTCTTCGGGCACGTGCCCGATAGTCCGGAGCCACTCCTTGGCCGATTGTGCGCGCGCATTGCCCAGGCGGCGCAATTCCTCCTCGCCGATGGACTGCTGCGCGCGCAGCGCCTGCTCCATCTGCGCAAGATCGGGCGGCGCCTGCGGGGCGCTCGCCGCGGTTGCGGATTTCTTCTGCTCCCCCGGCGCAATCTGCGCCTGATAAAGCCGGGTGATGAGCCCCGGTACCTCCTGCGGTGCGACCACAACCTCGGCGGAGCGGATCAACGCGCCATGGGCCGCCAGATCGTCGCGCTTGAGCGCACGCAGCTTGGCATCCAGGGCGCGTTGCTGCAGCGGCGCGGTGTCGCCCGCCGGATCGGCCCACCCGGTGATATCGAGCTGCAGGCCCGGGCGTTCGGCAAGCGCCTTGGCCAGGCCTTGTAGCCGGAGCAGGGCCGCTGGCGCAAGGTCGGACTGTCCCGGCGCAAATTCAATCCAGGACAGCTCTTCGCCACCGCCAAACAGATTTCCGAGCAGTGCGAAGGGGGCGGTAACCGCCTTGGTCACAAGATTCACCAGGACCTGCACGATCAGGCCACCAATGGAGAATTGCGGATCATCCAGCGAACCACCAATAGGCAGATTGATATCGATCACACCATTGCGGTCCTTGAGCAGGGCAATGGCAAGTTGCACCGGAAGCGAGGTGGCGCTGGCGCTTTGCACGCGCTCACCGAAGGTCAGTTGGTCCAGGACCAAGCGGTTCTGGGCCTGGAGCTGGCGGTCCTGCAACTGGTAGGCCACGTCAAAGGAGAGCTTGCCACGCTCGATCCGGTAGCCCGCATATTTGCCCGAATACGGACTCAAGGGCGCCAGCTCCATATCGCGCACGCTCGCCTTGATGTCCAGGGTCAGGTCCTTGCGCAAGGGATTGACGGTGCCGCCAATGAGTAGCGCTGCGCCGTTTACCTGCCCATGCAAATCGATGTTCGCGGCGGAGTTTTCCTGCGAGGACATGCCGACCAGGCTGCCGCGCAGGTCGCCCAGGTCAGCGCTGTAATGAGGTTGGATAAAGTTGTCGGTGAAGCGAACGTGGCCCCCGCGCAATACGATCTTGTCGATCGAGATCGGGGGCAACGCGGAGGTCGCCGCAGGGGCCACCGGCGCATTCGGCGCCGGGCGCGCGCTCGCGTCCGCAGGGGAGGCGCCGGCATCGGTTAGGCTGCGTTGGGCCTCCGTAGACTTGCGCACGATCTGTTGCAGGTTGATCGCGCCCTGTGGATTGATGATGATGCGCGCAAAAAAGTTGCTCAGCGCCAGCTCATCGATGTGCAGGGAAACGGGCGCCAGCTGGCAGCGTATGCCCTTGGCCGCCAACTCGTCCCAGTTGACGAAGTCGTTGTTGTTTACCGAGTCGATGGTTGCCAGGCGTGCCAGGCGCGCATTGCCTTGGTATTCGGCGTGCAGGGGTCCCCCTGGCTCCTGGTCCAATCGCACGCGGCCTTGCGCCAGCAGCGCGGCGCGGGTCAGGCGCAGGTTGACCCGATCGGCAAACAAAGTCTGCAGAGGCAAAAGGTTTAGATCCTCCACCGTCAGAGCCAGGTCCGCGTGCAAGGGTGCAAGGGCGGTCTCGCCCCGCACGGCAACGCGCCCCTTGCCATCGATGGTGAGCGCCGCATCCAGCGGGCCCGCGGGCAGGTTCGCATGGCCGATGTCCAGTTGCACGGTTTGAAAGCGTATCGGGGTCCTGCTGGGCGCGAGCGCCAAGGCCAGGCCGTTGAGCTGCACCGTCCCACCCAGGCCCAAGTGCGGCGCGCCCGACGGCGTCTGGGCAAAGGTCGCATGCAGGTGCAAATCCAGGGAACCGGCGGGCACGCGCAAGCCGGCATCGGCCGGCAGGTACACGAGGTACCGGGCGAGGTCGATGTTGTCCACATCCAGATCGACCTGCGCGTCCCGCGCGGGCGCGAACGGACGGGCGCGGCCGCGCAGGCTCAGCGGCGCGCCGTTGATCACGGCGGCCAGGTGCGGCTCGACGAACACCTCCTCTTCCGAGGCAAAGGTGGAAAGGAACGGCAGGCCCAAGGTCAGGCCCGTCACGCTATGGTGGGCATTGGCCGGCACGTCATCAAAGGCCAGGCGACCCCCTTCAATCTGGATGTTGTGCACCGCAAACCGGGGCGGCTCGGCCGATGCCTGTGCCGACACACCTGCCGGTGCGCCTGCCAAAGCGGCCATCATGTCATCGGTGTTGTAGTGTCCGACCGCGCTGCGTGCAAGGTGAACATATGGATCGACGAGGCGCAACTCGCGCACCACCGGCGCAAGGTGGATAAATGTGGCCGGCGAGAGGCGCACATCTAGGCGGGCAAACGAGGTAAAGACCGATTGGCCATCGGCTTCGAATAGCCGCGCCCCCACGATCGAGACGGCCAGGCCGAACGGGTGAATTTGCACCTCGTCGATGGTCAGGCGCCGGTGCAGACTCTGCGCCACGGCGCGCTCGGCTTGCGCGCGCACGATCCCCGGCAGCGCAAACTGGACAAAGATCAACAGCAACCCAAGAAGCGCAACCAGGGCCAGCAGGCTGCGCCCCAGCCAACGATGCGTGCGCCACGGTGCCAGGAACCGGGACCGGACGGTGGCCGGCTCCGGGCGATCCGCGGGCGCTTGGTTCATTCCAGGTCGAAGCCGTCTTCTACCTGTTCGGCCGCGCGCAATACGGCGCGCGCCTTGACTTCGGTCTCGCGCCACTCCATCTCGGGGATCGAATCGGCGACGATGCCGGCCGCGGCCTGCACGTAGAGCACGTTGCCTTTGACAATCCCGGTGCGAATGGCGATTGCCAGGTCCATATCCCCGGCAAAGCTCAGGTAGCCGACCGCGCCACCATAAATGCCGCGCTTTACCGGTTCGAGTTCATCGATGATTTCCATGGCGCGCACCTTGGGTGCGCCAGAGAGTGTGCCCGCCGGAAAGGTCGCGCGCAACACATCGAAATTGCTCAAGCCCGGCTGCAGCGCGCCCTCCACATGGGACACGAGGTGCATGACATGCGAATAGCGCTCGACCACCATCTGCTCGCTAACGTGAACACTGCCGATCTTCGCAATGCGGCCGATATCGTTGCGCGCCAGATCGATCAACATGAGGTGCTCGGCACGCTCCTTGGGGTCGGCGAGCAGTTCCTCGGCCAGCGCCGCGTCCTGTTCGGGTGTATTGCCGCGCGGGCGCGTACCGGCCAGCGGACGAATGGCAATGATGCGCTCGTCCTGGCGCTGCTCCGAGCGAACCAGGATCTCCGGTGAGGCGCCGACCACATGCGTGTCGCCAAAATCGTAGTAGTACATGTACGGCGAAGGATTGAGCGTGCGCAGCGCCCGGTACAGCGAGAGGGGCGAATCGGCAAATTGCTTGCGAATCCGCTGGCCAACCTGCACCTGAAACACATCGCCGGCGACGATGTACTCCTTGGCGCGGGCGACCGCCGCCAGGTAGTCGCTCTTGGAAAAATCGCGCTCCTCGGGGCGGCGCACGCTGGCGCGTGTGTGCGGCGGCTCGACGTGGCGCAGCAGGCGCGACTTGAGTTCGCGCAGGCGCGCACGCCCCCGCTGGTACCCCTCGGGCTGGCCTGGATCGGCGTAGACGATCAGGTAGGCGCGGCCGCTCAGGTTATCCACAACCGCCAGCTCTTCGGTGAGCAGCAGCTGGATGTCCGGAAGCCCCAACTCGTCCGGCGGCACCGTGGTCAGGCGGTGTTCGAACAAGCGTACGGTGTCATACCCGAAATAACCGGCCAGCCCGCCACAAAATCGCGGCAAGCCGGAGCGCAGCGCCACACGAAACTGGGCCGCGTAGGCCTCGATGAAGCGCAAGGGGTCGCCCTCGTCGGTCTGCACCACGCGCCCGTCGGTGACCACTTCGGTGCGATTCTTGCCGCCGGGCAGCAGGTAGCTGCGCAGCAAGGTGCGCGCCGGCAAGCCGATGAACGAGTAGCGGCCAAAGCGTTCGCCCCCGACTACCGATTCGAGCAGGTAGGAGTTGGCGCTGGTGGGCTGGCTGCGCACGAGCTTGAGGTACAAGGACAACGGTGTGTCCAGATCCGCAAAGGTCTCGGCAATGAGCGCAATGCGGTTATAGCCCTGCGCCGCAAGCGCCTGGAATTCGATCTCGGTCATGCGCTGGCGCCACGACGATCCTGTGGAAGCCCCGCCTTCAGGACCCACTGGACCGCGTCATACACCGTTGCAAAGATGCCGCCGACGCCGGGCGCATTCTCTAGGGACTGCACCGGCTGGCCCTCGTTGTACCCCGTTTCCACGAGCAGGCTGGAACAGCCGGCGGCATGCGCGGCGTGCACATCGTTGTCGGAGTCGCCGATCAGCAGGGCTGCCGAGGGAGATACGCCCAGACGTGCGCAGGCCTCGAGCAACAAATCCGGATGGGGCTTGCGCCGAGGGACCTCGTCGCCGCAGACCACCGCGTCCAGGGCGGGCAGCAAGCCGGTGCGCTCGAGCAGCGCGTGGGTGAACTCGCTGGGCTTGTTGGTTACGCAGGCCAGGCCCAGGCCGACCTCGCGCAGGCGCGCCAGGGCCTGTGGAACCCGATCAAACACATGCGAAAGCGTGCCGTTGACGGCGCGGTACTCGCGCTCGAACACGGCCTTGGCCTGCACAAACTGTGCCTCGGGAAGGCGTCCGTGCAAATCGTCCGTAACCGATCGATGCACGAGGATGTCGGTACCCTTGCCCACAAACTGGGCGACGCGCTGCACCGCGAGCGCGGTCAGGCCAAAATGGGCGCGCACGCAATTGGCCGCGTGCGCCAGATCCGGCGCGGTCTCGAGCAAGGTGCCATCCAGGTCGATCAGGACCGCGCGCAGCGCTCCCGGCGCAACCGCGAACATCGTCTCAGGCGCCCTGGCCGGACGTGGCCCGCGCAATTTCCTTGCGCATCGCCGATATCGTCTCCGCGTAACTCTTGGAGCCGAAGATCGCCGATCCGGCCACGAAGGTATCGGCCCCCGCGGCGGCAATCTTGCCGATGTTGTCGACCTTCACGCCGCCGTCGATCTCCAGCAAAATGGTCTTGCCCGTCTGCCGGGTCCAAGCGTCGATGCGCGCACGGGCCGCGCTGAGCTTGGTCAGGCTCTCGGCGATGAAGCTCTGACCGCCGAACCCCGGATTAACCGACATCAATAAAACGAGGTCGAGCTTGTCCATCACGTGGGTCATGTAATCGAGCGGCGTAGCCGGGTTGAATACCAGGCCCGCCTTGCAACCCTGGTCGCGAATCATCGCCAACGTGCGGTCCACATGGCGCGAGGCTTCCGGATGGAAGGTAATGTAGTTGGCGCCCGCCTTGGCAAACATCGGCACCAGGGCATCGACCGGCTCGACCATCAGATGCACGTCGATTGGCGCCGTGACATGCGGCCGGATGGCCTCGCACACCAACGGACCAATCGTTAAATTGGGAACATAATGATTGTCCATGACGTCGAAGTGAATCCAGTCGGCGCCCGCGGCAATCACGTTGCGCACCTCCTCGCCCAAGCGCGAAAAATCGGCCGAAAGGATGGAGGGCGCGATGCGAAAGCTAGAATTCATGGGTGGGGCCCTTCGATGTCGTGGGGAATGGGAACCAGCCATTTTAGGCGCCCGCGGCATTGATGCAAATCGTGCTGCCGGGGCGTCCCGGAAAGAGCGTGGGATGAACAAGCATCAGTTTTCCGTGCAGGTACGCGTGCGCTATGTCGCCGAGCAATCGGATCCGGCGGGCAACCTGTACCTGTTTGCCTATACGATCCGCGTGGAAAACACGGGTTCGGTCAGTGCCCAACTGCTGTCGCGCCACTGGATCATCACCGACGGCAACGACAAGGTCGAGGAAGTGCGTGGTCCCGGCGTCGTGGGCGAACAGCCGCGCCTTGCGCCGGGGGAGTCTTTCGAATACACCAGCGGCTGCCCTCTGGGCACGCCCTACGGCACCATGCGCGGCAGTTACCAGTGCGTGGCCGCCGATGGCACGAGTTTCGAAGTCCCCATTCCCGAATTCATACTCACGGTGCCGCGCGTATTGCATTGAGTCTGGGGCCCGACGCGAACTGTCGAACCGTCATGGAGCAAGACGGGCGCCCGCACCGTGCGCGGGCGCTAGCCGGGAGTCTGGCCTTGCTGGCGCTTTTCGGGTGCCAGGAGCCGCCCCTGCGCCCCGCCGAGCCGGCCTACGGGGTGCGCTTTGATCGCGAGCGCATGGCAGACCTGCCGCAAATTGACGCGGCCGACTGGCTCGCAGCCTGGCCCGTCTGGCTGGCCTCCTGTCATGCACTGCAAGCCCCCTCCCGCCCACAACGCCAGTCCTGGCAGGCCGTCTGCGCGGCGGCGCAAAACGCGCAGCCGCACAGCGGCGAGCAGGTGCGGGATTTTTTTGCCGCGCACATGGACAGCTACCGCGTGACCGCATTAGTGACGGACCCTGCGCCGCACGAACTGGCAAGCGGCCTGATGACCGGATATTTCGAGCCGGTGCTGGAGGGCAGCCGCGAACGCAGCGCCGCCTTTTCGGTGCCAATATTTCGCGCGCCCGCGCCAGCAACGAATCAGACCCGAGCGCAATTGCGCAACTCCGGCGCGCTGCAGGGTGCGGAATTGCTCTGGCTGGCTAACCCGATCGATGCCTTCTTTCTCGAGGTGCAAGGCTCGGGCCGGGTGCATCTCCCCGATGGGAGCTGGCTGCGCGTTGCCTACGCCGCAAGCAATGGCCAGGCCTACCATTCGATCGGTCGCTGGCTCATCGAGCAGGGGGAGATCGCGGCCGGGCAGGCTTCGGCCCAGGCAATCCGGCTATGGGCGCAAGCCCACCCGCAACGGGTGGCCGAACTACTCGATCAGGATCCGCGCGTCGTGTTCTTCCAGGAACTGGCCTCGCGCGATGCCGGTGCAAGTCCGATCGGATCACTGGGCGTTGCGCTTACACCGGGCCTTTCAGTGGCCGTCGACCCACACTATCTTCCGCTGGGCGCACCGCTGGTGGTGGATACCCGCACGCCGATCAGCGCGGCGCCGCTGCGGCGCATCGTGCTCGCGCAGGATACCGGCGGCGCCATTCAGGGACCGTTGCGCCTGGATTGGTTCTGGGGCAGCGGCCCCGACGCCGAGCTAATTGCGGGCCATCAAAACGCCCCGGGCAGCGTGCACCTGCTGGTGCCCCGGGGCATAGCGCCCCAAACCTTGCTATGACACCGGCTATTTTGCCGGCGCAGCGGCGGCCGCGTCGGCCATCATCTTTTCCACACGATCCAGCGGAACCGCACCGGGCGCGCGGCGCCCATCCGTAAAGATCAGGGTCGGCGTGCCGGTGATGTGCATCTTCTGGCCCAGGGCAAGGATCTTGTCCAGCGGATGCTCGCAACTGTCGGCCGCGGGCACCAGGTGCTTGCCCTGCAGCATCAAGTCCGACCACGCCACGCTGCGGTCCGGCGCACACCAGATTGCCTTGGATTTGGGGTAGGAATCGTCGGCATTGGCCTGGTCGCGCGAGAGTATCGGGTACAAAAAGGTGTAAATCGTCGTGTTCGTGAGCGTGGCGATGTCCTTTTCAAAGCGCTTGCAATAGGGGCAGTTGGGGTCCTCGAACACTGCCAGCACGCGCGTGCCATTACCGCGCACGGTCTTGACGGCAAGATCAAAGGGCAGCGCCTTGAAATCCACGCGCAGCAATTCCTCGCGGCGTGCGCTGGTGAGGTTTTCCTGGGTGCGCATGTCAAATGCATTACCGGCAATCAGGAAGTTCACGCGCTCATCGACATAGATGATCTCGCCGTCGACCGCCACTTCGTACAGGCCAAAAGGCATGCGGCACACCGAGGCCACAACACCGCCCACGCGCTTGTGCACGCGTTCGCGGATGGCAGCGGCCACTGGCGCGATCACCGGAGCGTAGGCGCTGGGGCCGCCGGCAGCGGAGTGCTCCGGGCACGGCAGTAGCGGGCCCGCTTCCGTGCCGGGCAACGCGGCGGCCGGCGCCGCATCGGGCGGGGGCGCAACCGGGGTAACGATGTGGTTGGTAGTGGCCGTGGGCGCATCGGCCGCCAGGGCGGCGCCGGTCGCGCCCGCAAAGGACACGGACAGAGCAAGCCATAGCAGTGTCGCCAACCCCCGGGTGCGCAATGGGTAAAAGCGCGGGGGGTAGCCTTGCAAACGTTTCTTCACGATGGATCTCCTGTTTGTTTCTAGCGGATGGCGTGGCGCACCAAGGCATGTTTGATGGGAGAGGCTGCCTCGACAGCCCGCATCCCGAAATTACGCAGCCAGCGCACGCGGGGATCGCCCACGGCAAATAGCCGGGCAAGGCCACCAACGGTGGCGCGCATCAGCGCAATGGGCTCTGCCCGTGCGCGTTCAAAGCGGCGCAGCCACACTATGTCATTGAGCGCGCGCCAGGATTCCTTTTGCGCCAGCAGCCGCAAGAACTCGGACACGTCGCCCAGCCCAAGGTTCAATCCCTGGCCGGCGAGCGGGTGCACCACATGCGCAGCATCGCCCAGCAAAACAGCGCCGGGTCGCACCATGCAATCGACCCGCAGTTGCTCCAGCACAAAGGCGTGGCGCGCGTCGATGAGCTGCAGGGTCCCCAGAACGTTCTGACTGCGCTGCGCAACGCGCCGCGCAAACGCCACCGCGTCGAGCGCCTGCAGTTCGGCCGCCAGCGCGGTCGGCGCCGACCAGACGATCGACACGTAATCACCCGGCAAGGGCAACAGGGCCAGCACCCCCTCATCGCTGAACCACTGAAAGGCGGTGCCGCCGTGACCGCGCTCACAGGAAAAATTGGCCACGATTGCCGTGTGCCCATACGGTGTGACCTGTGCATTGATGCCTGCGGCCGCGCGTACCGCAGAATTCTTTCCATCGGCACCCAAGAGCAAGGCGCAATCCAAGGTGCTGCCATCGGCGAGGTACAGCCGGGCGCCCGCTGCGTCGACACTGGCCGAAGCGAAGGACTGCGCGATGTGCTGCACGCCTGGGGCCATCGAGCACCCCAGCCAAAGTGCCTGGAGCAGTTGGGTCTCCTCGCAAATATTCGCCAGCACCCCCACACCGGTTTGCAGCGCATCAAATTGCAGTTGCGCGCCATCATCGCCAAAGACGCGCATGCGCACCACGGCCTGCGTGCGCCCTCCCGGCACCTGGGCCCAGGCACGCTGGCGCCTCAGCAATGCGATCGCGCCCGGCGACAGCGCATAGATGCGCGCGTCAAAATGTGCGCCGGGGCCTGCGCCTGCCGAATCGAACGTGCGCGGTGCCGGCCCGATCAAGCGCACTTGCAGACCCAGCTGGGCGCACCCCAACGCCGTAGCAAGGCCAACGACGCCGGTGCCAACGACCGCGACGGTGTTTGAATCGGGGGAGAAACCCTGGCCAAGGCTCATGCTTTTTTCCCAAGGCGGGCACGGCGAGGCGGCCCAGGCAACGCGCTCATTGGCTCATTGTATAGAGTGGTGCGTGATAGACTGAATCGGCACTCCTCGCTAGCCCGCGCGCGGGCGTCCTGTCTACTGGACCGCCGCGGTTTGCCGGGAAATTCCGATGCCTCTGTCTCTAGCACCATCCACATCCCATCAAGCCGCGTTGCCCGCGGAGCGGGTAACGCAATTGTTGCGTGCGCTCGACGCGGTGCTGGTTGCGCACTACTACGTGGATGGCGCCTTGCAGGACCTGGCCGATGCCACGGGTGGCTGCGTCGGGGATTCGCTGGAAATGGCGCGCTTCGGGCGCGATCATCCGGCACGCACCCTGGTGGTTGCCGGCGTGCGATTCATGGGCGAGACGGCAAAGATCCTGAGCCCGGACAAACGCGTGCTCATGCCTACGCTTGAGGCAACCTGTTCCCTTGACCTGGGCTGCCCGATCGAGGCCTTCGATGCCTTTTGCAACCAACACCCCGACCGCACCGTCGTGGTCTATGCCAATACCAGCGCCGCAGTGAAGGCGCGCGCGGACTGGGTCGCCACTTCAAGCACCGGCCTGGAGATCGTAGCCCACCTGCACGCGCAGGGGCAGAAGGTGCTTTGGGCCCCGGACATACACCTGGGCCGCTACCTGCAGCAAAAGACCGGCGCGGACATGCTGCTGTGGAATGGCAGTTGCATCGTGCACGACGAGTTCAAGGCGGTGGAGCTCGAACTCCTGCGCCAGGAGCACCCCGGCGCCAAGGTGCTGGTGCACCCCGAATCGCCGGCGGCCGTCATTGCCCAGGCCGACGTGGTGGGCTCCACGACCCAGTTGCTGGTTGCCACCCAGAAGCTGGCAAGCGATACGTTCATTGTCGCCACGGACAATGGCATCCTGCACAAGATGCGCCAGGCCCAGCCGGGCAAAATATTCCTGGAGGCGCCCACCGCCGGAAACGGTGCAACCTGCAAGAGCTGCGCCCATTGCCCGTGGATGGCCATGAACTCGCTGGAGCGGCTCGAACGAACACTGCAGGAAGCGCAGCGCGGATCCTGCGGCCAGGACATCGAGGTCGACCGCGCCCTGGCGGAACGCGCGCGCCGGCCCATCGACCGCATGCTCGCCTTTGCCGCGCAGCGGCGCATCACCAAGCCGGCGTTTGCCAGCGCCGGATCGCAAGGCGTGGGCCCGGCCTGATGATGGGCGAGACCGCCCCGGCGCGCTGGGGCCTGGACGATCCGCAATTTTGCGCCGCCCTCGAGCGGGCGCTGGCCGAGAACGTCGAGGCGGCCATCGCGGAGGATGTGGGCAGCGGCGATCGCACCGCTGTCCTGATCGATGGCAGCACGCAGGCCAAGGCCCGCTTGATCGTGCGCGAGGCGGCAGTGCTGTGCGGCATTCCCTGGTTTGATGCAATGATGCTACGGGTGGATCGGGGCATTCGAATTTGCTGGCAGCAGCGCGAAGGCGAGCGCGTAACGCCCGGGACCACGGTATGCGCGCTGGAGGGCCCCGCACGCGCGCTGCTCACGGCCGAGCGCGGTGCCTTGAATTTTCTGCAACTGCTCTCGGGGGTGGCCACCGCCGCGCGTGCGCTCGTCGATGCGATCGCCACGGTTCCGGGCAACCGCGCGCGCATTCATGACACGCGCAAGACCCTGCCCGGCCTGCGCCTTGCGCAAAAATATGCGGTACGGGTAGGTGGCGGAGCCAACCAGCGTATGGGTCTGTACGACGCGATCCTGATCAAGGAGAACCATATCGCGGCGGCCGGCGGAATCGGGCCGGCGCTGGCCGCGGCGCTGAGCCAGGGCGTGCCGGTGCAGATCGAAGTCGAGTCGATCGCGCAACTGGACGAGGCGCTGGCCTGCGGCGCGCAATCCGTGCTGCTCGATAATTTTTCCGTCGATGCCTTACGTGCAGCCGTGCAATACAACCAGGGGCGCGCGGTGCTGGAGGCTTCGGGCGGTGTCACCCCGAATACTGTGTGCGCGATCGCCGCGACAGGCGTAGACCGGATTTCGGTTGGCAGCCTGACCAAGGACGTGCGCGCGATTGACTACTCGCTGCGCATTTTCTAGTGGTCGGCAAATCCGCCGCGCGGCGACAGCACGGTAGGTAAACCGCGCTCCTGGGCGCGCGGCCAATCGAGCGAATAGTGCAGCCCGCGGCTTTCGTGGCGCGCCATCGCGCAGGCCACGATCAAGGCGGCCACATCGACGAGGTTGCGCAGCTCCAGCAGGTCGCGGGTCACGTGAAAGCTTGCGTAGTACTCGTTGATCTCCTCGCGCAGCAGTTCGATGCGCCGCCGGGCGCGCTCCAGGCGCTTGGTCGTGCGTACTACCCCCACGTAGTTCCACATGCAGCGGCGCAGTTCGTCCCAGTTGTGGGCAATGACCACGTCCTCATCGCTATCGCGCACCCGGCTGTCGTCCCAGGCGGGCACGGCAAGCACCGGGGGCACTGCCGCTTTGCGGATGTCCGCTGCCACGGCCCGCCCCAGCACCACGCATTCGAGCAGGGAATTGGAGGCGAGCCGGTTGGCGCCGTGCAGGCCGGTGCACGCGACCTCGCCGGCCGCATACAAGCCCGGCACGTCGGTGCGCCCGGCCGTATCCGTGACGACGCCCCCGCAGGTGTAGTGCGCGGCGGGTACCACCGGAATGGGTTCGCGCGTCATGTCGATGCCAAATTCCCGGCAGCGCGCGGTAATGGTGGGGAAGTGCTCCCGCACGAAGGCGGCGTCCCGGTGACTGATATCCAGGTGCACGTAATCCAGGCCCAGGCGCTTCATTTCGTAGTCGATGCTGCGCGCGACGATGTCGCGCGGCGCGAGCTCGCCGCGCTCGTCGTGATCGAGCATGAAGCGGCGCCCCGCTTCGGCCCCGGCCGCGGGCGGCAAAAGCAGCAGGCCGCCCTCGCCGCGCACCGCTTCGCTGATCAGGAAGGACTTGGCGTAGGGGTGGTACAGGCAGGTCGGGTGAAACTGGACGAACTCCATGTTGGCGATGCGGCAGCCGGCACGCCAAGCCATGGCCACGCCATCGCCCGTGGCGCAGTCCGGGTTGGTCGTGTACAGATAAACCTTGCCCGCGCCGCCATTGGCCAGGACAACCTGGCCCGCAGCGACCGCCGTCACCGGGCCGCTCTGCACAGATTGCAGGTAAACACCAGCGCAGCGCCCCTCGCGCACGATAAGGTCCACCGCCATGTGGCCCTCCAGGATCGTGATGTTCGGGTGGGCGCGCGCGCACCCGCTCAAAACGTGCTGGATCGCATGTCCCGTCGAATCGGCGGCATGAAAGATGCGCCGGCAGCTATGTCCACCCTCGCGCGTGAGGTGGAACCCCAATGGATTGTTGCCATCGGTGGTGAACGACACGCCCTGCCCGATCAGCCACTGCACGGCCTGCGCGCCCTGGCCAATAATGAAGCGCGTCGCCGCCTCATCACACAGGCCGGCCCCGGCGATGAGAGTGTCCTGCACGTGGGCCTCCACGCTGTCGGCCGGATCCATCACGGCAGCGATCCCGCCCTGCGCCCAATCGCTGGCGCCGGCGCCCACCGTCTGCTTGTCGACTAATAGGACGCGACGCTCGTTGGCCAGGCCCAAGGCCGTTGCGAGCCCGGCAAGCCCGGTGCCCACGATGACCACGTCAAAGGACGATTCCATCGCAGGATTGTACGAGGGTGGGTCTGCAAAAATTGGCGCGGCGCGACACCTGTCGCAGCCAGGCAAAATGCCGTATCCCCGGGTTCCACAGAATTGACGTTCAAGCCTGCGTAGGGCTTGGCGCAACTTACAAGCATCCGCCAGGCGCAGTAACGATCAACGCCTCGACATTGAATGCACCGAGTTTTGTATAATCGACAATTGTGCTTTTGTTTCCTGCGTGTTCTTGAGGTATGGCCAAGTAGCTCAGTCGGTAGAGCAGAGGACTGAAAATCCTTGTGTCGGTGGTTCGATTCCGCCCTTGGCCACCAT
>Ga0209698_10002698_pt1 | contig 19982 bp, 17 predicted proteins | sample LitLauG_LLR_2012_FD_187203 | JGI IMG/M metagenome (GOLD analysis project Ga0209698, IMG submission 187203) | Freshwater sediment microbial communities from Pennsylvania, USA - Little Laurel Run_MetaG_LLR_2012 (SPAdes) (version 2) | ecosystem: Environmental > Aquatic > Freshwater > Creek >...
TTGAACGTGTTCGCGCCCCTGTACATCACGGAAGTTGCGCATCAACCGGCAACGGTGGCGGGGTTTTTGCTGGGCGCAAGCGGGTTGGGCAGTTTCTTCCTCGGATTTCTTCTCCCGTCGCTGTCCGACCGGGTGGGAAGAAAGCCGGTGCTGCTTATGATGGCAATGATGTCGGCTGCCGTTCCACTCGCTTTCCTGCTACCTGTGCTGTTTGAGCACCGGTTCCTGCTCGCCGGAATTGTTTTCGTCGGGAATACAGGGCAGGGAATCGCCAGCCTGATTATGGTGCTGGTCCCAACGGAGAGCGTGCCTGCCGAGTTTCGCGCGACATCGATTGGGCTGGTTACGTCGGTTGGGGAGATCGCAGGCGCCACCACCGCTCCGCTTCTCGCTGGCGTGTTGGCAGAAACCTACGGTTTGTCATTGACCATGTGGCTGGCGGCCGGAGGAAGCGCATTAGTATTTCTAGTCGCACTCTTTCTTCGCGAGACGGCGAAGCGGACGAGCGTCACGGCCGGTGAACCGTCGCGCGCTGTGATGCCACTTACTTAGTTGAGTCCTCGCCTAGCTCTTCCCGGGCAATTTGAAACGCTGTGTTGGCGGCGGGAACTCCGGCATAGATGGCGCTCTGTAACAGGACTTCCTTTAAGTCTGAAATTTCCAGTCCGCTCTTCAGGCCGGCACGCAAGTGCATGCGAAATTCTTCATAACGCCCTAATGCGGCTGTCATCGCCAGCACCAGCAGGCGACGAGTTCGGATGTCGAGGCCGGGGCGAGTCCATATCGTTCCCCAGGCGTAACGCGTGATGAGATCTTGAAACTCCCGGTTCAGGTCAGTTGTGTTGGCGATGGAACGATCCACATGTTCGTCACCCAGTACTTCACGGCGAATCTTAAAGCCGTTTTGCAGTGGATCAGCGGCGGGATCGCCGAGCAAAAACTCCGCGACTGCGGACGTGAACGAGTGCGGACGTTCCAGGTTCGAGAGGTGAGCCGCATCGAGCAGCGCGCTTTTTGCGCCGGCAATTCTCTGACAAAGTATCTCGCCGTTACCAGCCCAGGGGGTGGACACGTCGCGCTGTCCCGCGATCACCAGCGTGGGGACGGAGATTTGGCCGAGCACCGCATTCGCATCAAAGTCGCGCAGCGCCGCGCAGCAACCGGCATATCCCACAGGACTCGTCCCCAGAAAAACGGACTTGATCGACCCTACTTGAGGATCGCAGCGCTGCAATGCTTCGCTCGAAAAAAAGCGTTGCATCGCGAGATCGACAATCGCGCTCATTCCTTTTTCCGTGACGGCTCGAATCCTCATTTCCCAAGTCTCAGGAGACCCGAGCCTTGGTCCGGTGTTGGCCAGGATCAGATGTTCGATCCTGTCGGGCACGTTCACCCCCAGCCACTGGCCGATGGCGCCGCCCATCGAGAGTCCGCAAAACGCGAACTTGCCGATGCCCAGCCGATCTGCCAGGGACAGAACGTCATTTCCCAACTGTTCGACCGAATAGCCGCCGGCCGGCGCGTCGGATGCGCCATGCCCGCGGGTGTCGTAGCGTAGAACCTGAAAGTGCTGAATCAAGTCGGCAATCTGCGGCTCCCACATGCCGTGGTCTGTGCCGATCGAGTGCGACAAGACAAGTACGGGCGTTCCTGGCTTGCCTTCGAGCCGGTAATACATTCTCGTGTTTTCAATCGTGAGAAATGGCATGTCACCGTTTCCGTTTTGGAGAATGATTGCGCACCGGGTGCTTGCTTGCTTTCGCTTTCACGAGACTACGCCGAAACTGCTCGGCCACACCCAGGTAAGCCTCGGGAGACTGCAGATCTTTGACAGTCGACGCGTCCAGGAGGTTTCTTGCCTCGGGTATTTCAGTGAGCACGTTGGCGAAGTCGCGATCGCTCGCTATGCTCTGCTGCACAGCTTGTTCCACGATTTTACGGGCAGCCTCACGGCCTAGTTTCTTGGCCAGCAACATGGTGGCGCGTTCCGCAAAGATTGTCCCGTGAGTGGCGCCAATATTCTCCAGCATGCGCGCGGCGTTTACGGTGAGTCCTTCGGCAACTTCGGCCATGCATGTTGCCGCCAGGCTCGCGGCTTGCACAATGGCGCTTATCGTCGCCCACTCCGATTGCCAGCCGCCGACTGCTCTTTCATGCTCCTGCACCACCGAGGATAGGAACGTGCTGACAAGCCCTGGAACACGATAAGCAGCGGACAGCGCCAGCGTGCAACCCACGGGGTTCTGCTTGTGCGGCATCGCCGAGGAACCGCCGCGTCCTCCTGCTGTGGGCTCAGCGACCTCAGCAATTTCATTTTGCGACAGCAGGCTGATGTCGCGCGCCATTTTGCCAAGCGAACCGGCCAATACGCCGAGCACGCACATTAGCGCAGCCAGACGATCGCGATGGGTGTGCCAGGGAGCCTCCGCATAACCAATTCCTAACTCGGCGGCCAGAGCCTTTCCCACGGCAACCCCTTGATCACCTAGCGAAGCCAAGGTTCCCGCTGCTCCTCCAAACTGCAGGATCAGTGATTCCTCGAATGCCGCATCCAGGCGCGCGTGGTTGCGGCGGATCGCGCCCAGCCATCCGGCAACTTTAAGCCCGAACGTAGTCGGCAACGCCGCCTGCAGAAGCGTCCGGCCTAACATGACGGTGCCGGCGTGCCGCTCCGAAAGCTGAGAGAGGGCACCCTCCAGGCGCACCAAGTCTGCTTCCAGAATGTCTCTGGATTTCTGCAGCACGAGGATGATGGCTGTGTCTGCAACGTCCTGGCTGGTCGCGCCCCAGTGCACGAATCCGGCTGCTGCCGGATCAATGCGCTTCACCTGTTCGGTGAGCGCTTTGACGAAGGGAATGCTTACGATGGCCGAGCGCAAGCTATCGGCGGCTAGCGCGTCTGCATCGTACAACTGTGGACCGGCTGCCTTCTCAATAGCGCGGACAGCATGCAAGGGAATTACTCCCAGACTTGCCTCGGCCCGGGCCAATCCGACTTCGAATGCGAGCATCGCTTCCAGAATCGAGCGGTCAGAGAACAACTCGGCGATCTTCGGAGTCGTGATCGAGCTGTCGATTAACCGCACTTGTCTGGTCTCCTTACCTTGCTTAGCGTAGCGTGCCCTTACCAAACTTCGTCTTGAGTGCGTGTCCGTGAGCGCACGAGTTCTCTGCTCAAATCGGATCGAAAGGCAATCCTACGTAGTTCTCCGCCAGGCTCTGCGACGCCGCATGGGAACTCGTAACGTAGTCGAGCTCGGCCAATTGCCGCCGGCGATCAAAACTGCTTTCGTCTGGAAAGCGATGCAACATGGACGTCATCCACCATGAAAAACGCTGCGCCTTCCACACCCGGCGCAGGCATATCTCGGAATAGCGGTCGAGCACTGATCTCTTTCCGGAAGTGTAGAACATGGAAAGAGCGTGCGCCAGAACTCGAACGTCTGCCGCCGCCAGGTTGAGTCCTTTTGCCCCAGTTGGCGGCACAATATGCGCGGCATCCCCTGCTATGAAGAGCTGACCATATTGCATTGGCTCCACGACGAAACTTCGCATGCCTGCTACACCCTTTTGAAGAACCGGCCCTCGAATCAATGTCCAGCCCGGAATCTGCAGACGCATTTCAAGTTCTTCCCAAATCCTATCGTCTGGCCACGCATTCAGATCCTCGTCCGACGTGCACTGGAGATAGAGGCGACTGATTCGCGAAGAGCGCATGCTCAAAAGAGCGAAGCCGCGCTCGTGATTGGAGTAAACGAGTTCCTCGGAAGAAGGTGGGGCCTCGGCGAGAATGCCCAGCCAGGCGAATGGATACGTGCGCTCGTAAATAGTGAGCACACCCGGAGGAATGCTTGGCCGGCAGATACCGTGAAACCCGTCGCACCCCGCAATGAAATCACAACGTACCTCGACTGCGTTTCCTTCCTTCTGATACCGAATCTTCGGATGCTCAGTATCGACAGCATGAATCGAGACTTCCTCGGCCTCGAAGACGATCGGATTCCCCTGCGCCAGCCGCGCATCGGTAAGGTCTTTCACAACTTCATTCTGTCCGTAAACTGTAATTCCTTTGCCGGTAAGTGCTTTGAAGTCGATCCGATGGCGCCGCCCGCTGAACTGCACCTCGATCCCGTTGTGGACGAGGCCCTCGCGCTGCATGCGCTCACCGAGCCCCATTTCGACCAGCAGGTCTACCGTGCCCTGTTCGAGCACGCCGGCCCGAACGCGTTCTTCGACATAGCTCCGGCTGTGCTTTTCCAGCACGATCGAGCTGATCCCGGCGCGGTTCAGAAGGTGGCACAAGATCAGTCCGGCCGGCCCTGCTCCAATGATGCCCACCTGAACTTGCATATCGCTCCAGAGAATTCGCGCACCAGTCTCGCGGGCCGAACTTTTTGAAAATCTTCCCGCCCGCGGATGGCGCGTAGGGTTACACAAAGCGCAGAGAAGCGTCAATGCTAGCAGAGTCGAGTTCTGCGGTAACTTTCTTGAAACCTATTGTGATTTGTTGATCTACCTCGCATGTTTGCTTGACCTGACCGGAAGGTTCGAGTAGCTTCGTTTGGCAAAGTGGGGAAAAGACCCACGATCTGGCCATCGCGGATCTCTTGTGGCATAAGCCAATAAACGAAATCCTTTCGAGAGGGGAGCATGCCATCTCAGCAGAATATCGAAGCTCTTCATCAGGCTCTATTGCGATTCAAAGTCCGGGATATCGAAGGACACCTTAAGCTTTACAACAGTTCGGTGATCCATCACGGCTTCTCTACGCGGATCCGGCCCGGTGTCGCCGGTCTGAGAGATCACTACGCTAACTTGCTCAAGGGATTCCCGGATATGCGTATCGATGTTGACGACATACTCTCCGAGGGCGAGAAAGTCGTTCACCGGTTCCTGTTTTCCGGTACCCACAAAGGAGAATTCCTCGGTCTGCCCGCCACCGGGAAATTGGTGCGGGCTGCCGGCGTGCACATTCATCTTTTCCAGAACGCGCAGGCGGTTGAAGTCTGGCAGATTCTGGATACCTTCGCGTTCTTGTCCGAAATTGGCGCGGTATCACAGCTGCGCGATCGGAAGTCAGTCTGACGGCCCGAGCCTTGCGGCGCGGTGAAATTCGAGGTTCGTATGAGGGCACGTCTTGCGGTGCTCGGATTGGTATCCGAGTTTCGCGACCGGTTGTTGAGTCTGGAGAATCACAATGCCAAACAATGTCGAACTGCTCGCGTCCTACTGGACCATTTCAGGCGGGTTGCCGCACACCGATCGGGAATATAGCCCGTACGATTTCAAGGATCGCGTGGAAGCGGTGGCCCGTGCCGGTTTTCGTGGCATGGGCATCTGGCACTCCGATCTCGATCGCGTGCGCGAAAAGTACAGCCTGCGCGAGATGAAGCAGATTCTTGATGACAACGGGATTCGCCACGTGGAACTGGAATTTCTGGGCGACTGGTTTCTCGATGGAGAGAGAAAGAAGCAGTCCGATATCCGCAAACAGAAATTGTTCGAGGCCGCCGAAGTTCTTCGCGCCTACCATGTGAAGGTCGGAGACTTTTATCAAGAAAAGTGCACGCCCGAGCGCCTCGTGGAATCGTTCGCCGCTCTTTGCCGGGAGGCGGCCGATCATGGCACGAAAATTGGTTTCGAACTGATGCCTTTTGCCATGATCCGCACGCTCGACGAATCGCTGGCCATGGTGCAGGGCGCGGGGCAACCGAATGGCGGAATCGCCTTCGATATGTGGCACATCGCGAAGCTGGGCATCCCTTATGAAGAACTCGCCCGTGTCCCGCGGCAGCACGTGATCAGCGTGGAGCTGAATGATGGGACTTTCCAGTGTCCGTGGAGCCTCCACGAAGACACCATCAACCATCGGCGGTTCTGCGGGGAAGGGGAGTTTGACGTGAGGGGTTTTATCGGGGCGATGCAGAAAACGGGATATCAGGGGCCGTGGGGAATCGAAGTTCTATCGGAAGAGTTGCGCAAACAGCCGCTCGCCGAGGTTGTTCCGCGCGCGTTCCGCACGACCATGGCACAGTTTCAGTGAGCTTCGAGTTACGAGCTATGAGCTTCGAGCGAGCCATGTCATTTCGCGATCCAAGGTTGTGTATGCTTGCTCGCGGCTCGTAGCTCGTAGCTGATAAGCAGTTTTGTATCGGACTTTCACCGCGCGCTCATGAACATGCCCGGAATTCCAAAATCTTCGGAAAGCTCGTCCTGGCCGGATTCGCTCGATGCCGTTATCGCCGCGCCGAAGCATCACTCGGTCTTGCTGGAAGACGACCGCGTTCGCGTGCTTCGCACTACGATTCCGCCGGGGGATGTCGTCCCGCTGCACACCCATCGCTGGGGTGGAGTCGCTTACGTCGAGAACTGGAGCCATTTCATTCGGCGCGGCGAGCGCGGCGAGGTTCTTTTCGATAGCCGTCAGGCGGGAGTACCGCCGGCGGTTCCCTGCGCCCAGCGGATGCAGCCGTTGCCTCCGCATACAGTCGAGAATCTCGGGCCGCGGGAAATCAGTATACTGATCGTCGAGCTCAAGGATTCCCGATAAGCATTCCTGCTTATTGCCCGGTATCCTCGCGGTGCCCACGTGTATTCAGTGATCTCGAGTGGTAGACTCCGGGCGTCCATGGCGCGCTTCGGACAATTCCCATGTGCAGCCATCGAAGGAGAGGAATGCCTAGGTTTGCTTTTGCTGCGCTTGTGATCGGCTGTATCGGCGGTTGCGCGGTGGTACCGACGGTGAGCGCTCAGGCTCTCGCTGCTGTGAAAGTCACCGATGCCCAGATCGTCCACGCCGACGATCAGCCAGGCAACTGGTTGACGCACGGCCGCACCAACAGCGAACAGCGCTTCAGCCCGCTGAAGCAGATCAACGATCACAACGCCGCTCGGCTCGGTTTGGCGTGGTACTTCGATCTCGACACCAACCGCGGACAGGAATCTACTCCCCTCGTGGTCGATGGCGTGATGTATTTTACGAGTGCCTGGAGCAAGGTGTTTGCGGTGAATGCCGCTACCGGCGCGCTGTTGTGGTCCTATGATCCGAAGGTGCCCAAACAGTGGGGAGTGAACGCCTGCTGCGATGTGGTGAATCGAGGCGTAGCGATCTGGCAAGGCAAGGTTTATGTGGGAGCACTCGATGGCCGGCTGATCGCGCTCAATGCCGCGAATGGCAAGCCGGTATGGGAGCAGCAGACCACCGATCCCAAATGGCGCTACACGATCACCGGCGCGCCGCGCATCGCGAAGGGAAAAGTTCTCATCGGCAACGGTGGCGGCGAGTTCGGCGTGCGTGGTTATGTTTCCGCCTACGACGCGCTGACCGGCAAACTGGTTTGGCGTTTCTATACAGTCCCCGGAGATCCCACAAAACCATTCGAGCAACCCATTCTCAAGCAGGCGGCCAAAACCTGGAGCGGCGAGTGGTGGAAGGTCGGTGGCGGCGGCACGGTTTGGGACGCCATTGTCTATGACCCGGAACTCGATCTTGTCTACATCGGCACCGGGAATGGCGGCCCGTGGAATGAGAAATTTCGCAGTCCGGGAGGCGGCGACAATCTGTTTACTTGCTCCATTGTCGCGCTCAAGCCGGATACCGGCGCCTACGTATGGCACTACCAGGAGGTCCCATCGGACGATTGGGACTACGATTCGGATGAGCAGATGATCATGGCTGATCTTCCGATCGACGGCAAACTACGAAAAGTCATTTTGCACGCTCCCAAGGACGGATTCTTCTATGTCATCGATCGCGAGACCGGGAAGCTGATTTCTGCAAATGCTTTTACGTTCGTCAATTGGGCAACCGCAATTGACCTGACAACCGGTCGTCCGATCGAAAGCCCGAAAGCGCGTTATCCTCGCGGCGAGGCGCCGCCGGTTGTTCCCGGACCTGCGGGCGCGCACAGCTGGCATCCCATGTCATACAGCCCGGTGACCGGCCTGACGTACATTCCCGTCAACGAAGTCGGATTCAATTTCAAATCTTCCGACGATTTCGAATTCAAGAATCAGGCCCCTAATTATGGAATCGATATGCTTGCCGCGGGCATGCCGCAGGACGCGAAAATCAAGAAGGCGATTCTCGAGAGCGTGAAAGGAAAGCTGGTGGCGTGGGATCCGATTCAGCAGAAACAGGCGTGGGCAATCGATCGGCCGGGACCCTGGAACGGAGGCACGCTGGCCACGGCGGGAAACCTGGTCTTTGAAGGCACGGCCGGCGGAAAGTTCGAGGCGTATCGCGCCGACACCGGCGAAAAAGTTTGGTCCTTCGATGCGCAGACCGGGGTGATTGCAGGACCGGTGACTTACACCGTCAAGGGAGAGCAGTACGTGGTAGTGCTGGCGGGATGGGGTGGAGTTTTTCCGCTGGTGGCGGGCGAGGTCGCATTCAAGTCAGGACACGTGCGGAATATCAGTCGCGTGTTGGCATTCAAACTCGGAGGCAACGCAAGCCTGCCGCCTCTGCCTGAACTCGAAACGCCGCGGCTGAATCCGCCCCCCTCCACCGCCAGCGCAACTGAGATCCGCCATGGCGAGGCTGTTTACCAACGCTTTTGTTCCGGATGCCACGGCGATGTAGCGGTCAGCGGCGGCCTGCTCCCCGATCTGCGCTACTCCGAGTTTCTGAAGAATGATCGCTGGTTCGCGATCGTGCGCGATGGGTTGCTGCAGTCCGGAGGAATGGTGGGATTCGGGAAGGAAGTGTCGCAGCAGGATGCGGCGGAAATTCGCAGCTATGTTGTTTTCCGCGCACACGAGACTTTGAAACAGGCTGAGGATGCGGCAAAGGCGGACCCGCAACACAAGCCATAGGCACGCTGTATGTCCACCCACGGCGGCGGTAAACAGCTGTTGGGCGCGCAGTTTGCTCTTGTGATCCCGCTTACGTTGGATTAGAGTGATGCCGCTCTGATGCTGGCGTGCACCATGATCGGACGGAACAAATCTCCGCACAGGATTTTCGTGCGTACTGGAGGTGGTCATGTATCGCAGTGATGTCGTCGGGAGTCTGTTACGGCCGGTCTATCTGAAGGAAGCGCGCGACCTGTTCGCGTCGGGAAAGCTGGCCGATGCCGCGTTCAAAGAGATTGAAGACCGCGCCGTCGATGAATGCGTCGAACTGCAAATCCGCGCCGGCATTGAAATGATCACCGACGGCGAAATGAGGCGCTACGCTTTCTTCGGCCACCTGATCGACGCGGTTGAGGGCTTCGACAAGTACGGCGGCTGGGCGATTCCCTTTAAGAACGACAAAGGCGAGAAGATGGTCTTACCTCGCCCGGTCGTGATTGGGAAACTCCGCCGCAAGCGCCCGCTCTGCGCCGAAGAGTTCACCTACCTGCGCGCCCGCACCAAACATCCCTCCAAGACCGCGATCATCAGCGCGCAGCAGGCGGCGGCATATTACGACAACAAGAAATCTGCCGGAGCCTATTCGAGTGTTGATGCCTACCTCGCCGATCTGGTCGACATCCTGCGCGACGAAGTTGCGGAACTGATTCGACTGGGCTGCACTTACATCCAGATCGATTCGCCGCAATATACTGCCTTGCTCGATCCCGACTTGCGCGAAGGCTATCGCCAGCGCGGCAACGATCCCGACCGCCTGCTCGATCTCTCAATTGAGATGGACAATGCGGTGATCGGCGACCATCCCGGCATCATTTTTGGCCTGCACCTCTGCCGCGGAAATAATCAGAGCAGGTTTTATGCCGCCGGCGACTACGGACCCATCACACGCGTGTTTCGCAAAACAAAATTTCATCGCTTTCTGCTCGAGTACGATGACGAGCGTTCTGGCGGTTTTGAACCGCTTCGGCAAGTGCCGGAAGATCGCACCGTCGTGCTTGGGCTGGTAAGTTCCAAGAAGCCGCAACTGGAAAGCAAGGACGAGTTGAAGCAGCGGATCGAGGAGGCCTCGGCTTACATTCCACTCGATCGCCTGGCGCTCAGTTCGCAGTGTGGTTTCGCATCGACCATCGAAGGAAATCTAGTGACACCCGCCGACCAGGAAGCCAAACTGCGACTGGTAGCAGAAACGGCACGGGAAGTGTGGGGGAAATCCGTCCCGGTGGCGAGGATGGCGTAGGCGGACACTTGCAACCCACGCCTTTGGATTCCCCCGTGTAACCCAGTGCACCCCGTGGTTATCGATTTTTGCAGCACCGAGTCAGAGCTCTCTAATTGCCGAGAGTCACGTTCTCGACCAGTAACGCAATTCCCTGTCCGCCGCCGATGCACGCTGAGGCCACGCCATAGCGCGTGCGGGATTGCTTAAGCTCTCGCGCCACTGTAACCGCCAGCCTGATTCCGGTCGCCGCCAGGGGATGCCCGATGGCAATTGCGCCGCCGTTGACATTGAGCTTCGCCCGATCCAAGCCAAGCTCCCGTTGACAAGCAAGCACCTGGGCTCCGAACGCCTCATTGACCTCGACTCGATCAATTTGCGACAGCTTCATTCCGAGCGACTCCAATAGCCTCTTGATTGCGGGCACCGGCGCAATACCCATGATCTCCGGCGGAACGCCCACCACCGCACCGCCCACCACTCGCGCCAGCGGTTCTTTGTTCTGCTTCTTCACGTAACTGCCCGACGCCACCAGCGTGGCCGCGGCTCCGTCCACGATTCCCGAACTGTTGCCGCCGGTTTGCACTCCACCGAAGGCGGGCCGGAGCCTGGCTAGCACTTCCAGCGGCGACGGCCGCACGTGCGTGTCCTCGCTCAATGTCTCAACCCCACGCGGCAGCCGGATTCCACGGGGTGCGTAGCCCTGCAGTTCAAACTTTTCACTGATCACCGGCACGATCTCGGCGCTCAGGAAGCATCTTTCTTGCGCCGCAATGGCGCGCGCAAAACTTTCCGCCGCAAACTGATCCACATCGTCCCGAGAAATCCCATATTGTTTCGCCAGCTTCTCGGCAGTGCCGCCCATGGTCAGATTGCAGGACGGATCCAGCAGCGCCTCCCACAGAAAGTCCTTGAATTCCACCTCTCCCATGCGGAAGCCACTGCGGTGGGTGTAGGCGGCAATGGGATTGCGCGACATCGATTCAGCGCCGACAACCAAAGCGAGTTCAGCTTTAGCGAGCTTGATGGAATCCGCAGCCTGCAGAATCGCCTCAATGCCGGTTCCGCACACGCGTTGCACAAGGTGAGCAGGCACTTCGATGGGAACACCAGCGTAGAGCGCGATATGCCGCGGCAGCACATAAGCGTCAAATGAGGCTTGCGCCATGTTGCCGGTCACAACCGTACCGACATCGTCAGGCGATATGCCGCTGCGTCGGAACACCTCCCGCGCCGCCTTGATGCCAAGATCGGTCGGAGAGACCAGTCCCAGAGAGGTGTTGTATTCGATGAATGGCGTGCGGACGCCGTCCACCAGCCAGATGTCGTCGTAGGACGAAAGCAGCGCCTTGCCCCCGGAACTCATAGAGCCGTTTTGCCTTCACTGACCGCTTGCGAAGCAACCGCAAGCCGTGGCAGTTGCTCGGCCAACGGGAGAGGTGGATTCATGTTCTCGTCCTGATTCGCCGGTTCCTGTTTCTTGCCTGGCCGCACCGTCAGCCCGTAGCGGGCTTGATGCCGCGTGCCCCACGCCGACATCAACTTCAGAATCGGCTTCAGGCTCTCGCCATGGCGCGTGAGCGAATACTCCACGTGCGGCGGAACCTCGGTGTAGACCTTGCGATTCACGATGCCATCGCGCTCCAATTCGCGCAGATGCTGAGTCAGCATCTTCTTCGTCAAGCCGGGAACCAGCCGTTGCAGTTCGCAAAATCGGCGCGTCTTTCGTTCCAGGTGGAACAGCAGTATCGGCTTCCACTTGCCGCCAATAATGGAAGTCGTCAACTTCACAGGACAAATTCGGTGATCCATTGAATCTCCGCCCAGGTAGGTTACTCAAACGTGCCTACTAGCCAAAAAGATACTTTTGCCTAAAATAAGCCCTCGGTTTCCGAAGGATACCTGATTTCTTGGCGCCTTGGGAAGCGTGAGTTTTCTGTCCACGTCGATAGAGGATGGCGCGCGTCGGGGCGACTTTCAAGGGAGGCGAGACCAGCATGAGCAACAAGCGGCCGGTGGTCATCTACGGCGCCAACGGATTTTCCGGGCGGCTGATTGCGGAATTTCTTCGCGAATACAACGTGCCCTTTATTGCTGCCGGGCGCAGCCTTAAGCGTCTTCAGGACGTGATGAGTCACGTGCCTGGCATCGAGACTGCCGACTACGAGTGTGTCGAAACCCAGAGCACGGTCGAAGATCTGACCCGCCTCTTTGCGGGTGCAAAAGTCGTTTGCAATACCGCTGGGCCATTCATTTATAACGGCCCGCGTGTGATCGAAGCCGCGCTGAAATCCGGCTGCCACTACCTGGACATCTCGGGCGAGCAGGCATGGGTGCGCCAAGTGTCCGAACAATGGGGTGCAAAGTTCGCTGAGCGCGGTCTCCTTGTCGCTCCGGCGACCGCCTTCATGTCTTCGGTGAGTGATGCTGCCGCGCGTCTCTGCCTTGAACATAACCCTGGCATCGACACCCTGGAAGTTCTCACCATGTTCAAAGGCAATCCGACCTTCGGTTCGACTCAGACCATCTTCGCCGTCATCCAGACCGACGCCTGTTACCTGGAGCAGAACCAATACAAGCCGTGGCCACGCGCCACGCGCTATGACGTGGTCGTGCCCGGCGCCATTCAGACCCAGTTGGCTCTGGCTTGGGGCGGGTTTCCGCATCCCGTGTGGTATAAAGACCATCCTCAGGTTGCCAACGTTCGATCCTTTGGCGGATTGTTGGATCGCCAGATTATGGAAGGTGTGGCGGCGACCGAAAAAATGTTCGAGGAACAGATTCGGCCTTTGCCCCCTTCCGAGCAGGAGAAAAAGCTGGCCGAAATGGCGAGTGCTCTAACTGGGGCTACGCCGCCTCGCGAGAACCCGCGTGAGCACCGGACTATTGACGTAATCGTGGGTCGCGGCAACACTGGTGCTGTCGAGTGCGTGGTCTTTGGCACCTGCTGCTACCGGCAGACCGGACTGGTGCAGGCCTTCGCTGCGCATAACCTGGTTCATGGGGCTCCGCGAAAAGTGGGGTTTGCGTCGGCGGCCGAGGCATTCGGCGCACGCGAAGTTCTCGGTGTTCTGGAGAATCACGGGCTATCGAAGTCGAGGATGTCAGCTTAAAGTGGAAAGTGCGAGTCGTATCAGGGCACCGCTTGAGCGGTGCCGCAAGATGTCTTTATCCATCGCCTCTTTTAGGGGCTGGGCATTGAAGAGCGCCAATGCTAGAACGCACATGCGCGTCAATCTTGGAACTCAATGCGGGCCATAGACTATTTCGACAAGAGCGCAGACCTCTACCCTGACCGCATCGCGATCATCGATGGCGACCGGCACTATTCGTACCGCGAAACGCGCTCCTTCAGCGAACGGATTGCGCGCGGCTTGTGGGCCAGCGGCTTGCAGCGTGAACAACGCGTCGCGATTTTTTCCCACAATCATCCTGCGGTTTTGTTTTGCATGCTCGGTATGTTGCGTGCCGGAGCTGCCTGGGTTCCGATCAACTTTCGCAACGCCGCCGATGCCAATGTAGAGTTTCTGAACTACTCCGAAACGTCATGGCTCTTCTATCACAGCCGCTTTCAGGATCAGGTTGATGACATCCGCAGACGTGTTCCCTGCATGCGCCACTTCATTTGCATCGACGGGCCAGCCGATGACGCGAATTCGCTGGCAGCATTTGTAGAGCGAGACAACGAAGTTACTCCCGAATGGGCCGATGCGCACGGCAATCTCGAGCAACTGATGGGCCTGGTTCCCACGGGCGGAACAACCGGTCCGGCGCGTGGAGTGCGCGTCACCAACCTGGCTTGGGGAACGATGACGGAATTGGCCATGCGCTACTGGAACTCGGAAGACCGCAATCCCGTGTGCCTCTGTACCGCGCCGCTCTCCCATGCTGCTGGGACGGTTGCCTTCACCATATTCGCCATGGGCGGGACCAACGTGGTGCTGCCCGGCTTCGAGGCGGGACAAGTGCTGCAGGCCATTGAACAGCATGGCGCGACACACATGTTTCTCCCGCCGACGGCGTTCTACTCGATGCTCGCTCATCCCGACGTGGGCAAATTCGACTACTCGAGCATGCGCGTGTTTCTGCTGGCGGGTTCCCCGGTTTCCCCCGACAAATTTAGAAAGGGCGTGGAAGTCTTCGGACCATGCATGTGCCAGTCGTATGGTCAAACGGAAGCGCCGATGATTCTCACTTTTCTGGACGCGCGCACCGTGGCGGCGGCCGCGCGGGGAGATCATCCAGAACGTCTGCGCAGTTGCGGCCGACCAACTGCGGCCGTCCGTGTCGCCATCATGGATGACGGCGGGCACATTCTTCCACCGCGCCAACCGGGAGAGATCGTGGCGCGTGGCACACTGGTCTCAGGAGGCTACTTCAACCTTCCCGAAGCCACCGCCGAAATTCGCCGCCACGGCTGGCATCACACTGGGGACGTCGGCTACATGGATGAGGACGGTTATGTATACATTGTGGATCGCAAAAAAGACATGATTATCAGCGGCGGATTTAATGTGTACTGCACCGAGGTCGAGGCCGGCATCATGGCGCTCCCACAGGTACAGGAGTGCGCCGTCATTGGGGTTCCTGACGACAAATGGGGCGAGGCGGTCAAAGCGATCATCGTAGTATGCCGGGCTGACTCGCTGACTGAGGCCGAGGTCATTGCCCATTGCAAGGCGAAGCTCGGTAGCGTGAAGTCACCGAAATCGGTGGAATTCTGGCCCGAGATTCCAAAGACTCCGGCAGGTAAACTCGATCGCAAGGCAATGCGCAAGCAGTATTGGGCAACCGCGGATCGCGAAGTCCACTGACCGGGAATCGTATCAGGGCATCGCTTTAGCGAGGCGGCTGATATCTGTACTAAAAGATGCATCGGGGGTGTTGCAATTATCACCACTTTGAAAGTTCCGAAAACCGGCGGAATTCCCACCACCAAGGCCAGCGTGTTGCGCTGGCTGAAGCGGGAAGGCGAATCCGTGCAAGCAGGCGAAGCCGTCGTCGAATTAGAAACGGATAAGGTCAGCTATGAATTGGAATCTCCGACCACGGGGACTCTGCTGAAGATTCTCGCCCAAGAGAGTTCCCAGGTTCCGGTTGGTGGACAACTGTGCCAGATCGGCCAGGCCGGCGATTCCGCACCGGCCAAGGAGTGACGCTATGACAACGGATCTCGGCAACGATCGTCTCATCTGGATGTACATCCAAATGGCTCGCATCCGCGAGTTCGAGGAGCATGTGAAACGCACCTTCCTCGAACATCCCGGCGCCATGCGCGGGCACACGCACCTCGCCGACGGCGCGGAAGCCTCCATCGTGGGCGCGCTTGCCACCCGCAATCCCGAAGATTTCGTGATGCCCACTTATCGCTGCCATGGCCAGCCCATCGTGCTCGGCACCTCGCCGCGAAAAATGATGGCCGAGTTGTATGGCCGGAAAGATGGGCTGTGCAAGGGATTTGGCGGATCCATGCATCTCGCCGATCCAGAGCGCTACTTCCCGGGCACATCTGCGATCGTTGGGCAAAGCATTGCCCATGCTGCGGGCGCGGCGTTAACGGCGCAAGTCAAAAACACCGGCCAAATCGTCTACTCCTTCTTCGGTGACGGCTCCAGCAAGCAGGGAGCGTTTTACGAAACGCTCAACATGGCAGCCGTGTGGAAGCTGCCCATCGTCTTCATCCTGGAAAATAACGAGTACCAGGCCTACACCCATGTGAGTCTGGAAGACGCCAACGCCGCCGCGGGGGATCCGCTCTCGAAGAAGGCCGACGCCTTCAGTATTCCCGGCGTCACCGTCGACGGCACTGACCCCTTGAAGGTTTACGCAGAAGTTGCGAAGGCCGCCGAGCGTGCGCGCGCCGGTCAGGGCCCCACCTTGATCGAGTCGAAATTCTATCGCTTGAGTGCCCACGGCAACGCGATCACCGTCCCGCCCGTGCCGACCCAATTTCCTGAGCACGAGGCGATCGGCGTCTATGGCAACAAGACCGAGTTCAAAGCGGCCAAGGAAAAAGATCCGCTGCTGCTTTTCCGCGCGCATTTGCTGCAAAAGTCCGTGCTCACAGAAAACGAACTCAAACGAATTGCCGACAACGCACGCGCCGAGATGGATGACGCGGTTGCCTTCGCGCTCGCCAGCCCTCTGCCCGCACCCGAAGAGGCCACCAACTATGTCTATGCCTAGGAGACGCGTATGCCACGGGAAATGATGTATGGAGAAGCCATGGCGTCGGCCATCGTCGAAGAGATGCAGCGCGACGCCAGCGTGATTTTCTATGGTCAGAACATGGCCATGACCGAACGCGATCCGATGCTGAAAATGTTCGGAAAGAACCGCGTGCGCATCGCGCCCATTTCCGAGACGGCGGAGATCGGCATTGCGGTCGGGGCCGCGATCACCGGTCTTCGTCCCATCGTCGAACTTTGGATGAGCGAGTTCATGCTCGTGGCCATGGACCAGGTCCTGAACGAGGCTCCTCGCCTTCGTTACATGTCGGGCGGACAGGTGAAAGTTCCGCTCGTTCTCAAGGCCGGCTTTGGATTTGCCGCCGGCTGGGCGGGGCAGCACTCCAATTGCCTCTACCACACGATGATGGGCATTCCCGGCTTGAAAGTCGCCGTACCGTCTACGCCAGCGGACGCCAAGGGATTAATGGCGGCTGCGATCCGCGACGACAATCCCGTCATGTATCTGCATCACTACATGCTGACGCTGGATACCGGTGAGGTGCCCGAAGGCGAATATGTCATTCCCTTTGGCGTTGCGGACGTCAAGCGGGTGGGCAGCGACGTCACGATTGTGGCGACGGGTTGGATGGTCAAGAAGTCGCTCGCTGCCGCCGAACAACTCGCGCGCGAGGGTATCAGCGCCGAAGTCATCGATCCACGCACGCTCGCCCCGCTCGACGTGGACACGATCCTTGCATCCGTTAAGAAAACCGGAAGGCTGGTGCTGGTGGATCAGGCGCCGCGTCACTCGTCCGCAGCCATCGTGATCGCCGGAGAAGTTGCGGAAAGGGGATTCGAACACCTGCGCGCGCCGGTCGTGATGGTGACGGCGATGGACGCCTCAGTTCCTTATAGCGAGCCGATGGAAAATTACCTACTGCCGAACGAGGAGAAAATTGCGCAGGCCGTGCGGTCGGTCGTGGCCGAGCGCGCCCTACGCGTGTAAGCCTCTAGAACGGATAGTGCCGCGGCGTTGTCTGGATCGTGATCCAGCGCAACTCGGTGAATTGTTCCACTGCCGCCTTCCCGCCAAACCTGCCATAGCCGCTGGCCTTGACGCCTCCAAACGGCATTTGAGCTTCATCGTGCACCGTCGGCCCGTTGACATGGCACATGCCGGAATCAATGCGCTTTGCCACCTCGAGAGCGCGCGCGACATCGCGGCCGAACACGGCGGCAGCCAATCCATATTCCGTATCGTTCGCCAGGCGAATCGCCTCGTCCACCGTCTTGAAGCGCGTAATGGATACTGATGGCCCGAAGGATTCATCACGGAAAATCTTCATTTGCGGGGTGACATGGTCCACGATTACGGCCGGCATGATTGTTCCTTGCGCTTCGCCTTGGAGCAGAACTTTGGCGCCGCGCGCCACCGCATCCTGCACCAGAGCATGCACGCGATCCACGGTTGGCATTCCCACCACTGCTCCGAGCACCACCTCACCCTTTCTGGGATCGCCGCAAGGCAGATTCCGCACCTTGTCCACAAACTTCTCCGCAAATGCGTCGGCGATTTTTTCATCCACGATGATGCGCTCCGTGGACATGCAAATCTGGCCCTGGTTCATGAACGCCCCGAAGGCAGCGGCATTGACGGCGGCATCCAGGTCGGCATCGTCGAGGATGATCATCGGCGCTTTTCCGCCCAGTTCCAGCAGAATCGGCTTCAGATACTTTGCGGCCGTTAGCGCCAGCATCTTCCCAACTCGAGTTGAGCCGGTGAAATTTACACGGCGCACCGCCGGATCGGCAATGAGCGTTTCCACGATCGCGGAGGCGTTCGCCGCATCGTGCGTAAGCACATTGATCACGCCGTGCTCCAGGCCCGCTTCGCGCAACACGGTGCCAATCAACCGGTGGGTCGCGGGGCAGATCTCGGAGGCCTTGAGCACGACCGTATTTCCGCAGGCGAGCGGTACGGCCACTGCACGCACACCCAAGATGACCGGAGCATTCCACGGAGCGATGCCCAGCACTACGCCGACAGGTTGGCGAATCGAGAACGCGAGGCTGCCAGGCACATCGGAGGGGATTGTTTCGCCCGAAACTTGCGTCGTCATCGAGGCCGCTTCGCGCAGCATCTGCGCCGCCAGGTAACAATTAAAACCGGCCCAGCCTGCGGTGGCGCCGATCTCGTCCATCATGACGGCGATGAAGGCGGGAGTGCACCCTTCCAGCAAGTCAGCTGCCCGCAACAATTTCTTTCGCCGTTCGTTCGGCCCCAGTGCTGACCACGCTGGAAACGCCGCCCTCGCCGCGGCCGCGGCCGCCCGTGCATCCTCGACGGTAGCCGCGGCCGCCCGCGTCGCCACTCTGCCGGAGATCGGATTGGCTCGCTCGAATGTAGCCGAGTTCGAGGCGGCAGTGTCGCGACCGGCAATGAGAAGCTGCACTTCTGTCATGGGATCTCCTTATGACTTCGACTAAGCGGCCGATGGATTGTCACTCGGCACCGCAAAGGCGAAAGCTGGGCCATGATGCTCGACTCACAACCCCAGTTCGAAGAATACGGTTTCGTTCGCTCCTTGTAGAGCAACGTTCCATTCGAGCACGCCGGGGCGTCCGCTGACCGGCTTGGCGATCAAAGTGGAACGCCGTTCGGGTTCGACCAGGTTGAGAATGTAATCGTCGGCATTGCGCGGCTCGTTCGGAAAGTAGATCCGCGTCACTAATCGGATCAGCAGCCCACGCATCACGATCGAAACCAGTAAATGCGGCGCCTGATCCTTGTCGGCAGGACCGGGCACCGGGCCGGGCTTGATCGTCGTGAACCGAAAAACTCCTTTGTCATCCATCGGCACTCGACCGTAACCCGTAAATCCCGGTTCCAAAAGCCTTGACTGTGTGTCCTCCGGATGCGCGTACTTGCCCTTCGCATTGGCTTGCCAGATTTCGAGCATTGCATCCGGCACGGGCACTCCGTCGCCATCGAGAACCCGCCCCTGGATCGTAACCCGCTCTCCGGAAACTCCCTCTGGGGCAAGATTAGTCTGATCGAGCCATTGCAAGCCGATCTTGAAATACGGTCCAACCGTTTGCCACGTTGTCGCCTGCAAACTCATCTATTCCTCCATTGGAGTCGCTTCGCGGCCGCGCAAAATCAGGTCGAAACGGTAGCCTAGCGCATGTTCCGGCATGGTCGTTTCCCAGTCAAAGACCGAGATCAGGCGGTTGCGAGCTTTTTCATCGGCCGTGCAGTTGAAAATCGGATCGAAAGGAATCAATGGGTCGCCGGGAAAATACATCTGCGTGACCAATCGGGTTGCGAAGGACGGTCCGTAGACCGAGAAGTGAATGTGCTTCGGGCGCCATGCGTTGTAGTGGTTCCGCCACGGATATTCACCGGGCCGGATCGTGACGAACCGGTACTCGCCGCGCTCATTTGTCATCGCCTGGCCGCACCCGGTGAAATTCGGATCCAGTGGCGCGTCATGCTGATCGACACCATGGCGGTAGCGCCCCGCCGAATTGGCCTGCCAGATTTCAACCAGCGTATTCGGTAACGGCCGCGCGTTTTCGTCGAGAACACGTCCGCTGACAATAATCCGTTCTCCCAGCGGTTCGCCGGAATGTTGACGCGTCAAATCGCACGCTTTCGGATGCACTATCTCGGGGCGAAACGATGGCCCCGTGACTTCCGACAGCGTGTACGGAATCCGGACCAGGCGTTTCGTGGGCGC
>Ga0209698_10002700_pt1 | contig 19975 bp, 14 predicted proteins | sample LitLauG_LLR_2012_FD_187203 | JGI IMG/M metagenome (GOLD analysis project Ga0209698, IMG submission 187203) | Freshwater sediment microbial communities from Pennsylvania, USA - Little Laurel Run_MetaG_LLR_2012 (SPAdes) (version 2) | ecosystem: Environmental > Aquatic > Freshwater > Creek >...
GGGATGCCCGTCCGCATCCACACAACCGACCCTGATTTTCTGGAGATGCTGCAAGCGCGCTACACCGGCTTCGTCCGCGATTCCGAGCATCCTGAAATCGAGTTCGATGTTGAACTCGACAAGCCCGGCTTCAATGGCGGCGATGCCCCGGTCGAGGTCCACTTACGGCATGGGCGCTGGTCCCTGCAGCGCGGCGACTTTCTGGCTGAGTGGGAACCTGCCTACCGTCATGGTTGGATTCGCCAGACCGCCAATCCCTATTCGATCGACGCCGTATTGCGCATCGTTCACTCGCTGGTCCTGGCGCGCGAGGGCGGCTTCCTGTTGCATTCCGCCAGCGCCATCCGCAACGGCCGCGCATTTCTGTTCGCAGGCGTGTCTGGAGCCGGCAAAACGACCATTTCTCGCCTAGTCCCGCCGGACGCCACGCTTCTCACCGATGAAATCTCCTACGTCTGCAGGCGCAACGACGGCTACTTCGCACACGGCACGCCCTTTACTGGGGAACTGGCCAGGCTCGGTGAGAATGTCTCCGCGCCGATCGCGGCACTTTATCTGCTCGCCCAGGGACCGGAAAATCGCATTGACCCAGTTTCACCTGCGGATGCCGCTCGCTCCCTGCTTGCCAATATTCTGTTCTTCGCCGAAGATGAACCATTGGTCCAGGCGGTCTTTCAATCTGCGTTTGAATTTGTGAGCCGGGTGCCGGTCGCGCGCCTGACCTTCATGCCCGACTCGCGGGTTTGGGAGTTGATTCGATGAGCAAGCTGTTTGTTGCACGCAATCCGCGCGTGGCCGCGCGCAGCCTTGATGGCGAAATGATGCTGATGTCTGCGCGAGACTCCACCTTGTTCACTTTGAACAAGACCGCCACGATTATCTGGCAGTCTGCCGACGGAAATACTCCCCTGGACGAAATCGTACACACGCGCATCTGCGCCGAATTTGAAGTCGAGCCCACAGAAGCGCTGCACGACGCGGAGACCCTCGCACGCGAACTCGCCAGTCACGATATTCTGCAACTGTCCGAAGAGCCAATCCCACAGACAGGTGGTTCTCGATGAGCGGACTCCTGGAGGAGATGACCCAGAAGGCGTTAGCCCGGAACATCCCTCTCAGTGTTCAACTCGACCTGACCTACCGTTGCAACGAGCGATGCGTCCATTGCTATCTCGATCATGACGATCATGGCGAGATGACGACCGCCGAGATCAAGCACCTGCTTGACGAGATGGCCGAGGCCGGCGTCTTCATCCTCACTCTCAGCGGCGGTGAAATCTTCCTCCGCAAAGATCTCTTCGAGATTCTCGAGTATGCCCGCCGGCGCTTGTTCTTCTGCGTGAAGCTCAAGACCAATGCGATCCTGATTCGCGAGGCCGAGGCTGCGCGCCTCCGCGAGATCGGCGTGGAATCGATCCAGATCAGCATCTACTCGCATCGTCCTGAGGTTCACGACGCCATCACGCTGGTGCCAGGCTCGCTCAAGCGCTCGCTCGATGCCGTTCGCTTCCTCAAGGCGCAAGGCCTGCGAGTCACTCTCGCCAACGTCCTCATGGTGCAGAATGCCCAGGACTATCGCGGAGTGCGCGCGCTTGCCGAAGAACTCGGCGTGGAATGCAGCCTCGATCCCACCATCACGCCGATGATGGATGGTAATCGCTCCATCCTCAGCCTTAACGTCGACAAGGATGAACTACGTCAGGTTTTCCGCGACGAATCTCTGGTCGGCAGCGTCGATGAATTCTGCGCAATCTCAGGTCCGGCGGACGACAATACCCTGGCGTCGTTACCTTGCAGCGCGGGCCACACGAACTGCTATGTCTCGCCCTACGGCGAGGTCTTCCCCTGCGTGCAGTTCCCGCTTCCGACCGGCAATGTGCGGAAACAGCGTTTCATCGACATCTGGCGACATTCCGAACGGATGAATGATGTGCGCTCGATCCGCCTGAAAGACCTCACAACCTGCAGCTCTTGCAGCCACGTCTCAGGCTGTTCGCGCTGCCCGGGTCTCGCCTACATGGAAGGGAACATGCGCGGGCCTTCCACACAGGATTGCGAAAAATCGTTTGCCCGGACCGGCGTTCCTTCCGCCAACATGCTGGCGAAGAAGCGCGATGGCATCAGTCTGGTTCAGATCCAGTCTCTCCCGGCGATCACCAGCGCCACAGTGTGAATCCCCTCGCCGCTCCTTTGCCAACTGTTGAATTGCAATCTGCACCCGCGTCAACCGAGTGGTCGATTTTGTTGACCGCTTGTTCCCCGCTCTCAACCGAACAAAAGACCCAGCGTCTGCGCGAGTTGTCGTGCGAAACTGTTGATTGGCAGTCACTCTTCGATCTCTCCGAAAAACACGGCACGCTGCCCCTTCTCCACCGCGCTCTCTCGGTCACCGGCTCCGTTCCACACGAACCCATGGAAGCACTGAACCGAAGGGTTCAGACGAATCTTCTGAAATGCATGCTGGTCTCGAGGGAACTGATCCGCATCGTGGACCGCTTCACCGCGCTCGGATTGCCGGCTATGCCCTATAAAGGCCCCGCTCTCGCTGAACTGCTTTATGGGGATGTCGCACTCCGCCAGTCGGGAGATATTGATTTGCTGATCCGGCCCCAGGATTTCTCCAGCGCGTGTGCGGCCGTGCGCGAACTTGGTTACGCCCCGCACCTGACTCTCTCTCAACGGCAACTGCGCGCCTATCTGAAGTCCGGATACGAGTGTGCCTTCGATTCGTCCGCAGGACGCAACCTTCTCGAGTTACAGTGGGCAATCCAACCCCGGTTCTATGCTGTCGACTTCGACATCGACGAACTATTCCGCCGCGCCCTGACAGTCAACGTAGCCGGGCGCTCGATGAAGACCCCGTCCCTTGAAGACTTGTTTCTCGTCTTATCCGTGCATGCAGCGAAGCATGTCTGGGGAAAATTGATCTGGCTGAGCGATCTCGCACAGCTGATGACGAATCCTGCGCTCAAATGGGATTGGATTGGCGAACAAGCCCGCCAACTCGGAATCGTGCGGATCTTGCGTGTGACCTTGGACTTGGCTCACGATCTGCTTGAAGCACCGGTGCCAGACGGAGCTCGGGAGCATCTACCCGATGATCCAGAATCTTCGTTGCTTTCAAAACAAATTCAAAGCAAGCTCAGCAGTCAGGTTGAACCAGACGTCGAATCGATCTCTTATTTCCGACTAATGCTCCGCCTGCGCGAGAAGCCCAGTGACCGTATCCGCTTCGTGCAAAGGCTGGCCCTCACTCCCGGGCCCAGCGAATGGAATGCCGTACATCTGCCAGGAATCCTCTTTCCGTTCTACCGCGTGGTGCGGCTTGGCCGCCTGGCTGCGAGGACTGTTCGTCCCCACTAGTTCAAGGATTCGATGGCTCCGGCGCCCACTCTCTCAGGTAGAGCATCGCCATCAACACGCTGCCGATCAGCGGTACCAACAGTCCTGCCTTTAACGAACCAAATCGGCTGGACGACACGCCTACGATCCACGGAAGCAGACCTCCTCCGATGTTCGACAGTGTAAACATCAATGATCCCACTCGTGACGCGGATGATCCAAATTCTCGCGACAGCATCGCAATGGTGATCGGATACACACTCGAAAGTCCAAAGCCAGCGCCACAAGCGCTAATCAGCACGCCCGTCAAGGAGTGAGAAAGCATAAGTCCGGTAGTCCCCGCTGAAGCAAGCAGGAGACCCACCTGCACTAAACGTACTTCGTCGATACTCCTCAGGATCAGTGGAGCAATCCATCTTCCGAGCATCAGCGACGCATAAAAGAATGAGGGCGTCATCAGCGACATGGCTGGGCTCATGTTTCCCAGGCTTTTGGAGAACGTCGCAACCCAGCCGCCGAATGCGTTCTCCGTCCCGACATACAAGAAGAACAGGATCGCAAGCGCGAGCAGCGCAGGATGCTTCCACTCAATCCGGAACGACGGCGCACCCGCATCTACGGATGCTCTCGGCTCGGCAATGGACGACGGCATCGCCGCAATGCCGACCAGCACCGAAAACAGGAATGCTGCCACGAGTCCCAGAAACAGCCCAATGTGATGGATCTTCGCCGCAACCGCAACTAGAAATGGACAGGCGACCGCTCCAGCGCTCCAGCAGAAGTTAAGTATGTTCAGCGCGGCGCTCCGTCGCCCAGGGTTCACTTCCGCAACCAAGAGATTGGCTGCGGGCACCGCCAGTCCCAGTCCGGCGCCGTAGGCCACTATGCACGCGATCCCTAGTGCTTCAGGCCCCGCGAGTATGAAAGCGGTCCCCGCCGTGGCCAGCCCAAGTCCTGCCTTCATTGCGAATCGAAATCCCCAGCGGGTAACCAGCCACCCTGACACGCCAACTGCGCACGTAGAGGCCAAATATTGCGCGGTAAACAGCGCGCCAGCCTGCGAGTAATTCAACGACCAGCGAGCCGACAACGTCGGCAACATCGGTCCCAGCAAAACGGTCACGATTCCGATCGGAACAAACGAGGCATACGCGGTGAGCGTGAGTATCCTGGCAGAGTTGCTCGCATCAAATGCGCGGGAAATGGGCATGGAGCGATGCGGCGCGCTTCACAGAACATCAGCCGCGAATGCTCTCCATGCTAACAGGAGCCGGGTGCCTTCGCCGTGGATTGACGAACCACCAGTTCCGGCTCGATCGCGATCTCGAACGGATACTCCTTTTGTCCTTCAATTCGATCGAGTAGAGTCTGGGCGGCAACTTCTCCCATCCGGTTCAACGGCTGCCGAACGGTGGTCAGGCTGGGACTATGAAAGGCCGCGCTCGGAATGTCGTCGAAACCCAGAACCGACACGTCTTCGGGAACGCGCAGACCATGCTCGCGCAGGGCTCGGATCGCCCCAATGGCAGAAATGTCGTTGTAGGCAAACAAGGCCGTAAAAGGCTTCTTGCGTTCCAACAATTGCTTGGTAAACGGGTATCCCAGCATCGGTGTCGGATCGTCGGTATCGATCTGCACCGTCAACTCAGGATCGATCTGGATTCCGATTTGTTCCGCGACCTGGCAGATGGCATCCCAGCGGTTCTGCGAGTCCGAACTCATCGGACTTCCTTTCATGAACGCAATCCGCTCGTGCTTCAACTCTTTCAGATGATTCAGAGCCAGCACCGCCGCCCGATCGTGATCAATCACAATATTGGTGACACCTTTGACTCTCTTGTGCCCAGCTACCGCGACGGTGGGTAGTGCGGGTGCCTCGTGGACCGTAGTGTCGACGGTGATGATTCCCTCAACCCCACGTTCCAACAAAATGTTCTGGTACCGCGCCAGCAGTTCCTGATCGTGCCGGTGTACCACGGTCAGGAAGAAATAATCCCGCTGCCTCAGATAGCTTTCAATCCCGCTGACAATCGCCGATCCGTACGAGTCACCAATCTCCTCGGTAATGACGCCGATGGTGTACGTGCGCTTATTCCGCAGCGTCCGCGCAAAAAAGTTCGGCCGGTAATTCAACTCTTTCGCGGCTGCGCGAATGCGGTTCTTGGTTTCCTGGGGAATGGACCGCGCCGATGGAGAGTCATTGAGAACGGCAGAAACGGTTCCAGGGGTCAGCCCCAAATGCTGGGCCACGGCCTTGAGTGTGATAACTCCAGATTTCTGGCCAGATTTCTTGCCCGGTACCATGATGGCTTGTCGGTCGCTTGTAGTAGTCACAACAAAACATTAATCAAGGATCAAAACCGTGTCAGTGATGGTCCGCACACTTGATCCGCCACCGCTCACCGAGCGATTTCCCCGCAAAATCATGCTACGCGTAGCGTTCGCTATTCGGCTTCGATCCGCTCAAGGCAAAAAACACGATGTACAAGTAGCAAATCACGGGGATAAAAAATGCATGATGGATGCCAATTCTGTCAGCAATCCAGCCTTGCAGAACTGGAATGAGTGCGCCTCCCACAATCGCCATGATCATGACTCCGGAACCGTCTCCCGTCAGCGGCCCGAGTTCCGCCACTCCCAGCGTGAAGATGCTCGGGAACATGATGGAATTGAAGAATCCGACCAGGATGATGCTCCACATGGCGATGTGCCCACTGCTGAGCATCGAGACCGCCACGAGGGCGCTGGTGGATAACGCACAAACGCCGAGCAGGATTCCAGTGTGCGCCGTTGCCTTGCCCCCGCGCAGCAGTGCCACCAATGCGATGGTCGCCGCGGCAATTGCCACTAATACGAATAGCGGACGTCCTGCCACCAAAAGCCACGCCAGCCATGTGAGGTTCGGAACTCCCGGTTGATATCCCGCCGGCAGTTGGCGTTCGATCGGGTAAGAAAGCAGGATCAGCGCTATGCTGATGGCGGTCACCAGGCCCATGTAGGTCGCCTTCGCGCCTCCCAGAAAATTCGACCCTATGAACCGCCCCAACATCGCGCCGCCCCAGTAAAACGCCACGAAGGCAGCCGCGATCTTTTCGGCAAGCCCGCTGATTTCCGGCTGGCTGAAGTAGTTCACCAGGAAGCTTCCAATCGAAACCTCAGCGCCTACATACACGAAAATCGCGATCGCTCCGAAAATCAGGTTGGGATGTCTCCAGATCGAATCGTCTACTTTTTCTCCCACCTTATGCTGTGCGTGCTCGATTTTCGGCAATTTGAAGCTGCCGATCGCGATCGCCAGCACCACGAGCGCAATGCCAAGTCCCACATACGGCGTCTTGACAGTCGCGGCTTCGTGCAAACGATACGCTTGCAAATCGACTGGGGCGAGCGCACGAATTTCCGCAATCGTTTTCGGCGCCGCGCTCAAGATAAGCAATCCACCAAAGAATGGAGCCAGAAAGGTCCCCAATGAGTTAAAGGCCTGCGTAAGATTCAGTCGACTCGAGGCCGTCTCCGGCTTTCCCAAGACTGTGACGTAAGGATTGGCCGCGACCTGCAGGCAGGTAATGCCCGCCGCGAGCACAATCAATGCGCCGAGGAACAGCGGGAACGAGGGTACACTCGCCGCCGGAACGAACAGGAAAGCACCCAGCCCCATGGTCAGCAGACCCACCACCATCGAGCGCTGATAGCCGATCCAATCGATGATTTTTGCGGATGGGATCGAAAAGATAAAGTAAGCGCCGAAAAATGCAAACTGGATCATCATGACCTGGGCATAATTCAGGTCAAAAATCGATTTCAAATGCGGCACCAGAATGTCGTTCAGGCAGGTGAGAAATCCCCACATGAAAAACAACGTCGTGACAGTCGACAATGCTGCACCGTACGACTGACTCATACCCGGTGCGGTGGTGGTTGTCGTTGCGTTATTCGGGGTCGAAATTGCCATAATTCGTGGTGTCCACCCTCCCTGGAGTCGACGTACCGGAGGCCGTTCGCATCATACATCGCAACCCTGATGTTTTGTGGATTTTTCTTCGCGCAGGCGAGCTTTAGCCCCTAGAAAATCGTTTTGCTATGCATTCGCGGGGAACACTCTCCGTACCTATCCTTACGAATAGCTATGCTTACGGATAGGACGCCATCAAACATAAGGGACACGACGTATCGCGAAAGTCCTTCGTGAGCCTTCGTGTAGTTTGTGGTTACAGGTTTTCCGTTCAAGTGCGGGCCACCAACCTTTGCTCCGCCAGCTGCCGCCCCAGAAATTCCAGGTATTCCTGCATTCCCTGCCCGCTTTTCGCCGACAAGCGAAAGATTTTCATTCCAGGTCGCACTGACTCAATGCTCTTGCGCGCGGCCTCCCAGTCAAATTCCACCGCCACGGCCAGATCGTCCTTGCTTACAACGGCCACATCGGCGCTGTTGAAAATCGTCGGATACTTCAGCGGCTTATCCTCCCCTTCGGTCACCGACATCAACACCAACCGCAGGCTCTCTCCCAGATCGTAGGAGGACGGACAAACCAGGTTCCCCACATTTTCGATAAACAAAAAATCCAGCTTACTCAGATCCCATTCCGCCAGCGCACTCTCCACCATCGCCGCTTCCAGATGGCACAAAGTTCCAGTCGTAATCTGCTTCACCGGAGCCTTGCTCCGCGCCAACCGCACTGCATCGTTTTCCGTCGCGAGATCCCCCACCAGCGCCGCCACCCGATACCGAGGCTGCAAATCGGTCAGCGTCTTCTCCAGAAAAGTCGTCTTTCCCGATCCCGGACTCGAAACCAGGCTGACCACAAACACTCCCGCCTCCCGGAATCGTTCCCGCAATCCCCTCGCAATGATGTCGTTCTGCTTGAGAACATTCCGTCGAACCTCCACTAGCCGTGGCTCGCTCATTGCGACACCTCTTCGTCTTCCACTTCCAGCGCGAACACCTCCAGCTCTTTTCCGTGAAGAATGTTCATAGTCGGCTCCGCGCACTCTGGACAGGCAAACGACTGCACGGACGGCAGCGTCTGTTCCTTCTCACACTTCGCGCAGAACACTACCACCGGCACATCTTCCACAATCAATCGCGATCCCGCGAGAGCCGTATCCTGGCAGGCCACCTCATACGAAAACAGCAACGCATCCTTCACCACTCCCGACAGTGCACCCAAGCGCAGGTGTACAGCGCTCACCTGGACCCCGCGCCGCTCGGCCTCTTCCAGCGCCGCCTCCACAATCCCCATCGCAATGGACAATTCATGCATTCGCCGCTCGTAGGGCGTATTTTATACCCCTCGTCGCGGGGTCGTTTGACCCCTTGGACAGGCCTGCCTCTGCGAGTATGATCCCTCTGGACGATTCCACGCTCCCAGCACGATCTCTCGTCCGACTCGCCGTCTCATGGGGAAAAGATGATCGATCTCTCGACCACCTACCTCGGCCTCTCCCTCACCAGTCCTGTGGTCCCATCTGCCTCGCCGCTCGCCCAGGACCTCGACAACATCCGCCGCCTCGAAGATGCCGGTGCCTCCGCCGTCATTCTCCACTCCCTCTTTGAAGAAACGCCACAAACCGGATCCACCTACGTCCCAGCTCGCCCCGCGCTCGATCACTACCTTAGCCACCTCTACAAAGCGAAAGATGCAACCGAGATTCCGATCATCGCCAGCCTTTGTGCCGCGACGCCCACAGGTTGGACCGACTACGCCCGCCAGCTCGAACAAGCAGGCGCCGATGCCCTCGAGCTCAATCTTTACCAGGTCCCCAGCCAGGCCGACGTCCCCGGCTCGGTGCTTGAAGACGCGTACATACAAACCGTAAAGGACGTCAAAGGCGCCATCAAAATTCCCGTTGCCGCCAAGCTCACACCCTTCTTCACCAGCATGGCCAACATGGCCAAGCGTTTCGACGAAGCCGGCGCCAACGCACTAGTCCTCTTCAACCGCTTCTACCAGCCCGACATCAATCTCGAAGCACTCGAAATTCAACCGAGCGTCTTGCTGAGCACCGCGCAAGCCCTGCGCCTTCCCGTGACCTGGATCGGCATTCTCTTCGGCCGGATCAAAGCCAATCTCGCCGGTTCCGGCGGGGTCCACACCGCCGACGACGTCGTCAAACTGCTTCTCGCCGGCGCGGACATCACGATGGTCTGCTCCGCCCTGCTGCGCAACGGAATTACTCACCTGCGCGAACTCGAATCCGGCCTGCGCACCTGGCTCGACAAACACGAATGCGCGTCCGTAGCCGCGATCAAGGGCACGCTCAGCCAGATCCGCTGCCCCGATCCCGCCGCCTTCGAACGCGCACAGTACGTCAACGCCGTGAAGGGAATGCAGAATGTCGTCGTCACTGGCCGTGAAGCCTGGAGAATCCTCAGCGGCCAGTGATTTCGCGATTACTTCGAAAGCTCCCCGATAAACACCCCAAAAGGCTCCAGCGTGACCTCATCGCCATTGACCGACGATTTTCCACTCGTAGCCAGCGGCTTCGTCGATGAGAACCCGTGCTGGCTCATACCCAAGTTCACCTTCTGCTCGGTGCCGGACATGTTCAGCGCCACCAGCACGGCCTGATCTTTATACGCCCGCAAATACGACAGCACATTCTGGTCGTTCTCATTCAGCGGTGTGTAGCTTCCATTGATCAACGCCTGGTTCGTGTGCCGCGCCTTCAGCACTTCCTTGTAAAACGACAACACCGAATTCGGATCCTTCAACTCGTCCGCCACGTTGTGCGTCTTGTAACTAGGCGGCACCGGCAGCCACGGCTTCGCCGTCGAGAACCCGGCATTCGCGCTCCCATCCCACTGCATCGGCGTGCGTTCCCCGTCGCGCCCTTTCTCCTTCGGCCACGCGGTAATCCCAATGGGATCCTTCACATCTTCCTTGCGCTTGGGATCGTTATTCTCCATCCCGATCTCTTCGCCGTAATACATGATCGGCGATCCGCGCAACGTCAAATAAAAGCCGGCCATCAGCTTGGCGATCGCGTCGTTATTCTTCCCATCTCCGTAACGGTTATAGGAGCGCGCCTTGTCATGATTGCCGAGCACATACACCGGCCAACCTCCGGAGGCATTGACCGAGGCAATCTGCTCGCGGAACGCCGCTGGCGACAGCTTATCCACCGTCGTGAACAAAAAGTCCATAGGCATTTGCAACTCGTCGTTGTGCTTGCCGTAATACTCCTTCAGCTCGTCGATGTTCTTCGTCCAAGTCTCGCCGATCAGCACTGCGTTCGACTCGTCCGCCGCGCTGCGCAGTTTCTTCATTACATCGTGAATCTCGGGAAGCTTTTTGTTGTAGATCTCATTCTCAATCGGATCGCCGAACGCATTCTTGCCCCCCACCAACGGATTGTCTTTCAGATTCGGATCCTCAAACAGCGTATCCACCGCATCAAGGCGGAATCCCGAAACACCGTGCTTGTACCACCACCGCGTCACGTCAAGCATGGCATTCTCGACCGCCGGGTTACGCCAGTTCAAGTCCGGCTGCGCCGCATAAAAATAGTGGTAGTAGTACTGGTTCGTAGTCGGATCGAACTTCCACGCCGATCCACCAAACGTCGACGTCCAATTATTCGGGGGCTCTGCCGGACCCTTGCCATCCCGCCAGATGTACCAGTCGCGATGCTCTGAAGTTTTCGACGACTTCGAATCGAGGAACCACTTGTGCTGGTCGGACGTGTGATTCACGACGAAATCCAGGATGATGTGAATCCCACGCTTCTTCGCTTCGCTCGCCAGCGTATCGAAGTCCGCCAGCGTGCCATACATCGGATCGATGTTCTCGTAATCCGACACGTCGTACCCGAAATCCACCTGCGGAGAAGGAAAGCACGGGCTGATCCAGATCGCGTCCACACCGAGTTCTTTCAGATAGTCCAGCTTCGAGGTAATCCCATTCAGGTCGCCGATACCGTTGTTGTTGCTGTCCGCAAAGCTCCGCGGATAGAGCTCGTAGAACACCGCGTCCTGCCACCACTGATGAGGTTGTGAATCGGCGGCAGCCGCCGGAGCCTGAGCCTTGTTGCAGCCCAGCAGGGAAAACAGCAACATAGCAATGAACAAGAACCGTATGGACTTGAGCCTCATGAAGAACTCCAATCGCAGGAACGTGGTAACAGGCGCACGAAGCGCGGTGAAAAGACTCCTGCAGTGTAGCGCGTTTGACGGTGCGCTTGCAGAAACACCGTACCGGAGAGTGGCCAAGCTCGCTTTGTCATCCTGAGCCGTCTTCCTTCGGCGAGCGAGGGGTTCGGCGAGGATCGTATCAGGGCACGCCTTCGGGCGTGCCGAGCGAAGTTCTAGCCGCCGCTCTTGCCGAAGCGAACGACGATTTCCTTCTCCAGATACGTTTCCGGCGGACCGCTTGGCATCACAATCGCCAGCTTGCCCCCCTTGCTGAGTTCCGCCCCCTCCACCGAAGAAATCTGCCCCGGATTCCACACGTCCATCTCGTAGCGGCTCCCAGCCCGCCCTGAGACGTTGAGCCGCAGCTCGGTCTTGGTCGTATTCCACGACTCCGAGGTCACGCGCAATTCCCGGCTGGCGCTTCCCAGCGGCGGCAACTCGTTGGTTAGTGTCAGACCAAAATCATTCTTCAGTCGAATCGTAAGATTATTTGGTCCACCATACACGGGGAACCGGACACGCACATGTTTGTCCGAACTGCTCTCTTCTATCTTGAACGCGAGCGGCCGCCTGTTCATCTCCACGCTCACGACTTCAGTTCGCAGGCTCACAGCCGGAGAAAACTCCACCCAGCAATCCGTCGCGCCCGCGCGATTCGTTTGCAGCACGAGGGTGTCCCCGGTCTTGCGATATAGAAATCCGACCTGTTCCTGGCCAACGTGCACATTCCGGATGGCAAATGAAGTCCAGTCGGCCGGAACATGCGGGGCTAGCGTGATTTGCCGTTTCTCGGCATCCACTTGCAATCCGAACATCCCGCGCAGAATCGGACTGATCACCATCGCCGCCGACCAGATCTGATGCGGCGAACTTGTCGCAAACGAATCGTAATAATCTCCCGAGAGAACCTCGCTGAAGTGCCCGAGTGACCCATCCATACCCAGCAGGGCATTGGCTCGAAGATTCGAGTACGCCGGAAACACCCGGTGATACCGGTATTCCCCCACAGACGCCCACCCGGTAAACAGCGGCCATACCGCCCCGTAGTGATATCCCGATCCGTCGTAGATTTTTGACTGCTCCGAAATGATGCGCATACCCCAGTCGGCTTCGTGATCGACGCGAGCCAGTTGTGCAATTGTCTGGTCTGCGTGGTTAGGTTCCGCCAGCCCGAACCACATGGGAACCGTCGTCAGCACGCTGACTTCATTCACGCGCTGGTTGTCCCGGTTGAGCGCAAAGGCATAGCTCTTCGCCTCCGGTGACCAGAACGCCTGTTCCAGTACGCCCTTGCTGTGCTCGAATTCGTCGGCGGCCTTCTTGCTGACGTCCTCCTTGCCCAATAGATGCGCCAGGTTCGAGAGAGCACGCAAGGCCTCCACTCCGAGCCCTGCCTGGTAGTACTCACTTTTCACCGGCAACAACGGCCCGCCTTCCACCCAGCCATGCCCAACACCCGCATTCTGCGCCAAGCCCTGCGAATCGTAGGTCGAGCGCAAGAACTGATATGCCCGCCACACGTTGTCCCACTTCGTGCGGGCAAACTCGAGGTCTCCACTCTGCGTCACGTAATCGTTCATCGCGATGATGAAAAGCGGCGTCGCATCGGCGGAGACGTACGGATATGGATACTCCTTGAACCACGGCACCAGGCTCGCGCTCTGCGAAATCTCGTGCGGCACCTTCCCGTCATCCCGCTGATACTTGCTGATGAAATCGATCGCCGCCTTCGCCGTCGCGTAGTCTCCCTCCGCATTCAGCGCAAACGAAGTCCACATCGAATCGCGCCCGAAGAACCATGCAAACCCCGGACGCTGGCTCACCCCCGAGGTTCGATATCCCGCCACCAACCCGGTCCCGAGATAAGGATTGCTCACCAGCCCCTGGATCGTGCTGATGCGCGCCCAGTCATAGGCCTGCTGCAACGCCGCATCGGGCAGTTCCAGACTCACAGTTTTGGCGAGATATTGCTGGTAATAATTCGACGAGTCGCGCAACAGGTCTGCGTACGAACTCAGCCGCTTGTACGTCGCATCGGCATCCGCTCTTCCGATGACGGACGCGGCGATCAACACGACCTTTGTCTCCTTCCCCTTTTGCGTCACGCCCAGCCGCATCGAATTTTCTTCCGACGACGAATAGTTCGTCTGATACGCCAGATGCGCATCTCCGGCCGTCGGAGATCCAACCAGAGCCGCAAACTTCCGCGTCTCTTCCCCAAACACAACCGCGTGCGCATTCCCGTCCCACTCTGCGTACGTACCCCCAAGCGCACCTGGCCACTCCAACTGAAAGTCGCCAACGAATGCGGCTTCGATCTCCAGTGGCTGCTCCGTCTCCACTTCCAGAACGATCACAGCCCCAGCCTCATTCACCGGCACGCAAAGCGTCTCCCGCACTCGAAACGAATCGCCGGCGTAGAGAATCGAGGCCGACTCCGGCTTCACCGTCAGTGTGCGAGCCAAGCTCTCCGCCGGAAGCGCCCGATCGCCCACATGAAAAGTCAGGTGGAATTCGCGAAAAATTTTCAGCGGATAGACCCAAGCCTCAAGACGGCCCGTCTCGTTCCCAAACAGTCCCGCGCGGTCGCCCACCACAGGAAGAAACTCCCACGTACGAATCGTCCGCACCAATTCGGGCGCGGGGCCAGCGGGTTGTTGAGCGAATGTAGAGGTCGCTAAGGCGATCGCTAGCGCAACAATGAAAGGAGCCCATGCCTCCCCCGAGCGGAGTCGAAGGGTCCCGCCGTTTTTGCGAGACGTAGGAACCGCTGCCCTCGAATGGGACCGAGACGACGCATCGACCCACTCCGAGACCCTCAGGTCTGGACTGCTTTCAAAGGGCGCGGCTTTAAGCCGCGCCGTTAAGCGCCACAAAACCGCAGTCGGCTTTAGCCGCTGAGGGACTCTCGCCTTTGGCAGATTCGATGTTTCGCCATCCGATGGGCACGATTTCTTTCGGGGCCTTTCTTTCCGATACTCTGCATTAGGATTCATCGCCGACATTCTCTCAGGAAGGAAATTGCTGCAGCGGAGCTTGCAAAGTCGCGACTCACTGAATATAAGGAAAGCAGGGGCGAATTCTAGCACGTCCGGGCGGGGCAGGTAGCAAACCTCTTGTTTGATTCACGCCGCGTTTTTCTCAAATCTCTTAGCCGGTCGGCCTTGGTGCTTTCCTTCGAGAGCATTCTCGCGCTCGCCCGCCCGCGATGGCTGCGCGCCAAGCCGCAGCAGAACGCTCCGGCGAAAGACACCCAGCGCGATAACGATCCCGGCGTCAGCTTCATCAACGTCGCTCGCGAATCCGGCCTCAACGCCAAGACCATCTTCGGCGGCGAGCATAAGAACAAATATCTGCTCGAAACCACCGGCTGCGGCGTCGCATTCTACGACTACGACAACGACGGCTGGCTCGACATCTTCCTCGTCAACGGCACCCGCCTCGAAGGCTTCCCCAAAGGCAGTGAACCCACCACGCACCTCTTCCGCAACAATCGCGACGGCACTTTCACCGACGTTACCCTGAAAGCTGGCGTGGCCCATTCCGGCTGGGGACAGGGATGCTGCATCGGCGATTACGACAACGACGGCTGGGACGACCTCTTCGTCACTTATTTCGGCAAGAACGTCCTCTACCACAACAACGGCGACGGCACCTTCACTGACGTCAGCGAGAAGGCTGGAGTGGCCGGCAAGACGAATCGCTGGAATACCGGCTGCGCTTTCGTCGACTACGACCGCGACGGCCGCCTCGATCTTTTCGTCGCCAACTACATCGACCTCGATCTCGCAACAGCGCCAGTTCCAGAATCTGGCCCGTGCCTTTACAAGAGCGTGATGGTCGCCTGCGGCCCGCCAGGCCTCCAGGGCGGCAAAAACATCCTCTATCACAACAACGGCGACGGCACTTTCAGCGATGTCTCGGAAGCATGTGGCATTCTCAAAGCCAACGGCACCTACGGACTCGGTGTGCTGACCGCCGATCTCGATAACGACGGCTGGCCCGACATCTACGTGGCCAACGATTCGACGGCAAGCGCGCTCTACCAGAACAAGAAGAACGGCAAGTTCGAAGACATCGCCATCGAAGCTGGGTGCGCCCTCAGTGCCGACGGCAAGCCGCAAGCCGGCATGGGCATCTCCGCTGCCGACTATGATCTCGACGGCAACCTTGATCTCGTCAAGACCAACTTCGCCGGAGACACGCCGTCGCTCTACCGCAATCTAGGCGGAGCCAATTTCGAAGACGCGACGTTCACCGCAGGTCTGGGCGCTCACACGCAATTTCTAGGCTGGGGCTGCGGCTTCTTCGACATGGACAACGATGGCTGGCCCGACATCCTCATCTGCAACGGCCACGTCTATCCCGAAGTCGAGCAACTCAAGACCGAAGCGGGCTATGCCCAGCGCAAACTGATATACCGCAATCTCCGCAACGGCCACTTCGACGACATTTCGATGCAAGTGGGTCCGGGCATTTCCGAACCGAGTCCGTCGCGCGGTGCCGCCTTTGGCGACTTCGATAACGACGGCGATGTTGACGTCGTCGTCAACACGGTGAACGACTATCCGCAACTTCTCCGCTGTGACTCTAAGCTCAACCACAACTGGATCAAAATCCGCACCATCGGCACGAAATCAAACCGTAGCGGGATCGGTGCACGCCTGATCTGCACCGTCCACATGCCCGGTGAAACGAAGCCACACCAGCAGATCGACGAAGTCCGCAGCGGTGGCGGCTACTTTTCACAAAACGATTTGCGAGTCCACTTCGGCCTGGGCAAGGCTGAGAAGGTAGACGTGCTGGAAGTACGCTGGCCGAGCGGCCAGATCGACACAGTCAAAGATGTGAAAGCGAACCAACTGGTCTATGTAAAAGAAGGCGAAGGAATCGTACGGACGGTACAGTTCACCAAGAACACAGGGTCAGCGAGATAGTTACCGCAGCTTTAGCCATTTTCGGCCGCGGCTAAACCTTCCAGTCAAGAAGGGTTTACGCTGTGGACGAATCTTTACAAAATGTTCCTGCAGGAACATAACGGCTGCACAGTTTTGTACATACGCAATGTCTCATAATGAGATGCGGCTTAGTTTGCAATGGCATATGGCTGACCAGGTGACCCGTGGCCGTTCGTGTTCCTTCCTTGCTGACGAGCACCTTGAACCACTAAGGACACGAAGGCGCACGAAGGAATTCAAGCGGCCTGCTATGTGAAGAGCTGGGCGACACGCGTTATTTGATACCACACGAGGCGGCTCCTCAGTGTTCAGTGGGGCTTGGCGTCAGGGGCGACGGCCGTTCCGGAGCCTTCCTTCACAGTGTGAATCTGATCGACAGCAAGATCCTTGAACTGCTCAATCAGACCGCTGGGCCAGCGCACCTCGACCCATTCGAGCTTTGCGGCAGCGCCCAAGCCAAAGTGCACCCTCATGTCGCTATTAGAAATGTAGCTCGATCCGCTGCGCACTTCATCAACAAGGGTGCGCGAGCCTGTTTTCACGCGAACGCGCGCGCCCATGCCATCGCGATTGGATTTCGTTCCCACAGTACGAATGGCAATCCAATGGTTCGTGGTGTGAACCTGATTGACGAGCAAGCTTGGAGCCGCATTCATATTGCTGATCACGACTGACATTCGGCCATCATTCCACAAGTCCCCAACCGCTAGACCTCGCGAAGACGCTGGTGTGGTGATCGCTGCGCCAGCTGACGCAGAGATGTCGCTGAACGTGCCGTCACCATTGTTGTGATACAGAATGCGAGGCTCTTTGTAGTTGCTGCCCAGGTGCTGGCTATCGACCTCGGGATACACATGGCCGTTCACCAGGACCAGGTCGGGCCAGCCATCGTTATCGAAGTCAAAGAACATCGTGCCCCAACCCAAGTACTGCGTGTAGAGCCCCAATCCTGCTGCTGAGGTGGCGTCGGTGAAGGTGCCGTCGCCATTGTTCTTGTAGAGCGTTGAGGTGTCGTCGGAAAAATTTGTCTTGAAGATATCCAGGTGACCATCACCGTTGTAGTCGCCGATGGTTGATCCCATGCCGGCCTGCTCGCGTCCGTCTTCATTAAAGGCGGCGCCTGCGGTCACGGCAACGTCTGTGAACGTTCCATCATGATTGTTGCGATACAAAATACTGGGCGTGCTGTCGCACGCGACATAGATGTCAGGCCAACCATCTTCGTCGAAGTCAAACGTTGAGATGCTCAGCGCATAGTGACCATCGGTGCGATCGATGTGTGCTTTCGTGGTGACGTTTTCAAACGTGCCATCACCACGATTGTGATACAGGATGTTCTTCGCGCCGGGTAGGCCGCGCGGACCGCACATCACGGGGACGCCTTTCCAGATGCACGTGGGACGTTCGCCAGGTGATGGTGCGACTGAAAGGTCAAAGTCGACATAGTTGGCGACGACCAAGTCGAGATGACCATCGCGGTCGTAGTCGACGAAGGCGCAGCCAGATCCCCAGGCCTTGCCTGAGCCCGCCACACCTGCCTTCTCGCCTGCTTCAGTGAACACGCCATGATCGTTGTGGTAGAGGCGATTCTTGCCATAGTAAGTGATGTAGAGGTCGTCCCATCCGTCGTTGTCGTAGTCGCCGACGCAGACGCCCTGTCCCCAGCCCGTCGCGGTGAGGCCTGCTTTGGCGGTGACGTCGGTGAAGGTGCCATCATGGTTATTCCTATAAAGATGGTTGGATGGTGGCGGTCCGGAGGGAAGTTTGTCGAGGCGCGTGCCGTTCACCAGAAAAATGTCGGGCCAGCCGTCGTTATCGTAGTCGAAGATGGCAACGCCTGTGCCCGTGGTCTCAATGATGTATTTCTTGGTGTCGATGCCGCCGAAAATGTTTTCCGCGGTGAGCCCTGCCTTTTCAGCGATGTCCGTGAAGTTAGCGATTGCGGGTGGCGGAGTCTTCGCCTGCTGTCCTAACAAAGCTGGTAACGCGAGGAAGACGGCAACTAGTAATGCACGCAGGCGGCGCGCACGCCGGAAAGAATTACGAATTTGCATGGACCCCAATCGATGTTAGGGTGTGGCTGTTCAGCGGGTCAAGGGATGGGCGACCAAACCAGCCGGCTTACCTGGAATCTCAGTGTCTCGAGAGCAAGCCAAGGGCGTACCTCAGCGGCTAAAGCCCGGTCGTTTTTGCGACCCTCACGGCACGAGTGGAACTCGTGCCCTTCCCAAAAAGCAACCCCCAAAAGCGAAGCCCGTAGCCAAATTCGGATTGCCGCATTATGATTCCTGTTCGCCCCCTGCATTCCCGAAGGGACTACTCGCTTTATGAATTCGATCGAAGCGCCCGTCTTGCCTTCCAGCACTCCATTAACTCATCAGCGATCCACAGACGTCGTACAGCTCGATAGCATCTGCAAGAACTACGACGAGTTCGTTGCGGTTGATCATCTGTCGATATCGATCCCTCCCGGTGGAATTTACGGGCTGCTGGGCCCGAACGGCGCGGGCAAGACGAGCACGATCCGGATGATCATCGGGATCATTGTGCCAGACTCGGGCCAAATCTCGATCCTCGGCCAGCCCCTTAGCCGTGCACACATGGACGAGTTCGGCTATCTGCCTGAAGAGCGCGGGCTTTACAAGAAAATGAAGGTGCTGGAGCACCTTGTCTTCCTGGGCCAACTCAAAGGCATGAACAACACCGACGCTACGGCCAGCGCGCGCCGTTGGTGCGAACGCTTCGAACTTGCGGCATGGCTGGACAAGAAGGTCGAAGAGCTTTCCAAGGGCATGCAGCAGAAGGTGCAGTTTATCGGGGCGGTCATGCACAACCCGAAGTTAATCATCATGGATGAACCTTTCTCGGGGCTCGATCCCGCAAATGCGGTCGGATTAAAAGATGCGTTGCTGGAACTGGCGAAGAGCGGTAAGACCATCCTGCTCTCCACGCACCGCATGGATCAGGCCGAGCGACTCTGCCAGTCGATTTGCCTGATCAATCATGGCAAGGCGGTGCTGCAGGGTGATCTCGGACAGATTAAGGCGAGGTACGGCAAGCTGAGCGTCCAGATTCGATATGAGGGTGACTCGAGTTTCCTGCGCGAGCCAAAGCTGGTGCAGACGTGCAACGATTACGGCAACTACGTGGAGGTGCGCCTGGCTCCGGGCGCCGACGCGCAGGAGCTTTTGCAACTCGCTGCTTCGAAAGCGCGGCTGAGCAAGTTTGAAATCATGGAACCGTCGCTGGAAGAAATCTTTCTCGAAGTCGTGGGCAAATCTAATGCGTAATACCTGGCTGATCATCAAGCGGGAGTACCTGCAACGCGTGCGCACGCGATCGTTCCTCGTCCTGACGCTGTTGCTGCCCGCCATCATGACGGTGTTGATGGCGCTTCCGGCAAAGCTGGCCACGATGGGAGCGAAGGCGGAGCAAGTCGTGCTGGTCACGTCGACGCGTGAGTTCGGGGAACAGGTGCGCCAGCAACTGCTGGCTCAACCGATCTCCGAAGAGGCGGAGGAAAGCGACAACCAGAACAAGAAGAA
>Ga0209698_10002701_pt1 | contig 19973 bp, 14 predicted proteins | sample LitLauG_LLR_2012_FD_187203 | JGI IMG/M metagenome (GOLD analysis project Ga0209698, IMG submission 187203) | Freshwater sediment microbial communities from Pennsylvania, USA - Little Laurel Run_MetaG_LLR_2012 (SPAdes) (version 2) | ecosystem: Environmental > Aquatic > Freshwater > Creek >...
GTGAACTCGCTCCTGCAGCTCATCGACCGGCGCGTGCGCACGCGCACGCCCGCGGCCTACCTCCTCAACGAGGCCTGGCTCCAGGGCCGCCGCTTCTACATCGACAACCGCTGCATCATCCCGCGCTCCTTCCTGGGCGAGGTCCTCGCCGACGAACTGCAGCCCTGGATCGAGGACCCCGCGGATGTGGGGAGCGTGCTCGACCTGTGCACGGGTTCGGCCTGCCTGGCGATCCTCGCCGCCCAGACCTTCCCGCGCGCGCGCGTCGACGCGGTCGATCTTTCGCTCGAGGCCCTTGCCGTCGCCACGCGCAACGTCGAGGACTACAGGCTGCGCTCGCGCGTGCGCCTGCTCTCCTCCAACCTCTACGATGCGCTCGAGAACCAGCGCTACGACCTCATCCTCGCCAATCCGCCCTACGTGACCGAGGAGGCGATGGCGAACCTGCCGCGCGAGTACCTGCACGAGCCGCGCAAGGCGCTCGCCGCGGGCGCCGACGGCCTGGACTGCATCCGCCCGATCGTGCTCCAGGCCGCCATGCACCTGCATCCCGGCGGCCACCTCGTCGTCGAAGTGGGCGACGGGCGCGCGGCGGTCGAGGCGGAATTCCCGACGCTGCCGCTCACCTGGATCACGACGAGTGCGGGGGATGACATGGTGTTCCTGGCGTTGCAGGAAGATCTGGCCAGGTTATGAGCAGCCAGATTGGCCGGGGGTGAGGGCACCGTGCTCCGCCTGAACTCCCTCTCCCTCGCCCGCGGCGCCCGCATCCTCTACCGCGACGCGAGCCTCATGGCCCGCCCCGGCGAGCGCGTGGGCCTCGTGGGCGCCAATGGCTGCGGCAAATCGAGCCTCTTTTCCGCCATCCTGGGCGAGCTCCCGATCGAGGCCGGCTCCATCGAGGCCCCGCCCGCCGATCGCATCGCCCATGTCGCCCAGGACATCGATGCGCCGCAATCGAGCGCGCTCGATTATGTGCTCGCCGGGCACGCGCCGCTCGTGAGTGCGCGCGAGGACCTCGTGCGCGCGCAGGACTCGGGCGACGACCTCGCCCTCGCCCATGCTCACGCCGAGATCGCCGAGGTCGACCCGATGGCCGTTGCCGCGCGCGCGGCGACGCTCCTGCGGGGCCTGGGCTTCCTGCCGGGTGACGAGGCCCGCATGGTCTCGACCTTCTCCGGCGGCTGGCGCAACCGCCTCGCGCTCGCGCGCGCCCTGCTGCGGCCCGCCGACCTCCTCCTCCTGGACGAGCCCACCAACCACCTCGACCTCGATTCGGTGATCTGGCTCGAGTCCTGGCTGCGGCGCCAGGGCGCGACCGTGCTCGTCGTATCGCATGACCGCGAGTTCCTCGATCGCTGCGCCACGGCGATCTGGCACGTGGCCGAGGACACGATCCGGCGCTTTTCCGGCAACTACTCCGATTTCGAGCAGGCCCTCGGTGAGCGCAACCGGCAGCAGGACGCGGCCGCCCGCAATGTCGAGCGCACGGTCGCCCACCTGCAGGGATTCGTCGACCGGTTTCGCGCCAAGGCAACCAAGGCGCGCCAGGCGCAAAGCCGCATGAAGATGCTGGAGAAACTCGTGCGCATCGAGCCCGTGCGCTCGCGCCGCGAGTGGCGCTTCGAGTTTCCCGATCCGGACGCGGTGCCCGAGAGGCTGGTCGAACTCTCCGAGGTCGAGCTGGGATACGAGGGCCCGGCCGTTTTGCGGGGCGTGCGCCTTCTCGTCCAGGCCGGGGATCGCATCGGCGTTCTCGGCGTCAATGGCGCGGGAAAGTCGACGCTCGTGAAATCGATCGTCGGCGCGCTCGCGCCGCGTGCCGGCACGCGCCTTCTTGCCCGCGGATGCCGCATCGGCTACTTCGCCCAGCACCAGCTCGACCAGCTCGACCCCGAGGAGAGCCCCCTTGTGCAGCTGCGGCGCATCGCCCCGCAGGCGCGCGAACAGGAGCTGCGCGACTTCCTGGGCAGGTTCCGCTTCGCCAACGAAATGGCCACCGCCCCCCTGGGGCGCATGTCGGGCGGCGAGAAGGCGCGCTGCGCCCTGGCCCTCATCGCCTGGACCCGGCCGCACCTTCTCGTGCTGGACGAACCCACGAACCACCTCGACATGGAGACCCGCGAGGCGCTCACCCTGGCGCTCTCCTCCTTCGAGGGTGCCGTGCTCCTCGTCTCCCACGACCGGTACCTGCTCGGGGCCGCCACCGACACCCTGGTGCTCGTGCACGACGGCCGCGTGGAGGGGTTCGAGGGGGATCTCGAGGAGTACGCCGCGCTCGTGATGGCCGGACGGCGCGAGGCCGCGGCCGGGGAAGGGGACGCCGGGCGCGACGCCCCCAACCGCCGGGAAGCGCGCCGCGCGCAGGCCCAGCAGCGCGAGCAGGCGGCGCAGCGCACGCGGCCCCTGCGCAAGAAGGTCCAGGACCTCGAGCGGCGGCTCGAGACCGCGAGCGCCGAACTCAAGACCCTCGATGCCCGCCTGGGCGATCCCGCCTTCTACCACGAGGGCGAACCCGAGCAGGTGGCCGAGGTGCTGCGCCGGCGCGGGAAGGTCGCCCAGGAGGTCGAGGAGATCGAGACGGCGTGGCTCCATGCGCAAGCCGAACTCGAGGAACTCGCGGGGTCGGCGTAAGAGCCGTTCTTCGCACGCGAGAATCGTTCCGGGCAGGCAAAGAAGCGCGGTGTTTGTCGCGGATCAACCTGGACGCAAGACTGCATTCATCCCTCGCGCGCATGCTTTCCGGGCTGCCCCCTTCCCTATAGAAAAAGGAGATCCCGGGATGAAGATCCAAGCCGCACTCGCCGCGAGCCTGCTCGCCGGATTCGCCGCACCCGCGCTGGCCGATGGCGCGGATACGCCCATCAGCATGAAGTTCTCCTCCATCCCCATTGCCGAAAAGATGGGGAGCGTGGAGCACAAGCTCTTTCCGTACCGCAGCGAGGACAAGGTCGTCGTGATCGTCGTCGATCCCATCGTATGCGGCCAGAGGCCGGTCAATGCGCGCTTCGAGGTCGCCGATAACCGCCTGCTGCTCAAATACGACCTCAAGCCGCAAAAGCCCGCGGACGCGCCGATGGCCTGCGCCGCCCATTCGACCTTCGAGTTGAACAACGTGCCGCACCGCGAGCTCTCGGTCGAGTTCTCGGGCAACGGCGAGCCGCCCCGCCTCGCTCACATGACGCGCTGCCCCAACACCGAGCCCCAGGTCGATGTCTGGGATTGCATGGTCCCCCTGAAGTAGGCGCAGGGGAAGGCGCGCCTTCCGCTAGGATATGCGGGTTCGATCCCGCGCACCCTACGGAAGGCCGCCATGACCATCGAAGTCTTCTCGTGGCCGACGCCCAACGGCCACAAGGTCCACATCATGCTCGAGGAGTGCGAACTCCCCTACCTCGTGCACGCCGTCGACATCGGCAAGGGGGATCAGTTCGAACCCCGCTTCCTCGGCATCAGCCCCAACAACAAGATCCCCGCCATCACCGATCCCGAGGGCCCGGACGGGCTGCCGATCTCGCTCTTCGAGTCGGGCGCGATTCTCGTCTATCTCGCAGGCAAGACGGGCCTCTTCCTGCCTTCGGACGATCGCGGTCGCTTCGTCGCCCTGCAGTGGCTCATGTTCCAGATGGGCTCCGTGGGACCCATGCTCGGCCAGACCCACCACTTCCGGCGTTACGCACCGGAACCGATCGAGTACGCCATCAACCGCTACACGAACGAGGCGCGCCGCCTCTATGGCGTGATGGACCGCCGGCTCGCCCAGGCGCGCTACTTCGCGGGGGCGCACTACAGCATCGCCGACATCGCCATCTTCCCCTGGACTCGCTCGCACGAGGCACAGGGCGTCGATCTGGCGGCCTATCCCAACGTGAAACGCTGGCACGAGGACGTCGCCGCACGGCCCGCGGTGCAGCGCGGAGTGCAGGTGCTGGCGGGCGAGCGGCGCGCGCTGACGGATGAGAAGGCGAGGGATGTCCTGTTCGGGGCTATGCAGTATCAAAGGCGCTGACGCCGAACCCTCACCCCCTCCCCGCCTATTTCACCATCGCCAGCAGCTTGTCGAACCGGTCCTTGTTGGTCGCAAACTTCTTCGACTCCTCCGCCGCCTTCTTCTTCGCATCCGCCAGGTTCACGGGTTTGCCCGCCTGCAGCACCATGACCATGCCCAGGAGCTTGTGGATGTCGCACTCGACGAGATAGACGCCCTCCTTGTCGAGCGTGACCTTGTACAGCGTGTTGGGAATCGCCTTCCAGGGCGTGGCCCCGGCCGGCGTCAGGACCGACATGCTGGTATGCCCCATCGTGTCGACCGGCTTGAACACGACCGTGTCGCCGACTTTTGCCTTGATGAACATCGGATCGAACACGAGCTGGGTCTTGTTCGGACCATTGGTCAGCATCGTGACGGTGAATTCGGCGGCGCCCGCAAGCGGGAGCAGGGCGGACAGCAGGACGAATGCAATCAAACGCAGGCAGGGTTTCATGGCGGGGTCTCCTGGATCCTCTCTGGAACTCTTCGCGACGTGGCGAAGCTGGACTGGTACTGACGGAAACGATGACACCAAAGTCGAAAGAATGCATCGCCCGTTCACGGATCGATGCGGATTCTCGGGTGCATCGCAACGACGATTCCAATTCCATGACGATTCCGCAGGAATTGCCGGGCGGTACCATTCCCTGGACGCGCGGGTGGCGAAACCGGTAGACGCATCGGACTTAAAATCCGAGGCCGCAAGGCATGTGGGTTCGACCCCCACCCCGCGCACCAGATCGCAGGATATGCGGCGCCGATTGGTGCCTATCCTTCCATCCGGAATCCCCCTCCCCGCTTCAGCCCGTCGCTTCCCCGCCGAATCCCTGGCTGAGGGGCTTGCCGTGCGCGCGATCCGTGCGCCGGAAGCCCCCGGGCAGCGGGGGGCGGTGTCATGGGTTCGAGCAGCAGCGCTTCATCGGGATTCCGGCTCGGAACCCTCGCGCGACTGCTGCAGGCCCTGCCCCTCCTGCTCCTTCTACCCTCCACGATGGCCAGCGCGGATCCGCCGCAGCCCCCTGCCGACGGCCGCTCGTTCGAATCGGCGCAGGATGCCTTCCAGGCGATCGTGATCGACTCCGGGCTCGCGCGCCGCGCCTGGCGCGAGAATCGCGAGGTCGCCGTGGCCTTCTACCGCCTGCCCGACGGTGCCTGGCATGCCACGAGCGTGCACGAGGGCGACGAGTGGACGAGCTCCATTCCCTACCACGAGGTTCCGCCCGCGGCGATCGAGATCGCCAGTGCGCATACGCACGGCCAGCCGTCCGTGGCAGGCGAAGGCGGGCGCATCTACGGGCTCGATTTTTCCCGCGTCGACCGCGACAACGCGCTGCACAATTTCGCCCTTACGCGCGGCCGCATCGCCTTGCACTTTCTCGTGACCTCGCGCATGCAGGTGCGCCGCCTCCTGGTGCGCAAGGGTTTCGACCCGCAGACTGCCAGCATCCACGTGTTCGACCAGTCCGAGACGATCGCCACGCTGGACGTGCCGTCCGGGGGCGGCCCGGAGGCCGGATCGGTCCTCGCACTCGGCGGCAAGACGCCGCCGGCGCGGGAGTCCGGAGTCGTGCGGCAGGAAGCGGCAAAGCGCGAAAAGTAGGCTTCCTAGCCCGGAACCGGCGCCGAATCCACGGGTCCGCTCGACTCCGCGGACTTCCAGGCCTCGCTCTCGTCCCCCTCGCCCATCCCGTCGAGCGAATCGCCCGCGCCGCGTGCGATGCGCAGGCAGTTGCCGAGCTTCTTGGCCCGGCGCTTGGCGACCGCGGCGCGCGAAGCGACACTTTCGGGGGTGCGAAAGTCCCCGGGCCGCACCTCCACCGCGCCGATCGAGATCGTGGTGAGCCGGAAGAAGGTCATGTTGCCGCGACGATCCTCGGCCATGATCCCGTCGCTGGCGAGATCCTCCTCGTTGTAGAGGGAGCGCGCCGCCTCGCGGAAACCGCGCACGATCGCCTCGCAGCGCGCCTCCCAGTCGTGGCTCTGGAAGAGGATGACGAAATCGTCCCCACCCACATGGCCAACGAAGTCGTAGACGGGATCGACATGGGCGAGGATCACCCGGGCCTGCAGCTTGATCATCTCGTCGCCGCGCCAGTAGCCGTAGATGTCGTTGTAGGGCTTGAACTGGTCGAGGTCGGCGTAGCAGGTCGTGAAGGAGACGCCGTTGGCAAGCAGGCGTCCGATGTGCTCGGTGATCGGGATGTTGCCGGGGAGGAAGGTGAGCGGGTTGGCGTGGCGCGCGGCTTCGATGCGCAGGGCCGAGACGGCGCGAACGAGGGCCTCTCCGGTGCCCAGGCCCAGGTAGCGGCCATTGGAGACGATGATGAAGCCGTCGGCGAGGTAGCGCTGGTCCTCGCCGGAGAGCACCTGGGTGAGCGACTCGATCGGTACGTCGTTCTCGACCACGAGCGGGCGCGCGTTCATGAACGCGGTGCAGGGCTTGCGGCCGTAGATCTCGCGGTGGAACGGCTTGCTCAGCCGGTCGACGAACTGCTGGCGGTTGATGAGCCCCAGGGGGATGCCCTTGTCCACGACGGCGATCGCGTGCACGTCCTGGGCCTGCTCGAAGATGCGCGCCACCTCGAAGTTGCTCGCCGACGGCACGACGTGCGGAACCGGCAGGAGGAGCTGCCCCACGGTCTGGTGCGGCGCCTGCACGTGCGAGCGCTCGGGAAACACGCTGATCTGCCGCAGGGCGAGCGCGGCGGCCACCTCCTCGGGTACCGAGAGCGCGGGATCCGGGGAAGGACGCCCCAGGACATAGCCCTGTCCCATGGGAATCCCCAGGTCGCGCAGCACGGCGAGTTCCGCCAGGGTCTCGATCCCCTCGGCCGGGAGCTGGGTGTCGAGGCTCTCGGCGAGGCGCACGATGCCGCGCAGGGCCTCGAACTTGGCCGAGGAGACCTGCAGGCCCGAGATGAAATACTGGTCGATCTTGATGATGTCCGGGCGCAGTTCGAGCCAGGCGCGCATCCCCGAATAGCCCTGGCCATAGTCGTCCAGGGCGACGGCGAGGCCGCAGTTGCGCATCTCGCGCAGCGTCGCGATGACGCGGTCCAGATCCGGGATGTTCTCGCGCTCGGTGAGCTCCACGACGAGGCGGCTGGGCGGGAGCTTGGCGGCGATGGCGAACTGCACCACCTGGTTTCGCGCTCCGCCCGTGGCGATGATGGAACTCGCACCCAGGTTCAGGAACAGCCGCCCGGGCAGCCCCAGGCGCGCGAAATCGAGCACCGCGGCGCGGCAGGCTGCGAGCTCGAGCGTGGTTCCGAGGTCTTCCCGCCGTGCCGCATCAATGAGCTCGAGCGGACCCGACCACGGTTCCGGCGGCCGAAGCAGCGCCTCGTAACCATGCACCACCCCGTCGTCGAGACGGAAGATCGGCTGGAAGGCCATTCGCAGCCTGCCTTCCGTGCAAAGCGCAACGATCGCCTCCCGGGTCCCGGCTGGGGACAGGCTGGGGCTTTCGGGAGTTGAGATCGGAACGGGAGCCGTCGGCTGGTCTGGCGAAGGCCCGGCGACCGGCAGGAATTGCTCCGAGTTGAGAGCGCTTCGCATGGAGAGGGGGAATCAACCGCGAGGACGACCAAGGTAATACCCGTTCCTGCCTGGAAGCCTGCAATAAGACCGCCTTCCCGCATCTTTCTTGCGGTAACCCGGACCGGAGATCCGTGTACCCGCCCCTCCCCCGCCCTTTCACCCCGGGGGGTGGCAGGAGCCGAAAGGAACTCCCGAACCGCACCAGCAGGGATCGGTTGCGGACCACATCTGGCGGGCGAAGTCCCGGCCGACCACGTCCCCGGGTTGCTCGCGCAGGCGCTTGCCCACGATCGCCCGTCCAAGGTCGCGCGCGCCCGCGTTGAACACGTGGAAGGCGAGTTCCGCCCCTTCGATCGTGAGCGCGAGCGGCGCCGGAAGGTCCTCGATCGTCGCGGCAAGATCCGCGGCCGGCAGTACCTTGTGGAAGTTGAAGAGTCCGTGGAATCCGAATACGGGCCGGACCGGCGCGGCTCGCTCGAAGGCGAACCGCGACGCGGTGCGCTCGTCGGCATAGCGGATCCCGCGCGACTCGAGCGCGTTGCGCGCGCGCCGGCAGAGGATCACGTCCTCGTTGTCGTCGACCGGGCCGACGAGGCCCGGAGCCAGTTCCAGCAGCCGGGAGGAGCGCAGGCTGAATCCGCCGTTGCCGACCCGCGGTGGCGGAAGCCAGGGCCAGGGTGCGCCGATGTAGTCGAATTCCAGGAACGTCGGGCTCCACGCCGAAGCGTCGATCACGAAGCTGTCCCACTGCGTGATGAGGACGTACTCGGTCCGGATCCGCGCGGGAAGGTCCTCGATGAGAAAGCGCGAGTAGGCGATCTTGGAGCCGATCCCGGCGATCGGCTCGACCTCGAGCGCAAAGTCATGCCGCCGCGCAAATCCCGCCTGCGCCGCCGTCGTGAAGAGCACGACCGCGCCATACCGGATGCCGGCGCGCACGCTCGAGCGGTGCAGCGATTCCTCCGCCAGGCCCGGATAGCGGGTGTCGATGCAGCAGAGCGTCACCGACGGCAGGTCCAGCACGACCGCGGGCCTCACTCCTGGCGCGAGGGGGCCCGGAATCCGTGGCGGCGGACGAGCTCGTCGCGCTCGGCGCCGGCAAGGTCCTCGCGCACCATCTCGGCGACGAGTTCGGCAAAGCTCGTGCGTGGCGTCCAGCCGAGCTGGTCGCGCGCCTTGCTGGCGTCCCCCAGCAGCGACTCGACCTCGGTGGGCCGGAAGTAGCGCGGGTCGACGGCGACGACGCACCGCCCGCCGCGGTCGAAGGCCTTCTCGTCCAGCCCCGACCCCTCCCAGCGCAGCGGCATGCCGAGCTCGGAGGCCGCGGCGTCGCAGAAATCGCGGACGCTGAACTGCACCCCGGTGGCGATGACGTAGTCCTCGGGCCGCTCCTGCTGCAGCATGAGCCACTGCATCTCGACGTAGTCGCGCGCGTGGCCCCAGTCCCGCCGCGCCGAGAGGTTGCCCAGGAACACGCAGTCCTGCAGCCCGAGCTTGATGCGCGCCAGCGCGCGCGTGATCTTGCGCGTGACGAAGGTCTCGCCGCGCCGGGGCGATTCGTGGTTGAAGAGGATGCCGTTGCAGGCGTAGATCCCGTAGGCCTCGCGGTAGTTCACCGTGATCCAGTACGCGTAGAGCTTGGCCACCGCGTAGGGCGAGCGCGGATAAAAGGGCGTCGTCTCCTTCTGCGGCACTTCCTGCACGAGCCCGTAGAGCTCCGAGGTCGAGGCCTGGTAGAAGCGGGTCTTCTTCTCGAGGCCGAGGATGCGGATCGCCTCCAGCAGGCGCAGCGCGCCCAGCGCGTCCGAGTTCGCGGTGAATTCGGGCTCCTCGAAGGACACGGCGACGTGGCTCTGGGCCGCGAGGTTGTAGACCTCGTCGGGCTGCACCTTCTGCAGGACATGCAGCAGCGAGAGCGAGTCGGTCATGTCCCCGTAATGAAGGATGAAACGGCGCCCGTCGATGTGCGGATCGACGTAGAGATGATCGATGCGATCGGTGTTGATGAGCGAAGTGCGGCGCTTCACGCCGTGCACCTCGTAGCCCTTCTCCAGGAGGAGTTCCGCCAGGTAGGCGCCGTCCTGCCCGGTCACTCCGGTGATGAGCGCGCGTTTCACGTGAGGCCCCAAGGATCGACTGGCCTTCGAATGTACCCGAGTTCCGTGACATGTCGCGATGATGCAAAATGCGGTCCCTGCGGCCTCCGATGGCGGCGACAGGATCCGCTCGATTCCCCATGAATTCCAAGGTCGGCCGCAACGACCCCTGCCCCTGCGGCAGCGGACGAAAGTTCAAGCAGTGCTGCCTCGCCGGGCGCCCCGCCGGATCCTTCGAGGACCATGTCCATCGCGGCAACCTCCTCCTGGACCGGGGTGAGGCGGGCGAGGCCCTGCTCGCCTTTCGCCGCGCGGCCGGCCTGCGTCCCGATCTGCCCGAGCTTCACCTGAACATCGGTCTTGCGCTCCAGGCCCTGGGCTCGCAGGCCGAGGCGATCTCGTGCTATCGCGACGCCCTCGCCCGCAGGCCCGATCATGTGGGCCTGCTCACGAACCTCGCGGTCGCATTGCGCAACGAGGCCCGGTTCGACGAGGCGGAGCCGCTTTTTCGCCGGGCGCTTGCCGTCGACCCGGCCTCGGCGTTCGCGCGCGATGGTCTCATCGACACGCTCCTCGCTGCAGGCCGCCTCGACGAGGCGCTCGCGCATTCCGACGAGTCCGTCCGCCTGCGGCCCGAACTCCCGCTCGTGCACCACCGTCGCGGCCAGGTCCTGCAGCGCCTGGGAATGCTCGAGGAGGCCCTGGCATCGTTTCGCCGCGCGCTCGAACGGGAGCCCTCCTCGCTCGATGCCCGCTCGGCCCTCCTGCTGGCGATGCACTACTCGGACCAGACGACCCCCGCGGACCTCGCCGGGGAGAGCCGGCGCTACGGCGAGGCACTGCGGGGATTTCCGTCGCCGTCCCACTCCAATATCCGCGACCCGGAGCGAAGACTGCGGGTCGGATACGTCTCGGGCGACTTCCACGAGCATTCGGTGGCCTATTTCATCGAACCCGTGATCGAGGGCCACGACCGCGCGGCATTCGAGGTGCATTGCTATCACACCGCCCGGCGCAGCGATGCGGTGACCGCGCGCCTGCGCTCGCGGGCGGATCGCTGGTGCGAGGCCGCCACGCTCGACGATGCGAAGCTCGCCGCGCGCATACGGGCCGATCGCATCGACATCCTCGTGGACCTCTCCGGCCATACCGCGGGACATCGCCTGCCCGTCTTCGCCCGCCGGCCCGCGCCCGTGCAGGTGAGCTGGATCGGGTACCCCGGCGACACGGGTCTCGGGCAGATCCCGTTCCGGATCACCGACCCGGTCGCGACGCCGGATCCGGCCGCCGGGGAAGCCGGGCGTGCGGCGCTCCCGCGGGAATGGATCCGGCTCGAGCCGGTCTTTTGCTGCTACCGGCCGCCGGTCCATGCACCCGAGCCCCGGGCCCGCCAGCGGGGACCCGACGATACGATCGTGCTCGGCTCGTGCAACAACGTGGCCAAGATCACCGATGCCTCGATCCGGACCTGGTCCCGGATCCTTGAACGGCATGCGCGTTCCCGGCTGCTGCTCAAGGACGCGGCCTTCGCGAGCGAAGCCGGGCGCGCCGCGATCCTCTCGCGCTTTGCGGCCTGCGGGGTGCCGGGCGAACGGATCACGCTCCTGGGGCGCACCCGCTCCCTCGCGGATCACCTGGCGCTCTACGACGGCATCGACATCGCGCTCGATACCGTTCCCTACTGCGGCGTCACGACGACCTGCGAGGCGCTCTGGATGGGCGTGCCGGTCGTGAGTCTCGCCGGGGACACGTTCGTCTCGCGCATGGGTCGAACGCTCCTGTCGGCCGCGGGGCATCCCGAGTGGTGCGCCGGTTCCGTGGACGGATATGTCGATCGCGTCCTGGCCCTGGCGCGGGATCCCGGCGGGCGGGAGCGCCTGCGGCATACCTTGCGCGGGGAACTGCGGGCCTCGCCGCTGTGCGACGAAGCGGGCCACCTCCGATCGCTGGAGCAGGCGATGCGGACCCTGTGGCGGCGATGGTGCCGCGAGGTCGCCGTGTAATGGAACCGTAATGAGGCTTCGGTCCAATCGATCCCTTGCAACAGGGGGCAGTTGATGGCGTCCGCGGTCCGCATTCTGCAGATCTACTACGATGCGGCGACCCGCTCGATCCTCGATCCTGCGTTCGAGCCGCTCGACAATCGCTCGAACGAACGCCCAGACTGGTTCGAATACTGGCCCATCCGCAGGTTCCTCGACTCGCAGCCGCTCGACGACTCGACCTACTACGGGTTCTTCTCGCCCAAGTTCACGCGCAAGACGGGTCTTGCCGGACACCAGGTACAGGAATTCATCGCCCGCTCGGAAGCCGGGGCGGACGTGGTCACGTTCTCCCCGTTTCCCGAGGCAGCCGCGATCCACCTCAACATCTTCCTCCACGGCGAAGCCTGCCACTCGGGGCTCCTGCGCGCTTCGCAGGCATTCGTGTCCTCGCTCGGCATCGGCGTCGAGGTGGAGCACATGGTCATGGACACCCGCAACACGGTGTTCTGCAACTACTTCGTCGCCAGGGCGCCGTTCTGGCGCGCGTGGCGGCAGGTCCTCGATTCCTGCATGGCGCACGCGGAGAACCCGTCCTCGCCCCTGCACGCCGCCCTCGTCGCGCCCACGACCCACGAGGGCAGGGTCGGACCCCAGATGAAGATCTTCGTGATGGAACGCATGGTCTCGTTCCTTCTCATGGGTCCGGGCCGCTGGTCGGTCGCGAACTATCCCCCGTTCCAGTTGCCCGTGGCCCCGTTCTGGGCCTCCATCCTCGCGCAGGTCGTCGCGCTCGATGCCCTGAAGCGCTCGTATCGCAATGGCGGCGATGCCGACTTCATCCGCGCGTTCCAGGCGCTTCGCAAACTGATGTTCAGCCCGCCCTCGCGTCCCCTTGCGCCCGGGACCCAGTCCTTCCTCTCGGCGCCGGGGAACCCGGCCGCCGTGCCGCGGCCGGCCTGATCGTGCCCTCTGCAGTCCCCGAGCCTGGGGCCGGACAGGCTGCCGGTGCGATCCGCTTTCCCCAGGCGATCGGACGGCTGCAGAGGGGTCAGCTGCACGAGGGCATCCGGGACCTGCGGGACATCCTGCGCCACGATCCCGCGCATTCGCCTTCCCTCTTCGCGCTCGGTCGCGCCCTGCTCGTCGTGGGGGCCTCGCGCGAGTCCGCAGCCGCGCTCGAGGCTTACGTCGGGCGCGAGCCCGGAGATGCGGAAGGATGGAACCTGCTGTGCGCCGCCCGCAGCGCCCAGGGCTCTTTCGAGGGGGCGCTCGAAGCGGTGCGCCGGTCCCTCGAGATCGACGCTTCCCGGGCGATCGCGCATTCCAACCTGGGAAATGTCCTCTACCGGCTGGCGCGCCACGACGAGGCCCTGCTGGCCTATGAGCACGCTCTGGCTCTCGACCCCGGAAACAGCCTGACCCGGTGGAACCTCGGCCTGTGCCGCCTGCTGCTCGGGGACTATCGGCGGGGCTGGGCGGACTACGAGTCGCGATGGCAGCAGCGCGAGTCCCCGCTGTTCGCTCCGCGCCCCTTCTTCGACCGCCCCTGGTGGCGCGGGGAAGGGGATTTGCAGGGTCGCACCGTATTGCTCCACGCCGAACAGGGCCTGGGCGACACGATCCAGTTCTGCCGTTATGTGCCCCTGGTCGCCGAACGCGGCGCAAGGATCGTCCTCGAGGTACCCGCGGCCCTGCGCTCCCTCGTCCAGAGATCCTTCGCGCATTGTTCCAGCGTCGTGGTCCGGGGCGAGGCGATTCCGGATTTCGACCTGCACTGCCCGCTGATGAGCCTGCCCGGCGCGATGGGGACCCGGCTCGAGTCGATCCCCGCGCGCGTTCCCTACCTCCTTCCGGATCCGGAGCGCGTCGCGGCATGGAGCGCACAACTGGGACCGCGCACGCGCCCACGCGTGGGAATTGCCTGGTCCGGTGGCTCCCGGCCTCCCTTTGGCGGACTTCGCAACGTTCCCCTGTCGAAGTTCTCCACCCTGGCGGACGCCGGCTGGGAACTATTGGGACTGCAGACCGAGGTGCAGGAATCGGACCGCGCGGCGATGAACGGGATGGGAGGGCTGCGCTGGCTCGGGGATTCGATCCGGGACTTCGACGACACGGCCGCCATCGCGAGCCTGTGCGATGCCGTCGTCTCCATCGACACGTCCGTCGCGCATCTTGCCGGCGCGATGGGAAAGGCGGTGCGAATCCTCCTGCCCCTGGCGCCGGACTGGCGCTGGCTGCGTGAGCGGGGCGATTCGCCGTGGTATCCCACGGCCCGGCTCTACCGCCAGGACGACGGCGCAGACTGGTCGGGCGCGATGGCCCGCCTCGTCGAGGATCTGCGGCGCGACCTCGCGCCTGCGGCCGCCTGAGGACCGTGCACCGCGCTCAGCCCGCGCGCAGGGCCTCGATTGCCTTCCGGCCGATCCGGTCCCAGGAGAAGTGCGACCGGATGATGCTCGAAGCCTGCGCAGCGCGCTCGCGCCAGGCGGGATGCTCCTCGCGCACGGCCCGCATCGCCGCGCGGATCGAAGCCGGGCGCGGAAGGAACCAGTTGCCGTAGGGTTCGCCCGCGAATTCGGTGGCGTAGAAGTGCTCGAAGTCGGGGTCGGCCAGCGGGGCCGCGTCGCATTCGACCGGGTGGAACAGGCCCGGCACGCTCGACAGGAAGGCCCCCTGCCCCGTGTGCTCGGGCGTGATGACCGGCAGGCCGCAGGCGAGTGCCTCGATCGTCGGCAGGCCAAAGCCCTCGGCCTTGGTCGGAAAGACGAAGGCATCGGCGCGGTTGTAGAGCGCGGCCAGCTCCTCGTCGCTGTAGACGCCGGAGAGGACACGGATGCGGCGATCGGCCGCGATGCGGCTTCGCAGCGTCTCGACCCGCTCGGGAAACACCGGGTGGTCGGCCTTGAGCCACAGCTCGACCTTCGGGTTCCGTGCGGCCGGAAACTCGGCCAGGAAAGCCTCGATCGTCTCCTCGATGCTCTTGCGGGGCTCGTATTTTCCGACGAGAAGAAAGACGAAGGCCGCATGCGGCTCGGGCCGGGGCTGGTAGATGCGATCGTCGACGCCCGCCTCGACGACACGGATCTTCGAACCGTCGATGCCATGCCCGAGCAGGACATCCCGCCCCCAGGGACTGGGCATCCAGAGCCGGTCGAATGCGTCGATCTGCTCGACCCAGCGGCGCGGCAGGTGGTCGGTCTCGAAGAAAATCCACCCGACCTTGCGCCCCGGATACTGGCGCAGGAGCCGGGGTTCGAAGCGCCAGAAGAACACGGTTGGCGCCGAGCTGGTGCGCGCATCGGTGGCAAAGCGCTTCACCGAAGGCGGCAGGGTCTGGTTCACATACTGCGCGCGCACGCCCGGATCGCGGTTGCGCAGGATGCCGAAGAAGGCGTTCTCGCTGTGCCGGCCGATCCCGGTGTGGTTGAAATGGGTGAGGAAATTGACATCGATCGACGGCGCGCCGGCACCCTCGGGCCCCTGCGCGACATCGCGCGGTGCTGCCGCTGCCGCTTCCGATCCCATCGCTTCGAGTTCCCCGGCAACGCGGTCGATGACCGGGGCCCACTCGCCACGCGCGGGCTGGCGCACAAGGCGCGCCGTGGGATACCAAGGCGTGTCTTCCCGCTCCAGCATCCACCGCCAGTCGGGAACGAAGGGAAGCAGGATCCGGACCGGCCTTCCCAGTGCGCCTGCCAGGTGGGCGATCGAGGTATCCACCGAGATGACCAGCTCGCAGATCTCGCACAGCGCCGCGGCATCGTCGAAGTCCGCGATCGCATCGCCCAGGTAGGTCAGCTGCGGAAGCGTTGCCAGGGTTTCGCGGTCCCGCGGGGAGATGTCGTTTTGCAGGCCGATGAACTCGAACCCGGCCCGCGCCCCGCGCTCCAGCAGCGGCCGCAGCCGCTCGAGCGGGATGCTGCGCTGGGTATCGTTGTTGTGGTTGGGATTGCCCGACCACGTAAGGCCGACGCGGCGCCGGCCCGCTTCTCCCAGGCGCAGGGACCAGGCCCGCACCCGCGCGGCATCGGCCGTGAGGTAGCGCGCCGGAGCGGGGATGGTCTCCACCCGGGTCGAGAAGGCCAGGGGAAGGCTGAGGAGCGGACAGACGCGATCGAACTGCGCCGGGAGCCCGCTGGCGGCGCGCACGTCGATCCCTGTCGGCATCGAGCGGCGCACGAAGTCCGCAACCGGATCCTGGGCCTCGAAGACCACCCGGATTCCCCGCTCGAGGAGCAGCGGGAGGTAGCGGCAGAACTGCAGCGTGTCGCCCAGCCCCTGCTCGGCGTGCACGAACAGCACGGAATCCTGGGGAAAATCCCCGCCCATCCAGACGGGCTGCGCGAACACCCGGCGCGGGAGCCAGCCCGCCGAGTCGTTCCAGCGATGCTCGTAGAGCGCGAGTCCGCGCTCGAAATCCCCGCGCAGCAGGTCGAGCAGGGCAACGTGGAATTTTCCGCGCGGAAATTCCGGCTGGACCGCGAGCACTTCCTCGAAGAGGCGCCGCGCCTCGTCATAGCAACCGCAAAGATAGTTCGCAAACCCGAGCGTGAAGCGAAGGGACAGGTCGCCGGGAAAGCGCCGGTCCGCGCGCTCGAGGATCCCGATCGCCGCATCCGGATGGCCCAGCATGGCCGTGACCGAGGCGTGATCGACCCAGGCGCCCACGTTTTCCGGATGCAGCCGGGTCGTCTCTTCCAGCAGGGGTTCCGATTCCCGGATCCTTCCCAGGCTCATCAGGGACCGGGCACGCAGGTAGCGCAGCTCCGGGTCGTCCGGGGACCCCGCCAGGAGGCGATCGATGTCCTCGAGCGCGGTGGCCTGCCGTCCCAGCACATTAAGCACCATGACGAGCTTGCGGGCGAGATCGGGCTGATCCGGCCGGCGCTGCAGCGCCTCCGCGAGCAGTTCCCTCGCCGGCTCGAACTGCTGCCGCGAAAGAAGGATCTCCACGAGATTGTTCGCCGCCAGGCCATGGCCCGGATCCATCCCCAGCGCATTGCGGTAGCACAGGACCGCCTCGTCCACCCGGCCCAGCGCGACGAGGCAGTTCCCGCGACCGTGCCAGGCGTTCGCATCAGCCTGCGCCTGGATCGCCCGCTCGTAGCAGGTCAGGGCTTCGGGGTAGCGGTCGATCTGCTCATAGGCGGTCCCGAGGTTGTAGTGCGCGATGGCCAGGCGCGGATCGAGCTGGGCCGCGCGCGAGTAGCTCTTCATGGCGTCGGGAAGCCGGCCGAGCTCGCGCTGGACGTTGCCGTAGCTCACGTGCATCGCGCCCGAGGTCGGGCTGATCCTGAGCGCGGCCCGGATGTGGCGCTCGGCGCCCAGGAAGTCCCCGCGTGCGTGCCGCACCACCCCCAGGAGGTGCAGTGCGTCGGGATGGTTGCGCTCTGAGCGCAGCACGCGCTCGTAGAGGACCTCCGCGTGTTCCAGCTGGCCCGAGCGGTGAAACTGCACCGCCTGCGCGAATTCCTGCTGGGAAAGAGCCGATGCCACGTGCCGCGGGCTATCTGGCCGCCGCGGCCGGGGCCTCGCCGCGAATCTCGAGGAGCCGGTCGCGCAGCTGCTGGATCTCCTCCTCGTTCCGGATCTTCCAGATCCCCGTCACCGGCTCGCAAAGGCGCAGGCGGTTGCTCTCCACCCGTGCGACGAGCTCGCCGGCAAAGCGAACCGCCTGCCCCTCCTTCACCTCGCAGGCGTCACCGCGCGCGGTCTGCGCCTTGAGCCGCCCGCCCAGGAGCGCGATCTCGGATTGCGCCTTGCGCATTTCGGCCGCAGCGGCCTGCAGGGCCTCGTCGCGCTCCTGCAGCGCGGTTCGCCACTTCTCGATCTCGGCCGCGTGCTGCTCGCGCGCCGAATCGAATTCGGATCGCAGCTGGGTGGCGGCCTGGGAGCGCGCGGCCAGCTCGGAGCGCGTGCGGGCGAGGTCGGTCCTGGACGCCTCGGCTTCCTTCTTCAGCCGGTCCGCGTCCCTGGCCTGCTCGCGCAGCTTCGCAAGATCGCGCTGCATCGACGCATTGTCCGACTGCAGCCGCTGCAGCTGCTGCTGCAACTGCAGGAGCTGGGCCCGCTCCCGGTCCTGCTGGGCAGGAGCCGGCGAGGAGGCGAGGACGCCCACTACGGCGAGGGTGAGGAGGATCGCGCGGGCCATGGCGTCAAAAACCCGCCTGCACGTCGACGAGCCAGGTGTCGACATTGAAGCGCGGCGCAAGATCGAGGCTCTTGGCGGCGATATACCGGACCGACAGGGAGGCGCGCGGGGACAGACCGATGCCGAATCCCAGGATGCGCGCGGTCTGGTCCGTGCCGCCCAGGCGATAGTCCGCCGAAGTGAACTCGGCAACCACGGCGTCGCGCTCGAGGCGGCGGATGGCGGTGAAGACGTTCCAGTCCCAGGCCCGGGTGAACTCGCTCGCGCCGACCTGGAGGGCGAGGTAATAGCCGTTGACGCGCGGTCGCTGCACGCCGGTCAGGCCGTTGCGATCCTGCGGCAGCGCCTGGGCGGCGAGGCCGATGCGGTTCGAGATCTCGCTCGCACGAAACCCCACGTTGCGGACGAATTCGCCCGTGAACCCGATCTTCCAGGGCTCGAACCGGCCCCACTCCCAGCGGGTGTAGACGTCCACCAGGCGGAACTTCGATGCGAGCGCATAGACCGGGCTGGCATTGGGATTGCTGAGGAAATTGATGTTGAACGTCGTGTTGCCGAGCTTGTGGAAGGGCACGGCGGTGTTCCCGAATTCGGAGTTGCCGGACGGAAGGGCCGGATTGAGCTGGCCTTCGATGCGCTCGAAGTCGAAATACCCCGCGGCGAACTGCATCGACGAATGGTCCTGCCAGTTGGCCTCGAGGCCGGTCTGGCCGGCGTACATCCAGACATCGCGCGACTCCACGCCCGGCGCCACCGAGGTGGAGAGGAGCCAGTGTGCGCCCGCGGTCGTGAACGCCGTCCAGGACCGCCCGAGCGGCAGGCGCAGGGCCAGGGAGCCGCTGTCGAAGGTGAAGTCCCTCGCCCATACGAGGTCGCTCCCGAGGTAGGGATTGGCCACGCGCCCCCCGCTCACGCTCAGCGATTCCAGAGGGTTCCAGCGCACATAGGCCAGATCGAGATTGGCGCCGTAGCGCAGGTTGTACTGGCCGGCGTCGACGTATTCGGAAGTCGGGTTGTAGGGGTCCGAGGTCCCGCTCGTCACCACGCGCACCCCTGCCTGCATCGTGTCGGAGACCTTTGCGTTGACGCCGATGCGTGCGCGCGTGCGGATCCGGTCGCGCGCGTCGGTCGAATCGAGGGTCGTTCCCTGCGGCTGACCATAGGCGGCATCGATATTCTGGACCGGCGAATTCGACTGGTCGTAGCGGTCCGACTGGAAGCGGACCTTGACGTCGCCATAGAGCGAGAGGCGATCGAGCCACGAGGGCAGCGTGCCCGGTGTTCCCCAGCGTTCGGCCCGGGCCTGGGACGTGATCTCCTGGCGGACCTCCTCGCGCAGCTCCTCCATCGTGCTTTCGGGGATGTAGGGAACCCGGACAACGGGCTTGACCGGCTCGGGCGCCGCCGGCGGGGCGGCGTGGGACGCCTGCGGGGTATTGAGCAGGCCCGGATCCATGCCCGCCTGCCGCAGCATATCCTGGGCTTTGGCCGCGCTGATCACGCCCTGGTCCACGAGGCCACGGATCAGGTTGAGCACCGCGGCCCGGACCGACTCGACGCTGTCGCTGGTGTCGACGGCGCGCGCCGCGCCCAGGGGAAGCGCTGCGAGAGCGAAAGCGATGAGGGCGATCCGGGAGAGCTTTTTCATGGACGTGGAAGCGATGGGCCTCGGACGGGATTCGGGTGTGGGTTTCAGGCTTCGGATGAGGTGACACGGATCCGGAGGGGCTGTGGCAGCTTCTCGGGAACCGGCTGGCGCAGCGACCCGATGTTGCGCAGCCCCTCGCGGATGAACTCGTCGAGTTCCCTGTCGCCCGTCCCGCGCACGATCTCGCCGCGCTCGAAGCGGCCATCGGGCGAGATCCACACGTGGATGTCGACGCGGTAGACGGCGCGTTTGAGGCGCGGGTCGCGCGCGAGCTCCTGCGCGATGTGCCGGGCGGCGCTCGTGCCAAAGAGGCTGAGCCCCAGGCCGCCCCCTCCCGCCGAGGCGATGATGTCCCTGCCTCCCGGCCGGCCCGCAAGACCGAAGCCGTCGCCCGGCCCCGTGCCGCTGGCGTCGAGCCCGAGCGGTCCGGGGGGCGGGTCCTGGTTCGGTGAATCCTTGGGCACGTCCTGCGGCGGCGGATCGATCTGCTGCTCGATCTTCTCGGGCTCGGGCGGCTTTTGCT
>Ga0209698_10002703_pt1 | contig 19961 bp, 13 predicted proteins | sample LitLauG_LLR_2012_FD_187203 | JGI IMG/M metagenome (GOLD analysis project Ga0209698, IMG submission 187203) | Freshwater sediment microbial communities from Pennsylvania, USA - Little Laurel Run_MetaG_LLR_2012 (SPAdes) (version 2) | ecosystem: Environmental > Aquatic > Freshwater > Creek >...
GCGCAGAAAGCCGCATACCAGGCTCAGGCCCAACAACTGCAGCAACAGGTGAGCGCGGACAACGGCGTCTTGAATCAGTTAACCAGTCAAGCCAAGAATGAGGATGGGGTTCTACAGGCCGCAAATCAGGCTCTTCAACAAGCTAACAGCAACCTTAACCAAGCCCAAAGCACACTGTCACAGGCGCAAAGTGCATTGACCAACGCGAACAACAACCTTGCCCAGGCGCAAGCCAGCCTGGCTACGGCACTGGGTCCGGCAAACGCTCTCGCTGCTGAACAGCAGAAGATTGCCAATCTGCAGCAGCAGGCAGCCTCGTACCAGGCGATGGCCAATGTCGCACCGACCACAGAGCAGTACGACATCTTCACCGTGGGCGCCGGCTATCTGGACATTTCCGCCGCCATCGAGAACACACAAACATCTCCCGTCGGCTCTTCCGCAACTTCGCCGGTGGCTTTCTACGACGCCGCCTCACAGACCGCGTACATGACCGGCAACTACCAGTCGATGTGCAGCAATCCCGACTCTGCCGCTTCCGCTCTCTGGGGCAGCACGATCTGCGGCAACAGCGCGTTGTGGGGATCGAGTGCTCTCTGGGGTTCAAGCGCACTGTGGGGATCGAGCGCTCTCTGGGGAAGCAGCAGCCTTACCAGCAACAGCGCCTTGTGGGGATCGAGCGCCCTCTGGGGTTCGAGCGTCATCAACAGCAATTCCGCACTGTGGGGTAGCTCAGCGTTGTGGGGCAGCTCTGCCTTGTGGGGATCGACCACCAGCAACGCCTTCAGCGCCCTCTGGGGCAGCGGTTCGGTGTTTGCCAGCAGGACGCCCAACGCCGCCGCCGACATCGAAGTGCTCATCGACGGAGACATCGGGCAGTAACAACCGCCATGTAACGCAGTCCTAAGGACAAAATCCTTAACGCTGCAAATAGCAAACGAAAGGAAGGAGAATCAACATGGCGAACCTAAGTGGATGTGACAACCCGAAACGCGGTCTCCTACTGGAGCACCTTCAGGAATTGTCGATCACGATGTTGAAGTCTGCCACCAGCGCAATGGCGGCGCGCAGCCCGGAAACCGAGCTTTCGGTAACTGAGTTAGCCGGGGGTTGCCTTGCCTTCAGCGGCTCGGATGTGCCCTTGACCCGAGCCATTGGCGTGGGAACGTTGGGGCCGATTGGCGAAGACGAAGTGGATAGCGTCGAAGCGTTCTATAAGGTGAGGAACTCACCGGTTCGCCTCGTAATCTCCGAGCGCACCGATCCGCGCCTTTCGGAAGTGCTAAAGGCTAAAGGATACGAATCCGGTGGCTTTATGCAGAATTGGTGGTTGCCGCTCGACCACACGCCAGCGTTCACCACATCCGAGCACGTCGCAGAAGACATCGAAATTGTTCCTGCCGATCTGCAGCACGCCGAGACATGGGTAAGAACCGTGGCTACCGGTTTCGAAGAGGAAGATGTGCCGGTCGACGAAACGCAGATTCCATCGCGGGTACTCGACACCTTCTACTGTTTAGGATTCGCCGACGGGGCGCAGCCGTTTTTCGCCAAGCATAAAGGCATCATTGCCGGCGGAGGCGTTCTGCACATCACCGGCGAAACGGCTTCCGTCCGGACCACGAGCTGCCGTATAGAGTACCGCAACCAAGGCGTTCAGCGTGCCTTGCTGGCCTTCCGACTGGATGCAGCAGCAAGGGCCGGATGCCGCTTCGCATTCTCGAGCACGGACAAACCAGGGCCATCGTCCCGCAACCTCAGAAGATTTGGATTTCATACCCTCTCCACCAGCTTCACCATGTCTTCGTAGCCCTCCGAACCTGCCTTTTCTTCGAACCGCCGGTAACCGGTACGCTGGTAACTTGCTGGCCGACCCGCGAGCCGATGTAATCACCTTGAGTCCCTGAGAGACATGAATTGTGTATAAAGCAGCCCGCAATTCGCTGCGGTTGCTTGTCTCGACTGTAGTTAGGAACTCTAGTAAAAGAACTCTCCTATCGAACGAGGAGGTGACCGCATGATCATAACTATGACCGGCCGCCGTTCATCTGTACGACTGCTTCTCTGCTTCGCTCTTCTCTTGCTTGCTCTGACATCCGGCTCCGCCATCGCCCAAAGCGGCGGCGAACTGCGCTTCTGCCTGCATTCCGAGCCGAAGACGTTCGATCCGGCGCTGGTGGATGACGATGCTTCGCTCTCGGTCCGCTATCTGACCGGCGGAGTGCTGGTGCGCGTCAATCGCCACACTCAAGAACTGGAACCCGGACTGGCAGAATCGTGGCAGGTATCGAAAGACGGCAAGCAGATCACCTTCAAACTTCGCCACGGCATTACCTTTTCCGACGGCAGCCCATTTTCCTCCGAAGACGTTGCCTTCACCATGCAACGCCTCATGGATCCCACGCTGCACTCCACCACCGGAGACGCATTCCGTTCCGGCAGCGGCGCCATCGGCACCAAAGTCCTCGCGCCCGACCAAGTCTCGATCACGTTTCCCGCGCCGCTGGCCGGAATCGACCGCCTCTTCGATCAGGTCGCGATCATGTCCGCGCACTCTCCCAAGAAGGAAATGGCGGTGCTCGGGCCCTTCATGGTGGCTGACTACAAAGCCGGATCCAGCCTGCTGCTGCGCCGCAATCCCAACTACTGGAAAAAGGATTCCCAGGGACGCCGCCTGCCCTATCTCGATTCCATACGGCTCGATATCCAAGGCAATCGCGACGTTGAAATGCTGCGCTTCAAGCGCGGCGAGTTGGACCTGATCAACTCCGTTGACAGCGATTTCTTTGACCGCCTGGCCGCCAGTTCGCCCCGCATGGCGCACGACGCCGGCGCTTCGCTCGATTACGATTTCATGTGGTTCAACCAGGTGGCCAGTGCGCCCATTCCCGAGTACAAACGCGCCTGGTTCCGCTCCACCAACTTCCGGCGCGCGATTTCTCAAGCCATCAACCGCGACGATCTGAGCCGCGTCGTCTTCAACGGCCACGCCCAGCCCGCCGCCGGCCCGGTTTCACCGACCAACAAATTCTGGTTCAACAGCAAACTCAAAGCTGAACCGTATCGTCCCGACGCCGCATTGCAGCGCCTGCAGGCCGACGGATTCCACCTGCAAAACGGCGCGTTGTTCGATAAGGGAGGCAACGCTGTCGAGTTCTCCATCGTCACCAATTCGGGCAACAAAGCGAGAGAACGCATGGCCGTCATGGTGCAGGAGGACCTCGGCAAACTCGGCATCAAGGTCAACGTGGTCACCCTCGACTTCCCTTCGCTCATCGAGCGCATTTCGCAGAAATTTAATTACGAGGCCGCGATGCTCGGCTTCCGCAACGTCGATCTCGATCCCAACAGCCAGATGACCATCTGGCTGAGTTCGGCTGAAAACCATGCCTGGAATCCGGAGCAGAAATCTCCGGCGACCGCATGGGAAGCCGAGATTGACGGCTTGATGCGGGCGCAGGCTTCGACCGCCGATCCGAAGAAGCGCAAGGAGAGTTTCGACCGCGTGCAGGAGATCGTCGCCGACCAAGCGCCGTTTATTTACCTGGTCAATCAGAATGCGCTGTCCGCCGTTTCCAGCGCCGTCGAAGGAGCGAATCCCGGAATCCTTCACCCGCAGACCTTCTGGAACGCCGAGCAACTCACCCTGAATCCAACCACGCGGGCCAGCCGCTAGCGCAACTCTGAAGGGTGCCCGTCCAAGATTCGCTTGGGCGGGCCCGTTTCATCGTTGTCATCCTGAGCGGAGTAACTGCTTCGCGAAGCGAGGCAGCTACGTAGTCGAAGGACCCCTACGGTTCCGATCATTACGCCAACGTCAACGCGTACCAAAGTGGAAATCGAGTTGCAGCGGACGCGCGAAAGCGAGAGCAGTCAGGTATTTTTCTAACTGCAAGGAGGCGTCCAGCCCGCAGGCCCGCCCAAGCAAAGCTTGGACGGGGACCTGTCGTGAGTTCAAATCATTGCGATAGGTGGGTCGACCCACCCCGAGTTCAAATCCTTTTCCTCGTCACTGATGTCAGAAGGCTGGAATCTTGACGACGTTGCTGGCGCCGCTCGTCACCCACATGTTGCTTCCGTCGAAGGCCATGCCGCCGGGAGCGGGGATGCCAGAGATTGTGCCAACCACTGCGCCGGTGCTGGCCAGCAACTTCGTGACGGTGCCCCCATTGTTCGCCACCCAGATGTTGGTTCCGTCGAAGGCGACACCGACAGGATGGTCCCCCGTGGCGTAGGTGCCGACGACCGCCCCGGTGCTGGCCAGCAGCTTGGTGATGCTGGTGTAGCTGTTGGTTGACCAAATGTTGGTTCCGTCGAAGAACAGAGTGTTGGTGGTGGGCCCCACAAAGTAGGTGCCGACTATTGCACCGGTGCTGGCCAACAGCTTAGTAACGGTGCCATTCGAATCGTTCGCCACCCAGATGTTGGTTCCGTCGAAGGTGATACCTTGGGGTCCGCCCCCCACAGCGTAGGTGCCGACTAACGCGCCTGTGCTGGCCAGCAGTTTGGTGACGTTGCCGGTGTAGTCCGTGACCCAAATGTTGGTTCCGTCGAAGGCCACACCGTAAGCAAGGCTTCCCGCAGTGTAAGTACCGACCACCGCGCCAGTGCTGGCCAGCAGTTCGGTAACGGTGCCGTCATAGTAGTTCGCTACCCAGATGTTGGTTCCGTCGAAGGCCACCCCGCCGGGAGCGTTTCCCACAGGGTACGTGCCGACCACTGCGCCGGTGCTGGCCAGCAGTTTGGTGACGGTGTTGCCGGATCGGTCCGTGACCCAAATGTTGGTTCCGTCGAAGGCCACCTGGAATACACCGTTTCCTGCAGGGTAAGTGAGATAACTCCACCATTGCAGGAGCGCTATGTGTCCGGGAATGTTTCCGGCGGGCCCTTGCGGACCTGTAGCGCCGGTAGCACCCTGAGGGCCGGTTGGACCTTCCGCACCCGTCGTCCCGGTGGCTCCCGTTAGCCCGATGGGACCTTGCGCACCCGTCGCTCCCGCCGCGCCCGTGGCTCCCGTCAGCCCGATGGGGCCTTGCGCACCCGCCGCACCTGTCGCGCCAGTGGCTCCCGTTAGCCCGATGGGACCTTGCGCACCCGTCGCTCCGGTCGCGCCAGTGGCTCCCGTTAGTCCGATGGGACCTTGCGCACCCGTCGCTCCCGTCAGACCCGTGGCTCCCGTCAGCCCGATGGGACCTTGTGTACCCGTTGCTCCCGTTGCGCCTGTAGCTCCCGTCAGTCCGATTGGACCTTGCGTGCCCGCTGCACCCGTCGCGCCCGTGGCCCCCGTTAGCCCTATGGGACCTTGCGCACCCGTCGCTCCCGTCAGACCCGTTGAACCCTGCGGGCCTGTTGGGCCTGTCGCACCCTGAGGGCCGGTTGGCCCCGCCGGTCCCTGGCTTTGCAGCACCAGGTCCAACATCGGCGGAAAGCCATTGTCGCCTTGCAGCGAATCGAACTGCACATTGAGATTATTGGGCGACACCGCCCCGAGCATGATCCCATAGTTGCCGCTGCCGTTGTACCAACTCTGCACGATAGGCGTGATGTTTAGCGAAACGAAGCCCCCATTTTGCGTCTCTGCCTGCGTCACCGTGAAGTTCGCCGTGGTGGAGGGCACGCAGGAAGGTGCGTTATTTCCCGTGATCGTGGCGAAGGACCACGATGTCGCCACTTGGCAGACCGAAACGACTCCTGGAGTGCCTCCGTTGTCGACGTAAAGAAGGATCGTGGCCTGCTGAATCTGGGAAAGCGTCAATGGCGGAAAAACACTCATGTTGAACTGAACATATGCAACCCAGCTTTGGCTCACTCCCTGACCGTTGACGCTATACTGGATTTGAATGTTGTTGCCCCCACGAGGGCCGCCATTATTAGTTAGCTGGATGTTTGCGATTTGCGATGGCACCGCCTGTCCCCAAGCCATCGTAAGTGCGCACAACACGGCTGCAAACGTAGTCAAACTTCTGCGTGTCAAATTCTTCGCTGGCCCTACACTCATACCAGGAGAAAAAGAGAGTAAGTTGCGGAAAGCGCTATCGATGTAAGCCGCGTGCGAAGTCGAACGTGCAGACGAAGTGGTCATGGGGATTCCTCCTGAAATGGTGATAGCCATACGCCGAACGAGCCGAAGCTCCGTGCGCTCCCTTAGACAGTGGCTTAGATGAGCTCCCTACGGCTGATCTTCCAGAAGGTCTCCAAGGACGGAGAAAAGAAGACCTGCGGACGGTACGCCAGCGAACATACGATGTCAAGGCGAAAAGCTAGGCTTGAGCGAGGTGCCCCAGGTTCGCGCCCGTCTTTTGGGCGCTAACCTGGGCGCTGACTATGCTTACCGAATCGTCTTTTTTTCATCACCAATTTCCCGTACCCCCATCACAGACAACCCGTCCGCCACATGCAACAATGGCTCCCTGATTGGGGCAGCAAGCACCCGTCGATCCGACGGCTCTGCGGTGCTGCCCCAAAATCATCTCAGCGTTCTTTGAAAATTGAATGGACACCACCGACCTGTACCCGGCCAAAAAAGACCACTTTTCACGCAAGAAATTCGTAACTCTTTATTCCGCAATACTTTGACATAACTCCTTTCCTTTCAAAGACCACTCCAAAAATCTCCCGCCAAGCCCATCATTCCACTAGTCCAGGGGGGAGGGGGGTACCCGGTACCAGGTAGTAAACATCAAGCCCGCCCTTCCCACTTTCTTCATATTTCATATGCGTTCATATTTCATAACCTATTTCATAACATGGAGCAAGAAAATGGCCTTATACCCGAATACAATTGCGCGCTGTCAGCCCATTAGAGTGAACGGAACGCAATGCGGATCGCCCGCGCTGCGCGCGACCAAGTATTGTTACTACCACGTCCGCTACCGCTGGCCGGAACTGGAAGCCACTGGGAGAACGCCCTCAGAACTTCGCGGAGCGTTGGGGATGTAGGGGTCCTTCGACTACGTAGCTGCTTCGCTTCGCGAAGCGGCTACTCCGCTCAGGATGACAACTCATTACGCCACAGTTTATTTTTTGTCGCCTCGAGTGTCGCCAGTTCCCTGCTCATCGTCATCCTTATCCTTGTCATCGTATTTGGCAGGATCTGTGGGTAACTCGACCATATGAGCCTGCTCCAGCGCGCGGTAGTATTCCGGGCGCGAATGGCGGTAATGGTCGGCTGGGACTTTGCCGTCGATCCAGGCGGTATCCATGGGATAGACGAGCGGGTCGAACATCACCATGTAGGAGTGCCAGATCAGGATAGCGAAAGTCGCGAGCAGCGCTTCGTAGTAATGGATAGCGGTGGCCGCGTCCGACACCCACTTGGGGAAATAGTGCAGCGTGAAATTATTGAACCACAACAGCAGGCCGGAGACGGTCATCACGAGTGTTCCCCACATGAAGGCGAGGTATTCCAGCTTCTCGGCGTAGTTGAATTTCGCGAACTTGGGTTCAACTTTGGTGAGTCCCAGGTTGTAGGAGAACACCTGCACCAGATCGGTCGCGTCTTTGATGCCCGGCAGCATGGCTTTCAGGAACGCGCGGTCGCGCTTGTTTAGAGCCAGGTGAACGATGTGGTAGAGCGTGGACGCCACGAGCACAACCGCCGCGGTGCGATGCAACGCGCCACGGAAGCCAAAGATGCTTTCTCCGAGTAACAATGGGCGCGACCACCAGGCTTCTGGATACTTCAGGGCAAAGCCGGTGACCACGAGCGTCGGGAAGCTGAGGATCACGCCCCAATGGGCGATCCGGAAGTTGCGATTCATCCGCGTCACTCTCGCTCCAGAATCGTGACGCGGCCGCGGATGCATGAGCTTCGCGAGAAAGTCGAGCAGGTTGTGCAGGATCATGAAGCCAAGCGTCATCGGGATCAGCGCCCAATACGTCCAACGGATCCACTGCACCACCGGATGCGCGGCGCCGGTGGAAGTCTGCACGTGTACTGGACCGATGGTGAACTTGGCTGCTACGACGCCTTTGTGACACTGTCCGCAGGTAGTTGGAAGGTTGGCGGCATTGACGGTGGAGCGCGGGTCGCTGGAACGCAGAATGGCGTGCACACCGTGGCAGGACGCGCAATTCGCCGCGGTCACTTTTCCTTCTTTGAGCGCCAGGCCGTGATAGCTGTCAGCGTAGGACGGCATGCGGTCCGCGGGCAAATCGTAGCGCAGCGCCAGACGGGGATCGCCATGGCAACGTCCGCAGGTCTCGACGGAGACATTCTTCGCATTCAACGGAGAGCCCGCACTCTTTGGGTCGACGATCTGGTGCTCGCCGTGGCAGTCGATGCAAACCGGCGCATCGCGCACGCCATTTTTGACCGCTTCGCCGTGAACGCTCTCGTTGAATTGGCGGGCAAGTTCCTTGTGGCATTGAGCGCAGGTCTCGGGCACCTTCCAGTGATTGACACGGGAGCGTGCGTCGGTGGCGGGATAGATGTCATGCGTGCCATGGCAACTGGAACAGGTTGCGGCATCCTTGCCTTGGGCGACGGCACGCGCATGAACGCTCTGCTTGTAGGAATCTACCGGATGCGCTACCGGAATTTTGTGCCGCGACAGAAACGCCACATCGCTGTGGCACTTGGCACAGGTATCGGCCAGATTCTTGCGCGCGATGGCGGAATCCGCTTCGCTGGAGGCTTTCACTCCGTGGATAGAACCGTGGCAGGACACACACTTGGGAGCGTCGGGGTCGCCGTTTTTCGCGGCCTGGCCGTGGATGCTGGATTCCAGGGCCTTGGCTTCGTCCGCATGACACTCCATGCACTTTGCGGGAATCAGCTTTTCCGCGGTGGTGAGTTCGTGGACGTTGCCATGACACGTAGCGCAGGAGGATTCGCCGAGGATGGAATGGGCGCTGGCGGCGAAAAGCTTGGCCTCGTCCGCGTGGCAGGTGGCGCATTTCACTTGCGCGATTCTGGCGGGATGCGGAAATTCTTTAATACTGGTGTGGCAATCCTTGCAGCTTAGAATTGCGTGCGCGCTGGCAGAATGCCTGGCTGGATCAATGGAAATGTTCTTCCCAGCTTCGGACTTCATTCCCGCCTGGCCATGGCATGCCAGACATTCCTGATCGGCCGCGGATGAGGCGGACGCTAAAGGTAAGGCCAAAACTAAGATCACGCAAACGACAGCAACGCGAATCGCGCGCATTTCAACGCCCTTCTACCCAAGTCAGGCGCAATCCTGTCCAACGAAATCCAGTTTCTAGCGGTAGGCAAACAATACCGCATAGATGATCCACAATACTGTGCTGAATCCTACCGCCAACGCTGCCCAGGCGAACGCTCGGATCGTACGGGTGACGATTGGCGGATACGCGTCCTCCATATGCTCCTCAAGCTGCCCGCTAGCGACCAGCGCTTCGTACTCTCTGGGCTTGTCCCTTTTCAATTCTTCGAGCGGCATGCGGCCGGTGAAGACGGTGATGTCCATGGGAAATTTTTCGGGCCGCAAGTGGGTGTTGAAGAAATGCACGGTAAAGATGAAGCCGGTAGCAAGCAGCGCCTCGTCGCTGTGAATGATGGTCGCGACGTTGAGGAACGATCCCGGTATAAACCGCGTGAAGAAGACCGGAAACCAGAGCGTGAGGCCGGTCGAACCGATCACGGCGATTCCCCAGAACACCGCAAAGTAGTCGAATTTCTCCCAATACGTCCAGCGGCCGTAGGCAGGACGCTTGCCGAGGCCCACAAACCACTTCAGCGTGCCGATCAGCTCAGACAAGTCCTGACGATTGGGGACCATGCTGCCCGGACCCAGAATCAGCGAGCGCCAGGTGGTGTGCTCCCTTTTCTTCAACTTGTAGAGGTCGACGAGATGGGTAACAAAAACTCCGAACATCACCACGGCGGCAGCACGGTGGATGTTGCCCGCGCTTTCGAATCCGCCGAGCAGATGGGAAACCACGGAGGCCCATTTCGTGTACGAGAACTTCAGCGTCAGCCCGGTTGTCGCCAGACTCAAGAAGCTGACGATCATGCAGATGTGGAGAGTCCGTTGCAGGCGGGTGAAGCGGACGAACTGACGTTCCCCCACTTTGACTTTGGGCGTAATGCTAGCCGGCGGGTTTTCCAAGACCTCGTCCTTAGGCATTGGGATTCTCCTTGTCGGCAGATTTTCCGAGTTCGGCGGCGGCCTTCTCTTCTTCGGCCTGCAACTCGCGGCGCATCTGGAAGGCTCGTGGCAACCAGAGCAGGGTATGAAGGCCACCGACCACAAAGGTAACCAGCAGCAGCGTGGTCATGCCCCAGAAGGTATAAAACAGGAACGGGTATTTGCGCGGGTCGTGGTGGGTGGCGTGGGTCAGGTATCCGGCAAAGCGGCGGGTCGCACCGGCATGGCACTTGCCGCAGGTGGCCGCGACGTTGGCACGGCTGAGATGCGAGTTTGGATCGGTCACGGCCAGGACATCGTGGGCGCCATGGCAGTCGTAGCACTTGGCCGCTTTTGTGTAGCCGAGACGCGAGACTTTGCCGTGATAGGTTTCAAAATAAGTTTCGGCGATCTTCTCATGGCATCGTCCGCAGGTGACCATTACATTCAGCCGAAAGCTGTTCTCGTCGGTGCGGTGGATGGAATGAGCAGTATGGCAATCGTTGCAAACGGGAAGTGGCTTGCTGTATCCGCTCACTCGCTTGGCATGGATGCTTTTCTCGAACTGCTCCTCGATGCCGTGGTGACACTGGCCACACGTGTCGGGCACATTGTTGGCGTTAACGCTCGATGCCGGATCGCTCCGCGGAAGGATATGGTGAGCGGTATGGCAACTGGTGCAGGTCGCCGTCACGGTCAGCCCATTCTTTAATAATGTCCCGTGAATGCTCTCGGTGTAGTTGCCGATGATTTCGTGTTGCAAACCGGTGTAGCGCACGGCAGCCTTCTGGCCCTCGCGGTGACACCGCGCACAAAGTCCGGGAACATTCATCGCAAAGGTCGACGACTGCGGGTCCTGTCTACCGAGGATGGCATGGGTGCCATGACACTCCTTGCAGGTCGGGGCGTTGGGATCATTCTTGCCGTTCAGCTGCCCGTGGATGCTGGTCACGTACAGTTTGCCAATTTCATCGTGGCAGGAAGTGCAGTCGACTCCCTTGGTGATCGTCTCGCAGGGCCGCACGTGGGAGGCGTTTACTTCTGAGTGGCACTGGCTGCACGCAATTTTGGCGTGTCGCGAATGGCTTACTTCGCCTACGCTGACATACATCGATTGGCCGTCACGCGCGCGACGCAGCTTCTCATCGGCGTGGCAACGCATGCAGTCGGCATTGGCCATGCCTTGCGAATAAAAGACGTTCCTGATCTTGTGCGGCTGATGGCAGTCGGGGCAGGAGGGTAGAACGTTCGCCTGCTTCTCCCAGAGTTCCCCGCGAATAATTTTGCGGTGGACGGTCTGGATTTGCGAGTGGCATTTGGTGCAGGTCGCGGCAATGTTCTTGCGATTGATCGAAGAAGCGGGATCGGTATGCGGCAAGATCTGGTGCGCGGTGTGGCAGGTGGCGCAGTTCGGGGCCACCGCCAGTCCCTTCTTCAGCAACGCTTCGCCGTGGATGCTCTCGGAATAATTTTCGAGGATATTGTCTTGCGGGATGGTGCGGTTGCGGGAGACGGGAGTGCCCTCGCGATGGCACTGGCCGCAAACGAAGGGCACCTTCAAGGGCGCTACCGCCGAGCGCGGGTCCTTGACCGGATAGATGTCGTGGTTCCCGTGACAGTTCACGCAGCGCGGGGCCAGCGCATCGCCGCGAGCTATCGCCTTTCCGTGAAGTGAGCGGGCATGTTGCTCCTGCTCGGTCGTGTGGCAGGTGCCGCACTGTACTCGGGCCGGGGTCGGGTGGGGAAAGTCTTTGCCTTCCAGGTCGGCATGGCAGCCGGTGCATCCGAAGCTGGCATGGATGGAAGTGGCAAATCTCTTTCCATCCACGAACAGCGAAACCGTTTTGCCGGCTCGCGTTGTGGTCATGGTCTTGTCGCCGTGGCAGGCCAAGCATTCGGCGCCGGGCTGATCGGCAGCGCGAGCGGGACGTTCCGAAGACACGAGGGAGAAGACCGTGGCCAGGAGCATCGCAGCTATTGCTCCGAGAGCGGCACGCCATTTGCTTCGCGGAATTTTTATTTCGGCCATGTCGAACTCTCGACTGGTTGCATCAATGCCTTGCTGCTTGAAAGGCATGCACTTGGGCGTGAGAACTGGTGCCGTCCCTACGGGACTCGTTCAGCTCTCCCACTCTTCCCGGCACTTACGTGCCGGGCTTTCCTGTGCCGCCGCTTCGCGGCTGAGGCGGATTCACTTTTCGCCTACGTTTTACTTCATGCCGAGATCCGTCAGTACTTTCGGATTTGTTTCGCCCGTCGCCAGCAGGTTGTGGCACGCACTGCAATCATTGGTGATGGTCTGGCCATCCGAGCTGGTGTGGCTGCCGTCATGGCAGCGGAAGCAGCCGGGCGAATCGTTGTGTCCTAGATTATTCGGGTGGACGCCCCAGGCGATGCGCATGTCTGGGAAGATATTGCGCAAATAAATATTGGCCACTTCCCGGCCGGCCTGTTCCACCAGTGTGCGACGCGTCTGATAGATCTCCGCGTAATTGGCGCGATAGAAATTGTTGAGTTCTTCTTTGATCCTGCGCTCGGCGACATCGCGGGCGGAGTAATTGACTTTCAGGACCTCGACCGCTTTTTTGCGGATGTAGGGAAGATCCGGGCTGATGCGACCGGTCGCCATTGCCTTATCCACGGCATTCTCGGGGAGGTCGAAGGCATGCGTGGGCCGGTTATGGCAATCGACACAATCCATGACGCGATGCTCTCCCTTATCCAATTGCTGTTGCGTGGGCTTGGCATCGGTGGAGATGAATTCGGTGGTTTTTCCGTTCTCGTCGGTGTAGTAGACGGCCGGGATTGTCTGCCGCTCATTATCAGTCGAGATGTAGCGGATGCGCTGGTTGTCAGCAAGATGGTGGCCGTGGATGCCGACAGAACCCTGCCAGGTTCGTCCCCCCACCTTCAACAGCAACACGTCGGTCTGGGGCGTGTTCTTTTCGTCGTCCTTATAGCTGGTATTCACCAGAAACTTGTCGCCGGTAAAGCGTTGGGGCCAGTGACACTGCTCACAGGTTTCGCGCGCCGGGCGAAGGTACTTTACTGGCGACGGAATGGGCCGCGAATAGGTATGGAAAGTTACGGCGAAGACCTGGCGCAGTCCGGAAAGCTTGGAACGCACGAACCAGCCCGCTCCGGGTCCGATGTGGCAATCGACACATTCCACCCGCGAGTGGGGAGAATTCTGATAGGCCGTGTACTCGGGATCCATGACGGTGTGACAGGTCTTACCGCAGAAACTGGTGGAATCCATGTACTGCACGCCGCGGTACGATGCAGTTCCGAAAATGAGCAAATTGAGCATGGTGGCCGCTGCCACATACTCCAAGGTGCGCCGCACCACGGGCAACCCCAGGTCGATAGCAGGGAAAATCGTCGGCAGTTCTCCGCTCTCGCGCAAACTGCGCCGCCGGAGCCAGATGCCAATTGGAATCAGCAGCAGGCCGAGTACAAAGACGCCGGGGAGGATGAGAAAGACGAGAAGACCGATGTAGGGATGAGGCGGTCCCGGCAAGAAGATCTCGTAAAACCAGAAGGCGATAGTGGTCAGAGCGGCACTGGTGGTAACCACGGCACCGGTGAGGGTGATGGGATTCTGCCCCAGAAAGTAGATGGGCTGCAGCCAATCTCGAACGCGTTCTTGCAGGGTCATGGGGAACAGCGGCTCCTTAGTTCAGGTCAGAGGTTAGAGGTCAGATTGCCGAGGTTTGGCGCCCGGCCGCTTGCGCGGTTCCGGCCTTTGACCTTACCTCTGACCTCGAACCTTCCGACCTCCGATTCATTCCTCTTTAGTGTTAGTGTTCTGCGGCCTGGACACACTCCCAGAGCCGCAGCGAATCCTCCGCCACCTTCGACAATCTTCCTAGTCTTTGTGGCTAGAGCCAGCCCGGACTATTTTTTCAAGGTGCGGATATAGGCCACCATGGCCTTAGCATCCACAGCTGCATACTTAGGCATCTTGTTTTTGCCGTTGGTGATGGCATCCGTGAGATCCGCATCCGACATTTTCTGCACGTCGGCAGAAGTGAAATCGTGGGCGCCCATTTTCTTGCCCATCGGCGAACCGGTTCCGTCAGCGCCGTGGCAGGCGGCACATTTTGCTTTGAACACGTCTGCTGCGCCTTCCGCACGCGCGGAAAGGGGAAGGGCGAGAACAATCGCCAATGCTGTTGCAATAATAAACAGTGGGAGGTTATTTCTCTTCATCGTCAAGCTCCATTCGAGTTTTGGTTGGCCCAGCATTTGGAACACAATGCATTTATAAAGCCACATCTGCAAAACGTAATTCTGAAGGTTTCGCGGGCGGGGTTCTGTGATCCCCGTCACACTTGCATGTAACCGCAATGTTTGCCGAGGGCTGAGGGGCAGAAGGGCTAATGACTGGCGCCGCCTTCGGCGATTTGCAGATCGAGGGCCACGCGTTCGCCGTTGATGAGCACGGTTCCGGCGTCCAGGAGTTGCTGACCGGTGCAGTCGTACTTCTCATAGCAGCGCAGAGAGGTAAGGGGAAAGAAGAATTCTACAGCCTCGGATGCACTGGCGGCTGACTTGGCGGCGAGGTGGATATTGGTGCTGAAGCCGATCCCGTCGAAGTCTTTTTCATCCTTAAAATATGCCAGGATTGGCCGGATGAGGTGGGCGACGTGATCGTCGAAGGCGGTGGCGGCCAGTTTGTAGCGGGAACCTGCGGCCGACGCTGGAAGAGTGGAGTTGATGGAGAGTTCGAGGTAGATTCCCTGGCGGAAAGCCACGAATTTAGGGGGCGCATAGGCGACGAAGTGGGCCTGCGAGTCCAAATCTTTCACGATTTGATCGACGATGGGCTGATTGGAGAGTTGCACAGCTGCCAGCGCCTGGGTCGAGGTATCGCGGGGCGGCGCGGGCGGCGGTTCTTTCGGTTTCAACGGGGCCGGGGGAACCAAGGCGGTTCCGGACTGAGCTGGATCCGATGTGGCGTTGGCGGCAGGGTCATCATTACTATTCGTGGCCGGTGGTAGCACTGCATCATTCAGCCAAATGGAGATGGGTTGCGCGTTGAGGAACACTTCTCCCTGCAACAGCGCCGCCTGCTGTGCAGTTTCATTCTTGGCGGTGAGCAGTTTTATAGCGTCGGTTCGCGGCAGGAATACCATCAGGTTTTCTGGACGCTCCATGGCAACGCCCATGACTCGTCCCATAATATGGTGGGAAATTTCGATTGCGAACCCCTGCACGTGCTGGTTGTTTTGAAAGCGCGGGACTGCCGCTTTCAGGATGGGCATCACTACGTTGAGAAAAGTGCTGCGGGCGCGCTGCCCGGGACTGATCTTCTTCGCGGAGTATGCGGCGTAGTAGTTGCCGGTGACTGCTATCACCGTCTGCTCCTTGTAGGTGTCGAAGCGAACCGACGACTGATCGGCGACTTGTTGCTGTGCCTGGTCAAGATCGAGTTTGCGGCTGAGGTAGAACGGATAATCGAACTGGTTGGCCAGAATGTCTTCGGCTGCCCGGGCCAGGTCGTCCATGTATTGCTGCTGCAGGGTGCGCAATGCCGGGTCTTTGATTTCCACGGGCGAGACCACCTGGGCGGAGGCGCTGGTGGCGAACAGGCCTGACGCGAACAAAATGAGGCCGAGCCAACCGGCCCTACTTCTGGGCATAGACCGTTCCGGCAGCATTATAAGGAGGATCGGAGATCAGGCGAATGTACGCAATCAGCGCTTCGATCTCGGCCTTGCTCAGAGTATAGCCGTAGGGCGGCATCAAGGCAGACTTGTTAAGCGCGGGGCCGCCGTGGCTGATGATGGCGGTCAGGTCAGCATCGCTCATTTTGTTGAGCGTGTCACCTTCGGTGAAGGGGTGCGGCTTGACCTGAAGATTGTCGTAATTGGAAACGCGCTCTGCCGAGGACTCGGGATTGTGGCAGCGGGCGCAATATTTGTTGTCGAGTTGATATCCGAGCTGCTGCTGATATCCGAGCGCGATTTCCTCGATCTTTAATTCGACCGGCTTCTGAGCTTTGGTCGAGGTGTGCGCGGTGAGTTGATACCGGCGTGCTACGGCGCCCAGAGCGACGTTCGTGCTTAGCTGTCCGCTGGAATCGGTCAGGCCGCTTGGGGGATCAAAGCTGACGTCTGCGGGGCTGCTGAATTCGACCAGGGCTCCGGGGACAGCGGTTCCCTGCTCGTCGTTGACCTGGACGACCAGGGGTTGAGCCAGGACCGTGCCGGTCGGGCCGATCTGCTTGCCGCCACTGGACTCGACCAATGCGGCGCCAAAGGCTGTGGGCTTTAGGGTGGAGGCGGTTCCCGCTTTGCGTGCGCACCCTGCGCTCATAAGAAGGAGAAAGACCACGAAGAGTGTCGGTCGGTATCTCTTCATTTCTTCGCCTCCTGCTTGCTCGAGCCTTTTTGGGTCATCAGGAATGCGGTCAGGGCGCGGGCATCTTCGTCGTTCATGTTGCGGTTGGGCTCGATGGTGCCGGGGCGCATGGTCTGCGGGTCTTTGAGCCAGTGATAAATCCAAGCGGCACTCAGGCGCGAGCCTACTAGCGTGAGGGTTGGACCGATGTAACCTTTGTCGGCCTTCGTGTCGACGATGTGGCAGGACTGGCAGGCATATTTGGAATAGAAGAGTTGTCTGCCTTGTTCGACCTCAGGCGACGGGTAGCCGCTGGCCGGCATCGAGTCGCGGTCGAATGCCGGCGTCTGATACACGGTCATGATGTAGTCGGTAAGTTCCTTCGCGTCGTCATCGGAGAGGTTGAATTTCGGCATGCGGCGGATCAGCGCGGGACGCAGTGTGCCGGGGTTCTTTAAAAATGCTTGCAGCCATGGGCGCTGCACGGAACTGCCTTCCCAGGTCAGGTCGGGAGCCATGTCTCCGCCGCGACCGTTGATGGTGTGGCAGCTAAAGCAGGCGAGGTCCGCCATAAGTTGTCCGGCCTTACCTGCAGGCTGGTAATTCGAGGGCGGCTTGGCTGGGACGGTCAAGGCCATGGGCAAGTCATTTGCCTTGTCGGTGAGCGCGAGCAGCGCCGTGGTCAGAGCATCAATTTGCGCGGGGGCGAGGGTGAATTGCGGCATCTTCAGTGCCGCTCCGAAGGAACGCGGTTGCCGGATTTTGGCTGCAATGTAGTCCGGTATGGCATGCGTCATTCCCGGGAGGAAAATAATCTGGGTGAGGGGCTTGCTTCCGATGCGGGTCAATTCGGGAGCGAAGTTGTCCGGTTTCTTGATGCCGCTGATCTGGTGGCATGAGGCGCAGCCGTATTCGGTGATCAGGAGTTTGCCGTGCGCAATCTGCTCTGGCGTGGCGGCGTCGAGATGGACATTGGCCAGTAGATCGGAATCGGTCTTGTTGCCGAGGAACGCCGTGAGCAGAGAAAGTTGCGGATCGGTGAAGCGGTAATGCGGCATGGCCGTGCCCGGATCGTAGACACGCGGGTTGTGCAACCATGCGCGCAACCATTCTGGCTTCACCTTGGTTCCGACCCGCGTCAGTTCTGGCCCGACGTCGCCACCCACCACGTTTCCGGCGGCATTCTGCACGGCGTGGCAGGAGGCGCAGAATGATTCGCCGTACAGACTGGCTCCGGCCGCCGGATCTGGCGCCTTTGCATCTTTGGTGGCGGGAACCGTGTCTCCCGCGATGGGTGTGCTGTTGGCGATCAGGAACGCAGAAATATCGCGCGCGTCGGGATCGCTCAGCTTGAAATTCGGCATGGTCGCGGTAACGGCGTAGGCTTGAGGGTCCTTTAACCACGCATAAATCCATTCCCGTGTGGTCTTGTCGGCGATGTGGGAGAGCGAGGGCGGATCGTCCGTCGCCTTCATAGCGCTGCCGTCGGGCAGTTTGATGGTGTGGCAGTGCACGCAGCCATAACGCCCGAGCAAATTGCGGCCTAAGTTCAGTTGTGGCGTACCGGTTAGAGGATCGCGATGGCACTGGCCGCACGACGATTGCACATATCTGGCCGGCAGGATGGGCTGCTCCCATGCGAGAGTGCTGCTGTGGGCTTCCTCGACGGTGGTCGCTGGACCCTGTCCGCGGTGACACATGACGCAGCCGAACTGGTCAAGCGTGTGCGGGATCACCGGATGCCGACGGAAGGGTTGCGTGCTGACATCGGCGAGACTGGCTTCCTTCAATCCTACGTGGCAGGTGGTGCAGCGATCTACCACTCCGAGTTGAGGCAGCCAGATCTGCTGGATTCCATCGTGTTCGTGAAAGTGGCGCTGCAGGGTTACCGCTTCTCCGCGACTGGCAATCAGCTTCAGATACTGCTTCTGGTAGTGACGCCATTCACTGAAGTGGTTCTTGGCCGGCGCGATGGCCATCGAAATCAATAACAACAGGCTGACCGTGCCAAAGGTGCGCACGGGATGGCCGAATAACGTCCGCCACAGGGAAGACAATGTGTCTTTCATTGATCGCGAATTTGACGGCGATGACGACTGCAAGTTAGCTCCTCCAGGGCAGCACCCAGGACCAACCTGGGCCGCGGAAGAAAGTGCCAACTACGGTGAGCACGGTGAGTTCGAAGAGGAACCAGGTCATGATCCAGTAGGAAAGTGGTTTGGAGGCCAGATAACGCCGGAAAGCCGAGGGCGATTGCGGAGAACTTTGCGCCGCCAACGCCATGAATCCGACTACGATCAGGGTCGGCACCAGCGCCACCAGGACATCAAACCACAATAGGAACAGACAGAGCGCAGCTGCGATCACGTAGAAGATAAGCAGGCGACGCTTTCGATCTTTCAGGAAGACGCCTTCGGCTTCGACGTTGATGTTGAAATACGGAATCACGATCAGCGCAATCACAACCAGAGTTGGCACCAGCACTCCCGCTACAACCGGGGGAAAGTAGTGCAACATTTCCTGCAATCCGAGGAAGTACCAGGGAGCTTTGGCGGGGTTCGGTGTATGCGAGGGATCGGCGATACCCTCAAGCGGTGCGTTGAACGTGAGAGCGATGCCGGTCAGCGCTATCGTAAGCAATTCGATGGCTACGATGACGCGGAAGAGGACTTCCGGGTACGTCTGCACCTGATCTTCGTCTGTAACCTTGACCTGCGCCGAGGTGCGGCGGGTGACGAAGACGACACGGGTCGGCGACTTGCGGGCGTTCGAGTCCAGGCCGGCGATGAAATCTTTTGGATCCGTCATTGGAGTTGCGCCTCCTTCGCTGCGGCAGGCGCGGCTTTCGCTGCCAGGGTTAGCGGTTCACTCCGGTGCGCGTAGAGGCCGCCATCTTTACGAATTCGCCAGAAGTGCACTGCGACAAAAAGAATCGCCACCAGAGGAAGAATCATGCAGTGCAGGACATAAAACCGCAGCAGCGCGTTGGCATTGACCATGTTGCCGCCTAGCATCAGGAAGTGAACCTTGTTGCCCATCACCGGCACCGCGGACGCGATATTCGAACCCACGGTGATCGCCCAGAAGGCCAACTGGTCCCAGGGGAGCAGATAGCCGGTGTAGCTGAGCAGCAGCGTAATCAAGAGCAGGACGACTCCGATGACCCAATTGAATTCGCGTGGCGGGCGATACGCTCCGCGGTAAAACACCTTGAACATGTGCGCGAACACCAGGAAGACCATGGCATGCGCGGACCAGCGATGCAGGTTGCGCAGGAACAGGCCGGAGGAAACCACGAATTGCAGATCCTTGGTGTCGGCGTAGGCCTGGGGCACCGAGGGATGGTAATAGAACATCAGGGGAATGCCGGTGGCTACCAAGATGAGAAATGTGCCGAAGGTCAGAGTGCCCAGATACCAGGTCGTACTGAAGCTGAGCATTCGGGTCCGCACCTTGGTGGAGAAAAGGTGCAGAAAGACGTTCTGCTGGACGGCGAGAGCACGGCGCAGAGTGCTGGATCCGGTT
>Ga0209698_10002705_pt1 | contig 19957 bp, 15 predicted proteins | sample LitLauG_LLR_2012_FD_187203 | JGI IMG/M metagenome (GOLD analysis project Ga0209698, IMG submission 187203) | Freshwater sediment microbial communities from Pennsylvania, USA - Little Laurel Run_MetaG_LLR_2012 (SPAdes) (version 2) | ecosystem: Environmental > Aquatic > Freshwater > Creek >...
GGTCGGGGTCGGCGTGGGGGCCGCGCTCGAAGGGGACCGGACGGTGCTCGCCGGGTGCCGCCTCGCGCCCGGGCGCCCGCGGCGCGACGAGGGCGGCCGCCCGTTGCTCCGCCTCCTGGGCCCGCCGCTCCGCGTCGGCGGCATCGGTTCGGGCCTGGGCATAGGCGAGCTCGCGCTCCTTGCGGGCCCGCTGCGCGGCCCGCAGTTCGACCAGCTCCGTCTCGCGGCGGGCCTTCGCGTCGGCCTCGCCCTGCACCTGCTCGACGAGTGCGGACAGCTCAGCGGCGCTGATCCCAGCCGTCCGGCGGGCGGCTTCGACGACCTCCTGGGCGCGGGCGCGGGCGGCATCGCGCCCCTCTTTGGCTTCCTCGGAGGCCCGTCTCCTGGCGTCCTCCTCGGCGGCGCGGATCCGCTCGGTGGACGCCCGCCGCACCCGTTCGGCTTCCTCGGCGGCCTCCGTGGCCTGGCGGACCGCCTCTTGGTAGTCACCGGTCGTGACGCCCTCCACGAGAGGTGGCGGGCCCCCGCCCGGGTCGAGGGGCCGGAGGGCGGGGATCGGCTGGTGGGGCAGGTCGACGGTGGCGACCGCGGGCTCCCAACCGAGGAAATCACCGCACGCGCTGCAGAAGTCCTTGCCGCCCCCCTCGCCGTGTTGGCAGCGCGGGCAGACCCTCACACCCATGCTGGCTCCCGCACCCGCCCACGTCGTCGCCGGCCGGCATGACCGCCTCCTCCGAGTCGCTCCTCGTCCCGGCCCACCCGGCAAGTCTGCCATGCCAGTCAGCGCCCCACGCCGGCCAGGCGCGTTCGCACTTGACGTCGAGGCGGCGCGGCGTGATCGTTGCCCGGTGGTGCGGCCGCGCACGTTCGTCGTCACGGAGGAGGAGATCCTCGCGACTTGCGCCGCGCTCGGCGTCGGCCCGCCGCCGACGCTGCCCACGCGACGATCCGCAAGGGCATCGGGCCCCGTAGGCGCGGCGCGGGAGGATCAGGCGCGTGGCATCGTGCTGGAGGACGAGGCGCGTGCCGCTGTCGCCGCGCTCGCGTCAGCCGAGGCGGTGGTGCTGGCCCATCGCCAGGACGCCGGCGCAGTGGTGGAGCTGCGGGTGTTCGGCGTGTCTGCCGGCGCGGTGGTGAGCCAGGTCGCCGGCCCCGCGAGCCGCTTCGAGTTGTCGCTCCTCCGGCCGGCCGAGCTGCTGGCCGAGCTGGTCGCCTGGTGCGGCTTGCACGAGCGGACCCCAGCCCCGGTCGAGGCTCTCACGTGCTCGTTGCGCACGTTCATCGGGCTCCTCGAGGCCCCGGCCGGCGCAGATGCGGGAGCCCTCCTGCGGGCGGATGGTGCCGGCGGCCACTCCGGCGAGGCACTCGCGCGGGCGGCGGGGACGGTCCGACGACTCGCCGAGGTGACCGTGCTCCACCGTCCCGGACGGCAACGGGTCGCCGGAACGACCACGGGATGGATCGACGCCGGGGACAACGGGTTGTGGGCGGTCGACGCGCCCACCGTGGCCCGCTCTGGTGATCCGGGGACTTATGGCGAGCTCGCGCTCGAGGTCCGATGCGTGACGCTCACGCCGGTGACCCTGCCGCAGCTGCTGGTGGAGATCGTGTCGGGCCTGCCGCCCGGGCTGGTCGACATCGTGTCGGATGGGCAGGGCTGAGGGGCGCCGGTGCAGATCCTCATCGATCTCGAGCACCTCGACGTGCTCGGTTTGTCCTACGAGCGGGCCGGCCAGGAGCTGGCAGGCCTGGTGGCGGACGTGCGGCGCCGGATGGTGTCGACGGACTTCGCCCGGCTGGCCGCGTACGGGATCGACCCGGGGAGCTGCCTTTCCGACCTCGAACACGCCGCGAGCCGTCTCAACGACGACGTGTTCCGCCTCGGCGATCTGGCGGCCGAGCTCCGGCGGCTGCTCCTGCAGGCCGCCCAGGACCAACCGGGCGGGCTCGGGCCCTATGCCGCTGCCATCCCCGACGGAGCCTGGTACCGGCTCCGGTCGCTGTCGGATCACCGCGGGGTCGCGGCGACAGGCGGCGGCCTCCCGGTGCCGGCCGGGATGGCGGGCACCGGGACCGGTCCGGGCCTTCCCACCGGCGCCGACGTGCGCTCCCAGATCGTCGACACCGCGCAGCAGTGGATCGGGATCCCCTATCTGTGGGGCGGCGGGCACGGCGCGGTCGTCGCGGTGCGAGGGGTCAACGTGGACTGCTCCGGATTGGTCCACGAGGTCTTCGGTGAGAACGGGTTCGACATCGGGGGCACGGCCCAGACGATGTACGCGTCCGGCACACCGGTGACCGACCTCGCCCACGCCCTGCCTGGGGACCTGCTCTTCTGGGGGACACCCGACAACATCCACCATGTCGCCATCTACATCGGTGACGGTCAGATGATCGAGGCGCCCCACACCGGTGCGTGGGTCCACGCGACACCCGTCTACGGCGGGGACTTCGCCGGCATCCGGCGCGTCCTGCCCTAGCGGCTACAGCTCGATCCCGAGCTCGGCGAGCATCCGATGGTAGGAGCGGGTCGTGCGGGCCGCGGCGGCGCGGTTGCCGCTCTGCTCGTGCGCCGTGATGATCACCTTCCAGAGGCCGTCGCGGTAGCGATCGATCTGCAGGCCCCGCTCGGCGGTCGTCACCGCCGGGTCGAAGCGCCCGTTGTCGAGGTGGTGGAGCGCGAGATGCTCTGCCAGCTCCGCTGCCAGCGATCGGTGCCGATCCCGGGCTTCCGCCGCCCAGTCGGCGGCGCCGTCCTCGGGGAGCAGGTCTCCCCGGTACAGCGCGAGGGCGATGTCGTCGGCCTCGGCGGCCGCCCCCGGCCGCCCTTCGGCCCGCGCCGTCCTGCTCTCCCCGACCAGGCGTGCGAACTCGATCACATCGGCCTGCCCTCCGGCGAGATCGAGGCAGTAGCCCTCTCCGTCTCGCACCACCGTCGCACCCGGCAGCCCGTCGAGGACCTGGCGCAGGCTGGAGACGGCGACCTGGAGGCTCCGAATCCCGGCGCGCGTGCTGTCCTCGGGCCAGAGGGCGCCGAGCATCTCGTCGCGGTGGACGGTGCGCCCGGCGTGGATCGCGAGCAGGTGCAGCAGGGCCCTGACCCGCGGCTTGAGCTGCCCCAGGTCCACCTCGACGTCGTCGGCGGTCAGCTGGAAGCGGCCGAAGCACCGCAGCGACAGGCGGCGCGATCCGGGCGCGGCAGGCGTGACCGGTGCCGGGGGACGGGCGGCCGTGAGCGGCCCATGCGGTCCTACGACCATCCAACGCAGATCGACGATGGGAGCGCCGTCGACGGAAGCGGGTGGGCCCGCGCCGAGCCCGGCCGCCGCGGCCACGTGTCCGGCGAGAGCGAGGGCGCCCGCGCATTGCGTGGCGCGCGCCAGGTGCGCGGCTTCCAGCGCACGGCGGCCGGCGTCGCCCCGATCCGATCTGAGGGTCGCCACTGCGTCGAGTGCTGCGCACCACGCGCCGAGCACCCCGGCGCCGACCGAGACGAAGCCGTCCTTCGCAGAACCAAGCATGTCGGCGGCCGCGACCGGGTGGTCGCCGGCCAGCAGGGCGGACCCGGCGGCGAGGTCGAGCACCGGGTCGATCCAGGGGTTGGCGGTGTCGGCCGATGCGACCCGGGCGGCCCCGGCCTCGGCCACGACCGCCTCGGGGTCACCGGAGGCGGTCGCGGCGAGCAGGCGGGCGAGCCAGGGGGCGACCATGGTGTCCAGCGGCTCGATCGCCGCGGTCATGATGGTGTCCGCCTCCGGGCGGCGGAGCAGGTGGGCAGCCCCGGCGGATGCGAGGTGAGCCAACGCAGAGACCATCGGGCTGCTGCTCCCATCGCGGGCGACCCGGTCGCAGAGCGCAAGCGCCTGCTCGGCGTCGCCGGCGGCCAGCGCCGCGAGCCCGGCCGCCAGGTGGGTGTCGCGGCTGCCAGCCCGCTCCACGTCGTCGTGGAGCTCGTCGAGCACTCCGCGCGGGTTGCGGTCGAGTGCCCGGCGCAGGGCCCCGGTCCAGTCACGGCTGACGGCTGCCGCGGGATCCAGCCAGCCGGCAAGGGCGAACCGCTCCTTCCTGCATGCCAGCGCCGCCCTCGATCCTCCGAAGGCCTCCTCCCCCCGGCGGTAGCTGTGCAGCGCCGCCGGCCAGTGACCGGTGGCAAGTTGTTGGCGGGCGGTGGCCAGCAGGACCCAGGAGTCGTGGTCGGCGAGGGCGGCCGGGAGCGGATCGATCCAGGAGCCCGGCCCCGTGAACAAGCGGTCACCTGATCCGCCGAGGAGCCGGTCGGCTGCCGTCCAGTCCTGGGCCCGGCAGTAGGCCCGCAGGGATTCGGTCAGGTTGCCGGCCCGCTCGAGGATCTGGCCTGCCCGGCGGAAGCGCTCGATCGCGGCCTGCTCGCCGATCTCCTCGATGAGCAGCTCCTCGAGGTGGGTGCGCAGCACCTCGTGCTCGAGATACGTCGTGCCGTCGTCGGGAGTGGTGAGGAAGAGGTGCCGCTGCTCGATCTCCGTCAGGAGGTGGTCGCTGCCGGTGCGCTCGAGCAGCTCGTCGCACCAGGGGCCCGACAGGCGGCCGAGCACGCTGGTGTGGACGAGGAAGTGACGCAGCTCGTCGTCGAGATCCTCGAGCACGTTGCGGGCGAGGTACTCGCGCACGTGGCGCAGGCGCGAGGAGAGGGAGGCGAGCACGCGTCGGCGTTCCGACGGTGGCTTGCCGCGGGTCGCCAGGTGGAACAGCTGGAGGCCCGCGGCCCACCCCCCGGTGCGACGGGCGAGCTCGGCGAGCTCCTCGGGAGGCAGCGGGGCGCCGTAGTGCTTCCTGAACAGCTCCTCGACCTCCCATGAACGGAAGCGGAGGTCGTCGGGGCCGATCTCGACCACCCGACCTGAGACCCGGAGCCGGGACAGGTTGAACCGCGGCGGCCGGCGGGCGCCGACCACGATGTGCAGCCAGGCGGGGAGGTAGGCGATGAGCTCCTCGATCGCGGCCTCGCCAGGTGTGCCCTCGAGCGCATGGAGGTCGTCGATGACCAGCGCGGTCGGCGCACCGGGCCATGCATCGAGCGCGGTCGCGGCGGCGCCCACGCTGCGCCACCCGGTGGGTATCTCGGGGAGTACGGCCCGAAGGGAGGCCTCCAGGTGACGGAGCAGGTCGGTGGTCTCCGCCTCCGAGCTGCCCGCCTGGTACCAGGCCACGCGGCCGCGCACGGGGTCGCAGGCCGCGGCGAACTGCGCGAGCTGTGTCGTCTTGCCCGAGCCGGCGGGGGCGACGACCAGGGTGCAGGGAGCGTTCCAGGCGCCGTCGAGCAGCCCCTCGACGCGCGGCCGCGCCAGTGCTCGTGCGGTGGGGACCCTCGTCTTCGCCGGGATGACTGGATCGGTCATGGCGCGTCGTGCTGGAGCTCGGTGCGCGGCCCGCCGGCCATGATGGCGCCGGGTGCGCTGCCTCAAGTATTGGCACGACGGGCCGAGCCGTGCTCGGTGGTTCATTTCTTCGGCCAATCCGCGAGGGTGGGGCAGCCGGCAACGACGCCGCGGCCCCCGGTTGCGCCGGGTGGTCGGGCCTACACTGCGATGGTGGACGCGGGCTCTGGACAGGGGGTCGATCTCGGGATCGAGGGCATCGAGGACGCCGTCCGCATCGGTCAGGGCAGCTTCGGCACGGTGTACCGCGCCATGCAACCCGCCTACCGGCGGATGGTGGCGGTCAAGGTGCTCGCCACCCCACTCGTCGACGACGACAGCCGCCGGCTCTTCGAACGGGAGTGCCAGGCCCTCGGGCAGCTGTCCGGGCACCCCCACATCGTCACCCTCCACTCGGCGGGGATCACGTCCGACGGCCGGCCGTACCTGATCATGGACTTCCTGCCCGGCGGTGCGCTGAGCGCCCGCACGGCGTCGCAGCCGATGCCCTGGCAGGAGGCGGTGGTCATCGGGGTCAAGGTGTCGAGCGCCCTCGTCGCGGCCCACGCGGCCGGTGTCCTGCACCGGGACATCAAGCCTGAGAACGTCCTCTACAGCGCCTACGACGAGCCGCAACTGGCCGACTTCGGGGTGGCCAAGCTCCAGGGTGGGACCCGCACGACGGCAGGGACGGTGACCGGCTCGCTCGCCCATGCCGCGCCGGAGGTCCTCTCCGGCGTCTCGGCCAGCGAGGCGTCGGACGTGTGGTCGCTGGCGTCGACCGTGGCGACGCTCATGGCCGGCGATCCGCCGTTCCACCGTGACGGCGACGAGAGCCTGCACCCGCTGCTGATGCGGATCATGACCGCCGATCCCGTCGATGTGCGCACCTTCGGCGTCCCCGACGACGTGAGCCGCGTCATCGAGGGCGCGCTCGTCAAGGACTCCTGGGCCCGCACCCCGACGGCGCTGGCCTTCGGCGAGGCGTTGCAGCAGGTGCAGCAGGCCCACGGGCTGGCGGCGACGGCGATGCCGCGTGCTCGCAGCGGCGCCGAGGGCGCGCCGTGGCCGCCGCCGCCCGCCCAGCTGGCCCCGGTCTCACCGGTGGCGCCGGTGGCTCCGGTGGCTCCGGTCGCGCCGGTCGCGGCTGGACCGCCACCGGTCCCGGCGGCGGTCGAGCCAACGTCGCCGACCGCGCCCGGTGCCACGGCGGCCGCGGCTGTCGCGGCTGTCGCGGAGCCCGGCGGGCCGGCGTCCGCCGAGCCGGTTGCTCCGGGGGTCCCCGAGGAGCTCGCCACCCGGCGCCGATCGAGCCCGCCGGTGACGGCCGCCGGCGCACCGGCGGTGGCCGCTCCGCCTCCGGCCCCGCCCGCTCCGGTGACCGCCCCGGCGTGGCCCTCCGGGTCGGCCCCGGTGCCGCCCACCGTGACCGGGCCCGAACCGACCGGCGACGGGAGCGGGGGATCGCCCCGTCGGCGCGGCGCGGTGCTGGCCGCGGTCGCCGGCCTCGTCGCGCTGGTCGTGGTCGTGGCGGTGGTGGCCATCCCCGGTGGCGGTCACCACCGCGCGGCGGGTACGACGCCGTCGACGGTGCCCATCACCGCGCCCGCGACCACCACCTCCAGGCTGCCGCCCGAGCACATCGTGTTTCAGGACGAATTCACCAACCCGGCCTCGGGTTGGGCACCCGACGCCAACCAAGGGGACAACGGCTCGGCGGCGTACGCCGCCGACGGCTACCACGTGACCGTGCTCAAGCCGCTGCCGGTGCTCAACACGTTCTCGGTGGCATCGCCCTTCCAGCCGCGGATCGCGTCCCTCGCCGTCACGGCGACCGTCACCTTCGTCAAGGCCGCGCCTCAGGACGGCGCTGGGGTCCGCTGCGACGAGGGGGACCGGGCGCACCTCCGCTACACCTTCGAGATCAACGGCCAGGGCGCCTGGATGATCTTCAAGATCGACGAGCAGGGCCACAACCCCGTGCTGCTCCAGGGGACCGACCCGGCGATCGTGACCGGGACGGGACCCAACACGATCACCGGGACCTGCACGGAGAAGCCCGACGGCACGACGCAGTTGTCGATGGTGGTCAACCATGTGGCGCTCGGCTCGGTCTCCGACGCCCATCCCGGTCCGGTCCCCTGGCACGGGACGCTCATCGTCTACCGCAGCGCGACCTCGCCGGGCACCGAGGTGCGCTTCAACGCCTACAAAGCTGTCGACGCCAGCGCCTGAGACGGCGCGCGTTGCTCAGGAGGCGGCGAGGAGGCGGGCCAGCTCGCGGGTGACGTGATTGTCGCGCTCGTAGTCGTTGCCCTCGGGCATGAGCCCGAACTGGGTCATGAGCTGGGCCAGGCGCATCATCACGATCCCGAACTGGTAGCCGGCGTAGATCTCGTACCACCGCAGGTTGGCCGTGTTGCGCCCGGTCAGCTCGGACCAGCGGGCCGCGGTCGCCTCCCGGCTCGGGAAGCCGGGCAGGCGCGGCAGGTGGTGGCCGTCGCTGTGGAAGCGGTCGAGGAACATCCACCAGCCGAGGTCCTGCAGCGGGTTGCCGATCGTGACCATCTCCCAGTCGAGGACGGCATGCACCTCGAAGTCCTGGAAGAGCATGTTGCCGATGCGGCTGTCCCCCCAGCAGAGGCCGTCGGGCTCGTCCTCGGGCATCCGGTTGGCGATGAGCCAGGACCGAGCCGCCTCGACGATCGGCTCCGGCTCGCCGCGCGCCGCCCACTCGAAGTAGGCCTGGTTGTAGGCCAGCTGCTGGTCGAGCCCCCGCTCGCCGAGGTGCGGCCGGTCGAGGAAGTCGAGGCCGAGCCCTCGCCAGTCGAGGTCGTGGATGCGGGCCATGACCTCCACCGCGTCCCACCACATCCGCTCCTGCTGCTCGGGCGTGGCGTCGAAGATCCACCCCGCCGCGGTGTAGGGCGGCTGGTCGCCGGCGGCCTGGCCTTCGACCTTGCTCATGACGAAGAACGGCGCACCGAGCACCGAGGGGTCGTCTTCGTACCAGTGCACCGGCGGCACCGGGACGTCGGTGCGCTCGCCCAGGGTCTTGATGACCCGGTACTGGTGCACGAAGAACGACTCGAGGAACACGGTGTGCGCCGTCGGCTGCACCCGGATCGCGTAGCTCCCGCGGTGCTCGCGGCCGCGCTCGCGCCAGCTCGCGTCGAAGATGATCGTCTCGTTGGAGAAACCCGTGGACGCAGGGCCGCCCAGCTCGGAGAGCACCATGTGCTGCGCGCCGGTGAGCTTGCCCTCGAGCCAGCCCGTGAGCGCCTTGCGGGTCTGCTCCCGATCTCGCTGCTCCGGGATGGGCACGGACGATCCCCCTCTGCTGGCCGGCTGGCGACCGGCCACCGCCGGCTCCCATCGGCGCGGAGCTTAGCCACCGGCCCCGGATGGACCTCTTGGGGGCTGCAGTAGCATCCGCCCATGCGGGAGCTCCCCAAGATCATCTCGGTCGACGACCACGTCGTGGAGCCCCCCACCGTGTGGAGCGACCGGCTGCCGTCGAGGTACGTCGAGGCCGGCCCGAAGGTCGTCCGGGCCCCGGTCGGCCCGATCCAGTACGTGGGCGGGCGGCTCAGCCTGTCCATGGCGGCGCCGGGGGAGGGCAGGCCGGCCGACTGGTGGATCTACGAGGACCTGCGCCGGCCGCTGCTGCGCCTCGATGCCGCGGCGGGCTACGACCGCGACGAGGTGGACATGCGGGCCATCACCTTCGAGGACATGCGCCCCGGCGCGTGGCAGGTCGGGCCGCGCCTGGAGGACATGGACACCAACTGGATCGAAGCGTCCCTGTGCTTCCCGACGTTCCCCCGCTTCTGCGGCCAGACCTTCCTCGAAGCCAAGGACAAGGACCTCGCGCGGCTGTGCGTGCGGGCGTTCAACGACTGGATGGTCGAGGAGTGGTGCGCGCCCACCGGCGGTCGCCTGATCCCGCTCATCATCGTGCCGCTCTGGGATGCCGAGCTCGCCGCCGCGGAGGTCACCCGCAACGCGGCGCGTGGTGTGCGCGCCGTGTGCTTCTCGGAGATCCCACCCTTCCTGGGACTGCCGTCGGTCCATGACGCCGATGGCTACTGGAACCCCTTCTTCCGCGCGTGCGAGGACTCGGGGACGGTCATCAACATGCACATCGGGTCGTCGTCGAAGATGCCCTCGACGTCGGCCGACGCACCCGCCGCGGTCGGCTCGACCCTGACGTTCGCCAACGCCGCGTGCAGCTTGACCGACTGGCTCATGTCCGGGGTCTTCTACCGGTTCCCGAAGCTGGTGATCGCCTACTCGGAGGGCCAGATCGGCTGGATCCCCTACATCCTCGAGCGCGCCGACGTGGTGTGGGAGGAAAACCGGGGCTGGGGCGGGGTGGCCGACAAGGTCAAGGAGCCACCGAGCGAGTTGTTCCGCAGGCACGTGTACGGCTGCTTCTTCAACGATGCGCACGGCCTGCGCTCCCTCGACGACATCGGCGCGGACCGGGTGACCTACGAGAGCGACTACCCCCACTCGGACAGCACGTGGCCCAACACCCGCCAGGTCGCCGAGAAACAGATGGAGGACCTCGACGACGAGATCGTCGAGATGATCCTGCGCTCCAACGCGATCCGCATGCTCGGACTCGACCGGTGAGCGCCGAGGCGGCCGGCGGCCGCCGGCGCGGGGATGTGGAGTTCGGCACGATCCCGCGCCTCGTGCGCATCGCGGGGGAGCGCTTCCCCCACCTCGAAGCGCTCGTCGACGGCGAGCTGCGCCTGACCTACCCCCAGCTGGTCGAGGCCGTGGAGGAGTCGGCGCGCGCCGCCATCGCCGGTGGCATCGCGGCCGGCGACCGGGTCGGGATCTGGGCGCCCAACATCGCGGAGTGGGTGATCGCCGCCCTCGGCCTGCTCTCCGCGGGGGCCATCCTGGTCCCGCTCAACACCCGCTACAAGGGCGACGAGGCGGCCTACATCCTGGCCAAGAGCCGGGCCCGCGCCCTGTTCTGCGTCAACGGCTTCCTCGGCAACGACTACGTCTCGATGCTGCGGGCGTCCGGCGTCGAGCTGCCCGACCTCGAATCCATCGTGGTCCTGCGCGGCGAGGCGCCTGCGGGTACGGTCGGGTGGTCCAACTGGCTGGCCGCCGCTTCGGTCATCATCCCTGAGGACGCCCGGCGGCGCGCCGACGCCGTGTCGGGCGACGACGTCTCGGACATCATCTTCACCTCGGGGACGACGGGACAGCCCAAGGGGGTGATGGTCACCCACGCACAGACCCTGCGGGTCTTCGCCGATTGGGCTTCGATCGTCGGCCTGTCGGAGGGCGACCGGTACCTCGTGGTCAACCCCTTCTTCCACACCTTCGGCTACAAGGCGGGCATCATCGCCGCGCTCGAGCAGGGTGCGACCCTGGTCCCCCAGGCGGTGTTCGACGTGGACGCGGTGCTCGCCAAGGTGGCCGCCGAGCGGGTGTCGATGCTGCCGGGACCGCCGACGCTGTTCCAGTCGATCCTCAACCACCCCGATCGCAGCCGCTTCGATCTGTCCTCGCTGCGGCTGGCGGTGACAGGCGCCGCGGTCGTGCCGGTCGAGATGATCCGGCGCATGCGCGAGGAGCTGACCTTCCAGTCGATCATCACCGCCTACGGGCTGACCGAGGCGTGCGGCACGGTGACCGCATGCAGCTCCGACGATGATCCCGACACGATCGCCAACTTCTGCGGCAGGGCCATCCCCGACACCGAGGTCCGCATCGTCGACGATGCCGGCCAAGAGGTCCGAAGAGGTGAGCCGGGGGAGGTCGTCACGCGCGGCTACCACGTGATGCTCGGGTACTTCGAGGACCCCGAGGAGACCGCCAAGGCGATCGATCCCGACGGCTGGTTGCACACCGGCGACGTCGGGGTCATGGACGAGCGCGGCTACATCCGCATCACCGACCGCAAGAAGGACATGTTCATCGTGGGCGGGTTCAACGCATACCCCGCCGAGATCGAAGGGATGCTGCTGCGCCACCCGGCCGTGGCGCAGGTGGCGGTCGTGGGTGTCGCCGATGAGCGCATGGGGGAGGTCGGCATGGCCTACGTCGTGCCCCGCGCCGGAGAGGTGGTCGACCCCGCGCAGCTGATCGAGTGGTCCCGGGAGCACATGGCCAACTTCAAGGTCCCCCGCTTCGTGCGCATCGTCGACGCGCTGCCCCTCAACGCGAGTGGCAAGGTCGTGAAGTTCGAGCTGCGCGCGAGGGCGGACAGCGGCTCGCCCTGACCGTCCGGGCCGGCGGTGTGGCCGGAGGGCGCGCGCTGTTACCATCACGCCCGCCATGGCGGTCGAGAAGATTCCTGGGTCTTTCGAGACGACCGTCGACCTGATGGCGACCGTCGTCGAACGCTACGCCGATGAGGTCGCCTTCGTCGATGTGGACAACCGGCTCACCTTCGGCCAGTGGGACCGGGCGGCCGCCGGCGTCGCAACGACGATGGGGGACCTCGGGGTCCGACCGGGTGACGTCGTGTGCCTCTACGCCCCTTCGTCGACCGTCTACCCGATCTGCTACCAGGCTGCCATGCGGCTCGGTGCGATCACCTCGGGGATCAACACCCGCCTCGGCCCGGGCGAGGTCGAGAGCATCTTCGCCCGCACGCAGCCCCGGCTGGTGGTCTGTGACGATCCCGATGCCATCCCGGCGCCCCCGCCGCCGGGCGCCGGGATCCTGCGGCGGGCCGACCTCGCGGCCGCGGCCGCAGCCGATCCGCGGGCGCGGCGGGCACCGATCGGCCCCTCGACCACGGTGGCGATCGTCTGGACGAGCGGCACCACCGGTCAACCCAAGGGCGCCATGTTCGACCACGCCAACCTGGCTGCCATGGCGGCCGGGTCCGGGCCGCTCAGCCGCCCGGGCGACCACCGCCTCTCGCCCCTGCCCTTCGCCCACGTGGGATACATGACGCGCATGTGGGACGAGCTCGTGCACGTCATCACGACGGTGATCGTCCCGGCTCCATGGAAGGCGGGAGAGGCGCTCCGCCTGATCGAGGCCGAAGAGGTGACCGTCGGTCAGGGAGTGCCGTCCCAGTGGTCCCTCATGCTGGCCCATCCGGACTTCGAGCGTACCGACGTCTCCACGCTCCGCCTCGCCGCGACCGGCGGGGCGAGCGTGCCCCCTGAGCTCGTGCGCGAGATGCGCAGGCGGCTCGGCTGCCCGGTCATCGTGCGCTACACCAGCACCGAGGCCTGCGTCTCCACGGGGAGCGATCCCTCCGACCCCGATGAGGTCATCATCAACACCGTCGGCCGGGCGGAGCAGGGTGTCGAGCTGGCCCTCGTGGATGACGAGATGCACCCGGTGCCGACCGGCACCGTGGGCACGGTGCGGCTCCGCAGCGCTGCGGTGATGCGCGGGTACTGGAAGGACCCAGAGCGCTCGGCCGAGGTCCTCGCCCCCGACGGCTGGCTGCTCACCGGGGATCTCGGCTCCGTCGACGATGCCGGCAACCTCACGCTGGTCGGCCGGCGCACAGAGATGTACATCCGGGGCGGCTACAACGTGTACCCGAGCGAGGTCGAAGCGGTGCTGAGCGCGCACCCCGGAGTGGACCGGGTCGCGGTCGTGGGCGTGCCCGATCCCGTCCTCGGCCAACTCGGGCACGCGTTCGTCGTCGTGGCGGCGGGTCAGCCGGCTCCTGCCCTCGAGGACCTCCGGGCGTGGTGCCGGCTCCGCCTCGCGGACTACAAGTCGCCCGACCGCGTCACCCTCGTCGAGGACCTGCCGCTGACTGCGATGTCGAAGATCGACAAGCGCGGCCTGCTCGCCCGGGCGACCGGAGCCGAGCGTTGAGCGGGCCCGCTGGCGGCCACCGATCGGCGACCTGCGCGCGCCGGACGACGACTCGCGACATCGACATCGTGCCGGGATCCGGCACATGGAGAAAGGGAGGCATCTGATGGGAAGGCTCACTGACCGCGTCGCCGTCGTGACGGGGGCGGCGTCGGGGATCGGCCGCGCCACGGCGATCCGCTTCGGGGAGGAGGGCGCGAGCGTGGCGTGCCTCGACATCGCCGCCGACGGTGCCAACCAGACGGCGACCGAGATCGCCGGTGCGGGTGGCACGGCCAAGTCCTACACCTGCAACGTGGCGGATCCCTCTTCGGTGGACAAGGTGGTCGGCCAGGTCCTCGCCGACCACGGGCAGGTCCACGTGCTCGCCAACATCGCCGGCATCGGCCGCTTCGCCCACAGCCACCTGGCCGCCGTCGAGGAGTGGAACCGCATCATCGGCGTCAACCTGACCGGCACCTACCTCATGGCCCGGGCGGTCCTGCCCGGCATGCTCGAGCGGGGGAGCGGCGTCATCGTCAACACGGCGTCGACAGCGGGCATAAGCGCGCAGCCCTACAGCGCGGCGTACTGCGCATCCAAGGGTGGCGTCATCATGCTGACCAAGTCCCTCGCCTGGGAGTACGTCAAGAGCGGCGTGCGGATCAACGCGGTTGCCCCGGGCGGCGTGGACACGCCGATCGTCAACTCCTTCGGGTTTCCCGACAACGCCGACCTGACGCTCTTCCAGCGGATCATGCCGCCGGCCGGTGTCTTCGCCCAGCCGGAGGAGCTGGCGGCCGCGTTCGCGTACGTCGCCTCCGACGAGGCCCGCTACATGACGGGTGCGGTCGTGACCCTCGATGGTGGGATGACCTGCTGACGTCGCGGTCTCAGGGCACGGCCCGCCAGTAGATCAACGCATCCTCGCCGCCGAGCGCGCCGGGGATGCGCCCGATCACCTGCCACCCGAGCTCCTCGTAGAGCCCCCGTGCCGGGTTGGCCTCGAACACGAAGTTGAACTGCACCGCGTCGAAGCCGAGCGCCGCCGCCCGGGCGATGGAGTCGGTGACGAGGGCGCGCCCGATCCCCTGCCTGCGCCAGGCGCGGGCGACCACGTATCCCGCGTTGGCGATGTGCGCACCACGTCCCGCGAAGTTGGGTTTGAGGTAGTAGGCACCGGCCAGCGCCCCGCCGACGGTTGCTCCGATCACCGCCGTGATCGGCCGGACCCAGGTGTCCTCGTACACGCCGCGCGCGAGGGGAGGCAGCTGGGGGAAGCCGTCGCCGTCGGCCACGATCTGGGCGAACAAGGTGAAGAGCTCGACGCTGGTCGCGGCGTCGAGCGGGCCGATCTCGACCCGATCCGAGGTGTTGGGGGTCGCCTCCGTTGCCATCCCGGGATGGTCGCACACGGCCCCGCCGTTGCTGGCTCACCCCGATGTCGGTAGCGTGACCGGCGTGCTGTGCCGGCTCGAGGTCCGCTCGGGGGCGCGATCCTCGGTCGCCTCGGTCGGCGCATGGGGGCGCCTCCTCGTCTCCTGGTTGGTGTGCCTGGCCGCCGTCGGCGCGCTGTGGTCATCGCCGGCGGGTGCGAGCGGTCTGCGCTCCGACGGGCCCGCCGCTGATCCGACCCGGCTGGCGGCTCAGATCGATGCCGAGTCGGTGCGGGTCGGCTCGCTGTCGAGCGCCTTCGCGCGGGCCGAGCAGGCCGCACGAGCGGCCGACAGTGCCGTCACGAACACCGAGGCGCAGCTCGGCGCCGACCGGCAGGCGGTCTCCGCAGCCCGAGGGATGCTGCGCTCCGAAGCGGTGGTCACCTACATGCTGGGCGATGTCGACGCTTCGGGTTGGAGCGCGTCGGGCGTGGGCACCGGGGCCGATGCCGGCTCGGCGCTCCTGCGACGCCAGTACCTCGAGGTCGCCTACGGCGATCTCGGCGATGTGGTCGACCGGTTGCACGCCGCAGTGGCGGACCTCCAGAGCTCCGAGGTGACCTTGCGGACGGCCCGTGCCGCCGCACAGGAGACCGAGGCGCGCACCGCTCGCTCTCGTCAGGCCGTCCTCGACGCCGTGGCCCACGAGGAAGCCCAACTGGCCACCGCCCGAGGCAGCCTCGCGGCGCAGGTCGTCGCCGCCGAGCGGGCAGGTGGGTCGCCCGCACCCCAGGGCCTGCCCGTCGCCGGCGGCCTGCAGTCCGCCATCGGCGCGCAGCTCGGCACGGCACCTCCGGCACCACAGGCGCCACACGCAACGCCGGCACCGACGGCATCACCGGGAGTGCCGGCGGTGACACCGCCCGGTTCCACCTCGCCGGCGACGACCGTCGCGCTCGCACCGCCCCCGGCCAGCTCGCCGGTCCCTGGGGCCGGTGGGGGCGCCGGCGGGCCGTGGGCGGCGCTGCGCCTGTGCGAGTCGGGCGGCAACTACGCGGAAGACACGGGCAACGGCTACTACGGCGCCTACCAGTTCAGCGAGGCGACCTGGAGCGGGCTCGGCTACCCGGGTCGTCCCGATCAGGCATCGCCTGCGCTCCAGGACCAGGCGGCGCAGCGCCTGCAGGCCCTCGCCGGCTGGGGTCAGTGGCCGGCGTGCTCGGCCGCCCTCGGCCTGGACTGACCCTGCGCTGATCCGGCGCCGGCCGCCGGGTTGCTGCCCGCCGTATCCTGGATTCGGCAGGTTGCCCAGCAGGACAAGGGAGGCCGGGACGATGGCGACGAGCGACCAGTGGTCACCCGACGAGGCCCTCGACGCCGAGAGCGTGGAGCCCTGGGACGAGGCACTCGACAGCGAGGACGCGCTGGAGCCGGGCGCCGAGGGGCTCCCTGACGGCGAGCGCGAGCTCGACCGCCAGCTCTTCGTCGACGACGCCGAGCTCGAGGAGCTCGGCGCCCGCCTGGACGACCCCGAGCAGGAGGCGGTGCTCCTCGAGGGTGCGATGGACGATCCCGACGGTGCGGGCGGCCCGGTACGGGCGCGGGTGGCGCTGTCGGACCTGGGATGGGATCTCGATGCCGCCGAGCGGGAGGCCTCCGAGCCGGAGGGCTGACCCGGCGGCGCCCTAGCCGATCGGCTTCGACGGGTTGAAGGTCACCGGCAGGTGCTTGATGCCGTTGATGAAGTTGGAGCGCAGACGCGAGACCTCGCCGGCGAGCTGCATGTCGGGGATCTGCTTGAGCAGCTCCTCGAACATGACCCGGATCTCGAGGCGGGCCAGGTTGGCGCCGAGGCAGAAGTGCGGGCCCCCGCCGCCAAAAGCCACGTGCGGGTTGGGGTTGCGGGTGATGTCGAAGGTGAACGGGTCGTCGAAGACCGACTCGTCGCGGTTGGCGGAGATGTACCAGATCACGACCTTGTCGCCGTCGTGGAGCTCCTGGCCGCCCACCTCGGTGTCGCGGGTGACGGTCCGACGGAAGTGCATGACCGGCGACGCCCACCGGAGCATCTCCTCGATGGCACCCGGGAGGAGATCGGGATGGGCGAGGAGCTTGGCCATCTGGTCGGGGTGCTGCATCAGCGCCAGCTGGCCGTGGCTGATCAGGTTGCGGGTGGTCTCGTTGCCGGCCACGCACAGCAGCATGAAGAACATGTCGAGCTCGAGCTCGGAGAGGCGCTCGCCGTCGACCTCGACCTGGGTGAGCACGCTCATGAGGTCGTCGTGAGGGTTGGCTTTCTTGTCCTCGGCCAGCTGGTGGCAGTAGGCGTACAGCTCGAAGGCGGCCATGGTGGCGGCCTCGGGCCCCACCACGTACTCGGGGTCCTCTTGGCCGATCATCCGGTTGCTCCAGTCGAACACCAGGTGCCGGTCGGCGGCGGGCACCCCCATCAGCTCGGCGATCACCTGGAGAGGGAGCTCGGCGGCCACGTCGACGACGAAGTCGCAGGAGCCCCGCTCGGCGATGTTGTCGAGGATCTGGTGGGTGATCTGTCGAGCCCGCTCCTCCAGGCGCGAGACCATGCGGGGCGTGAAGCCCTTGTTGATCAGGAGCCGGTAGCGGGTGTGCATCGGCGGGTCCATGTTGAGCAGCATCAGGCGCTGCTGCTCGATGTCGGTGTCGGGCATCTCGAAGATCAGCGCGGTGCGCCGGGCCGAGGAGAACGTGGCGTTGTCCTGGTTGATCTTCACGACGTCGGCGAAACGGGTGAACGCCCAGAAGCCGGGTCCGCCCGGCTCGTCGTGCCACAGCACGGGCTGGCGCTCGCGCAGCAGGGTGAACTGCTCGTGGGGCACGCCGGCCACATAGCGGTCGGGATCGAGCAGATCGACGTCGTCGAGCTCCACAGCACCACCTCTCGGAGGGCGGCCGGCGCCGGTCCAGCCCACCAGTAGACTAGAACACGTTTCATCCATCGCCGGACGCGGAGGGGCCATGGAGATCGCCTACACCGATGAGCAGCAGGCGCTGCGCGCCGAACTGCGCGCCTACTACGACAACCTGCTCACCCCCGAGGTCCGCGAGGAGCTCAGCCACTCCAAGGGGGTCGGGCCCGCCATGCGCCGCGTCGTGCGCCAGATGGGCACCGACGGCTGGCTCGGGATCGGCTGGCCCAAGGAGTACGGCGGCCAGGGCCGCTCCGCCATCGAGCAGTTCATCTTCTTCGACGAGTCGATGCGCTCCGGCGCGCCCGTGCCGATGCTCACGATCAACACGGTCGGGCCGACGATCATGAACTTCGGCACCCAGGAGCAAAAGGACTTCTTCCTCCCCAAGATCCTCCGGGGCGAGATCCACTTCTGCATCGGCTACACCGAGCCGGGCGCGGGCACCGACCTCGCCGCGCTCACCACCCGGGCGGTGCGCGACGGCGAGGAGTACATCGTCAACGGGCAGAAGATCTTCACCAGCCTTGCGAGCGACGCCGACTACGTGTGGTTGGCGACGAGGACCAACCCGGAGGTCAAGAAGCACAAGGGCATCTCCATGTTCCTCGTGCCGATGAGCACGCCGGGGATCAAGGTGGTGCCGATGCACCTCATGGGCGAGCACGACATCAACCAGGTCTTCTACACCGACGTCCGGGTGCCGGCGGCCAACCTGGTCGGCGGGGAGAACAACGGTTGGAGCCTCATCACCAACCAGCTCAACCACGAGCGGGTCACGTTGTGCTCCTCCGGCGTCGTCGAGCGCCACCTCGACGACGTGCGGGCGTGGGCCCAGCAGACCACCATGGCCGACGGCCGGCGGGTGATCGACCAGGAGTGGGTCCGCCTCAACCTGGCCAAGGTCAAGGCCAAGCTCGAGTTCCTCAAGCTCATCAACTGGAAGGTGGCGTGGAGCGCAGCCCACAGCAGCCTCCACCCGGCGGACGCGTCGACGGTCAAGGCCTTCGGGACCGAGTTCTACCTCGAGGCCTTCCGGCTGCTGTTCGAGATCGTGGGCCAGCAGGCGTACCTCCGCCCGGGATCGACCGACGCGGTGCTGTCGAGCCACCTCGAGCAGGCCTACCGGGGGATGCTCATCCTCACCTTCGGTGGGGGAGTCAACGAGGTCCAGCGGGACCTCATCGCCATGTTCGGTCTGGGGCTGCCCCGGGCCTCGCGCTGAGCAAGGGAGCCGTCGCGTGGATTTTTCGTTCTCCGAGGAGCACCAGGCGGTCGCCGACCTGGCCAAGCAGATCCTGACCGACCAGGTCTCGCCCGAGCGGCTCAAGGAGGTCGAGGCCGGCCAGGACCGCGTCGACCGGCGCAGCTGGGCCGAGCTGGCCAAGGCCAACCTGCTCGGAGTGGCGCTGCCCGAGGACGACGGGGGCAGCGGGCTCGGGTTCCTCGCCGCCGCGGTGGTCTGCTACGAGATCGGCCGCACCGTCGCACCGGTGCCGTTCCTCGCGAGTGTGGTGTCCGGTGCACTGCCGGTCGCCGAGTTCGGCACCGCCGAGCAGAAGCAACGGCTCCTGCCGGGCGCCATCGGCGGCGACGTGGTGCTGAGCTCGGCCCTCGTCGAGCCGGGGACCTCACCGGCGCACCCCACGGTGCGGGCCATCGCGGATGGCGACGGCTGGCGCCTCGACGGGGTCAAGATCTGCGTCCCGGCCGGGATGATCGCCGACTGGTTCCTCGTGCCGGCCCGTACCGATGATGCCGGTGTCGGCGTCTTCCTCGTGCCGTCCGGCGCACCCGGCGCTTCTCGCCTGGCCGAGGAGGCGACCGACCGCCAGATCGAAGCTCGCCTCGAGCTGCGCGGGGTGCACGTGCCGGCCGCCGACGTGCTCGGCGACGCGACGGGTGGGGCCGCCGTCGTCGACTGGATCGTGCAGCGCACGACGTCCGCGATCTGCGCGATGACCGCAGGCGTGTGCGAGTCGGCGCTGCGCATGACCGCCGAGTACACCAAGACGCGCGAGCAGTTCGAGCGCCCGATCGCCACGTTCCAGGCGGTGGGCCAGCGTGCCGCCGACGCCTACATCGACACCGAGGCGGTGCGCCTCACCGCCTGGCAGGCGGCGTGGCGTCTCGACGCCGGGCTGCCGGCGGCGGCGGAGGTGGCGGTCGCGAAGTTCTGGGCCGCCGAGGGCGGCCAGCGCGTGGTGCATGCGGCGCAGCACCTCCACGGGGGCATCGGCGTGGATCGGGACTACCCGCTCCACCGCTACTTCCTGTGGGCCAAGCACCTCGAGCTCACCCTCGGCGGTGCGACCGCGCACCTGCTCGATCTCGGCGAGATCCTCGCCGACGAACCGGTCTGATCGCGCGGTGGGCCGAGGGTCGCCGGCGGTGGGCCACGGCGACGTCGCGGCCCCACCGGTCCTCCCGGCCCTCCCGGCCC
>Ga0209698_10002706_pt1 | contig 19956 bp, 14 predicted proteins | sample LitLauG_LLR_2012_FD_187203 | JGI IMG/M metagenome (GOLD analysis project Ga0209698, IMG submission 187203) | Freshwater sediment microbial communities from Pennsylvania, USA - Little Laurel Run_MetaG_LLR_2012 (SPAdes) (version 2) | ecosystem: Environmental > Aquatic > Freshwater > Creek >...
GGTGGAGGCGGAGGACCCGTGGCGACGGTGACGAAACTAAGTGTCACCAGTGGCAAGGTCATGTCGGGGAATCCATTCAACTTCAGTGCGACCGTTACTGGCGGAACACCCAGTGGGCAAGTGCAATTCTCGGACAGCGGGATGGTGCTGGGCACCGTCTCAGTTGTCGGCGGATCGGCCACGTTCCAAACGGCCGCTCTGCCCGTCGGCACCCATTCCTTCAGCGCGCATTATCTGGGAGATGCCGGGACGCTGGCATCGTCGAGCGGCACGCTGAACGTGACCGTGACGGGGACCACGACCTTAGCGATTGCGACCAATCCGGTGGCATCACCAGCGGCTCCGCCAATTTCCATAACGATCAACTAGAATTCAGCGAGGCTGGCGGCGCGAAGGACTAGGCAGAGGAGCATTCAAGACGGGGAAGAAGCATAGTTACTGTTAATCCAGCATCCGCCGGCAGACCTAGCCGCCGGTCCTGCTTGCGGGCGACTGCTAGTTGAAGTTGTAGCCGATTTCGTAGAGGAACTGGTGGTTGCCCTTGGTGACGCCCGCATTCCCGATCTGATACGCACCGTAAAGCGTCAGCTTCGAAGTAGCTTTGAAAATCACGCCGGGATTCACATACCCCGCCGCGTGATTTCCCGTATACCACTCTGCTGCTAGCGCTAGTCGCTTGTTCACGGGGCGCTCGAAGGTGAACTGGCCGCCCGCGCGGTTTCCCGTGTCCACCACCTGTCGTGTGAAGTCATACGCACCAACGCCAAGGCGCGTTCCACCCGCCCACGTCTTCGTGAACATGGCATACACATAGTTCCCCGCGTTGTAGCTGCGTTGATACACGGGGAAAACGACATCGTCGCCGACATAAAACAACCAACCCAGCTTCTCGGATTTCCACGCGCCCCATTTGATGGTCGGCGAAATATCCAGCTGGCCCAGCTTCGGAGCGCCCAGGCCGTTAAAATTCACGCCAGCCTCCACGTTGTGCCCCAGCCCCACCATAATCCGTGGCGTGAATGTGGATTGCGCATCTACCGTGTGGATGGTGCCATCCTGTTCAAAATATACTTTCCCGCGATCCAGAATATCGGCGCTTGGCACATCGAAAACGGTCTCCTGCGCGTGCACGCTCACACAAGCCAAGAAAAGAAAAATGATCAGGGAAAGCTTCCAGCCGTGCGCGCGCGTCAAGCTGGTTCCGCCCCTTTGGGACCAGTGGCGGAAGGGTCCGAAAGACTTCACCGGACTATTCTGCGAATCGCTCGAGAGCTCCGTTTCGCCGGTCACTTCCACCATAGTAACCCAGCTGCAGCGCGCGCAAAGAGCGAACAAACGACAAGTCAATCGCTAAGTAAAACGAGGAGAGTTTGCTCTTGTCCCTGTAGGGACTTTGAAAACCAGGAGGTGCGGACGGGGTGCTGCTTCACTTCCTGCTACCGACGGTCGCATGCTTTGCTCGCGTGTCCGGACCGCTGGCCCCATCGCCCGCGAGCGTAAGACTGAGCGGGCACCCCGCCAGGAAGCTCACCATTCGCTGCTTCAGTTCCTGGCCATACATCGCAATTGCTTCCGGCGTGTCTAACCCGGGGATGGGTGGCTTGGTATGCCCGATGAACAAAACCCACTGCGCTTTGAGCCGCCGTGCTTGCTCGGCCTGCCAAGCGTCTGCATCGGGGGATTCCGCAAAGCGCAGGCAATACATCGCGAGCATGTTCAAATCCAACCGCCCCAGTTCATCCACGTTCGGCATTTCCCACCTTCATGCGTATCCCGGCTCCGGAAGCAGACGCTTCATCATTCGCTGGAGCAGCGAGCGAACCCATACATTGTCGCTTGAGGGCTATGCGGCTGAGGACTGCTCTTGATCCGCACAAGAGGGGCAATTCCAATTCTAGCGGCTTTGTGCGCCAAAGCATCAACTTTTTATGAAATCTGTATGAACGGCGGCTGGCCGCACTTCGAAAGAAACGTTTCGAACGGGCACTTCTTGTCAAACTTCGCCTGCTGCCGCATTATTTTTTTTGCCCGCGACGGAGAAAATTCGGCGCGTTTCTGGAGCTTACATGGCGAAAATCAGAGTCCACACCTTTGCGATCTCGCTTGACGGTTATGGGGCAGGCCCCGAGCAAAGCCTGGAAAATCCGCTGGGCGTTGGCGGCAGGTCGCTGCATGAGTGGATGATCCCCACGCGCACGTTTCAACGGATGATCGGCAAAGGGGATGGCGCCACCGGCCCTGACGACGACTTCACCGCACGTGGTTTTGAAAACATCGGCGCCTGGATCATCGGCCGGAACATGTTTGGACCCATCCGTGGGCCCTGGCCGGATGAAAACTGGAAAGGTTGGTGGGATGAGAATCCGCCGTATCACACTCCCGTCTTCGTCCTGACTCACCACGCGCGCGCCCCGCTCGCGATGGCTGGCGGCACCACTTTTCATTTCATCAGCGGAGGCGTTCAGGCTGCGGCCGAACTTGCCGTCGCCGCGGCGAATGGGAAAGACGTCCGCGTTGGGGGTGGTGTTGCCACGATCCGGGAATTTCTGAGCGCCCGTCTGATCGACGAACTACACCTCGCAATTTCTCCTATACTGTTGGGTTCAGGCGAGGCCCTCTTCGCGAATCTCAATCTCCCCGAGCTTGGCTACCGCTGCACGCAGCACGTCGCTACGCCGAAGGCCACGCACATCGTGCTCAGCAACCACGCGTAAGTTCCACCTACCTCTCCGAAGTTGCAGCCGGATTCGTTTTGACTGGATCTGGTAAGCACCAGCGAAATGGCTATACAGCCGGAAAGCCCGGCCAATCGATGGCAGGGTGACTCAACTACGAGCGAAGCCCCGTGGTCATACTCTCGGCCCACTGCAGCACGTGTTACAATTCCGCGCGTAGATGACACTAAACCCAGGCACCAGACTTGGCCCATACGAAATTTTGTCTCCTCTTGGCGCGGGCGGCATGGGAGAGGTTTATCGAGCCAAGGACACGCGGCTCGACCGCACGGTCGCCGTCAAGGTTTTGCCCTTTCATCTCTCCAGTGAGCCGGAGTTAAAGCAGCGGCTGGAACGCGAAGCCAAGGCCATTTCCGCGCTGCAGCACGCGAATATCTGCACGCTCCACGACATCGGCTCCCAGGATGGGATTGATTTTCTGGTTATGGAGTACCTCGAAGGCCAGACGCTGGCCGAGCGCCTTGCGAAGGGCGCGCTGCCGATCGAGCAGGTTCTGAAGATTGGCAGGGAAATCGCCGAGGCGCTGGAGAAGGCGCATCAACAAGGAATCGTCCACCGGGATCTGAAGCCGGCGAATATCATGCTGACGAAGGCCGGTGCCAAGCTGATGGACTTTGGATTGGCGAAACCTGAAGCCCCAGTTACTTCGCACCCCGTCAGCGCGCTTTCTCCCACCACGCAAACGATGAATCTTGCGTCGCTGACCGCGGCGGCGACTCCGCTCACGCAGAAGGGTTCCATTGTCGGGACCTTTCAGTACATCGCGCCGGAAGTGTTGCAAGGAGCGCCAGCCGACTCGCGCAGCGATCTTTTTGGTTTGGGTTGCGTGCTCTACGAAATGATCACCGGGCGCCGCGCGTTCGAGGGCAAATCACAGCTGAGTGTCTTCACTGCCATTCTTGAAAAGGATCCGGAGCCCATACAGGCAAGCCAACCGCTGACCCCGCCCTTGCTGGAACGCGTGGTTGGTGCGTGCCTGGCAAAGGATCCCGCGGATCGGTTTCAATCGGCGCATGACGTTGCCATGGACCTGCGCTGGCTTGCGGATGGAGCGGAGGCGGAATCCGGGAAGGCGCCTCTGCCCCTTAGCAAGGCGCGGATCGCAAGTTTCGGCGCGCTACTTCTGGCATTTTTTTGTTGCGCAGGATTCGCCGGTTACCGCTGGGCAAAATCCGCCAATGAAGCCGCCCCAGTGCACGCGGAGATAGCTCCCCCCGACAAATTCATGCTGGATACCACGGGCGATGCGGGAGGCATGCCGGTGCTTTCACCGCAAGGAGACAAGATTGCGTTTGTTGCCCACTCCGGCGAAGCGAAGTTGTTGTGGGTTCGTTCGCTGAGCAGCGACACGGCGCAGCAACTTGAGGGCACAGCCGGAGCTGCGCACCCATTCTGGTCGCCCGACGGCCGCTACATCGGTTACTTTGCTGGGGGCAAGCTGATGAAGATTGCTGCCACTGGCGGCCCCATGACCGCCCTGGCGGATGCACCCAATTCTCGCGGCGGGAGCTGGGGCAGCAGCGACATGATCGTGTTCGCAAGCGATTTTCAACACGCGCTGTCGAAGGTCAGCGCGCAGGGCGGCGCGACCACTCCGGCGACGGTGCTTGATCAAACGAAGCACTCCACCCATCGCTGGCCGTGGTTCTTGCCGGATGGCAAGCACTTCATTTACCTTGCGACGAGTCACACTGGAGGCGACCCGCAAAAGAATGGAGTCTACTTTGGTTCGGTTGACTCGACGGAGAGCCGCCAGATTCTGGCGACAGATTCGGCGGCGCAGTCTGCCAATGGTTACCTGCTTTACCGCACGAATGCGGCGCTGGTGGTTCAGCCCTTCAATCCGAATACGGGAGAATTGTCTGGCATGCCCGTCCCGCTGGTGAGTAACGTGCGCGACGACGTTGGCGTGTGGCGCAGCATTTTCGCGGTTTCCCAGAACGGAGTGCTTCTATATCAGCGGGGCAATCCTGATTCAGCGAGGAGCCGCTTCGTGTGGTTTGATCGCACCGGCAAGGTGCTGAGCGACTTTGACCCGCAAGAGGCCACGATCACGGATGTGCGCGCACTGCTTGGTGTGCGCGACCCGGTGCTTTCCCCGGATAACAAACACGTTGCTTATGCCAGTGGTACGGGAATCTGGACGCTGGACCTCGAGCGGAAGACCAAGACGCGGATCACGTTTGACCAGCAGGTGGTTCAGGAGCCTAGTTGGTCGCCAGACGGCAAAGCGCTGTTGTTTTCCGTGATGCTGGCCAGAGGTGGCGGCAATGTCGAGATACGCGCCAAGGCCGCAGACGGCAGCGGGCCGGAGAAAGCCGTGGTGGCGGAGCAGAACAACTTCCACAATCCAGCGTGGACGCCTGATGGGAAGTATGTAACGTACTTGTGGGGCAACGGCGAAAAAATGGTTTCGCTCTGGATGGTGCCGGTGACGGGCGGCGCCAAGCCGGTTGCAGTGGTACAGCCGCCTTCGCCTCAATCAAACCTTCATTCCTATCGCATTTCTCCGGACGGCCATTGGGTGGCGTACGCCTCCGATGAATCGGGGCAAATTGAGCTGTACCTGACTAGCTTTCCGGGAGGAAAAGGGAAGTGGCGAGTTTCGACGAATAGTGGAACGTATCCGGCCTGGAGTCGAAATGGAAAAGAGTTGTTTTTCGAGACCGCGACGAATGATTATTTCGTTTGCTCAGTGACGGTGAAGGGTTCCGAAGTCATTGTCGGCACGCCCGAGCGGCTGTTCCATACGGATAGTCCCGGCCTTGGTGTCTCGTTTGATGTCTCCGCGGATGGAAAGCGCCTGCTGGTAAATCGTTCCGAGGAAGAGGCACAACCGCCACTGCAGTTGGACACCAACTGGTTGGCGGAATTGAAGAAATAGACAGCTCAGAAGCGAATCTGCCGGCCGCGCAATTCAACATTGAATACAGTTCAACATCGACCGCACGGCGAATGTCATTTGCTGACGCCCGTTTTTTTGCGTTTTACTTTTGGCGGTCGAGGCGGAAAGCGGCGGCACGGAAATCGCCGCGCAGGTCCAGGTTGATGCCGTGGCTCATCCACCAATCGCCGGAAGCGGATTGCGGTGTGCCCGGCATGGCTTTGCCTTCGAGCCAGGTGAGCTGATAATCGGCATTGGGATCGAGGCCCTGGAGTTGCAGCAAGGGATAGCCGCGACCCTCCTGCGTGGAATGTGTGAAGGCAAAAACGACGGCCTGATTTTTGTCGTGGGAGACCGTTTCGGTGGAAGAAAATTCGCTGCCATCGCATGGGCTGATAAGACGGTACAAGTCGCCCTGCACGATGGTGCGTTGCACGGCGTGATACGCGGCAATCAGGCGCTTGGCGGTGGCGAAATCTTCCGCGGTCCACTTATTCAGATTGGCGCCAATGCCAAGCGAGCCCTGCATCGAACTCAGCATGCGATAGGCGAGCGTGGTGCTGCGGAAATTGAGCCAGTGCGGCGAGTCGGTGACCCAGGCCATCATCACTTGCGGCGTGTAGGCGTAAGTGAATCCGTCCTGCATGGAGAGTCGATCGAATGGATCCGTGTTGTCGGAGGGCCAGACCTCGTCGGTATAGCGCAGGATGCCCAAATCCACGCGGCCGCCACCGCCGGAGCATGACTCGATTTCGATCTTCGGATGTTTCTTGCGCAAGTCCGCGAGGATCGCGTAGAGGTTGCGGATGAACTCAACGTAGACTTGCTTCTGCTCATCCGGTGGAAGCTGATCCCAGCCTGGCTCGGACCAATTGCGGTTGTAATCCCACTTAAGGAACGCGATGTCGTTTTCGGTGAGGAGCTTGTCCAGGAAGCCTTCGAGGTATTCGCGCACGTCGGGGCGCGCGAGATTCAGGATCATCTGATTGCGCTGCTCGGTGCGGGGACGGCCGGGAAAATTCAAGACCCAGTCAGGATGCTTGCGGTACAGATCGGAATCAGGATTGACCATCTCCGGTTCGACCCACAAGCCGAAATCCATGCCGAGGGAATGGACTTTGTCGATGAGCGGTTTCAGGCCGTTGGGAAATTTTTGAGGATTCACGTACCAGTCGCCGAGGCCGGCGTGGTCGTCTTTGCGCTGGCCGAACCAGCCGTCGTCCATGACGAAGCGGTCAATGCCAATGGATGCGGCCTTTTCGGCGAGCGCGATTTGCCCGGCTTCAGTGACGTTGAACTCCGTGGCTTCCCAGGAGTTGTAAATCACCGGGCGAGGTTTAGGATCGGGAGCCCGCGGCAGGATGTGTGCGACTTCAAAGTGATGGAGCAGCCGCGAAGCGCCGCCGAGCCCGCGATTCGAATAGCCGCCGTAGAACACGGGAGTTTCCAGATGCTCGCCGGGTTTAAGCTTGTATCCAAAATCGAAGGGATTAAAGCCGCCAGTCACCCGTACAGAATCGAATTGCGTTTCATCAATCGTGAAGCGCCAGGAGCCGGACCACGCGAGCGCGCCAAACCAGACTTCACCGGATTCTTCGGGAGCGAGGAGCGGTCCGGCAGCAGATTGGCTGGCGTCGCGCGAAATCGCGAACCACGGATTCGCTTGATGACCCGTGGAGCCGCGGCGGCTCTCGATAACGCGCGTGCCGGGGCGAATCGTCTCCTGGTTGAGTGTCCACTCGCTGGCCCAGCGGCCGGTGAGATAGCTCAAGGTGTAGCGCGCGGGAGGCAGCGTCCACTGCGCGGCGGCGGCTTGCTCGATCATCACGGGCTGCTTATCGCGATTTTCGATGCTGGCGGAACGCGCGAGGATGCCGGTTTCCGGATCCATGGAGTAGTGAAGGGTGACGTAAATCTCGCGCGCGATGTCTTTCAGCAGAATATCCATCGCCTGAGGACCATCGGGAGTGGCTTTGACGAAATGCAAGACCAGGTCGCGATTGCCGTCTTGGGAAGTGATCTTCAATGCGGGCTCGGTGTAAAGGCCGGCGCCCCAGCCGGCATATTCCTGCGGCGTGGTGGTGTTCGGCGAATCGAATGAAGCCCATTCGGGATAGGAATGAGCGGGAGGAATCTGGTCGTGAGGGCCGAGGCGGCCGCCCCAGTAGAGAGTTTGCAGATCGCCGCGTTCGTTGACACCGAAAGCGTAGGTGGTGTTGCCGCCATCGAGACGAAACACGGGACCGGAGGCGGCGGTTTGTGCGTTGGCCGAGGCGATGAAGAAAAGAAGGAGAAGGGAAGAGGTGAAGACCGAGAAGCGCAGCGATTTAAACGTGTTGTTCATTTCGGAAATCCTAGCACTTGGGAATGGCGTTTGTCTCGCGGAATGGGAATTCGTCAGGTTGGGAAAAACGTGCGGGGCGGAAGGCTATTCGCTTTCGGGCTCCTGGGTGACGATGTGAATGTCCACCGCGGGAGATTCTCGGAGAAAGCGGTGAACGACGCTGAGATAGAGGAATTTTTTCCAGTCGCGGACGAGCGCGCGGCCAAAGATGACCTGGGTAATGTGCTTGGTGCGGACGAAATCAGCGATGGCGTCGGCAACGCTGCGCCCTTTAAGGCGCACAACCAGCGCGCCCAGATTTTCGGCGAATCGCAGATTCGCTTCGAGGATCTTCGGATTTTCCTCGCGGGTGGCCAGTTCTCGCATCACGTGAACCACATAAAGTTCCGCATCCAGCCGGCGGGCCATGCGGGCCGCGCGAGCAATCAGATACTGGCCGGCAGGATTGCCGGAAACACAAACGGCGATGCGCTCGCGGACGCCCCAGTTTTCATGAATCTCCTTGGCGTCCATGTACGTTTCCAGGCTGCGATCCACCTGTTCGGCAACCTGGCGCAAGGCAAGTTCGCGAAGGGCGATGAGATTACCGCGGCGGAAAAAATTCTTGAGGGATTGCTCGACTTTTTCGATGCCGTAAACGTCGCCGCGGCGCATGCGATTGACGAGGGCCTCGGGGGTGAGGTCGACCATCACGGTTTCGCTGGCGCTGAGTGGAACCCAGTCGGGAACGGTTTCGCGGACAGTGATGCCGGTGATGGCGCGGACGGTTGGGGCGATGCTCTCGATGTGCTGAATATTCAGCGTGGAAACCACGTCAATTTTGGCGGCGAGAAGTTCCTGAACGTCTTCGTAGCGCTTGCGGTGGCGGCTGCCGGGGATATTGGTGTGCGCGAGTTCATCAACGAGAACAACATGTGGCCGGCGGGCGAGGACGGCGTCAATGTCCATCTCCTCGAATAGCGTGCCCTTGTAATCGATTTTCTTGCGGGGAACGCATTCGAGCTGCGCGGCGAGCTCCTGGATGCCTTTGCGGCCGTGTGTCTCGACGATACCGATGACCACGTCTTCGCCGCGGCCCTTGCGGCGAATGGCTTCGCTCAACATGCTGTAGGTTTTCCCGACACCCGGGGCATAGCCGAGAAAAAGTTTGAAGATGCCCCGGCCACTGGGTAGTGGGGAAGCGACCTCGAGCCACTCTTCGGGCTTCTTGGGCAAGTTGAGGAGCTCTCCTGTTTGAAAAATCGTATCAGGTTACAATAAGAGTATGACGCGATTCGTAGCGGGCCGCGGCATCGGTTTTGTCGTCGCTGCGATCCTGCTGATTTCCATCACCTTCGGATATACGCATATACTGCACGTCAATCAGACGACGGTGGCGCTGTCGTTTCTGTTGGCAATTTTAGCAGTTTCCGCAGTGTGGGGCATCGTGGTGTCCATTTTCATGTCGGTGTGCGCCATGCTGTTGTTCAACTTCTTTTTCCTGCCGCCCATCGGGACGTTCACAATCGCGGATCCCCAGAACTGGGTAGCGCTGGGCGCATTCCTGATCACTTCTATCATTGCAGGCCAGCTTTCCGCGCGAATCCGGAAAGAGGCGGACGCGGCGCATGCCCGCCGACGGGAAGTGGAGCGCTTGTACGCCTTCAGCCAGAAATTGCTCGGCGAAGGCAATGTGATCCAGTTGATGAACGCCATCCCGAACCACCTGGTGGAATGCTTCGAGGCCGGAGCCGCGGAATTATTTGTGCCGCAAAAAGACAAGTTTTACCGTTCCGGGTATGGCGCCGCGCAAATTGACGAGGAGCGGATGAAAACCGCTTACGTGCGGGACGAGACGTGTTCCGACCCGTCCCAACCGCTGCATTTTCTGCCGGTGCGCCTGGGTGTGAAACCCATCGGCAGCCTGGGAATCTCTGGCGCGGTACTTTCACGGCAGACGCTGGACGCCGTTGGATCGATGGTGGCCATTGCCATGGAACGCGCACGGGCGGTGGAACAGTTGGGTGAAACCGAAGCGGAACGCCAGGGAGAGCGGCTGAAGTCCGCGCTGCTGGATTCGATTGCGCACGATTTCCGCACACCGCTGACCGCCATTAAAGCAGCAACCACGGATTTGCTGGCCGCCGACGGCCGCGACGCGCACCATCAGAAAGAATTGCTGACGATCGTGAACGAGGAATGCGACCGGCTGAATCATCTGGTGGAGGAAGCGGCGGAGATGGCGAAGTTGGAAGCCGGGGAGTTTGAGCTGCACCTGCAGCCGGTGCAAGTCGCCACTTTAATTGAAGCTGCCCTGGGTCACCTGCAAAAAACGCTGGGGGATCGAAAGGTAATCGTTCACGCCAGCGAGGATCTTCCCAAGGTGCGCGCGGATGTGGAACTGGCAAAGGATATTCTGGTGCAACTGGTGGACAACGCGCATCTCTACTCAAAAAAAGAATTTCCGATTACGATTACCGTGGAAGAGACCGGCGACTGCGTTTCATTCAGCGTGGCGGACCGCGGGCCGGGAATTGATCCGTTTGAACAGGGATTAATTTTCGATAAATTCTACAGAGGCAAAGATCAGCGGTACCAGGTGCGCGGCACGGGAATGGGCTTGTCAATCGCCAAGGCGATTGTGACCGCGCATGGCGGAGTCATTTCGGTGACAAGCCAGTTGAATGCCGGGTCGGTGTTCACGTTTACACTTCCGATTGCGGCGGGCGGCGAGTGGTGATGAATACTGGAACGATTTTAGTGGTGGACGACGAGTCCCAGATCCGGCGTGTATTGCGCTCGACGCTGGCATTTCGGGGATACGAGTTGCTGGAAGCGACCAGCGGCGAAGAGGCCGTGGATGTGGCGCGGAAAGCGAAGCCCGACCTGATCCTGCTGGATGTGAACCTGCCGGGCATATCCGGGATTGAGACGTGCCGGGAATTGCGGCAGTTCACCGCCGCGCCGATCATCATGCTGACAGTGCACAATGCAGAGCGCGACAAAGTTGTGGCGCTGGACGCCGGCGCGGATGATTACGTTACGAAGCCCTTTGGGATCGAGGAGTTGCTGGCACGCGTGCGGGCAGCACTGCGCAGGCATTCGAACGCGGAAGCGGTGCCGGCGTTTCACTCGAAAGAGTTTTCCGTGGATTTTGAGGAGCGACGTGTGACCGTTGGGGGAGAAGAAGTGCATCTGGCCCCCAAGGAATTTGAGGTGCTGAAGCATCTGATCGGGCAGCAGGGGAAGCCCGTGTCGCACCGGAGGTTACTGCAGGCGGTGTGGGGGCCGGAGTACGGAGAAGAAACGGAAAATCTGCGCGTGGTGATTAACCAGTTGCGGAAGAAGATTGAGAAAGATCCGGCGCAGCCCAAATACATTTTGACAGAACCGTGGGTGGGCTACCGGTTTCAACCGCCAAAGGCGGCGGCGAAGAGTTTGGGGCGAGGGTCGAAGTAGAGTCGGCGGGACGCGAGAGACGGCCCGCCTCCCTTCCACAGTCAGGGCAAGCAGAAGGCGGGCCCTACAAGGATTCCCTCACTTCAGGGAATCAAGATCCAGGTTTAATTCCAAAACATTTACGCGAGGTTCACCCAGAACGCCGAAGGTGCGTGGCTCGGTGTGGCGCGCCACGATTGCTTTTAGCTGATCCACGCTCAATCCACGGACTTTGGCGACGCGGGGAATTTGAAACTCGGCTGCTGCCGGGGAAATTTCAGGGTCCAGGCCGGAGCCGGAAGAAGTGATAAGGTCCGCAGGAATCTGCTTGCCGGGATCTTCCTGCTGGAGTTTGGCCACGTCTCCACTCACTCGATCAATCAGGGCGCGATTGGTTGGGGCGAGATTCGAGGGACTGGAGGCAGTGGCGTCGTACCCGGTGCCCGCTGAAGAGGGGCGCGAGTGAAAATATTTGTCGGAAGTGAACCCTTGCCCGATCAAGGTCGAGCCAATGACGCGGCCGTCCTTTTCAATGAGGCTGCCAGCGGCTTGCTTGGGAAAAATGTAGTGGCTGAGTACGGTCATACCCAGTGGATAGAGCAAACCGAATAGGACCGTAGTGATCAGGGTGAAACGAATCGCGATGGTGAGTTCCTTGTTCATAGCTGCCTTCAGGCCAGATGTAGCCAGGTGATGAGAATGTCGATCAGCTTGATTCCCAGAAATGGTGCAATGACGCCGCCCAAACCGTAGATCAACAAATTGCGGCGCAGAAGAAATGCGGCGCCCAGTGGGCGGTACTTCACGCCGCGGAGGGCCAGGGGGATGAGCGCGATGATGATGAGCGCATTGAAGATCACCGCGGAGAGAATGGCGGATTCCGGCGTGCGCAGTTTCATGATGTTCAGCATGCCAAGCAGCGGAAATGTGCCGGCAAACATTGCGGGGATAATCGCGAAATATTTGGCAACGTCGTTGGCAACGGAAAACGTGGTCAGCGAGCCGCGAGTGATCAGCAACTGCTTGCCGATTTCCACAATTTCAATGAGCTTGGTGGGGTTGGAATCGAGGTCCACCATATTGCCCGCTTCCTTGGCAGCTTGTGTGCCGGTGTTCATAGCCACGCCGACGTCAGCCTGGGCGAGCGCCGGAGCGTCGTTGGTGCCGTCGCCGGTCATGGCGACGAGTTTGCCTTTGGCCTGTTCGCTGCGAATGAGCGCCATCTTGTCTTCGGGTTTGGCTTCAGCGAGAAAATCATCCACGCCAGCCTGGCGCGCGATGGCCGCGGCGGTGAGTGGATTGTCGCCGGTGATCATCATGGTGCGGATACCCATGGCGCGGAGATGATCGAAACGCTCGCGAATGCCGCCCTTGACGATGTCGGTCAGCTCGATAGTGCCATAGACGCGGAAGTTGACGGCGACGAGCAACGGTGTGCCACCGCTGTTGGCGACACGGTCCACCTGTTCCTGGACTTCCGGGGGGACGCGCTGGCCTTTTTCAGTGATGTAGCGCTTGATGGCCTCCGGGGCGCCTTTGCGAATTTCGCGGTCGTCCATGTCCACGCCAGACATGCGCGTTTGCGCGGAGAAGGGAATAAACGTTGGATTGTGGGGAGCCAATTCGCGTCCTCGCAGGCCGTACTTTTCCTTAGCCAGGACGACGATGGAGCGGCCTTCCGGAGTCTCATCGGCAAAGGAAGCGAGTTGCGCAGCGTTCGCAAGCTCCGCGTCGGTGACACCGGGTGCCGCGTGGAACGAGGTTGCTTCGCGGTTTCCCAGCGTAATCGTGCCGGTCTTATCGAGAAGGAGCACGTCCACGTCGCCGGCAGCCTCGACGGCGCGGCCAGACATGGCGATGACGTTGCGCTGAATCAACCGATCCATACCAGCAATGCCGATCGCAGAGAGGAGTCCACCGATGGTGGTGGGAATCAGGCAGACCAGGAGTGAGATCAACGCGAAGATGCTTTGCGGCGCTCCGGAATAGATGGCGAAGGGCTGGAGCGTAACCACCGCGAGGAGAAAGATGATGGTGAGTCCGGCCAGAAGGATGTTGAGGGCGATTTCGTTTGGCGTTTTCTGACGGGAGGCGCCTTCGACGAGACTGATCATCCGATCGAGGAAGGTTTCACCGGGATTTGAAGTGATGCGAACTTTGATCTCGTCGGAGAGCACGCGTGTGCCGCCCGTGACCGCGGAGCGATCGCCGCCGGATTCGCGGATGACCGGAGCCGATTCGCCGGTGATGGCAGATTCGTCCACGCTGGCGACGCCTTCGATCACTTCGCCGTCGCCGGGAATGAATTCGCCCGCGGACACCAGCACAATGTCACCGGACCGTAGCTTGGAACTTGTGATGATCTCCGTGGTGCCGTCTTCACGCAACTTGCGCGCTTCGGTTTCCGCGCGGGCTTTGCGCAAGGTTTCGGCTTGCGCTTTGCCGCGGCCTTCCGCCATGGCTTCGGCAAAGTTGGCAAAAAGGACGGTGAACCAGAGCCAGAGCGTGATCTGCAAGCCAAACCCGAAATGACCGCGATGCGCGAATAGATCGGCGATCAGAACGATCAAGGTGATTACGGCGCCGACTTCCACAACGAACATCACCGGGTTCTTGACCATCAACCGGGGGTTGAGTTTCCAGAAGGAGTCGCGAATGGCGGTGCGCAAAATATTGCGATCGGCCAGGGAAGTGCTTTCTGCTTGAGAGTTCGTGGTCATGATTCCTCAGAAAGTGGTGCCCGCATTCATCAGCAGATGCTCGAGTATCGGGCCGAGACTCAGCGACGGGAAAAAGGTGAGCGCGCCAACGATCAGGATCACAGAGACGAGCAGCACGGTGAATAGCGGCCCGGTGACCGGGAAGGTGCCGAGCGATTCAGGCACATGCTTTTTGGCAGCAAGATTGCCGGCGATGGCGAGAATGGGAATCACGGTGAAGAAGCGGCCCAGCAGCATGGCCACGCCAAGAGAGGAGTAGTACCAGAGGTTCGTGGCGTTAATGCCGCCGAACGCGGAGCCATTGTTGCCGGTTGCTGATGTGTAGGCGTAGAGAACCTGGGAAAGGCCGTGGGGTCCTGGATTGCTGATGGCTGTGAGCCCGGCCTTGGCAACGATGGCAATCGCCGAAAAGATTAGAATGGTCAGTGAAGAGACAAGGATGGAAAGCACGGCCATCTTCACATCGAACGCCTCGATTTTCTTGCCGAGGTATTCCGGTGTTCGTCCGACCATAAGGCCGGCAATAAACACGGCGAGGATCACGAAGACGACCATTCCGTATAGGCCGGAGCCCACGCCGCCGAAGACAATTTCGCCCAACATGATGTTGATCATGGGCATCATGCCGGCGATAGGTGTCAGCGAGTCATGTGCATTGTTGACGGCGCCGCAGCTTGCATCCGTGGTGACGGTGGTGAAGAGTGCGGAGTTGGCGATGCCGAAACGCACTTCTTTTCCTTCCATGTTGCCGCCGGACTGCTCCACCGAAGCTTTCTGATCTAGGCCTTTCAGCAACGGATTGCCGCGGGCCTCGGAGGCGTAGGTTACAAACACGGCAGCCAGGAAAAGCACGGCCATGGCGCTCCACACGGCCCAACCGTGTTTGGCGGAGCCGGTCATGCGTCCGAGGGTAAAGGTGAGCGCCGAGGGGATGGCGAATATCATCAGCATTTGAAGAAAATTGCTCAGCGGCGTGGGATTTTCGAACGGATGCGCGCTGTTGGCATTGAAAAATCCACCGCCATTAGTGCCCAGCATCTTGATCACTTCCTGCGACGCGACGGGACCTTGCGCAATGGTCTGCGTGGTCAGCGTGTCCTGCGATTTGGTGCCGTCCGCAGCCTGCTTTTCGATGGTTTGCGGCTCGACCAACTGTGCCTGTGTGTATGGCCTCAAATTCTGGATTGCGCCTTGGGAAACCAAAGCGAGGCCGCCGAGGATGCAAAGCGGCAGAAAAACCCAGAGCAGGGCGCGGGTGGTATCCACCCAGAAATTGCCGATGGTTTTGGATTCCTTGCGCGCCACGCCGCGAATGACAGCAATGGCGAGAGCCACGCCCACGGCGGCTGAAGTGAAGTTGTGGTAGGCGAGGCCGGCCATCTGGGTGAAGTAACTCATCGTCGATTCGGGGACATAGGACTGCCAGTTGGTGTTCGTGGTGAAGGAAGCCGCTGTGTTCCACGCCAGATCGGGGGGGACATTGGCGAGCTTCTGCGGATTCCAGGGCAGCCACTGCTGGGTACGCTCGATTAAGTAGAGCACCAGCAGCGAGACGCCGCTGAAGAGCAACATGGCAACGCCGTAGCCCTTCCAATCCATTTCCTTGGTGTCATCCACGCCGCAGATTCGATAGACCAGCCGTTCAACGGGGCGAAGTAAGGGATCGAGAAACGTCGATTTGCGCTCGAAAACTCGATAGAGAAAAATTCCCAGCGGAGGCGTAATCAGCAGAACGACGCCCAGGAACAGAAATATTTGGAACCAACCGTTGCTGGTCATGGTTAGAACTTCTCCGGTTTCAACAGGGCGTAGAACAAATACGCGCACAAGAGAATGGCAACACCGATTAACAAGATATTTCCTAGCATGGGATCAGGCTCTCACTTCAGGCGCTCGCAGGCGCGGAGATAGAGGATGCTCAGAACAAAAAACGCAATCGTGCAAATCGCAAAAATGAAGTCAGGCATGGTTCTCTCCAGGTATGACTCTAACTGTAGCCGAATGCTCTAAGAAAAGGGTGAGCCGCGCGTTAAGGAACCGTAAGGCCGGGCGGGCGGCGAGGCGGCGCCTAACTTGTTCCAGTTGAATGGTTATGGGAAACTCAATCGACTCCTCGCTCATGTCCAACCGCGCCTCCGCTCCGACCCTGCCATCCGCAGCGCACCCAGATGCTCGTACCGAATGGGGCCTTTTGCATGCGGGATTTGTGCTCATCGGGGTGAGCATGACGATGCTCGGGCCGGTGCTGCCTTATTTTACGCACCGCTGGTCGCTGACCGACGGACAGGCCGGATTATTTTTCTCCACGCAATATTTTGGAAGCTTTATAGGCACACTGCTGACCAGCGCGCTGCTGCCGCGCTTTGGATTTTCGAAGGTCATCAGCGCGGGATATCTCTGCTTTGCGCTGGGATTTGCTTTGCTGGGAACAGGGCCGTGGTTTTTCTCGACGATGTTCGTTGCGATTTATGGATTGGGCTATGGCCTGGCGAATCCATCGATCAATTTACGCGCGACGCATCTGCCGTCTTCGAATGTGGCCGGAGCGGTGAGCCTGCTGAATTTTTCGTGGGGCATCGGCGCTTCGGTGTGCCCATTTCTGGTGGCATTTTTTCTGGGGCACCTGAGTTTGCGTGGCCTGACAGCCGCCCTCACAGGGTGCTATATCGTGTTGTGCGTGGCGCACTTTTTGCGTAAGGCGGACACGGCGGCGTCCTCGGAGGATCGGCCAAAGCGCACGTTGACCGTGTGGAAAGCGACGCTGCGGCCGACACCATGGATCTCGCTGGTCATGTTGTTTTTCTTTTATGTGGGGATTGAGATTTCCGTGGGCGGCTGGGTCGCGCTGGACGAAAAGCGGATGGTGGGAATTACTTCGGCGAGCGTGGCGGAGGCTCCGGCCTTTTTTTATGGATTTTTGTTGGTAGGGCGTTTTCTGGTGCCCTGGGGGCTGAGGTTTGTTTCGCAGCGAAACCTCTGCGTTGGAGGCCTGGGGGTGGCGGCGAGCGGAATTTTCCTGGTGAGCCTGGCGCACACACCCGGCCTGCTTTATGCGGGCGCGCTGCTGGCGGGGTTTGGCTGCGCGCCACAATACCCGATTTATGTGACGTGGCTGGCGGCCATCTTCAAGGATGATTCGACCTGGCTGGCGGCGCTGTTTTTCGGCGCGGCGGGATTGGGGAGTTCCATCGTTCCGTGGTTGGTGGGCGTGATCGCCTCGCAGAGCCATGCCTTGCGATTTGGTTTTGTGCTGCCACTGGCCTCGGCGCTATGGATGATCCCATTTGCGTTGCGGGCGTGTCCGAGGGCTGACCGTGTGGTCAGCGGAGTGGCCTGATTCGATCTCCAAATCTTGACCCGAAACATTCCCATAAAAAGGAGGGCCCCCGATTCAAGTGAATCGGAGACCCGTTTGAAACGTGCGAATTGCGGCTAGCGTTCGATGGTGACCGCGTCTTCCAACTTGAACGTGATCCGCGACTCAGCGGGGAACTCGACGTTCTTTCCACCGGTAGCGCCGGAGACTGCAAGTCCGCCGCCTGCGCCCAAGCCTGCGCCGATTGCAGCGCCCTTGCCGCCGCCAGCCAAGCCCCCGATTAGCGCCCCGACGGCCGCGCCACCACCGGTGGCCACAGCGGTGCGCTTGCCCTTACCCTTTTGGGTGTCGGCATAAGTGCTGGAGGCGATCATATAGCCCTTGCCGCGCACCTGGAGGCGTGTAAGTTTCACGGCCAAGTTGGCTTCCCCTTTGAAAGTGCCTTGCTTCTTGGAGAACACGACGGTTCCGGTTACGTTCGCGCCTTTGGGAATGGCCACTTCGCTATCCACCAGAACGTCGGCGGCCACGCTGCCCTGAAATTCATCGCCTGGATTGGCGACGCGGGAATTGATGGTGGACGAGAGAATCACGGGGATTTCCGTCCCCGCGGGTACGACGAAGGGTTTGGGTGGCGGTGGAGGAGGGGTGGGAGTGGTTGCCTGCTGTGAGCCAGACGGGTTGGCGCCTTGTTGGCTGGTGTCGGTGGAATTGGTGCCAGAATTATCGGTCTTGCCGCAGCCGGCCGCAAATCCAAGCACGGCCGAGATTGCAAGTACTGCCCATTTATTTTTCATGAGATTCCCCCACTTTAGTGTGCCTGCGAATTCAATGGAAGCCGCGATGGTGTTAGTTTTTTCTGGATTTCCGCTGGGCGTGGCGGCGTTCTCTCTGGATACTATCACTTCTCCAAGAGAGTGAGTAGCGGGGCAACCCGTCGGGGCGTGCGTGTCGTTAGCGGATATTCGCCCGGCCGTTTGCCCAACGGAGCTTGGCCCATTACAATTTCGCACATGATGCCAGAAGCACGAGTTGCCGCTCCGCTCTCCGTGGAAGTGCCTGCGAGAGTTGCCAGAGATATTTATGGCGTGGTGGCTGGTGTCGCCGCATTGCCGGGCGAGTATGACGACAACTTTCGCCTACGGTGCGCGGATTCGCGCGAATTTGTGCTGAAGGTGATGCACCCGTCGCGCGAAGAGTCGTTTGTGGACATGCAGTGCCGCGCGCTGACGCACCTGGCGACGGGGGCGCCGAAGCTGGCACTGCCGCGCGTGATTCCGACGCTGAAGGGCGAGATCTTCACACAGGTGACGCTGGAAGACGATACTTCGCGGCTGGTGTGGATGCTGAGTTTCCTGCCGGGGACGACGCTGGCCGAGGTGAAGCCGCACACGGCGGAATTGCTTGGGACGTTGGGGCAACTGCTGGCGGAGATGGATCAGGCGCTGCTCGATTTTTCGCATCCGGCGGCGCATCGGTTTTTGAAATGGGATCTTTCACGGTCGAACTGGGCCCGGGATTTTCTGGGCCATATTGCGGATGCCGAGCGGCGGGCACTGGCGAAGAAATTCCTGAATTTATTTGAAGAGGAGGCCGTGCCGCGTTTTCCACACTTGCGGCGAAGCGTGATTTACGGCGATGCCAACGACCACAACGCATTGGTGGATCCGCAGACGATGCGCGTGGTCTCCGTGATCGATTTTGGGGACATGCATGAAGGATTGCGCGTGGCGGAACCCGCGATCGGGGCGGCCTACGCAATTTTGGGAAAAGAAGATGCACTGGCGGCGGCGGGAGCCGTGCTGGCGGGCTATCACGAAATCCTGCCGCTGAAGGAAGACGAGGTCGCGGCGTTTTTTCCGCTGATGGGCGCGCGACTGGCAGTGAGCGTGATCAATTCGGCGCATCGCAAATCGCTGGTGCCCGATGATCCCTACGTGACGATTTCGGAGGCGCCTGCGTGGGCAGCGCTGGAGCGGTTGGCGCCGATTACCAGCGAGAAGGCGCGGGAGTATTTTCAATCGGTGGCGACCAAAGTTGGTCCGGTGACGGAAAGAAGCGCAGCGAAGACTACGGATGCAGGGAGAATGGCAAACCGCTCGTTCGCCGATACACTGGCCGCGCGCAAGAGACTTTTGGGTGGGAATCTTTCGCTTTCTTACGAGAAGCCACTGAAGATTGTCCGTGGCTCCAAGCAGTTTCTGTATGACGAAACGGGGCGGGCGTACCTCGACGTTTACAACAATGTGCCGCTGCTGGGCCATTCGCATCCGCGCGTAGTGCGTGCGATTCAGGAGCAAGTGGCGCTACTCAATACGAATACCCGCTATCTGCACGACAATATTCTGGAGTACGCGGAACGGTTGACCGGGCTGCTGCCGGAGCCGCTGCGCGCGTGCTACTTCGTGAATTCCGGCAGCGAGGCGAATGAATTAGCGCTGCGGCTCGCTCGCACGCACACAGGGCGCGAGGACATTGTCGTGCTGGAGCACGCCTACCACGGGCACACGTCCACGCTGATTGATATAAGTCCTTACAAG
>Ga0209698_10002708_pt1 | contig 19945 bp, 12 predicted proteins | sample LitLauG_LLR_2012_FD_187203 | JGI IMG/M metagenome (GOLD analysis project Ga0209698, IMG submission 187203) | Freshwater sediment microbial communities from Pennsylvania, USA - Little Laurel Run_MetaG_LLR_2012 (SPAdes) (version 2) | ecosystem: Environmental > Aquatic > Freshwater > Creek >...
CGCATCGGGGAAGCGTGACGCTATCACCCTGCAAAATGGAATGTCAAACTCGCGCTATGGCTGGAGCGCGGGAGCTTTCAGTTCAGGAGCTTCTATTTCGCGGCTTCCTGAGCCCACTTCGCCAAGGTCGTGAGAAACGTGTTGGCGGCAGCAGGAGGATCTACCTCGCCGGTCAGCGAAGCCTTCGAGGTCACCATGTGCCCATAGAATTCGCGCGTCGAATTCTTGTCCTGCTTCACGACGGCGCCGTTCAGGCTCACTCCAGCAAACACACCGCGCGCCCGCGAGTAGGTAAGCACCTGCGCTCGCATTTTCCAGTCGGTATTTCCTTCTGCGTGGCGCCCGACCGGCCCAGCTGCGACGGACGCATCCGCTCCCAGAGCGAACTGGCTGGAGAGCAGATGCTTCATGCCGTCTTTGTTCATGATCAGCATGACCAGGTCCACAGCCTGTCCGCCAATCTGAAATCCAAAGCTGCCTCCGGCGACGCTGAAAAATGCAGGCGCACTCCATCCCTTCGCCGTGCGGCAACTGGCCAGCCCGCGCCCGTACTTCGCTCCGACGATGAAACCGCCTTTGAGCATCGATGGAACGACCGCCACACACTCGGCCGATCCGAGGATTTCCTGCGGGACTCCGGAGTCCGGCGCTGACTGAATTTCATTCAACACGTCGGCAGCCGCTTGCACGCGATCTGACGCCTTCGATTCTTGCGCGGGCTCGTCTGACGCCAAGGCGAATGAGCACAACGATACGACCAGGGCCACTACCACAAGCTTCTTCATGGTTCCTCACCAAAACAAATCTCAACGGATCAGTTACTTGGATTGTAAATGAAGGAAGTACGTTGCATCGGCCTCGCAGGACATTTGGTTTGCAGAAAGGGTTCCCGCCACAGTCGCGAGCAATCCGCGCACCACAAACAAATCAGAACTTCGTCACCTCAGTGAAGTTGAAGTCTTTCACCTTCATGGCGGGAACAACCATGTCGAATGACTCTTCTCCACAAGAGCGAACCGGCACGCTCATGGCTTCGACGTTCGACAACATGTGGATCAAACTTTCGTTGAAACGGAAGTTCCGGACTCCGCCCAGCACCTTCCCATTCTCCACGTAGAAAGTTCCGTCGCGGGTCATGCCCGTAAGCATCTTTTCGAACGGCTCGACTTCGCGGATATACCAGAGCCTGGTGACGAGAATGCCCCGTTCCGTAGATGCAATCATCTGTTGAATCGTCTGCGAGCCGCTCATTGGAGCAAAGACAATGTTCAGCGGCATCTCGCCCATCTCATTGGGGAGCGCAAAACCATGTCCTGTCGGCTCAATCGGGCCAACCTTGTCTTTGTATTCTGAGCACTTCATCCGCTCGGCGGTGGCCCGTGCGTAGACCACTCGTCGGACGATTCCGTTTTCGATGAGAGGCACTCTGCGGCGCGCCACGCCTTCGCCATCGAACGGCGAACCCGCCTGCAGGGGATGCGCGACGTCATCCCAGATCGTGACGTTGTCGCCGAACAGTTTCGTGCCGATCCGGCCAGTCAGAAAAGATCGTTGGTCGAGGATCGCCATTCCCGAGTAATCCCAGAACATGAATCCGACAATGTCGAGCACCGCTGCCGGCTCGAGGATTACAGTGATTCTGCCAGCCGGAATTTCACGCGGGTGAGCAGTCTCAATTGCCTTCCGTGCAGCCGCTTCCGCCAGTTTCAGCGGGTCGAGATTCGTGATATCGGGAGAGTTGGACTTCTGCCAGCCTGAAGAATCCGCGGCGAGCATCGTGATGGAGATTTCCGCCGATGTCTGCGTATGCCACCGGCTTAGGCCACGCGAGTTGAAGATCCCTTCGCAGAAGTCATTGCTCGAAAAGACGCCGGCGGTGGTGAGTTTATGCTTGTCGGCGACCCCGACGATCTTGCTCACGCCGTCCGCGCGCAACTCCGGAGTAATTGCGGCAGTCTGCGCAAAATGACGGGATGGTACGGTGCGGGATTCTCCAGCCTCACGCGTGTCAGGCATCGGCAACAGATCCGGATCCGGGTGCTGCACCTTCGCAAGACTCTCCGACGCCCGCACGACCTGCCGCAAACTCTCATCGTCGAACCTGTTGGTCGAAGCGCGTGCTGTCCGTTTGCCAAACACCGTGCGTACCGAAACTGAATGGTTTTCTTCGGCGACATTCTGATGAATCGTGTTGTTGGCAAACCGGGTCAGCGCGAAATGCCCTCCAGAGAAGAGGACTTCCACCTCATCTGCAGACGACAGCTTGCGAATCCGATCAAAGATGTCGCCGGCTTGTTCCTGGGTCAGCATTCGGGATTTCTATCCTGCCTGAGTGGCTCCATAGCGCATCAACTCTTAAAGGCGCTCCCAACTTTCACTCGCCGAAACCTGGCCGGCGCTGCTCCATGCCCGGTTCCCATCACTTGCTGGGGCTGGCCTTTACCGCAATTTGGAGTGCCCCAGAGCGTCCATTCATCGCGCGAGCAAATGGCGTCCAACGAATTCCAGAACTCAGTGGTGATGCCTGAGTACGAAGGGTTCTTTACCATCCGCACGCGCTTGCCGCCCTTGATCTCCCATCCAATCTCGCATCCAAACTGAAAGTTGTATCGCTTGTCGTCAATCGACCACGATCGATTCGTCTGCATGAGAATGGCATGATCGGTCGAGGCAATCAGCTGTTCCAACGTCAGTGGCTTCTCACCCGGCAAGATGCTGACATTGGTCATGCGGATCATCGGCAGCCGGTTCCATCCCTCAGCGCGCAACGTTCCGCCCGATCGGTTCAGCCCGATCGTATGCGCCGTCTCTCTCGAGCTGAGATACCCAGTGAACAATCCGCCCGTGATTACCGGTATGCACTGCGCCGGCACGCCCTCGTCGTCGAATCCAAATGTCCCGAGGCCCGGACCATGCTCCTGCCGCGCATCGGCAACAACATTCACAAGGTCGCTTCCATAGCGCAGGGTTCGCAGCTTTTCGAGCGTGAGAAACGATGTACCGGCGAAGTTGGCTTCCATCCCCAGCACACGGTCCAGTTCGATCGGATGTCCGATCGATTCATGAATCTGCAATCCCAACTGCGAGCTGTCGAGAATGATGTCGAACGTCCCTTCTGGACACTGGTCGGCGCCGTGCAGCGCAACCGCCTCTTCCCCGATCCGTCGCGCGTTCTCCAGCAGCTTCAACTCTTCGACCAGTTCATAGCCTTTGTTCTGCCATTGCCCGCCAAACGAATTCGGATAGGAGCGCTTTTGAATCTCGTTCCCCGCGAAGGCATAGGCGGCATATCCGGCGCCGGTTGAAACCTTGGTTTGATGGATATCGGCGCCCTCGGACGAGCCAAACCACTGTTCTTCGCGATGAAAATTCAGGTTCGTCTCAGCGAGGGTGACTCCTGAAACAGAACGCAACTCGGCGTCGATCTTCAACAATAGATCAATGTTTTGTTCGACAGACACCGTGAACGGATCGATCTTAAACGGCGTGCTCCACTCGGCAACGACTGGCTTTTCAGGCGCGAGCGTTATGTCCTCTTGCTTCACACGAGCCGAGGCCCGAGCAACTTCTACCGCCCGCGCAGCCGTCTTTTCAACGGCCCCGCGTCCCAATTCGAGCGACGCGGCAAATCCCCACGCCCCATCTGCGATCACGCGCACATTCATGCCGACCGATTCCGCGTCAGACGCGCTTCCCACCTTGCCATTCTTGGTGGAGAGCGCACGACTGCGCTGCGCCACGACTCTCGCGTCGGCATAGCTTGCCCCTTGAACGGCGGCTGCGTTGAGGGCCCAATTCGTGACGTGCTTCATGGAAGAATTTCAATCTAACACATTGGAGTGATGATCGTTTCCCGACGAAGGAAAGCTGCTTATGCTTCTCCTTCGTGAAACTTCGTGTCCTTCGTGGTTCATGAATTTAAGACATTCCCGAAGTTGCGCTGTCGTTTCTCCCCCCGGCCCCTTTAGTCACAGCCCGGTCTTGTTATCCCTCGCACCTCCTACTGTGATCCTCGTCACTGCTTAACCCTGAAGCTCAAACTCCAATGATATGTACCAGCAAAGCCCTTTTTCAGGAGCCCATCATGAGCGTTTACATCCCACCGGACCGCGCAGAGACTCTGGCGAACACGGCCGTAGAAGAGTACGAATCGAGCAGCACCACGCAGGCAAGCAAGAAGGCCGATCTGGCCGGGCCCGGCATTGGCGATTATGCGGAGCTTGAGCATATTCTGCCCAACAACTATCACTCGCTGCTCACGCCCCGCGAAACGCAGCAGGCCATCTTTCACGTCAAACGTTATATTGAAGACAATCTATGTAAGGAACTCAGTTTGATGATGGTGGAAGTGCCACTCATCGTGGACGCCGAGAGCGGCGTCAACGACATGCTCGACCGAGACGGTTCGCGCACCCCGATTCAATTCCATATCTCCAACGACCGCGACAAGCACCCCATCAATGCCCAGGTCGTGCAAGCGGCCACCAAATGGAAGAGAGTCGCGCTGAAGCAGTTTGAATGCGGCGTCGGACAAGGCATCTGCACCGACATGCGGGCCGTCCGCAAAGATTACTTCCTCGACCACGACCACTCCGCCTACGTCGATCAGTGGGATTGGGAGCGGACGATCACCAGCGAGCAGCGCAACCTGGAATTCCTGAAAGCCATCGTCAAGAGGATTTGGAAGGTGCTGGTCGGCGCGGAGAAGTTCGCCCAGGAAATGTTTCCCCAGCTGCGACACCCGCGTTATCCCAATCTGCCCGAAGAACTCACGTTTATCCACGCGGAAGAACTGCTGGCCATGTATCCGAACTTGCCGCGCAAACGGCGCGAGACGGTCGTTTTGCAGAAATATCCGGCAGTCTTCATTATCGGAATCGGATGGCCTCTGGCAGATGGTTATCCGCACGAAATGCGGGCTGCCGACTACGATGACTGGATCACCGACACGAGCGCCGAGACCAGGCGCGACACTCACGGACTCAATGGCGACATCCTCGTTTGGAACCACGTCACCGAGCGTCGACATGAATTGACTTCGATGGGAATCCGCGTCAATGCGGAGACTCTGCGCAAACAACTGGAGATGTCAAAGCTGCTGGACAATCTGAAGTATCCCTACCACCAGTCCATTATCAATAACAAGATTCCACTCTCGATCGGCGGCGGAATCGGTCAGTCGCGCACGCTCATGCTGTTGCTGCGAAAAGCGCATTTGGGAGAGGTCAGCGTGACGGTGTGGCCGAAGATCCTGAAGGAAATGTGCGCGAAGAAGAATATCTTCGTGCTGGAGTAGCGTCGCCTGGGAAACAAGGGGGCGGCCGAATCCGCCCCAGTTGCACCGCAGTGCATGCGACACGGCTAGGGTTGATGAGCGCATGCGATTTATCGACCGCCCGAATTCCCCCAAGGTGGTTCTTGGCGTGAACTCGTGGGACAATTAACCGATGGAAACCCACGAAGTCAACCGACATCCCGGTCCTTGGCGGGTGATGCGGGTGGACTCGGAATTTGCAGGACTGCTAGTCGCCGTCGGCTTTCTCGTGTTGGGCTTGGTTAGTATGCCTCTCGCAACGGGTTTCGTGCTTGGGGCCATTGCACTGGGAGTGGTTGGGGCTCTGCTGCTCCGCTTCATTCCTAGGAGATTCAGTCGCCTGATAGTGGGAATGCTTATCGTCCTCGCTGCCTTCGTGCTGTGGTGGGCGGGACATAAACCTCGACGACCGCATACCGTCTCTTCCAGCGCCCTTTACGTCTTGCCAAACAATGTGCCGCTTAGGTTGTTTCAGACTGGTTATTGGCTGGAATGTTGGTTCGACCAGCATGACAATGTTGATCGATGCAAACTCACGGATGAACACGGAACCGTGTCCTTTGAGGACGTGTTCATCCAGTGCGAAGTCTGCACGCCACTCCCTCAGAGCGATTTGGTTTTTAAACGGGAGACCGGACGCACATGGATCCAATCGTGTGACAAAAAGGTCAACGTCCCGGTCATCTACGTGGCATACGGCGAAACGTTGCTTCCCAGAAGCCTCAAATGCAGAGCCCAGGCAAGAGATCCATTGTTCTGGTGAGTGAGAAGCATCTAGACAAAGATGCAGTCATGGCCTTCGTTCGAATGCTACGGCGTCGCGTGCGCCTCTGCCAGCGCCTTCCTCACCGCCAGCAACTCTTTCAGCACCCCGCGCAGCTTCGTCGACTCCAGCGCATTCGCTCCGTCCGACTTCGCTTCCTTCGGATTGTCGTGCACTTCCATAAACACGCCATCGACTCCCGCTGCCACCGCGGCACGCGCCAACAAAGGAATAAACTCAGGCTGCCCTCCGCTGGTCGCAGCCCCGTTCTCCCCCGCCTGCGACGAAGGTAATTGCACCGAGTGCGTCGCATCGAACACCACGGGCGCGAACTTCCGCATGATCGCCAGCGACCGCATATCGACGACCAAGTTGTTGTAGCCGAAACTGGCGCCGCGCTCCGTCAGGACCACCTGCGTGTTGCCCGCGTCGCGGCACTTTTCCACCACATGCCGCATGTCCCAGGGCGACATGAACTGCCCTTTCTTCACGTTGATCGGACGCCCACTCAATGCCGCGGCGACAACCAGATCGGTTTGACGACTGAGGAACGCAGGAATCTGCATCATGTCGACAACATCCGCCACTCTGGCCACATCGGCAGTCTCGTGCACATCCGTCAATACAGGAAGGTTCAATTCGTCTTTGATCTTCTTCAGAATCCGCAAGCCCTCTTTAACCCCTGGTCCACGGAAACTCCGAATCGAAGTGCGGTTCGCCTTGTCATAACTCGCTTTGAAGATAAATGGGAATCCGAGAGAACGGGTCACGCCTTTGATGATCTCCGCTATGCGGATGGCGTGATCTTCACTCTCGATGACGCACGGACCGGCAATCAGGAAAAGATCTCCCGAGCCTATGCGGACATCGCCGACCTGGAAAGACGTAGTCACCATTCAAAATCAATTTCACCACAGGGATCACAGAGGAAACACGGGAATCGAACTTCTTCCTGTGTACCCCTGTAACCTCTGTGGTGAATCCTCTGCCTCTACCGCTGTCCCACTTTCTCCGGCCGATGAAACATTTCGACCTCAGACGTTTCCTTCTCGGCCTTGCGCTTCAGACCATATTCGTACGACGCTCCCACAAACGTGCTGAACAGCGGATGCGGCTCAAGCGGCTTCGACTTGAACTCGGGATGAAACTGGCAACCGATGAAGTGCGGATGGTCGGGCAGTTCCACCATCTCGACGTAAGTCCCATCGGGAGTCGAACCGGAGATCCGCAGGCCCGCGGCTACCATGGGCTCTTCGTATTCGCGATTGAATTCATAACGATGCCGGTGACGCTCGCTGATTTCGGTCTTGCCGTAAATCTTGTGTGCCAGGGTGTTGGGCTCGATTTTGCAAGTCCAGGCTCCGAGCCGCATGGTGCCGCCAAGTTCCTCCACACCGCGCAATTCACGCAGTTTGTAGATCACGCGATGCGGCGTCGCCGGATCGAACTCGCTCGAGTTGGCATCTTCCAGTCCCACCACGTTGCGCGCGAACTCAATGCAAGCCGTCTGCATGCCAAGGCAGATGCCAAAGTACGGCACCTTCTTCTCACGGGCATAGCGAATGGCGATCAGCATCCCTTCGATGCCACGCTTGCCAAACCCGCCCGGAACGAGGAGGCCATCATAGCCTTCCAATTGCGCCTCAATCCCTTTTTCATCGGCGCCTTCCAGCCCCTCCGCCTCAATCCAGTTGAGTTGTAACTTCAGATTGTGGGCAAGGGCGCCATGAACGAGCGCCTCTTTCAGCGACTTGTACGAGTCTTCGTATTCGACATACTTGCCGACAATTCCGATCGTGACCGTGTCCTTCGGGTTGTAGACACGGTGAACAATGTCTTCCCACTTCGACAGGTCGCGGTCTTTGGCTTCCATGTGCAAATACTTCAGAACCAGCGTATCCACACCCTCATTCGCGAATACCAGAGGCACTTCGTAGACAGACGCAACATCTTTCGCCGTAATCACCGCCTCTTCCCCCACGTTGCAGAAGAGAGCGATCTTCGACTTGATGTCCTTCGCCAGGAAACGGTCGGTCCGGCACAGAAGAATATCCGGCTGGATTCCGATGCTGAGCAGTTCTTTCACCGAATGCTGCGTGGGCTTGGTCTTCAACTCTTGAGCGGCGGCAATGAACGGCACGAGAGTGACGTGCACGAACAGCGTATGTTCGCGGCCTAACTCTTGCCGCATCTGGCGGATCGCTTCCATAAACGGCAACGACTCGATATCGCCGACGGTCCCACCGATCTCGACGATCGCGACATCCACATCCTGCGCGACCTTCTTCATCGCGGCTTTGATCTCGTTGGTGACGTGAGGAATCACCTGCACCGTCTTGCCCAGATAATCGCCGCGCCGTTCCTTGGCGATGATCTGCTCGTACAGGCGGCCCGTGGTCCAGTTGTTATCGCGAGAGAGTTTGGCGTGCGTGAAGCGCTCGTAGTGCCCCAGATCGAGGTCCGTCTCCGCGCCGTCATCGGTCACAAACACTTCGCCGTGCTGAAATGGCGACATCGTGCCCGGATCCACGTTCAGATAAGGATCGAACTTCATCAGGTTGACCTTCATCCCGCGGCTCTCGAGCAGGCAACCGATGGAGGCCGCGGCAAGTCCCTTGCCGAGTGAAGACACAACTCCCCCCGTCACAAAGATGTACTTCGCTGGCATCTCTTCCTCGCTTTAAATTGTTTTTGGAAAATTGTGCAGGTGGCGTGCACGATCAATTATGGCAGAAGTGCCTGTGGAAAGAAATGGAAGAAATGTTCACTCGTTGACTATCTGTGCAAGGTCAGAGAAAATAAAGAGGTCAATCGCAAGCGTGTTGTAGTGTCTCTGCAAGTGGGCCTGTGGCGCAGCTGGGAGCGCGCTTCCATGGCATGGAAGAGGTCGTCGGTTCGATCCCGACCAGGTCCACCAATCTCCTCACCGCATTAAAGCTGACCGTTGTGGATCTAATTCCTCGACCGGAAGGGCCTTCAGCCGTGCCAGTTCCAGATCGTGCGCACTGGCTTCGAACTGCGACTGATAAACAAACCAAATCCCGAGCCCGAAAATTCCCGCCAAGGTACAAAATTCCACTGGGACCCACGGAGGACCCGCGACCGTGATGATGTTGGAAGTCAGGAACCATCCCAGCCCGACAATGATGAGCGGACGATTGGAGACTCTCCACACTCCGTGATCGAGCAATCCGCTCTTTGCTGACCGCAACCGTCCCCAGGCAGACAGACCTCGAACCATAATCAACAGCATGGGCACCGTGATGGCCGCCATATCGTATTTCATGATCCGTGGATACAACAGAGCTGTACCGACCAGCGCGACGGGAACCCAATGGTGACGTGGGACATTCCAGTCCCTGATGCGGCTCGCGGCAAAGAGCAAGATCGAGCCCAGCACGCAAGCCGAGAAGAGATAGACGATCGCAGTCGACGTTCCGATGGGGAGCCCGCGCCCTGCCAACGCCCTTTCCACCACACTCGCGGGACCGAATCCAAAATCATGCAACCACTCAAACACCAGGCGAAGGCTTCGCAGGTATTCTCGAAACATCTCCGGCCAGAGCCGTATCTGAACACCGAAGAGAAGCAATCCCGCACCCGCACTCAGCGCCGCCGGAAGACGCTCGCGCCGATCAAGAAGCACGGGAAATGCCAAAAACACCAGCATAGGTGTCTTGAGGATCGAGGCCAAAATGACGGCGGCGTAATACCATCCCCAACGCCCACGTTTCCAGCCGCGAGTCGCAGCCAGCAAAATCGCGCCATACAGGATGTAGGACACATTGCCACTGACAATCACATCATCCGTAATGAGACCCGGGAAAAAGATGGCTGCCGGCAGAATCAGCGGCAACCAACGGCGCTCGCCCTCATCTGCCATCTGATACCCGGCCCAGAGCTGCAAAAGCGCGCCGGTCGCGATCGCCAGCCAATACAACAGGATCAGCAGATTCCACGGAAGCTCGCCGAGCAGCCGTATCAGTGGCAAGGTCAGCGGGGAGTAAACGTAGGCGTAAGGGTGAGTGGCCGATGGATCCCTGGCGACACGTTGGTGATAATCGTCCAAGGCAGCCAACCCCTCAGCATAAGGGTCCGCGCCGCGGTGAACCGTCTGCACGGTTTGGGAATAGACGCTCGCGTCCCAACCAGCCGGACCGAACCGCGCCATCATAAACACGGCGGCGAGGGCCGCGATAGAAAAGCCGGCAACCAGCCATTTGCGAGGGATCCGAAGAACAGAGAGAGGACTCGCTTGAGATTGAAATTCGCTTTTCGCGCGTGAGGCGCTCTCTATGCTTCCCGATTTATCGTTCATGCAGCTAGACCGCTCCGCCCCCGAAGGCTGGTCCAGGTTTGCCCCCGACTTGAGAATTACTTGCGATCGAAACTTAACTCTGGGATGTTTCTGTAAGCGCTCACGTTGCCCGCATCCACATGTTCTAAGCGGATGCACCTGCATCGCAAGTGCCTGCCCAGGAGACCCCCGACGGAAACGCGGTCGGTACACAAATTTGAGCAGCTGGCAGAAAACAGAACTTGCAGGCCAGATGATGATAAGCACGGCAAACTAAATTTGCTAGCGGAAAAATCGGCGCGATGTACTGATGGACGACGGGATCGCGGTGCGACGGCAGAGGTCTCCCTAAGGGCGAATCTCAATCAGCGTACCATCGCGCACCGCCTGCCATATTTCATCCATTTCTGTGTTGGTGACCGCGATGCAACCGTCGGTCCAATCCTTCATGCGATGCGCGGCGCCCACGAAGCCGTAGCCGTTCGGAAGGCCATGCACATACACATCACCGCCAGGAGAGACGCCTCGTCTCCGCGCCGCTGCCCGATCGTTCTGGCTCGGATACGAGATGTGGATCGATTTGTAAAAATGACTGTGCGCGTTGCGCGAGTCGAGCACATAAGTTCCTTCGGGAGTCCTGTGATCGCCTTGCTGCGTCTTAGGCCCCACAGGATCAGAGCCGAGCGCGATCGGATAGCTCCTGACCACTTTGCCGTCATTCAGCAATTGGAGCATGCGCTGTTTTTTCAGCACCACGACGCGGTCGGCATGAAGCGTCGGTTGGCCGACACTCTGCGCACAGGACGCGACGAAGAGCACACAGCACAGAACACCCGTAACCAACCGGATGAGCATTCCGAGATTATAGACAGCGAGGCGAATCGCGGTGCTACGCTCTATAGAGATGCTGGATTGCGGCTCGAAACGTCATCGAATTGCAACGCCTGCCGACGCGTTGGCGCGAACTTTCAACCTGTCGATCGCGTTGTTCCTGCTTTTGAGTTGGGCGCTGCCAGGGCATGCTGCCACCTGGACGGTCCACACCCAACCGGCACGCATCGTGAACGGTTCTCCGATCCTTTTCCAGGTAAAGCCTCCCGTCCGGTTGGAATCCCTGAAGGGTACGTGGATCGGTCACGAAATCATTTTCAGTTACTCTGCCCCCTCGAAGACTTGGTTTGCTTTGGCGGGAGTGGGGTTCGAGACCAACCCGGGGAAATACAATCTGGAACTCACTGCGGAGCACGGTGCGAGTAAACCACCACTGACCCTGTCTCGATCGTTCACTGTCGGCCGCGCAAAATATCCGAAGATCGAGGTAAAACTCACCGTCGAAAGCAAGTTCACCGAACCCAGCCCCGAGCAATTGAAGCAGATCGAAGAAGATCAAAAAGTAAAACAGGACTACCTCAACCGGGTCACCGCAGAACGTGAGTGGGAGGGCAAGTTTACCGCGCCTGCGAATGCCGCCATCTCCGATGTCTACGGGTCACAACGCATTTTCAATGGCAAGGCGCAGCGGCCGCACTTCGGCTTGGACTTCCGCGTTCCGACTGGAACCGCGGTCGAGGCAATGAATGATGCCACTGTGCTGCTGGCGCGGCCTCTCTACTTCGAAGGGAATTGTGTCGTGCTCGACCACGGCCAGGGATTTCTCACCTTGTACTTACATCTCTCCGAGTTCAAGGTGAAAGAGGGGGATACGGTGAAACGCGGCCAGGTGATCGGACTGAGCGGCGGTACCGGGCGCGCTACCGGTCCGCATCTTCATGTCGCGGTCCGATGGCAAGGTACCTATCTCGATCCGGCATCGCTGATGCGGCTGTCTCTTCCGTAGCCAGATTCAGGGAAGCTCGATCAAGTTCATTTCTGTCATCCCGAGCCGAGCTTCTGTCATCCCGAGCGGAGCAGGATTGCCGATTTTCGGCAATTCTGCGTAGTCGAGGGACCTTGTGTTCGGCTCCTGCGCTGCCTAATCAGAGTTTCCCTACGCAACGCCTCCAGAGTGTTTGCTCCGCAGCGAGTTTCGCGACTCCCGCAACGCCTCATTCAACTCGTCTTTCAATCCGAGATTCCGGATCAGGCGGTGTAGATAGTTCGGATGGACGCCAAGGATTCCCGCGGCCTCCACATAGTTCCCCTGCGTCTGTTGCACAGCATCTACGATCAATCGCTTCTTTAGTTCCTTGACGGCTCCGTGATACTTGCCTTCATTGATCTCTTCAGTTGGCGGCTGTTCGAGCAGCGATTCCGGAAGATCTTCCAGTTGCAACATGTCAGGCGCGCCCAGTACCAGCGCCCGTTCGATTGCATTTTCGAGTTCGCGCACATTTCCCGGCCAGTCGTAATGGACCATGGCGGCCATCGCTTCCCGCGAGATGGGCCGAGGCTTCACCCTGCATCGCTGGGCAGATTTCTGCACGAAGTGCCGCGCCAGCATCGGGATATCTTCTTTGCGCTCTCGCAAGGGAGGCATCGTCACCCTCACTACAGCAAGGCGGTAGTAAAGATCCTGGCGGAATTGTCCGTTCTTCACCGCGTCACTCAGATCGCGATTGGTCGCCGCAATCACGCGCACATCAATCTTGATGGGATGAGTCCCACCGACGCGCTCGAATTCGCGCTCCTGCAACACGCGCAACAGCTTCACCTGCAACGCCGGAGCCAGTTCGCCGATCTCGTCCAGGAAAATGACTCCGCCATCGGCGACCTCGAACCGTCCTTTCTTCTGCGTGGCGGCGCCCGTGAACGCACCCTTCTCGTGCCCAAACAGATCGGTTTCCAGAAGAGTTTCGGGAATCGCAGCACAGTTGATGGCGACGAACGCCTTGTTATTTCTTGCGCTGTTCCGATGCAAGGCTCGTGCCACCAATTCCTTGCCGGTGCCACTCTCGCCTTCGATGAGCACGGTCGAGTCGGAGGGGCCCACGCGCGCAAGGAACTGGAAGATTTCCTTCATGCGCGTACCTTCTCCCACCAGGCTCTGCTCCTGCCGCATCTCGGTCGAGAGGCGCTGATTTTCCTGCTCCAGCCACTGCAGACGGCGCGCGTTATCGAGCGCCACCGCTGAGATGCCGGCGACCGCCGCCATCAACTGAAGGTGATCTTCCGTAAACCGGCTGCTGGCATTCGTGCTGTCGACGTAAATGCATCCAATCACGCGTTTGAAAACGGTCAGCGGCACGCAGAGCAAGGACCGCACCTCAGAGACCGCCAGGCTCTCTACCTCTTTCAGGGCGCCCGAACTGCGGACGTCCACGCCAAGGAGCGCAACGTTCTCGCTCATCACCTGCCGCGCAATCGTGCGGCTGACCCGCACCAGCTGCGCCTGTCCTGCATGCCGCGTGCGGGCGTAGAGCGAGGTGAATTCCTGAGACGGCCCATCCGCCAACAGAACCGCACCCCGCCCCGCGGGAACGACTTCAAAAATCAAATCCAGCAACTGCGCCTGCAATTCTTCGAGATCGCGAATCGCGTGGACGATCCGGCTGATTTTCAACAGCGCGTTCAGGTTGGCCGCTACCTGCGAACTGGCGGGCAACTCGCGCAAGAGCTTGTCCGGTTGGAGGTAGACCGCCTCTTTGGGATGGATCACCTTCGTTTCGGCGGAAGGACTGCCTTCATCGAACTCGACGTGGCTGACGGGCGCTATCCGGTCCTCTTCCTCCGTCAAAAACACAAATACCGAGTCGCCCGTGGCGATCTCGTCTCCATGACGGAGCCACTGCTCCTTCACGGAAGCACCATTGACCAGCGTCCCGTTCCGGCTTTCGAGGTCTTTGATCTGGTATCGCCCGTCTTCTTCTCGGCGTAGCAGGCAGTGCTTTCTGGAGACAGAGGGGTCCACCACCGCGACAGCATTGGTCGGATCGCGTCCCAGCGCCGCTTCGCCATCGGGCAGCGGAATCGTGGAGTCCTTGAGAGGGCCGGCAACAGCCAATAATCTGGGTCGCAAGTCTGGGGTCTCCACTCCGAGCAGACCTTTTATCACAGACGGGACGGAAATGCATATCCCGCAAACCGGATTTCCATTATCCGAACGGATAGGTGTGCTATCCGATCAGATAGTTTCCAAAGCCGCGAGTGGGATTTAGAACCCAGTTCCACTTGCGCACAGAGAAAGCTAAGTCATTACAAATATTGTATTTGCATTGTTGTGGTGAACTGCACGGACCTTTCACCGTCTTGGCACGTGGAGTGCACTGTAAAGGTTGCGGAACTTGGCACAAAGCGATGGGGGAAGCGCTTTCAATCTGTTCCCGCCGAGTTCGCGGAATCCAGGAGTTTGGGGGACCCCCTCATCGAACTCCTGGGTTCTTTTTTTTGGACTAACCTCGAAGAGGGTTACCGTGACTACCCGGCAGCCTGCCTAGCAGGAATCGGTTCCGTTGGGGAGACGGCGATTCCATCCCGATAGCTGACAAACCTTCCTGAAATGGCCGGCACCCGATCGCCGGGCACAAGGATCCCTAACAGATTCAGAGGATCGGCCGCTGATGCCGTAATCGTATCTCCGCTCAAGGGAAGGTTTCGCATCGCGCGCACCGATTCGACGGCCACCGGCAGCGCAAACTGCTCTCCAAGGAATCCGTCGACGAACCGCCCGCCGCGAATTTCCCCCCGATCCTCCAGCCGGCGAAACCCCATCAGCAACTCGCGCCACGTCGGCAGGTTCGATTCGCGCGCGAGCAGATCGCGAATCACGATGCCGTAGCGCCGCAGCAGCATCCAGCAAGCCGCCTCAACCGCGCGCGGACGCTCCACCGCGGCATCCGCGTGGAGCAATGCCCAGCGTCCGGAACTGTGACGAGGACGCGAAGTTCGACCGATTCCCTGCCCCGCACGGCGCTTCGGATCGATCAACGATCGCAAGTTGTCAAAACCATCCGCCGTCACCAGCCCGGCCGCAACCAGTTCCCACAGCGCGGTTTCAATCTCGGCCTTCAATTTTCCCGTGCCGCGAACAATGTCGGCGAAGAACGACGCTCCCCGCTGCCTGAGGAATTCCAGGACGATTTGCCCCCCACCACTGAGACCAGGGTGCCCCATTTCTCGCTGGTTTTGCGAGAAGTGGGGATTTTCCCTAAGTCCCATCCAGTCAGCCTCTTCTCGCACAAAGAACGTAATCGGCGCGACGCTTGTCGGAATCACCCGGCGTTGCCGAGGCTGTCCCTCAGTTGACTCGTTTGTTCCGCCCGCATCAAGCGTCGCGGGATGCGGTGATAAGCGTCCCCAGCCCACGGCTCCGGTCATACAGAGTTGATCGAGCCACTTCGGATCGTAGTCGGTGACGCGTCGAGCCAGCACCTGCCGCTCCCATGCATTCGCTGGAATCTCGAATCCCTGCAGTTGTTGCAGAACCTCCATGGTCCCGCGCTCTCCGGAGACCTGCGATCCCGGAGCCACGTGCTGCCACCGCAACAGCCAGCGCATGAACTGCGCCGCAGTCACGGGCTCAATCTGCTTCCGCAGCATTCCCACTGTCAGCCGATGAATACGAGCCAGCAGCCGCCGCTCACACCATTCAACCTCAGGCTCGTGTGGCGCGGGCGCCCCCGCCCGCGTGCCTGCAGCGCCAATAAACTTCCCACGAAGAATGGTTCCCGTAGCCTCCATCCGCAGCAGAGCCTTTTCAATATCCGAAGCAGGCAACCCAAGAATGTTCCCCAGCTCCGACGCAGAAGTCGGCCCCATGTGAGACATCCAGCCGGTTACCATCGTTAGCAAGGCATCGTCTCGGACAACCGCACCCGACTCCACTTCCGCAAGCTGCTGCTCAAACTTCGCCGAAGGAAACAGTGCGGAGAAACTACGCCCCTTCTCCGCCGCCACCCAATACCGTCGACCGTCGACCGATGCGAGACCGGCCCTCCCCTGACTCTCCAACTGATCGAAGTAGTTCTCCCAGCTTGGAGCGTTGGTTGATAGCTCAGGTCTCGGCATCATCATTCCGTGGTCCGCAGCTGGGTTCGTAAGTCCTAAGTGCTGAGTACCGAATGCAGAGTGCTCTTCCGGCAGTGCCACCAGCGTGTGGAGCACATCGTGCAACTCATCGGCATCGCGTACATCAGGCCAAGCCTCCCCCTTCACTTGCGCGATAGCCCCCGGATCAAGCTTGCCAACTTCCTCCAGCACCGACTCCGGCAGCACACGGCGCATCTCCACCGCACGCGCCCGCCGTTCCTCCAAGGGCGCGTCGTCCAGATAGGCATACGGGTTCGCATTCAAAATCTCGTGCGAGAACTGGGAAGGCACCGGCGTGTCGACCGCGATCACGCGAATGTCGCCAGAAGCCATGCCGCGCAGAAGAGCTTTCAGGCCCTCGATGTCCATGGCCTCGGTCAGGACATCTTTCATCACCTCGCCGACCAGGGGATGATCGGGGATCTTGCGCTCTCCCTCGATGTTCTCGAAGCAAGCTGCGGCATCGGGAAACACCGACGCGAGGAGATCGTCAGACCTAATTCGTTGGATCTGCGGGGGCACCTTCTTGCCGTTTTGAAAACGCAGCAGGGCAAGGGCGCGGTTCGCGTCCCAGCGCCAGCGCGTGCTGAAGATCGGCGAGTCGAGCGATGCCTGCTCCAGAATCGGCTGCACCGTCTCGGCATTCAGAAAATGAAAGACGTCGCCAAGCGGAAAACTGTGCTGCTCGGCAAGCGCGATATTCAGGCCGTTATCGGTGGCTGCCGCCTGCAACTCGAAATTAAAACCGACGCAAAATCTTTTGCGTAATGAGAGTCCCCAGGCTTTGTTGATGCGGCCGCCGAAAGGCGCGTGGATCACCAACTGCATCCCGCCGCCTTCGTCGAAGAATCTTTCGGCGATAACGGTCTTCTGAGTCGGCACTGCGCCCAGCACGGCCCGACCCTGCAGAATGTATTCAATCGCCTGTTCGGCGCCGGAATCGTCGAGCCCGCACTCCTCTTTCAACCAACTCACCGCGGCAGCGACTTCAGGTTGTGTCGCTGAAAATCCTACCGGCGAAGTGCGAGGCAGCATTTCGCTGATTCTCTCGCGCACCTCTCCAACGTAATGCGATAGTTCCTCAGTGCGCGCCGGAGCCTCCCCACGCCAGAACGGAACACTGGGTGGCGCCCCGTGAGCATCCTGCACCAGCATGCGGCCCGCATTCGTTTCAATGCGGTGAATCATCCACGACGTGTTGCCCAGCAACATGATGTCGCCGCGATTACTCTCAACAGCGAAATCTTCGTCCACGGTTCCGACAACAACCTGATCCGGCTCGGCCACAACCGTATACAGCGAATTGTCTGGAATCGCGCCGCCACTGGTAATTGCGGCAAGACGCGCGCCGCGACGCGCGCGCAGCTTCCCGTTCACCCGGTCTCGATGGATGTACGCCCCGTACCTGCCTCGTCGCGCGGCAATTCCTTCGGAGAGCATTTCGAGGATGGAATCAAACGTCTCGCGCTTCAGATTGCGATACGGGTAGGCCCGTCGCGCCAGGGCAAACATCTCCTCCTCGCCCCAACCGGAATCGTGTGGCGTGGACACTCCCTTCGACAAGCTCAGGGCAGGCTCTGCCCGCGAACTGTCTCCACTCTCCGAAGCGCATGTCGCCACAATCTGTTGCGCCAAAACATCGAGCGGCGATTCGGGAATGATCAGGCGGTCGAGATCGCCGAGTTTGATGGCGCGAACGAGCGCCGCGCACTCCATCAAGTCATCTCGCGTGGTCGTGAAGAACCGCCCTTTCGGCACCGCTCCACGCCAGTGTCCCGAACGGCCTACCCGCTGCAGCGCAACCGCTATCGATCGCGGAGAATTAACCTGCACAACGAGGTCGACAGTGCCTACATCAATTCCGAGTTCGAGCGACGCGGTTGCGACCAGCACTCGTATCTGGCCTTCCTTCAACTTTCGTTCGGCATTGAGCCGCAGCTTGCGCGACAAGCTGCCGTGGTGCGCTGCAACGTTTTCCTCACCCAAGCGCTCGCCCAGTTGGTGCGCCAGACGTTCCGCCATACGCCGCGTATTGACGAACACAAGCGTGGAACGATGTTGCCCGACCAGTTGCACCAGCCGGTCGTAAATCGAATCCCACATCTCGTTCGAAGCCACCGGGCCCAGCGGCATCGGCGGAACTTCAATGCCGAGATCAAGTTTCCGTTTATGACCGATGTTGACGACGACAGGATCCGGACGGCCGGTTCCGGTCAGAAAATGTGCGACCTGCTCAATCGGCTTCTGCGTTGCGGACAGCCCAATGCGCACCGGCGGCGTGTGAGTCAGCGCGTCCAATCGTTCCAACGTGAGAGCCAGATGCGCTCCGCGCTTGTCATCGGCGACGGCGTGGATTTCGTCGACGATGACGGTCTCAACGTCGCGCAGAATCGCTCGGCTCTTGTCTGCCGTGAGCAGGATGTACAACGATTCCGGCGTGGTTACGAGAATGTGCGGCGGCCGCTTCAGCATCGCCCGGCGCTCTTGCATCAAGGTGTCGCCGGTGCGCACCGCGGTGCGAATCTCCGGCATCAGCAGGCCACGCTCTCCCGCCAGGGCGAGAATCTCCCCCAACGGAACCTCCAGGTTTTTCTGAATGTCGTTTCCCAGCGCCTTGAGCGGAGAAACATAGACGACCTCGGTGCGATCGGTCAGGTGCCCCGCCAATGCCTTGCGGACCAATCGATCAATGCAAGCCAGGAAAGCGGCCAGAGTTTTGCCGGAGCCGGTAGGCGCCGAGATCAGCGTGGTTCGCCCAGCGAGAATGTGGGGCCAACCTTGCTCCTGCGGCTCGGTCGGCGTGCCGAACCGTTCGACAAACCACTCGGCCACGAGAGGATGAGCCCAGGCCAGCGACGCGGGAAGGGACTGCATCGGGTTATTCTATTCCGAAACTCTAGTTTCGCCAAGCATTCGCCTCCAGCACTGCCCCAACCACAAAGGACACGAAGGTTCACGAAGGAAAGCTGCTGATATTTGTCTGCCCTTCGTGATACTTCGTGTCCTTTGTGGTTCACGATTTTGGGACGTTAACCCATGAGCCTGCCCTCGCGAAGCGTCCTTCGCGCGTCAGCATCCTCGAACTCCCCTGTTAGAATGCGGCCAGAATGGCTAAACTCTCCGCACAATCCCGCGCCCGCAAGATCAAACTCCTATTGTTCGACGTGGACGGCGTCCTGACGGATGGCAAAATGTTCTTTCTGCCGGATCGACAGAAAGAGTCTCAAGGACTGTCTGACCTGAGCGCTCAGGGCTCCATCGAGTTCAAGGGGTTTCATGCCCACGACGGCGTCGCCATCTCGCTGACCCGTGTTGGTGGCCTACGAACAGGACTCATCACCAAACGTTTTTCAGAAACGGTAGCCCTGCGCGCCCGGGACCTTAAACTGGAATTCGTCAAACAAGGCATCGACGACAAAGGCGCAGCTTTCGCTGAAGTTGTGAAAGAAGCCGCGTTGAGCCTCGATGAAGCGGCATTTGTCGGGGACGACATCGTCGACCTACCGGCAATGCGCCTCGCCGGTCTTGCGATCGCTGTGAAGAACGCCCGCGAAGAGGTCAAGAAAGAGGCCCACTACACGACTCCGCATGCCGGCGGCGAGGGTGC
>Ga0209698_10002709_pt1 | contig 19943 bp, 16 predicted proteins | sample LitLauG_LLR_2012_FD_187203 | JGI IMG/M metagenome (GOLD analysis project Ga0209698, IMG submission 187203) | Freshwater sediment microbial communities from Pennsylvania, USA - Little Laurel Run_MetaG_LLR_2012 (SPAdes) (version 2) | ecosystem: Environmental > Aquatic > Freshwater > Creek >...
GTATCGTAGTCGACGCCGGAGAAGGTCTCGCCCATGTCGAAGGCTTCGCCATGGCGATTGAATTGGCGGTGGTCGTCTTTGGCGAATTGCGAGTTGCTGTTGAACTTGCCAGTGAGTAAACCGCTTGCGAGCGGGACGCGCGCCAGGATGCCGATGTTGCGTTTCTTAGCTCGCTCGAAAAATAGTTCGGACGGGCGCAGACGGAAGCAGTTGAAGATAATTTGCGCTGTTTTGACGTTGGGATATTCGATGGCTTTCAACGCTTCTTCCACTCGCTCGACGCTGACGCCGTAGTGACGGATCTTGCCGGCGGCGACTAAGTCATCGAGATAACCGAAGACTTCGGGGCGATAGTACAGCGCGGTGGGCGGGCAGTGGAGTTGGAGTAAGTCGAGGCAATCGGTGTTGAGATTCTTAAGGCTGTCTTCAATCCAGGCGGTTAGATTTTCGCGTGTGTAGCCTTCGACGGTTTGGCCGGGCAGGCGGCGGCCGGCTTTGGTGGCGACGATGATTTTCTCATTGCGTTCGCGGAGGAGTTTGGCGATTAGGCGCTCGCTGCGACCCATTCCGTAGACATCGGCGGTATCGATGAAATTGACGCCGGCATCGATGGCTTTGTGAAGAGCGGCGAGGGAGTCGTCATCATTGACGGTGCCCCAGGAGCCACCGATGGCCCAAGCGCCGAAGCTGATTTCGGAAACGGAGAAGGAGGTGCGACCTAAGGTTCGGTATTTCATGAGTGGGAGTAAGAGAAGTTAGAAGATGGCACGGCTTTCGGATCCCCATTGGCTTTCGAACTATTTGAGGAAGCCGCTGGCGCTGGCGCCGACAGAGCTTAATTGATCGTTCAGCGGATCATCTAGCGCCAAGATGCGGCGGAGTTGCGGGTTTACGTGGGCCTGGGTTTCGGGACGCAGCAGTTTCTTTTGGTATTGTTGTTGCGGTTTATCGTTCCGGCAGTAAAAGATGTGAAGCGCGCGACGAGGAGCGGCGGTAAGGTTGGCAGTGCCGCCGTGCCACGCGTGGGTATTCATCACAACAACGCTACCGGCTGGGCCGAGAACCAGCACTTCCTGGGGATGTTTCGCGGCTGGGTCGGCGAGAGCTTCTTGTGGAAGTTGCTTCCACTTTTGCGAGCCTGGGATTACTCGAGTAGCGCCGTTTTTTGGCGTAAAATCGTCGAGCAGCCAGATTGTATTGCAAACCGAATAGCCGCTTTCGTCGGGCAGCGCGCCGGCATCGCAATGCAGCGGCTGGGCGTCTTTGCAAAACGGATCGGTAGAGCGGGCATTGAAGCTACTCAATTTGAAATCGCTGCCAAGTACGTGGCCGACGAGTTCCAAAACTTCCGGCATGGCGACTAGTTTTTCGAAGATTGCGCCTTTATCGACGAGATTCGCCAGACGGCGTGCACCTGCTTCTTTGCGGAATTCGGAGCCCGCGTTCTCGCCTTCTTCGGCGTAAAGTTGTTCGACACGGTCGCGGACTTGGGCGAGAAGTTCGGGTGATAAGAGACGATCCAAAACGACGTAGCCAGCGGTATCGAGATCGTGTTTCTGTTGGTCGGTGAGCACGGATTACTTTCCAAATACGGCGTCGATAGCGGCTTGGCCGATAGCTTCATCTACTTCGGAAGCAGCGCCGCTGACGCCGATGGCACCGATTGTTTGGCCGTCGATCTTAATAGGCAAGCCGCCTTGCATGGGAAAAGCTTCAGGCACCGCTAAGAGCGAGGTGTTGCCGTTCTTCAGTGAATCGGCACCGGTTTTGGAAGGGCTTCTGAAATAGGCGGCGTGTCGAGCCTTGCGCTGGGCGAAGTCAATGGTGTTCAGACCGGCGCCGTCGGCTTTTTCGAGGAATAGAAGTTTGCCGGCTTCGTCGACAACGCAGATTGTGACCTGGACATCGCGTTTTTTTTCTTCGGCTTCAGCGGCGACGACCATCGCCTTCACGGTTGCCAGGTTAAGCACTTTCTTGGTGGAAAGCTCGGCTGCGCCACAGAGCAGGGTGGCGGCCAAGGTTAATGCTGCAAATTTACCCATGGGCTTCATCATATAAGAAGACAAAATACAGAAGTCGGAAGACGGAGGAAGAGCTCAGGCGCGCGCTGGCCGCAGTTTTTCTTTATTCCAGCTTAAGAACCTGCACGTTGCCAGAAGATGTCTTCCATGACACCTTCGCGCCTGGGAGGAAGCCCTGAAATCCAATGGGCGCTTTTCGAATCGACAGCGTTTTGTCGAGTCGCCGGAAATGGGCTGAACGGGAACCCGGAGTGAGGCCCTCCATTACGCGGGCAACTTGCCCTGTTTCGCCGTCGACCTGATAGATGACGATCAGGGCGGACTGACGGTAATGGCAAAAGTATTGGATGATCACCTGTTTATGCCCGTCGTTTGCGAGGTCGGCGATGAGCGCGCTCTCGATGCGTGTTTTGTAGTGCTGACCGCCGATCACCTCGGGGTAGTCCTTCTCGATGATGTACTTTTGGACGGATACGATTTCTGGCGGGAGATTTGGTTCGGTCGAGTGGGCAGAGAGTGCGCAGAGTAGGAATGCAAGGGCGAGGGGGCGAATCATTTTGCGTTCCAAGGGCGATGGATTTTTCGAGGGTATCACGCAGGCGGAAAATGCCTGACATCGCGCTCCATTCCGATACTCATCGAAATATGGAACTGGATGTGCCGCGTTACGCAGATATGTTGTCAGCAATGGGTACAGAGCAGAGAGTTGGAAGATGGAGTGTTCGCGTTGGGTTCTACCGCCTGCCGTTAGTTTCTTTAGCGTTGCGCCGGGAGCCAGGCGGAGCGCATCGGATAGATATCGAGCGAGGTGATCTTCGCAGTTCCACCGATAGCGAAAACTTCCAGGGTTTGACTATTTTCTTGGGGCAGAAAACAGGTGGGGATCACAACTTCGCCATCGTTGCCAAAGGTTTCGACGGTGGTGCGGTCAACAAGAATACGGAGTTTGATCTTTCCGTCTTTTGGAGGCAAGAGGACGCCGAGTTCGGCGCTACGCAGGGTATTGTCAGCGGACTTTTCTTTCGCGGTGTAAGCGATGGTGCGGCCGCGCACTTTGAAGCCGACCTCTTTGGCGCCATTTGGTTCAATCTCCACGTTGATATCCCACAGGTCGCCAGTCAGTCTCGATAGTGGATTCTCTGCGCCTGGTTTGAGTTCCAGGTTTTGCCAACTATGCGGTGTTCCGCGTAGTTTTTCGATTTCTTTGATAGGCAGCGCGAACAGGCGATAGGAGCCGTAGCCGGTTTTATGGAGCTTGAACTCATACGGGCAACTCATCTGTTGATTGAAGGGCATGCCGGGATAGTTGCCGCCGCTCATCCATGCCATTTGAACGCGCCGCTGATTGGGCAGATCGCTAAACGTTTGAACGGCGTAGTAATTGGCACCGTAACTAAGTGGCTGCGTCATTACTTCGGGGCTGAAACGCTTGCCATCAAACGAACCGATTAGGTAGTTGCCGTTTGCGCCGGTCCAAACGAATTTTGAAACGCCGGGTTCGTTATCGACAGCCATTTCGAAAAAGTCGGGGCACTCGGCGACTTTGGGTACATTGATCTCGTGGAGGAGGGTCCACTTTTTGAGATCAGGAGAGGACAGAAAGCCGTAGGTGTTGCCATCGAGGAAAAGCGCCATGATCCATTGGCGCGTTGGGGCGTGCCAGATGACTTTAGGATCGCGATTATCGCCCTTGATGTTAGGGACGACCGGATTGCCCGAGTATTTAGTCCAGGTGCGGCCACGATCATTGCTGTAGGCAATGCACTGGGTAAAGGGCTGGCCATTGGATTCCGGATTTGTGCCGCCGGCAGCAGTGTAAATCAGGATGATGGTCTTCTCTGCCCCGGTTTGTAGACCGGCTGTGTTGTTCCAATCAATGACAGCGGAACCGGAGAACATGGTGCCCATTTTGTCGGGCTCAAGAGCGTTTTCGATTTGAGTCCAGTGGACCATGTCGGGGCTTACGGCGTGGCCCCAAGTCATATTGCCCCATTTGACGTCGAACGGATTGTGTTGGAAGAAGAGGTGGTACTCACCCTGGTAGAAGACAAGACCGTTGGGATCGTTGGTCCAGCCTTTTTTCGGGGTGAAGTGAAACTGCGGACGGTATTTTTCGCGGTAGAGAGGTGCGGCGACTTCTTCGGCTACGAGAGGACGGCGCGCGGCAGAAGCAGCTAGGACGGCGAGTTTCGAGAATTGCCGACGGTTCATTTTAGGAGTCTTCTTTGAGTGGAGCGAGTTGGACATTGTGGAGTATGAGGCTTTCAGTGCGGAAGAGGATATTCTTCACAGTCAACTCTGGACGGTAGGAGATCATCGTCCGCTGGCCCGCGATTTCAGCGTCGACGAGAGAGCCGCCAATCTTGTCAGCGTACTTCACGAGAACGCGGACCATGAAGGGTTGATCGACGCCGATCAGGTTTTCGATGGCGTAATTTCCGGCTTCGTGGGGCGAGTTGCCTTCGCGCAAAGATTGCTGGCGATCTGCAAAATCATTCGATAAAGCCGGCGCAAATTGGGCACGCGCGTGACCCAAATGAACTTGGAGTTCGCAGGAATTGGCGTTGCCATGTTCAGCGAGAAATGAAATGCTGAATCTGCCCTTCATGGCTTCTGCAGGCTGGACATTGAAGGACAGGAGAAAGGAGCGGCTGTTTGCAGCAAAATTGTTTGTTTCTGCAATTATCCCAGCGAGAGAGACGGGCTTATTGGTTTGAGGCGAGATCTCTTGCATCCACTTTGAACCGATTCTTCCGTCGGGGAATTGGAGTAGTTCGCGGATGAGGAGGTTGCCGCCCCAACCGCGAATGGGTACCCACGCGGCCATGAGGAAACGGCCGCCTGAAATTTCGCTGATGGAAGGAACGTTTGAGCCATCGTAAAAGTCGAGCCCTTTGGCGGTAAGGTCTTCGTAGTCTGAGTCCGGTGCTGCGGTGCGTTTCGACCAAAGGCTCTTGAATCCGCCGATGATGTAGTCGTACTGACCCCAGCGAAAGAAGAAGGTGCAATCGCCACCAGGGGGGAAGCCCGGACTGACGCAGTGCCAGCCACCGTCAAGCGAATCAGAATCCCAGATGCCTTTTGAGCCGGCATTGGCGAGGAGCCGGAGTTTGCCTGAGGGATCAATATAGACGCTGGGATTCTGGCAAGGGTGAAACGTGATGTCGGATTTTTTGAAATTCGCGATGCCGTCTGCGCTGATGGAATAAGTGGAACCTGCTGGTATTCCAGGCGTGGTGGCTCGATCGAATGAGCCAGTGTGTCCATGCATTTTCAGGTATTCCCATTGCTCAGGCCAAGTGGTTTTTTCTTCGGGATAGACGCGGCCGGTGTGGAGACCGTAGCCGAGATGGAGTTTGTTGTTCAGAACGAAAGGCGTGCCGGTACCGATGCATTCCCACTGCTCTTCGATGGGTGTGGCTGCCGGGTGTTGAGTCCATATTTTTAAATCGTTGGTGGACAGGTGTTCGAAATAGTGTGCACCTTTTCCGAACTTACTTTGGTGGTGACGGCGGTCATACAGATAAAAGATGTGATAGCGCTGCGCGTGAAAAAGCGTGACGACGTCGCCAACCCAGCTATTGTGGCCAGACGGCAGCCAGTATTGAATATTGGACGAAGTGATGGGAGGCTGAGCGCGTTGCGATTCGGGAGTTAACGCGGAAAGATCGAGGGCGGCTTTCTTTACATATTCTGAATCGATCTTCCACGTCTGCCTGCCAGGAATTGGCAGTGGGTAGCCGAATGGGAAGTCGTTATCGAGCAATTCGCCATCAACGTACACTGTCCAGCGGACGCCAGAGAAATTGAGGACGATCTGGTGCAGGCCTATCGGATGTTTGAGCGTGGCTAGCGGGAAGCCGATGGTCATCTCTCTCCACTCTGGGTGTTCGGTTGAGCGAAGAATGACAGTGGCTTCGAGAACGGGTACAGAGCCATCGGACATTTTGAAGGCTGGGTAATTTTGACGGTTGCGGTCGGAGGGGTCGTGTTGACGGAGCGGACGTTTAGGACAGCGGGGATTTCGAGAACAGTTTTGTCGGTGTCAAATCGCTTGAGGTCGACGGTGAACCTGACGCTGAACTTTGTGACCGCGGGCGCGACGGCGATGGCGGCGGCCGCGGCGCTCAGAGTCTTTAGGAATTGCCGGCGGTTGTTAGCCATTGTGGGATGAACACATTGCAGGTATTTTATTTCATTGCACTAAAAGTGGCGATATGAAACTAATGGCTGCTCCTTGCCTTCAATTCTTCGATGCGGGCGAATTCCGCGTCGGCAAGGTGATATTTTTGGGCTTTCTTGTATAACTGCGCGAGATGGTAATGAGCTTGCAGAAAATCGGGACGCTGCTTGACCGCAATCTCTAACTGAGTTATCGCCTTGGCAGATTCGTGCTGGTCTTGATAGAGCAGGCCAAGTTCGTAGTGGGCATCGGCGAAGGTAGGCTGCAGTTCTAGAGCGTGCAATAGGTAGAGTTCGGCTTGGCGATTCAGGGCTCGTTTGTGAAGGCTCAGCGCATAGTAATAAGATGCAGCGGCGTTGTGCGGATACGTATGAACGAAGCCGGCTAAACGTTTGGTGACCTCATCGGCATAAACGGGGGAAATGTCGTACATCTTGCCCAGGAAATCGAGAGCCTTGGTGTCTTTTGGGTCCAAATCCACTGCTTGGCAGAGCGCCTGGACGGCGTCGTCATACTGTCCCAATGAGTAGTGGCTCACGCCGAGACCTACGCGAAGGCGGGATGATTGGGGATATTTCTTCACGGCAAAGTCAAATACGGTGAGGGCCGGCTGAAAGCCGCGATGCTTGAGCAGATCGCTACCTAAGTCGAACAGATTCTTTTCAGATGGGTCCAGGCGAGCGGCCAGCTCGTATTCGTGAGCGGCCTGATCGACTTGGCCCGACGCCTCTTCTATATCGCCAAGCAGATTGTGAAGCTCGCCTTTGTCGCCGTGTTGAAGCAGCTCATTCACAAGCGAACGGCTTTGGTTAGCGGATCCCGCTTGCAAATACGCTGTGGCCAGATCGAAGCTATTGACGTAGTTAGTGGGATCGAGCCGGTGTGCGGCCTCAAGATAGGGAATGGCGGCCTTGAGATCGTTCTCCTTCAGGTAATATTCGCCCGCCAAGTGGTTGGCGGTAGCGCTGTCCGGATGGAGCCGCGCTTCTTCCGCCAGACGGTTGCCTGTTTGTAGAAGAAGCGCGCCAAAGAGAAGGACAAGCACCAATCCAGTTTAGAAGTAGAACTTCAAAGCGAATTGTATTTCACGCGGGTCGTTGGGCGCATCTCGGGTAGAGGTGATCTGCGCGAATGTCGCGGCGTTCAAGTAGTTCAAATTACCCGGCTGCGAGAATGCCGGCGTGTTGGTCAGGTTGAAGAATTCGGCGCGGAACTCGAACCGCATACGTTCGCTTAACGGGAAAGCTTTGAAGGCTGAGAAATCGAGTCGACGGATAGGCGGCCCTTCCACTGGAGTGATTCCGCCGCCTAGCGGAGCGTAGTTTGTCTGGCCGACGGAGGTGACCACGGGGGGCGTGGCAAAGGCATCTGGATTGTAGTATTGCTGGACGTTATGGGGGCCGCTGTTAGGGTTGACGCCGGTTAGCAAGGCGAAACAACCGGTACCCGCGCCCGTCGCAGTTGCGCAATAAACCGTCCCCGGCTGCCCGGTATCGAGCGTCAAAATGAAATTTGTGCTCCAGTTCCCGAGTAGGAATTGGATTGGACGGCTTGCGCGGCTCATATATGGCATTCCTTTGCCAAATGGTAGGTCGTACGATCCGCTCAATGAAATGGCATGCCGTATATCGAAAGCAGCAAGCCCCCAGTCCTTTCGTATGCCCCAGTTGGGGAGCTGATAGGCGCGGAAGCCCGCCACATTGCCGTTACTCAGTAGATCGCCGGCATCACTGAGTGTTTTGGAAAATGTATAGGAGAATAGCACGCTGAGTCCGTTAGCGAGCTTGCGTTGATATTTCGTCTGCAAGGCGTGATAGTCGGCCGTTGCGATGCTATCTGCGTAGGATGAGCCATAGGCGAAGTCGGGAAAGGCAATGTAGTTTTGTGGATTGTAACCCAGGGGCAAGAGCTGGGCCTGTTGATTCGTTCCGACGAATGCCTCGAGATGGCGGCTGAGAGACGCAACGTAGCCAGCTTCGACGGCATCGGCGTGGCTCAACTGATATTGCAGAGTGAAATTGTAGCTCTGCACGTACGGTGTCTTGTAGTGCAGTTGTATACCGCGCAGATTGAGTCCTTCGGCAACGACGTCAGCCGGGCTCAAAGGGACGCTGGAAAGGCCGTTTTCAAGCGTGGCTATGCTGCCGTTTGGGTAGTACACCGGCGCCTGGGAGTTCGCCGATGGGAACGTAAAGCTGTATTGGAACGGGAAGTTGTAGCCTAGGCTCGGGTATCCGCCGCGATTCTCAAACGACCCGAAGTAAATGCCGTAACCGCCCCGTACAACAAGTTTCGGTGTGAGCTGGTAGGCGAATCCGAAGCGCGGCGCGAAGTTGTCTTTTTGTACTTGACTCAAGCCAGAGCCGTAGGCTCCTGAATACACCAGCTTTATGCCGTCCTGAGTTAGTAGCTGCGTGAAACTGGCGGGCAGAGGCGGAGCAGTCTGGCGCGAGGTTGGAATGATGTACTCAGCCCCGTTAAACGGATTGCCTGGCACGAAGTTAGCCTGTGCAGAATATTTTTCGCCGGTTGGGCTAAAGTAATCCCAGCGCACGCCCAGATTCAATGTGAGCTTCGACGATACTTTCCAATCGTCCTGAAAGAATGCGCCGTAATAAGAGCGAACCAGCGCCACGTCGCCGAAGTTCGAGGCCTGGACGTTGTCCGCTCCGCCAATATTTCCTGGTCCACTGGGCAAAAGGAGGAATTGGGCGCGGCCTGTGCTGCTATCGGTAACGTTCGGAATGGACGTGTACTCGCCATTAAAATCAAACCCTCCACGCGAAGTTGGTGGTGATAGCCACGGAGCCGATATCTCCTGCAGCTCAAACCCGCCTTTGAAGGTGTGCGTCTTATAAACTTTCGTCAAATTCTCTGTGAACTGAATTGTATTGCTATAGCGGTCTCCAATCAGCCATTCCGATGAGCCGAGCTGACTCAGGCCGGCGATACCGAGGTAAGGCAAGCCACCGTTACCTGGCAGCTGGGGTATGCCTTGAATGCCAAACAAGGCCGGGACATTGGTTGTGCTGTTGGCGTAAGCTTGATCTCTGGTTGTATGCTCGCGGTTAAATCCAAGCCGCGCTTCGTTGACCAGCGTGGGGGTAAACGAGTGCGAATAACTCAATGCCGCTCCCATGGTATCGACTTCCTGAACACCTTGGTTAAAGTTGCCGCCGTCGGCATATCCAGTGAAAGGAGGCGGAGCGAAGCTGGGAGCGTGCGACCAACTGAAGCGCCCGAAAATCTGATCCTTCTCCGTGACATATTCGTCCATTCGTACGTCGAGGGCGTTCACGTTGGTGTAGGCGTTAGCGTTCACGGTGTAATTGTTGTAAAGCCCCGCCTGAGTTGGTGCAGGAAAAAGGTTGAGAAGTTTGACGGCGTTCGGATCCAGACGATTCGCTGGAACCATGTTGCCGGCGAATGGCGTACGGACATATTGGCCTCCGCCGATGCTGGTGGTGCTTGCCGGGTCGAAGATCGTGCCGAGCGGATAAGACGCGCCATTGGCGTCAGTCAGCGATCCGCTTTGCAGTGCGATCAAATCTGAAAAGTTTGTAAACCCACTGTTTCGTTCCGCGAGGGTGGGGACGGTGTTTCCGGTCTCGGGAACGCCCTGCCGGATGCGCGTGCCTTCATAATCGCCAAAAAAGAAGAGTCTGTTTTTAATGATGGGGCCGCCGGCGGTGAAGCCAAACTGGTTTTGTTTGAATGCGCCTTTCGGCTGGCCACTCTGATTGAGGAAGAAATCGTTGGCATCGAGTTTGTCGTTGCGCAGGAACTCCCAGAGGCTCCCATGAAACTGGTTGGTACCCGACTTGATGCTGGCATTTAGTACGGCTCCGCCAGCCCGGCCGAACTCGGCGCTGAAATTATTAGTTTGAAGTTTGAACTCTCCAATCGCGTCAATGGGGGGCTTGAGCACGTAAGCGGCGCCAGCGAGAAAATCGACGTCGTTAGTATTGTTATCGATGCCATCCAGCATGTAATTGTTTTGAGCGGGACGAGTGCCGTTTGCCGTGAACCAGCCATTCGCATTCAGGCCGCGGCCTTCGGATTGGCCAACGGTCGCTCCGGGAACAAGGCGTGCCAGGAAAGTATAGTTGCGGCCATTGAGCGGAAGGTCATTGATCTCTTGGCCTGCGATTACCTGACCTACCGATCCGTTCTCAGTTTGTAGGATCGGCACGGCAGCCGTCACGTCCACCTCAGTGCTTACGTCGCCAACAGTCAGCGTGAAATCGGAAACCACCTGCTGCTGAATGTCGACGGCCAGACCGGTGTGCCTCTGCTTTTTGAAGCCCTGAAATTCGACCTCAACTGAGTACTTGCCGATCTTGAGCGGAGTAAAGACGTACTCGCCAGTGGCTGACGTCCGCGTGGTTTGACTAAAAGATGTTCCTTCGTTCTGGACGGTCACGGTGGCGCCGGCAATAACGCCGCCAGTGTTATCGCGAACCCTGCCGAGAATCGTTCCGGCATCTACTTGAGCGAAGGAGAGAGACGGAAGAAACAACAAAACGGAAATAGCGACTGCATTGGGGAAGCAACGTGCAACGAACATGGCACACCATCCTTTACGCGGCTTGAGAGCCGCTTCAGCGGCCACCTGGATTCAGAAGCTATCATCAAAAGCTGGGGCTGTCAATCGACAAAGTGACATCAATAAGGCCAGTAAGGGCGAGGGAATTACTCGTGGCACTAGCTAACCCGCTAAGAAATCGCGCTGGGATTCGTTAATAACCTAGTGGGTTTCCCAGGGCTGCATTAAGAACTCGTTTCATTTTGACTTGGTCTGAGCGTCCAACGTGCGGTGCAATTCTTTCGCCTCGGGACCGTACGTTGCATCGTGGCTGACATGTTTGATTTCGCGACGGCAGAGTGGTTTGTTTCCGGCCAAGTAAGCGACTTGGGCAAGGAACCAACACTTGTATGGCGCAGGGATACCGGCGCTCTCTGCGACAGTTGCATCGTTGAGGGCTCCCGTAAAATTACCAAGTTCAAGAAGTGCATACGCTCGAAGAACGCGGAGGGTGGAGTTCTTTGAGTTAGTGCGAGTGAGATTCGTGAGCGAGGTGAGGGCCTCGGCATCGCGATTGTCGTGAATCAATCTAATTGCTTCATCGACAACTTTTCGGTCTGCGGGGGTCAAGTCTTGGAGAGGCTCGGCGAGAGCTTTGAGGTTCAGTTCGGGGTGGATGTTGGGGGAGGAGCTTGTTTGATCGGACGCGCGGCCGAAGGGGAACGCTGGGGCGGCCGTGAACAAAAGCATGAAGACGCCGGCGAATGCAGCTTCAATCTGACGTGATTTGATGGCGGAGGATCTCACACCTCATCGTAACCTTTGCGACAGGCGTCCAGAACAGCGCGTTTTGTTTGCGGCTCGCAAGCGCGGGCAATGACAACGGCGCCAACGGCTAGCGCGAATTCGCGGATGGCGCGGTTGCGTTTTTGCGACTTTGAGCCAGGCATGGCACTTGAAAGGACGGCCAGTGTGCGATTTAGACCCGCACTGAAAGACTCTTTCAGATGGTTCGAAGCGCGAGCGATATCGCCGCTCAGCGCAGCTACCGGGCAACCTTCGCCGGGGTGGCCGACATGTCTTTCTGAGAGATACTGCGCACGGAAGCCAGCGAGCAGGGCAGGTGGCTCTTGCTGGTGGAAACGAGTTTCCATAAAGGAGACGATCTGGTCAAAGGCCGATTGAAGAGCGGCGTCGACCAGGGCTTCTTTGCTATCGAAGTGACGGTAGAAACCACCGTTCTTCATACCGGCTTCGCCCATGACGTCATTGACACTGGTGCTTTCGATTCCCCGCTGGCGCAAAAGGCGTGCAGCTCCCCGCAGGATTCGCTCGTGGCTTTTTTCCATTTCATCTTGGGAAACGCGCATTGGGTGTGGACAACTCCGAAAAGGTACTCTTGACAATTAGAGGATAGCTATACTCTAATGAGATGTCAACTGTACTCTAACCATCCTGGGGGGATAACTGATGAGCGAATCAGCGGAAGAAATTCGGCGGCACTACGAGTCCGAGCCGGGTAACGCGGATTTGGTTGCGAAGGTGATTGACATACTGAACGGCTTGGGCGCTGGGCCGCTTACGGCATCGCAACTGGCGACATTCGACCAGTTCCATATTCTGGGTTTGGCGGCCACTCAGGAACTAGCGAAAGTGGCTGGGATTCAGAAGGAAACAAAAGTACTGGACGCAGGTTCGGGACTTGGAGGGCCGTCGCGATACCTTGCGGAAACCTACGGTTGCGAGGTCAGCGGAGTGGATCTGACGCCGTCGTTCATAGAAATCGCGAAGCTGGTGACGGCGCGTACGAGTTTGGGGCCATTGGTGAATTATCAGGTGGGTGACCTAGCGGCCCTGCCCTTTGGCGATGGCGAGTTCGACGTGGTGTGGACGCAGCATGTGGTGATGAACATCAGCAACCGGAAGCGGGTTTACAGCGAATTTCAGCGCGTTCTGAAGCCGCGTGGGAAGTTGGCATTTTTTGATTTGGTGGCAGGCGATGAAAAGCAACCGCTGATTTTTCCGGTTCCTTGGGCGGAAACGCCAGCGGCGAGTTTCCTGCTCAACAAAGCAGAGACGATAGAAGCATTGGAGCAAGCCGGTTTCGGACTTGGGCAATGGAATGATGTGACAGAGCGGACGGCGACCGCTTTCGCCTCGGGTCAGGTACCGATACCTGAGCCTGGAGAACCGAGCTTAGTCACGGTGATGGGGCCGCGTTTTCGTGAAATGTTTGGGAATCTGCTGGAGAATTTGAAACAGGGGCGGATCCGGGTGGCCATGGGATGTTACGGGGTTCGATGATGCAGACTGCGACGTTAGAGCAACAAAAGGCAGTGGGTTCGCGGCTGGTGTCAATTGATGTGCTGCGCGGATTGGTAATGGTGATAATGGCGCTTGACCACTCACGCGATTTTTTGTCGTCGGCCCTTTTCGACGCTACCGATCTTACGCGGACGACGCCACTGCTGTTTTTCACCCGATGGATCACGCATTTTTGTGCGCCGATTTTTGTTTGGCTGGCCGGAACGGGGGCTTATCTTTCGATAGCAAATGGAAGTCGAGACCGGTACCAGTTAGCTCGTTTTCTTTTTACTCGCGGGTTGTGGCTGCTGTTTCTGGAGGTAGCAGTGATCGCGCCGCTGGGATGGTCCTTTAGTCTGGGCTTTGGCTTTACGCGGTTGCAGGTTATTTGGGTGATCGGGGCTTCGATGGTGATTATGGCTGGGCTGGTGGCTGTGTTTTCGGCGCGGGCGATTGGGATTTTCGGACTAGTTGTGATTGCGCTTCAGAATATGTTTGATGGCGCCCACGTGAAGTGGCTGGGTAGGTGGGCGGGCGTTTGGAGAGCCGTGCACAACCCAAATTTCTATGAACCGTTTCCGCATAAAGTCGTCGGGTTACTTTATCCTGTGCTTCCTTGGCTGGCGGTGATGGCGGTGGGATATGGGATGGGACATTTGGCGCTGTTGGAAGGTGAAAAGCGGAAGCGGACTTTTCTGAAGATCGGGTTGGCGGCGTTAGCTTTGTTCTGCGTGATTCGGATGACTAACGCGTATGGCGAACCACAGCCTTGGCATGCCCAGAGCGACGCGGTGCGGACATTGATGTCGTTTGTGAACTGCACGAAATATCCGCCTTCCCTGCTCTACCTGCTCATGACATTGGGCGGAGGACTGTGTTTCTTAGCTTGCGCAGACGCTTTGCCGACGATGTTGACAAAACCGCTGGCGGTGTTTGGGCGGGTACCGCTGTTTTATTACTTATTGCACTTGCCAATTTTGCACGGTTTGGCCGTGGCGTTTTCGTTTGCGCGGTATGGGCGTGCGGAGTGGTTGTACCAGGATTCGTTTGCGCTGCGGGGTTCGACGCATCCGTTGCCCGCAGGGTATGGGTACGATCTTTGGGTAGTTTATTTGGTTTGGGCGGCGGTGGTTTTGTTGTTGTACCAGGCGTGTAGATGGTTTGGGGAAGTGAAGAGCCGGAACCGCAGCACGGTGCTGAGCTATTTGTAGATTAAATATCCAGCCTGACGCTATTGCGCCACAGGTTCGCCCCGATTTGGTTCCTGATCAAAGACAAGGCGTAAGTAGGGCTTGGCTTTGAACTCGAAGCGAAGAGGCAGAAAATTGGACGATCCCTTTTCGAACCATAGATGAAAGCTTGTAACTTCGTTGGTTTTTTCATTGCGAAGAGTACCGATTAGTTGGACGACCGCGTCGGGCAAAGCCGTCAAACCCGCTTTTTGCAATTCTCCTCCGATGTGTCGGTCGAGGTGTTTTTGCGCTAGAAATTGAAACGTTTTGCCATTGAAGACAATGCGGCGCTGGAACGTTTGTGGTTCGGCGAGAATGGCTTGACGCAATGAATTCAGAAATGTGCCGGTAGGTTCACCGTTGAACAGTTCGGTTTTTTCGAGTTGCGAGGGTTGGGGTTTGGCAAATTCTGCCTCCACTTTTTGCAGGAGTTGATCGGCGTTAGATCCGCGGTACGAAGCGGGGAGCAATAGGTGGCGCACCGAGTAACTCATCTTTCCTTGATCAACGAAGGCGCGAGCCGCGACAAAAGGGACGTCGCCGGATTTCTTGGAGTGCAGAGCAGTTTTGGCATCTTCGAGAGACTCTTCGGCACTGGCCGTCATCAAACCGAAATAGTCAGCGGCGGAAGAGGCGGGGTCTTGCGCAACGTTTTCTTGGATGAACCCGAACCGATTCAAGCCACCAGCTCGCTCGGGAGTAGAACCACTCAGGAAGCGTAGGCTGCTGGTGCCGGAAGAATGCTCGTCAGACTGGGCGAAGCCGAAGCCAACTCCTGCCCGGCTGAAGATAGTCATCGATAGAAATGTCACATAAGCGGTGGCACGGTAGCGGCATTGAAATGTGTGCTTCGCGTCGGGAGGAGCGTCGGCGGAAACAGCCGGGAGTGAGAAAAGAAGGGATAGCAAGGCGATGCCAAGGCTTTTTCCTCCCCTTCCGGGGACACGCCACAACTGAGTGGAATTTGCCTGCATGCTTACAGTGTAGGCGTTGCCCGCGAATCTCTCAGTTTGGCATTAGATCTAGACAAACAATCAGGCAAGATTCACGGCGAAACGGAAGACGGTAGATTTTCGCGTGTTACGCAGAAACAGTTCGCGGTACCATTTCGTTCGGAGTTTGTCGACGAATGAATCTATCGGTCACGTTGAGCGCAAACGGGGTTACGCATAATCTGCAACTCGATGCGAGGGTCTCGCTACTCGATGCGTTACGAGAACATTTCGGCCTTACAGGGGCAAAGAAAGGGTGTAACCAGGGTGCATGCGGTGCATGCACGGTATTGGTTGATGGCAGGCGGGTGAATTCTTGTTTGACGCTTGCGGCGCAGGTGGACGGGTTGCCGGTGACGACGATTGAAGGCCTGGCAAACGGGGATGAATTGCACGAACTACAGAGCGCATTTATAAAACATGACGGATTCCAGTGTGGATACTGCACGGCGGGGCAGCTTTGTTCGGCCGTCGGAATGATTGAGGAATTCAAGGCTGGGGTGCCGAGTGCGGTGACGGCGAATGGGGGCGCGGAGTTTAGCGATGCGGAGATTCGCGAGCGCATGAGCGGGAACATTTGCCGGTGTGGAGCCTACGTCGGCATCAATCAAGCTATTCACGAAGCGTACGAAGGGATGAAGGCATGAACGAATTCGCTTTTTACCGCGCCGAAAACGCTCAGCAAGCAGTTCAGCTTCTGGCGGAGCAGAATGGGACCGCGAAATTCTTGGGCGGCGGGACGAACCTGATTGACTTGATGCGGGAGCGGATTGAACGGCCGACTGCGCTGGTGGATATCACACGGTTGCCGCTGCAACAGATTGAACCCTTGTCCGATGGAGGCGTGCGGATTGGGGCGGCGGTTCGGAATAGCGATTTAGCGGGCGATAAGACGATTCGCGAACGATATCCGGTACTTTCGCAAGCGATCTTGATGGGCGCTTCGGCGCAGTTGCGCAACATGGCAACGACGGGCGGCAATTTGATGCAGCGAACGCGCTGCTATTACTTTTACGACGAAGCGGCACGGTGTAACAAGCGATCGCCCGGAAGCGGATGCGATGCGGTTGAAGGATTCAACCGGATTCACGCGATTCTGGGAAGCTCGGCGCAGTGCGTGGCGACACATCCATCGGACATGTGCGTGGCGCTGGCGGCGCTGGATGCAGTGGTTAGAGTGACTGGCAAAGATGGCGGTGAGAGAACGATTCCGATGGTTGACTTTCACCGACTGCCGGGCAATACACCGGAGAGGGACACGAATTTGGAAGCGGGAGAGTTGATTACGGCGGTAGACATTCCTGCCCTAGGATTTGCGAAGAATTCGCTGTACCGAAAAGTGCGCGATCGGGCGAGTTACGCTTTCGCGTTGGTTTCTGTTGCAGCGGCGTTAGAAACAATAGACGGACGGGTGAAGCAAGTGCGTTTAGCATTGGGTGGAGTGGCGCATAAGCCTTGGCGCGCGACGGCTGCTGAACAGTTCCTGGTAGGGAAACAAGCAGATGTAGTGAGCTTTCGGGAGGCTGCGGAAATTGAATTGAAGGATGCTCAGCCGTTGCGCGATAACGCGTTCAAGGTGGAATTGGCGAAGAGAACGCTGGTGAGTGTGTTGACGGAATTGGCGGTGAAGCAATGAGTATCGTTTCGAAGTTGACCGAAGCAGTTGTTCATATCATGCCGGATCGCGAGCGGGATGAACTGAGCGACGCGCAACGGATTATCGGCAAGCCGATTGACCGCGTTGACGGGCGGGCGAAAGTGACGGGCAAGGCGACGTTCACTGCGGAATTCAAGCTGGATAATCTCGCGCATGCGGCGCTTGCTTACGGGACGATTGCCAGAGGAAAAATCACAAAGATCGACAGCACTGAGGCGGAGAAGGCTGCCGGTGTGGTTGCGGTAATTACGCATGAGAATGCGTTGAAGATGAATCCGCCACCGGTGTTTGGATCGGGCGGGCCGACCGATGCCGCGGGCAGTAGTGCGAATGTTCTGAACACGGATGAGATTCACTGGAACGGGCAGCCGGTGGCGATGGTGGTAGCGGAGACCTTGGAGCAGGCGGAGTTTGCGGCAGGGTTGATCAAGGTCTCGTACAAGGAGACGACCGGAGCGAAGCTGTCGTTCGAGGCGGGCAAGGAGCATGCGGAGACGCCGAAGCATATCTTCGGCGAGGAACCGAATGTTGAGCGCGGGGATGCAGAAAAGGCCCTGAGTCGAGCGAAATTCAAGGTCGACCAGAACTATACGACGCCACCGCACATTCACAACGCGATTGAGTTGCATGCGACGACGGCGGTTTGGGAGGGCGACCAGCTGACGGTTTACGACGCGACGCAATATGTGCGCGGCGTGGCGGATTCGCTGGCAAAGATGTTCTCGCTCGACAAGAAGAATGTGCGAGTGGTTGCGCCCTTTGTGGGCGGAGGGTTTGGCGGGAAGTGCATGTGGTTCAACGTGCAACTTGCAGTGATGGCCGCGAAGATGGTGAAGCGGCCAGTGAAGTTGGTGATGTCGCGGGAAGGTGTCTATCGTACGGTCGGCTGGCGCACGCCTTCGGAACAACGGGTCGCGTTGGGATGCGATGAGAGCGGAGCGCTGACATCGTTGATCCAAACAGGGCTGACGGCAACGAGTTTCAACAATGATTTTGCAGAGCCGTTTAGCTTTGCGGCCCGGCACATGTACCAAAGCGGGGCTTTCTTGTTGAGTCAGAAGGTAGTGCGCTTAGACACGCTGGCGAATACGTTTATGCGGGCGCCGGGCGAGGTGCTTGGGATATTCACGTTGGAAACAGCGTTGGACGAGTTGGCGCATGAGGCCGGGATTGACCCGGTAGAGTTGCGGTTACGCAATGATCCGGCAAAGGAACCGATTAAGGGGCGGGAGTTCTCGAGTCGCCATTTCAAGGAAGCGTATCGATTGGGAGCGGAGAAGTTCGGCTGGGAGAAGAGGAAAGCGACGCGCGAGGGGAAATGGCTGATTGGGCATGGGGTGGCGAGCGCGTATTTTCCGGCGTATCGGTTTCCCGCAGCGGCGAGAGTGAGGCTCAATGCCGATGGCACAGCGGTGATTCAGAGTTCGGCACAAGAGATGGGCATGGGCACGGCAACTGTGCAGACACAGCATGCGGCGGAACGGTTGGGGTTGCCGATGGAGAAGATCCGGTTCGATTACGGCGATACCGACTTTCCGACAGCTCCCGTGGCGGGAGGATCGGCGCAGGCGGTGAGCGTAGTGCTGGCAGTGCAGCAGGCTTGTGAGAAGCTACAGCGCGAGGTGCTGAGCTTGGCGAAGAAGGAGAAGGGTTCTGCACTAGCCGAAGCGCATTTTGACGATGTGATCGCTTGCGATGGGGGACTGTTTCGAAGAGACAAGCGAGACAAGGGCGAGACTTACGCGGAGATTTTGGCGAGAGCGAAGAAGACCTTTGTGGAAGCAGAGAGCCAGACTGGACCGCCCTTGGAGATGGCGAAGTATGCCATGGGATCGTACGGCGCGCAGTTCTGCGAGGTACGAGTAAACGAAGAGACCGGAGAGACGCGGGTGTCGCGCTGGGTAGGCGCTTTCGATGTCGGTCGCATTTTGAACTCGAAGACCGCGAGTTCGCAGTTGATGGGTGGGATCATCATGGGCATTGGCATGGCGCTGACAGAGGACACGCTGTTCGATGAACGTAGCGGTCGAATCATGAACCCGAGCTTAGCTGAGTATCACGTGCCGGTGAATGCGGACGTTCCGAAGATCGAAACTTACTTCTTGGATATCCCGGACCCGCACATGCCAGTGGGCGCGCGTGGCGTTGGGGAGATCGGGATCACCGGAGTGGCCGCGGCCATTGGGAATGCTATCTACAACGCGACGGGCAAGCGATTGAGGGACTTGCCATTTACGCTGGACAAGCTGCTCTAGCTGGCGAGTTCCATGGTGCCGTCGCGGTTGAGCAAATAGCGACGACCGCGCCAGTGAATGGAGTTGCCGAAGAAACCGGCAATCCAGAAGGTGAAGCCTAAGACGTCTTGCACGGGCAGAAGGAGCCATGGAACTCGTTCGCCGAGAATGCGCTTGGAAACGATCCAGGCAGCGACCGCGCGCAAGCCTAGAGTGACCGCTAGTGAGGGCCAGAGAACCGGGAACATCACCGGCAGCAACGAGCCGACTACCAGCGTATGAGTAAAGAACTGGCCGAGGTAGCCGGCTGGCCGGGAGCGGCGGCAGGATCGGGCCCAACGGAGACGATGGGCAAAGTTACTCAAGGCCGGTTCGCTGCCGATACGGTGCTCGACAACATAAGGAGAGAGGCGGACATCGACGTGATCGGAGGCGAGGCGGCCGAGCATGAAATCTTCGGCGAGATAGTCTTTGACGCGTTCGATGCCGCCAAGGGCATCAATGGCACTGCGGCGTGCGACGATGGTCGGACCGACGGCAAATTTGGCGCCTTCCATCATAGCGGCAGTAAAAAGACCGGCGTGAAAATCGGTATTCATTCCGACGGCTTCCAGCTTGGACCAAATGGATTTACCGGCAACGGCGCGATACGGACAGGTGACCAGACCGAGGTGCGCATCTTGGAATTCGGCAGCAAGACTGGCGCAGAAATCAGGGGCTACCCGGACATCGCTATCGGCCATGGCGATCAAGTCGAATCGAGCTTGATCGAGCATCAGCTTGAGGCTGAAGACC
>Ga0209698_10002711_pt1 | contig 19939 bp, 14 predicted proteins | sample LitLauG_LLR_2012_FD_187203 | JGI IMG/M metagenome (GOLD analysis project Ga0209698, IMG submission 187203) | Freshwater sediment microbial communities from Pennsylvania, USA - Little Laurel Run_MetaG_LLR_2012 (SPAdes) (version 2) | ecosystem: Environmental > Aquatic > Freshwater > Creek >...
GGTGGCGATGCGGCGCGCCTGCACCTCGAGGGTCCGAGCCCGCGAACCGAGTACCTGCGCGCCTACGCACGGGCCGACGTCGCGCTCGATCCCTTTCCTTTTTCCGGTGGCGCAACGAGCGCGGAGGCTTTGTGGATGGGCGTGCCTTTGCTTACCCTCGCCGGCGATCGCATGGTCTCGCGCCAGGGGCTGAGCCTGCTGTCGGGTTCGGGCCTGGACGACTGGATCGCAGCGACGCCGGCCGATTACGTGCGCAAGGCGCGGGAGCTCACGCTCGACCTGCCGGCCTTGGCGCGCCTGCGCTCGGGCATGCGGGGCCGTTTGATCGCGTCGCCTGCCTTTAACAGCGTGGGTCTGGCTCGTGATTTCTCGGCGGCGATGGAGGCGCTGTGGACGGAACACGTGGCGGTTGCAGCGTCACCCGCGTTTTTGGGCGCGACGGCGTCCTAGCCTTACCAAGGCTGCGTCAGGTCGATTGCCAAAGCCCCGCGTGCCGCGTTTGAGGTCTTTTTGCGTGACAGCGGGCGATTATGAACTGTCACAAATATTCGCTAGACTTCGGGGCTAACCCAATAACGAGGTAAGCATTGAAGCGCGCACTGATCACCGGCATTACCGGCCAGGATGGGGCCTATCTGGCCGAACTGTTGCTCGGCAAAGGCTACGAGGTGCACGGCATCAAGCGTCGCACCTCGCTCATTAATACCGATCGTATCGATCATCTGTATCAGGACCCACATATCAGCGGCCGCCATTTCATCCTGCATTACGGTGACATGACCGATTCGCTCTCCCTGTTGCATGTGATCCAGAAAGTCCAGCCCGACGAGATATATAACCTTGCTGCACAGAGCCACGTGGCAGTGTCGTTCGAGGAGCCCGAGTTCACCGCCAATGCCGATGGTGTAGGCGCGCTGCGCATTCTGGAGGCAATTCGCATCCTGGGTCTGGAGAAAAAGACACGCTTTTACCAGGCGTCCACGTCCGAGTTGTACGGACTTGTACAGGAAGTGCCGCAGAAAGAGACAACGCCGTTCTATCCGCGTTCGCCCTATGCCGTGGCCAAGCTCTACGCCTACTGGATCACGGTCAATTACCGCGAGGCCTACGGTATCTACGCCTGCAATGGCATCCTTTTCAACCACGAATCACCGTTGCGGGGGGAAACCTTTGTTACGCGCAAGATCACGCGCGCGCTGGCCCGCGTCAAGCTGGGCCTGCAGGAGTGCCTTTACCTGGGCAATCTGTCGGCACTCCGCGACTGGGGCCACGCCAAGGATTACGTCGAAATGCAGTGGCTGATGCTACAGCAGGAGACGGCCGAGGACTACGTCATCGCCACCGGCGTTCAGTACAGCGTGCGTGATTTTGTCGACGCGGCGGCCCGCGAACTGGGCATGCCGCTGCAGTGGCAGGGCAGCGATGTCGACGAGCACGCCCTGGATGCCAATGGCCGCAAGGTGGTTGCCGTCGATCCGCGCTACTTCCGTCCCACCGAGGTGCAGACCCTGCTGGGCGATGCGAGCAAGGCGCACCGGCAACTGGGCTGGAAGCCGAAGATCAGCTTTGCCGAACTGGTGGCCGAAATGGTGCGCGAGGACCTGAAGGTTGCCGAGCGCGATGAACTCGTCCGGCGCCATGGATACCATGCCCCGGACCGGCACGAATAGGGTGCACGGATCATGATGGATGCATCGACCAAGATTTATGTTGCCGGTCACGGCGGCCTGGCAGGCAGCGCGCTGGTGCGCGAGTTGAGCGTGCAGGGCTTCGAGCGCATCAGCACCCGCACCCATTCGGAACTAGACCTGGAGGACGCCGTCGCCACTCGGCAGTTCTTCGAAATGGAGCAACCCGAGGTGGTCTTCCTGGCTGCCGGCAAGGTGGGCGGTATTGCCGCCAACAACAGCTTTCCGGTTGATTTCCTGCTGGCCAACCTGCGGATTGCCGCGAATGTCATTGAGTCCGCGCATTCCGTGGGTGTAAGGCGGCTGATCTATCTGGGAAGTTCCTGCATCTACCCGCGCGAGTGTCCTCAGCCCATCCGCGAGGAGTACCTGCTGACCGGTCCGCTGGAGGCCACCAACCGCCCCTATGCGCTGGCGAAGATAGCCGGCATCGAAATGTGCTGGTCCTACAACCGGCAATACGGCACCAAATATCTGGCCGCGATGCCGACCAATCTGTTCGGACGCGGCGACAACTACGACCTTCAGTCCTCGCACGTGCTGCCTGCGCTCATCCGCAAGATCCACGAAGCCAAGGTTGCCGGCAGCGCGCAGGTCGTGATGTGGGGTAGCGGCACGCCGCGGCGCGAGTTCCTGCATGCCGACGACTTGGCGCGTGCCCTGGTGTTCCTCGCCGCGCTGGACGATGCCCGCTACGGGCGCCTCACCGATCCGACCGCCTGTCCGCTCATCAATGTGGGCACGGGGGAAGACCTCACGATCCGGGACCTGGCTGGTCTCATCGCCGATGTGGTGGGCTACCAGGGCGAGTTCGTGCTCGATAGCAGCAAGCCTGACGGCACGATGCGCAAGGTGATGGACGTAAGCCGCATTCGCGGCTTGGGCTGGAATCCGGAGACCAGTTTGCGCCAGGGCCTGACATCGGCCTACGAGGATTTCCTGCGCGGCGGCGTGCGCCGCTAGAAGGCCGGCGCGCCAATCGCGGCAACGGGCGTCCCGAAGATTCCGCCCCGTGCACCGCTTTCCGCGGGAAGCGGCAATTGCCCCAGCACTTCCGTGGTGCCGTGGATGGCCTCGGGCGTCAGCCGCGGCTGTTCAGTTAGGTGGACCAGTGCCAATCCCACTGTCAGCGCCGGCTCGCCGGTAATGGTCAGGCTCAGGATCTTGAGCTCCGACGTCAGGAGGAATTGCCGGGCGATGAGCCCGTGGGTCGTGCGGTAGTTGCGTACGGCATTGCGCAGGTCCGCTTGGGAAAAATCCACGCCATAAAGATTCCAGGCGTCGCCCGGTATGTGCGGTTGGCCATGGGTATGCGCGCCGACGATATTCACGGCTTCGGGCGGCACAGCATGGTAGGGGATGGTGCTTTGCGTCTGGCCCCCCGCGACCACCGCCGTGCTGTGCCAGCTCCCGTCGGGCATCTCGTAGATCGCGGCGGCATATTCACGGTTTTCCCGGTAGGCGCGCTCGCCTAGGCCCGAGGTGATGAAGACCGCCGCGAAGGCGGCTTCCGGAGTGGCGTATGCGGCGCCAGCTTCTGGGGCTTTGGCGCCCTCCGCAGCCCGGGCGCTCAGTGAAGCGATTGTGCTGATCAGCGCGAGGACGAGCGCGATGCACAGCAGCCGGGGCGGCAGCAGGCCGGATGCGATCGCGTTGCGATCGTCCATCTCGTGCCGCCCTCGTTGTCCTGCGATGCGCATACCGTCATCCGTCCCAGAGCTCGGCGGGTGGCCGGCCGGAGCCTCTGGCACGGTTTCCCATTGGGGGCGGCGATGCGCAGCCCCTGCAAGGGAAAGATCGGCGTGTACGGACTTTGCTGAAGATCAGGGGATGGGACGCTGGCCACGGAAAACGCGGCAAATTCGGTGCTTTTTAGATGAAACGCCCGGACCGCAATCCCAGTCTTGACGGGAAGGACAAAAATCGGTGCGTCTGCCCGTTCGGATTGGCCCTCACCGAAGAATGGCGAGCGTGTTACATCGGGTAACTGGCCGGCCGTTTTTGCCGGCGTATTATGAAAAATGGACGGGGATTGGCGTCGACTTTGGCGAACCGATCTCCGGGGGCGATTCGCCCCGCCGTTGCATCACGACTGGCTACTCTATTGTCCAGTCAGGGAGGTCGATCATGCAGACGATAATCGCAGGTGCGTCCAAGCCGCGTGGGAAACTTTTTCGGCACACGGCGTTGGTCGCCGTGCTCCTCATGAGCCTGACTACGGGCGCCCTGGCGCAGCAGATTTATGGCTGGACCGACAGCAACGGTCAAGTAACCTACAGCAACCTGCCACCGCCCAAAGGCGCCAAGGTCACCGACATCATCCTGGATACACCGCTGTCCCCCCAGGCTGTGCAGGAAGCCGCCCGCCGCTCAGAGATTTCCGCTCTGAACGACCGCATCCGCCTGCTCGAACTCGAGCAGGCGCGCAGCAAGCGCGAGGTGGTCGATTATGCGCCGCAGCCCGCTCCGCCACTGTCGGCCGGTTGTGGCCCGGAGGGCCAAGGCGACTGCAACTACGGCTACAGCTACCAGGGGGATCCGTACTACACCACCGGGCTCCTATACGGCACCGGCAGGTGGCGCGATCATGATGGCCACGATCACGGGTACGGCAACGGCCATCCCGGGCGCTCGCCGATCCGTCTTACTCCGCCACCAAAGCCGCAGGCTACGCCTATCGCTGCCAGCCCGAACCGGAGTTCGCTGCAGCAGCGCTGAGCGCTTTTCACGGCGGGTTTTACGGGCCAGCATGCCGTTGGCCGCGGCTCCCCTCTCCGCCATGCGAACGGCAGGCATGTTTTCTGTCCTTGGTTGGGCCCGGGAGCGGGGCAGGCCCCCTGAGGAACGCCTGAATTAGGTGCACCTACTGGCGTCGCCGGTTCGGGAGTTTGAGGAGTACTGGGACCGGACCATGCGGTTATCTGCCCACCACGGGCATAGAGCCAATGTGAAGTGCATCCTGTGGTTTCAGATGCGTTTTTGATCGAGAGCAAATCGAAAAAAGCGCTCGAACTCCCGCACCACCGAAATGTCCTCGAACAGGATGCTGCAGCGAGCTTCGATGGTCCGCCGCATGCTGGTGTTGAAATCGTGGTCTGTTCCCAGGCGGACGGCGATGTCAACATAGTCCGCCGCGTCCGCGGCAATACCATCTGTGATGCCCATCTTCTTGTACATCGCCTGGGTGTGCCGCCCTCTCTGGAGTTTCGTCGGCAAGGTGACGATGGGTAGACCGACCGAAAACGCCTCCAGGCTGCTGTTCATGCCATTGAAGTGAACCGTGTCGAGCATTACGTCGCAGATTGCAAGAAGATCCAGAAACCCCTCCTGAGGCAACATGCCCACGCTGACGATCCTCCGGCTCGCTGTGCCCAGCGCCACATCGAGACGTGCATGAAGCTCGTCATACCAATGCAGATTTTGTCCGCGGACCAGTATGACGTGCCCTGTCGCATCGCGATCAAGTATGCCGCGCAAAATCTCGTCGAAATCGGGGTGCAGCTTGAAGAGTGTCTGCGGGCACACGTACAGCGCTCCTGCCTCGGGGAGACCCAATTGGCGCCGGGTACGCGCCGGGCCCCGACGGATGGGCCGGAAGTAATACGCTAGTGTCGGCAGATTCCGCAGGGGAAACAGCGCCTCGCTGTAGTGCGCGGCGGACGTCTCTGTCTCGTACAGGTCGTTGGTGACAAAGTAGTCCATCGTCGGAATGCCGGTCGTGTTTGGATGACCGAAGGACACGCACTGCACTGGTGCCAACCGTGACAAAGCGAGAAAATAGCTCGAGGGTTCCATGCCGATGTCCTGGAAGAACAGCACGTCCAGCTCGAGGGCGCCTATCTTTTCCGCACTTTTATCCCGAAAAACATCGCTGGATATCTCCACATAGTGATCAGCCGCCTGCTGCATCCTGCGGGTGGTTTCGTCGCAGGTGCCCGGGACGAGCCTCAGCAGGAAAACTTCGAAAGATCCACGATCGAAATGCCGGAGTAGACCCTCCGTTGTCTTGCCAATGGAGTGCTGGTAGAAAAACTTGGAGATCAGGCCGATTCTGATGCGCCCTGATTTTCGCTTTGCGCTCGAACAATGCGGGGCACTGTGTCGAAGTGATGAAAGAGACGTGTTCCAGATGCGCGCTGCCTTGATCATCAGGTCGCGATCGCATTCGCCATGGTAGGCCAGGAAAAAGGAAGGGATAATTGACATACGGAAGTCGCCGGGCAGGCGCACTTCCCTGTCAATCAAGGCATCAAGGCCGTGTTCATACGACACGCGGGAATCCAGGATCGCGTTGCGCGAGCGGTTGATCGCCGGCAGAACCAGCGAGTCCGCGAGGCGGAGAACTTCCACCACATTCGAATTTCGCTCGTACTTCAGTAGCGACGCTGCGTAGCGATTTACGTCGTCCCTTTTTCCCGAGATTGTCGCCAAGTGAAATCCGCCGAGGAGACCATCCCGGACAGCATGATGCCCCGGTGCAACCGCCGCGAGACGCTCATAATGATCCACGGCAAGAGCGGCGCTCTGCGTATTGACGGCGGCTGCTGCCGCCACCTCAAGCAGTGAGACATCCGCGCGCGAATGCTCAAGCGCTATGGTTGCAGCGCGCAGTGAATCAGCATAATTGCCGGCCTCAAAGCTGCTTAGCGCCTGTCGCGCCCATTCCTTGTGTGGTTCGTGGGTACTATCGGGCATTGCATGCGCTTGGCCCACGCCGTGCCTGGCCAGATCTTGCATGGCATTCAGAAGATTCTGTCGTGCGGCCAAATTGGCCGGATCCACAAGTAACGCCTGCCGATATGTTGCTATCGCCTCATCGGTCTTTCCGACGGCGCGCAGCGCTACGCCCAGGCTCAAATGAAATTTTGTATTGCCGGGTTCAAGACGGATAGCCCTGCGGAAGCAATCAATTGCACCCGCAGTTTCATTGGTTGCGCGCAGGGTTCTTCCGAGCACATACCATGCCTGACCGGATTCCGGTGCAAGCGTGCAGAGGTGCTGTGCAAGGTGGAGTGCGGCATCGTAGTGCTTTAATGACAATTCAAGCCGGCAGATGAGCGACCAAGCATCGACGCAGTTCGGGTCCGCATCGAGCGTTCGGCGCGCCTGGCGCAGAGCCTCCTGGAAGTGGCCATTTGCAGCCAGCGCTTCAATGTCGGATAGACTCAAAGGACACCTCTTGCATCGTTTGCCGGTAGCGACCCGGATCGCGCCAATCCGTGAGAGGAGATGACACAGGCGCTAGAACGCGAAGACTCCGTTCGCACGGAATCTGCCGAGGTTCGATCAGGATTCGTCGGCGGACATTGCACGCAAAAGTCTAGCAGTGCCAGGTTGATTTCCAACAGATGCCTATCTTGCGGACGATGTGCCGCTCCTTCGTGTCGACTCGTGCACGGACCGATAAGGCAGATACGTGTGTACATGGCGTCGTGAGCAAGATTCACATATGCGTGTCATGAAAAAGGGTAACTGGGCCGCAGAAGGCGCAGCGGAAGCGATGCGGGTGACAACATGATAGGAAGCTTTGTCTCGGGGTGCGTGGCGTTTGGCGGTTGCAGACCGCATTCATCACATTGTCATCCAGGGGATCCCATAATCCATGGGGATTCTTATGTTCTTGAGCGTAAATCTATCGGGGCGATCCCCGTAGCCCGGATGCCAATCCTGGTCCGCGCGACTCCTTCAGTTTATGTACGTAAAAAGCTCGCGCAATTATCATCAACGGCCTCCCGGCATAGACGGTTCCTACGGTATTTCAATGAGCAACATGGTTACGGCGGACCTACCCGGCAGGAATGAACCGTGTCATTGCGGCAGCGGCCGCAAGTTCAAACGCTGTTGTGCGCTCGGAACCACCGCTGACCGGTCAGCGGCGGAGAACGCCTCCTTTGATTTCGGACTGGCAGCGGAGAACAGTGGCAAACCTGAACTGGCCGCGCATCATTACCGCCGGGTGCTGGCAATCAATCCGGAGAATGTCCAGGCGCTGATTAATCTCGGCAACATGCTGAGCGATTTACGCCAGCATGCCGAAGCTTTGGAGACGCTCGCCAAGGCCCAGCGGCTGGCACCTCACATTGACGGACTGCACTTGAACCTGGCAGTCGCCTATCAGGCTGCCGGGCGCCTGCCCGAGGCGATAGCGTACTGCCGCCGCGCGGTCGCCGCGATGCCCCGATCCAAGGAGGCGCGTGCCACTCTGACGACCATGCTAAAAGAGGCGGGTAACCTCGACAACTACGTCCAGGCACTGGCTGAAAGCGTGGAGGCGTTTCCCGATAGCGCGGATTTTCACGCGCAGTACGGTGGTGCGCTGGTTGCGGTCGGACGTCCCGCCGATGCCGTGCAGTTTCATCGCCGGGCGGTCGCGCTTGAGCCCGACAAACTGGTGCGGCGGTCCGCCTTGATCGGCGCGATGATGTATCTGCCGGACCTCGATGACCGTGAACTCCAGGCAGAACTGAACGCCTTTGAGCAAGCTGCGGCGGCCAGGGCGCAGGACGAGGGAGCGATTGCCGTCCCCGCGCTCAGTCCCAGCGGTCGCGGGGACCGACTGCGCATCGGTTACGTATCGGCGGATCTGCGCGAACATAGTGTCGCGTACTTCATCGAACCCGTGCTCGAAGCGCACGATCGCACGCGGGTCGAAATCTTTGCGTACAGCAACTCAGCGGAGGAGGATTACGTCACCGCTCGTATCAAGTCCCACTGCGAACACTGGCGAGCCTGCTCCGAATTGAGCGAGCAGGAATTGGAGCGTCTGATCCGCGCCGACGGAATTGATATTTTGATAGATCTTTCGGGACACACTGCCGGCCATCGTCTGGGAGTTTTCGCCCGGCGCCCGGCACCGATACAACTGAGTTGGCTGGGATTTCCCTGCCGTACCGGACTTCGGGGTATCGCCGGTTACATCGGCGATGCCCTGGTTACGCCAACTGGCGAAGACGCTGCCGTCAAACTTGAACCGACCTTCAACTGCTATCGCCCTTCCCAGTACGCATCTGAAGTGGCGACAGCTCCGGTTTTGAAAAACCACTACATCACGTTTGGCTCGTTCAATAATCTCGCCAAGCTATCGGAACCCGCGGTCGGGTTATGGTCGAGAGTGCTCATTGAAGTGCCCGCGTCCAGATTATTGCTTAAATCCCGCGGACTCGAAGGTGAGATTACCGCAGCGTGGGTTAAATCGCGCTTCGAGGGTCATGGCGTGGACCCGGAGCGGTTGCAGTTCCTGCCGCGTGACGAAAGTCTGGACGAGCATTTCCGCCAATATAGTCTGGTCGATATCGGCCTCGATCCTTTCCCGTACTGCGGCGTGACCACCACCTGCGAAGCATTGTGGATGGGTGTGCCGGTGGTCAGTCTGGTCGGCCATCGCTTTGCTGCGCGAACCGGCTTGACCTTGCTTTCGGCCATCGGCCATCCCGAGTGGGCGGCCAGCAGCGAGGACGGCTACGTCGAACAGGTCAAGGCGCTGTGCGCATCGCCCGACGAACTGGCGCTGGTCCGCGCATCTTTGCGCAGCCGCATGGCCGATTCGCCGCTGATGGATGCCCGCGGCTTGACGCGCAATTTGGAGACCGCGCTCATTGCGCTGGCGGCGGGCGAGAATTCTCCCCCGGTGGAGCGCTGGACCGCCGGTTAGGATCCGTGCTGCCTACTGCCCATGATCGATCTTTCGCGGTTCAGGCCCGCGCGGCAGACGCTGCCGCTAACAGAGGCGCGCCTCGCGACTCCCACATACTGGTCAGCGCCGCGGCAAATGCTTTTGAAAAGCGGGGCGCGTCGAAGAGGGGGGAGTGCAATACCCGGTCGCGCAGACCCGCCCTAATCTTGGCCAGGGCCTGCTTGTCCCCGGCTGCGCGCAGCGCAATTTCCACGTAGTTGCGCGGGTTCTCGGCAATCCAGTCGCGGAGCCCCGCGGCGTGGAGCAGACCGGCTCCCTGGCGCGCGATGAGGCGATCGCCGTTGAGGGTAACGACCGGAACGCCCATCCACAGGGACTCTGCCGTCGTCGTTCCACCGGAAAAAGGGAATGGATCGAGCGCGATGTCCGCTCGATGAAAGCTTGCCAGATATGCATTGCGGGGCGACGGCCCCTCCAACGTCACGCGCTCCGGATCCATACCGGCGGCAACGATGCGTTCGAGGAGTCGCCGACGTGGTGCATCTTGCGCGAGTTGCTTGGCTTTGAGCAAAAGACGGCTGCCGTCGACTGCTGCCAGCACCTCTGACCACAACGCGAGTACCTCGTCATTGAGTTTTGCCAGGTTATTGAAACAACAGAAAGTCACGTGCCCCTGATCAAGGGCGGGTAGGCGGTTGACTTGGAGATCAATATCCGGCGCCGAAAAGCAGAGCCGCGTCTGTGGCAGAGGCCAGACTTTCTCCGTAAATTGGTCAAAATGCTCAACCGGCACGCTCATAGGGTCAGCGATGAAGTAGTCGATCTCTACCACGCCAGTACTGGCGAAGTACCCCAGCCAGGTCGCCTGTACGGGCGCGGGCCGGTACGCAAAGACCGGGAGGCGATTCATCGCGGTGTGCCCGGAAAGATCGATCAGGATGTGAATACCGTCGGCATGGATCTTGCGCGCGGCGGCTTCGTCGTCGAGATTGTGGATCTGGGTCCAGCCGGAGAAGATGGCCTTCAATTCCATCGTCGTTGCATCTTCCTGAGCAACGGTCGAATAGGCGAACAGCCTGATCGTCGACGGATCGATGTGGTCCAGGAGCGGCCTGAGAAAATGCGCTACCGGGTGTGAGCGCAGATCGCCCGATACGAAGCCAACCCGCAAGGGGTGCTCCCGGGCAGCGCACGCCCAATCGCCAAAACAAAATGAGCGCGCACGGCTTATTTCCTCGCCGTAGCGGCGGGCCTGGATGAGATATTCCTGCGGCGAATGCCGGCGGTAGTTCAAGCAAAGGAGCAGATCGCTCCGCGCGGAATGAAAGCGCGGCTCCGCAGTCACCGCGGCCCGTAGAGATTCCTCGGCTTCACGGAACCGCCCCTCGAGCAGGAGCGTCCCGCCTAGCGCCTGCAGGGCATTGGCAAACCCAGGTCGCGCCAGCACGGCGCGCCGAAGGTAAGCCTCCGCCTCGTCCAGCCTGTCCAGTGATCTCAGCGCCAGGCCAAGGTTGTTAAGGATATCCGGATCTTCACCGCCTCGGCTCAGCGCCTCGCGGTAAATTGTCTCCGCTTCGGCCAACCGTCCCCGCATTCCGAGCAGTGAGGCCAGGAAGTTGAATGCACGGACGGTGACGCGGTCCAGCTGAACAGCACGCCTAAGGCAGTCTTCGGCCCTTTGCCACTGGGAAGCGTGCATGTAGGCCAGGCCCAGATTGCAGAGTACGTCCGGATTTTTTGGCGCCAGCAGGGCTGCGCGCTCCAGCGCCGGCAGGGATTCATCGAATCGACCCGTCGCGCCGAGCACGACACCCAATCCATTCCAGCCAACGAAATTGCCCGGATAACGCGCAGTGAGGCGCCGCGCAAGCGCCTCGGCCTCGGTGAACTGCATCTGGACGATTGATGTCTGCAGACGGCTCGATTCCTTCGAAGTGGGCGTGGGTGGACGCATGGCAATTTGTAAGGGATGACGTGGCCGGCCCGAGCACGTGGGATACCGGCATCTTTACTAAAGCGCAGCCACCCTAGGAAATCCAGACCGGACGATCGAGATCAGCGATGGGTGTAAGGTGACTGCCATCGTACCGAACTATTTGTCGCATCTTGACGTCTACGAGGCAATCTCGCGGGATCCGTGGAAATTCAGTCTTTGGCCTGGCGCGTTCCGGGTAAAACCACTTCCTTCCATCGCTTTCGGAGAGTTTTGCGCCATCATCGCCAGAAGATGGAAACTCCGGGTGGTCGATTACAGGCTCGTCAAAAATCCAGTAGGCGTAACGTGCGTAGGCCTTGGGAAGCCAGAATGGCTTCAATTGCATCGGCAGATCCCCGCTTGGATTATTCAAGGCAAAGTCCAGACATTTGTCATCCGGGACGCCGGGATTGGCGATGATCGTGGCATGCCATCGGGCCAGCAGGTTTTCGGCGGCTGGGGTCGGGCACCAAAACTGAACTGCGCCACTGCAGATCAGTTGATCCTGGGCTTCATGACCGATGCTGTAGGAAAATTGGAAAAATCGGTCCGATCTTATCTTCTCGCCGGTCGCGTATTGAATTTCGATGGGAACATACGCCTCGGTGTTGTCTTGGGCCAGCCAATTCATGATGGCGAAGTCATTTTCGCCCTTTATGAGCCTCTGTATCAGCTTTGGAGCGGATCGGACGACGCAGTCGACGTCCAGATACAAAACCGGGCGCTGGCTCATTTGAAGGATCCGAAAAATGAAATTTGCCTTCGTATAGGCCGGATCACAGGTACCCCTGGGGCTGATGGATCGATGTACCGCTGGCACTTCAAAAATGGCATGCGGCAAGTTGAATTGCCGCAAAGAACTGACGAGGCGCTTGGCTTTCCGCCCGTACGACGATGTGTACATTCCACAGGCAAGAAACACGCTGCCGGAGGTACCCGCCATGGACCCGTGCTTGAGGGCCATCTGGGGTATGTCAACAGGAAAACCCGTTTGAATTTCTTTCATGTGATACGGTGCCCCGAGACGAGCGGGATTATCGATTCCGACTAGAGCATATCCGGACTGATGATGACGCCGTTCTGACGCATGAAGGCAGCGCGCGCTAGCCGTATGGACTCCGTTGGTGCAGAATGCCGGCGATATGCATAGATGTAATCAAGCACAGCGTTGAAATCCTTTGCGCTTTGACTATCCCCGCGGCGGTCCGAGGTTGCATCGTCAACCTCAAAGATTCGCGATCCCACGATGGGAACATGAACGGGCATTTGGCGCTCGAAGACCGAAAGGAGAAAATCCCAATCCTCGTAAGCGCGCATATGGCAATCAAATGCAATGCCGCGCAGGAGAGCATGCGGAAATGCAAAGCAGGACATGTGAATTTGGTTCTTCACGTACACGCCTTCCGTCAGCCGGCCGTTCAAATTTAATTTCGTCTCCCCTAACTCTTCCGGCCCTTCCAGGTGGCGACGCTCCTTGACCACCGTGCAATCGAAATACACGGCGCTACCATGACGAACCGCTTCCTGTACATGGAGTTGTTCGAGCAGACCAGGATGCCAGGCGTCGTCGTCATCAAGGAGCAGTAAATAACGACCCGATGCGAGCGACAGCCCCAGATTTCTGCTCGCGGAAGGACCTGGCATACCGTTTCGCCGAACATATATATCGGTATCAAGCAGGAGTTCGGAGCAGACCGCGTCGGTCGCCGTATCTGCGGCGTCGGAAACTACGATAACCTCTAAGCCCATCGGCGCGGACTGGGACCGGATGGATGTCAATGCCCGACGCAGCAGCAATGGGCGTTTATGCGTGGGCACAACTAATGAGAAAAAAGGCTGTGATCGCAATTTAAGCACCACACCGAATTGGCAATCATTGCCGCACGCGAATCAGCTCGCCTGCTTTCGCGTCCGGCAGATGACCTAATTAGCAGCTCGTATAGGACAGCCTAATATACATGGATAGACAGGATCTCGCGTCCGCCATCGCTTCGCATCAGGCAGGTCGCCTGTCTGATGCGGAGGCGGTATATCTCAGTTGCCTTGCCCGGGATGCGGCGGACCGCGATGCGACGTTTTACCTCGCGGGGCTGCGTCTGCAGCAGGGCCGGGGGGAAGAGGCGGAAACGCTACTGCGTCGGCTGCTCGCGATCCGACCTGACGATGCTCCCGCCTGGATGCAACTTGGGCTCGCTGCGCGATCGAGGGGCGCATTTGCCGACGCGCTACCGTGCTTGGAGCGCGCTGTGCATTTGCAAGATGCAAGCCCGGCGGCGCACTACAACCTGGGGGTCGTGCTGGCCTTGTTGGGTCGAACCCAAGAGGCGCTCTTGAGCTTCGAGCGCGCTGTGCTGCTTAAACCCCACTATGCGCTCGCGCATAGTAATCGCGGCGCCGCACTCGCCCGCCTGGGACGTTGGGCTGATGCGGTGGCGAGTTGCGAGCGCGCTCTGTCGCTCAACCCGTCACTTGTGGATGCTCATGCGAACCGGGGCGCTGCGCTGATTGAGCTCGGGCTCCTTAGCGAGGCGATAGAATCCCTTCAGAGAACGCTGGTTCTTGCGCCCGAGCATGTCGACGCTTGGCTGGGTCGCGGTAACGCCTTGCAACGACTCGGCCGTTTGGAGGAGGCCGAAGCCAACTGGCGACAGGCACTTGCGCAGAACGCAAACGCGAAGGTTTCGGATCCAAAAGCCCGCGCAAAATACCTCAACAACCTTGGCACGACGCTTCTGGATCAAGGCAGGGTCGCAGAGGCAGGCGTCATTTTCGGGGAGGCGCTTGCGACTGCGCCGGATTTTTCCGACGCACAAAGCAACTTGCTGCTCAGCTTCGATCAGGCAGGGAATCTGGATGCCATGGCGCAAGGGCTTGCCGATGCCGTTGTCCGGTTTCCTGACAACGCCGAATTGCATGCGAGGTATGGTCGAGTGCTTTGCGACACAGGCCGCACCGCCGAGGCGCTTGTCGCCTATCGGCGGGCGGTGATGCTCGAACCGGAAAATCTCTCGCGGCGATCCGCGATGATCATCACGATACTGTACCTTCCGGAGCCCTGCGCACTGGACTTCCACACCGAGTTGGAAGCCTTTGACCGAGCAGCTCGTGCGCAATCTGGAAGAGAGGGGCCTGAACGCGTTACCGTCCCAGCCGGCCCACACGCGACCCAACAATTCGCGCATCCTCGTTCGCCGAGCGGCCGATTGCGTATTGGCTATGTTTCGGCGGATTTGCGGCTACATAGCGTCGCCTATTTCCTCGAACCGGTGCTGGAGTCTCACGACCGTGGCAGCGTCGAAATTTTCTGCTATCACTGCGCACCCCAGGAAGATGAGGTCACCTCTCGCATCAAGGTGCAGTGTGAACACTGGCGGGCTTGTTCATCGCTTCCCGACAAGGATCTGGCGCGCTTGATCGAATCCGATTCGATCGACGTTCTGATTGATTTGTCGGGGCACACAGCTGGCAATCGCCTGGGGGTATTTGCACGGCGCCCCGCGCCGATCCAGTTGAGTTGGCTTGGCTTTCCCGGCGACACGGGACTCGGCAGCATTGACGGCTATATTGGTGATGCGCTCGTTGCGCCGCAAGGGGCGAAGGTCATCCGTCTTGCACCCACCTTCAGTTGTTATCGTCCATCGCGTCATGCGCCGGCAGTTGCGCCCGCTCCCATGATGAAAAATGGCTACGTAACTTTCGGTTCCTTCAATAATCTGGTCAAACTCTCAGAGCCTGCTGTCGCCTTATGGTCCCGGATATTGCGCGAGATTGACGGCTCCAGGCTGATACTGAAACACCAGGCGCTTAAAGGCGAGCAAACGGCGAGACGCGTGAAATCCCGCTTCGCAATGCACGGAGTTGAAGCGGAGCGGCTGCATATTCTTCCGTGGGATGCAAGCCTCGATGCGCACTTTGGTCACTATGATCTTGTCGACATCGGGCTTGATCCATTTCCCTATTGCGGGGTCACGACCACCTGCGAAGCATTGTGGATGGGTGTGCCGGTGATCAGTCTGGTCGGGGATCGATTTGCGGGGAGGACCGGCCTCTCCCTACTCTCGGCGATTGGGCATCCCGAATGGGCCGTTGCGACGGAGGACGACTATGTCAACCAGGTCAAGGCGCTTTGTTCATCGCCGTCCACTTTGGCCAGGTTGCGCTCGACACTACGCGATCACGTTGCGGTTTCGCCCCTGACGGATGCGCGCGCATTCACCAGTGCTTTGGAGAGCGCGCTGATCGCGCTCAATTCCGGCGTCAGGCCAAGGCGCGATTGATCAAGCTTCAGAGCGTTTCCACGACCCTGAGATTCAGATATGGGGTCGGCAAGCCGAGGGGTAATTCAGGAACTCGAAATTTTTATGTCATCTGAATTACATACTATCTTTCTGCGTGATCAAAGCCATGCAAGGCGAAGCCGATCCGACTTATAGGCGAAAATTGACTGCCATGCTAAGCCGGAATCAACGGCTATCCGCCAACGGTGGCGTCGACATCGGCAGGAGAATTTTATGAAATTTCGAGAGTCCCCTGCAGCCCACCGGTACCTTGACGGACTGAGCGGCTTGGAAATAGGTGGGTCTGCTCATAACTCCTTCGGACTGAAGACGCGCAATGTGGACTATTGCGCTGACATGGATACTGTCTACAAATTGGCGGAAGTCGAGATGTGCGGTGAAGCGATGCCCGTTGACATCACGGCGCCTGGTAACAAAATCCCCGTTCCGGATAAGAGCGAAGATTTTGTCATTTCCTCCCATGTCATCGAGCATTTCTTTGATCCCATGGGCGCACTGCTGGAGTGGGTGCGCGTTGCACGACGCTACATCTACATCATTTGTCCCCTGCGAGACGCGCTTGAATCCGACGTAAACCTACCGATAACGCCGCTTGAGGAATTGATCGATAGGCACTCTGGGAAAATCGCGATGCCACCGGGTAACGAATGGGATTACCCTCTGCATTTCACCCGCTGGACGCCAATGGGATTTGTCCAAATGTGCCAGTACATGGGACTCAACGTCGTCGAGGTTCAACAAAAAGACGACAAGGTTGGAAACGGATTTGCGGTGGTCATTAAGCTCGACTGAACCATTTCGGACTTCGCTCCTGCGTGAGGCAAGGGAGAATCTGATGCTTTATGGCATCGGGATTTGCTTCCTCGAAAGGTACGACGCTCCCGACTAAGCAACGGTTGTTCCCCGACCCGGAAGAGGTCGATATCTGCTGCATTTCCTTGCTAACGCCCCGTTGAGCAATTCCAAGGTGTCCAGGATGTCGGATTGCAACGTTACGGTTATTACACCGACCACTGGCCGCGGAAGTCTACTGCGGCTTATTTCCTCGATCGACGCGCAAGAATGCGAATTTGGCATTCGACATTTGCTGCTATGGGACGACAAACGCGCGGTTGGATCTCCTTTGCCAGACGCGCTGTCTGGTCCCAATCGATGGTGCCTCGTTATGCCGGACGGATTCGGCAAGTTCGGTGACGCTCCCGGGAGCGCGTTACGCGCCATTGGACTGCTGGCGGCTGATACACCATGGGTAACCTTTGCCGACGACGACGTCTGGTGGGACCGGAATCACATCCAAACGATATGGCAGTCGGCGCAAGGACACAACTGGGCAAGTACGCTGCGCTTCATTTGGTCGTCGGAAGGAATTTGCCTCGGCGTCGATCGTTTCGAATCGGTTGGCGATGATCGTGGCCGCCGTGTCCCATATGAAATGTGCGATAACAACTGCATGTTTTTCAGACGCGAATTCGGTGTCGCGGCGGCGCCGCTCTATCGCCAAACGCTGCAATATAACGATGACCGCCTCATGTACGCGTTCTTGAAGCAACATGCGGGAAGGCGGGTCACGACGCGCGTTCCAACGGTGAATCAGATTTGCCCTGATCGGCTTACCGCCTTTTTTCGAGACAATTGCAGCCCAGCATGAAGGTGAGACTGATGCGTTCGCAACAAGGCCATGGCCTCGCCTTGGTGTGGGATGGATTCGACGAGGAAATAAAGTCTGCAATTACCACCGCAGCCGAGTCACCATGGCTGTACCCATTTGTCTTGCGTCAAAGCTCACCAAGAAGTCGGAACTGGCAATTCAATTGCAGACTGGTTATCGGTAGCTTACGGTAATCGGGGTGCGGCTATTCGCTCATTCTGCTCGATGACGGGCTTTGCCCTGAACGACCGCTGCAGGGTTGGCAGAACTCAGTGAGGAACCTGTCGTACACGGTGTCCTCCACCGCTTGCTTGAGCTGTCGTTTAATCAGCGTTCGCTTGCGGTGATTGACGCTTATCTCTGCCATGGGCCGCATGATCATCGGCACCGGCAGGAGACAGAATTCGCTGCCGACCGTCGCGAGGAGCTTTTGCCAGAACTGGTCATAGTCAAAGCGCATCTCTGGATTTTGCTCTCCGGGCATTTGTCCTTTCTGCGCATTTCTAATCCCGGCTATACAGGTAATGTCGGTTGCCCGGGCAATAGCCTGAACCGCAGACATCAGGAGAAATGGCGGTGAAACCTCCGAGCACATTTTTGTAGCATTTCGAATTTCCTCCCATTTTCCGCGAACCCCCTGCACACGTGCTATCACAATCGCGCGCGTCGCCGTGCTGCCCACGAGTCGCCCTGGGGCGATGGACATGCTGACGTGGAAGAGTGCCTGGCCGTTGCCCTGGAACTCGAGCTGGAGTTCGCCTTCGTGCTCAACGTCCGACCGTGAGATCGTGATGGCTACGCGGCCTAGCCCCCGTGCGGATTCCCAGAGCACAGGGGCGCCGAGGACAGTTCCGGAAAAGAACGACTCCCGCAGGCAGGTTGTCAAGTAAGCATAGTGTTCTCGAAAAGCCTCCCGACGCTGTTGGCGCGTAAATCCCGGAGCCAGATAGGTCTTGAAGGGTCTGAAGTGCGCATACGGGTCTTTGAGCAGAATTGGCCTCAGAAACGGGTGGCTCATGAGCGCCAGGATCTGGAAATGCCCCACGACGGTTGCCACGAGAGACTCGTCGCCGCAGTTCCGTCGTACCAGTTTGTTGAGGCCGCGGATCAACCTGACGCGGCGAGTACTGGCAATGAGCCTTAGCTCGGCCACAAGCAAAGGAATAATTTTGGCAATTCGTGCGGCCGGTATCAAAGCATGCCTGCGATAGGGATCTGCTGCCTATTACTAAATTGGTTGATCGTGAGCACCATCTCGTCTCTAAACTGCAGCGTCACCCGCGGGATGTGCGGGTGGTTCTGCTGCCATACCTACAGCCGCCGAACTGCTGTCGTGCTTGGATACTGCAATTTCGGATGTCAAGCACGGTACGCAGCAACTACCAAATACCGCGCTGCATTGAAGCCCCCTGGTGTGCCGTTCAATTTCGAATACCAGCTATTGGCATCGGGCAAAAAGGGGGCTACTTACAGAAGCGGCGGCTAGCGGGATGCCATCTGGGCTACAGCAGACAGCCAAACCTTGTAGCGGGTATTTTGAATTGCGGACTCAGCTTGGAATAAAAATGTGACTTAGGAAAGGCATTTCTTGATGTACGCCATCGAATTCTCTTGGGACACTAAAACAAGGGGGGGCTCGAAAGAAGACCACTAAATTCCTGTGGAATTGTCCCGCATTAATACTTACGGGAAACCCTTATGCTTCTCGATTGTCGGTTACCGTCGCGAGCAAAAAGCCGCCAACAGGCGGGAGATCACCAAGATATTGCTTTCGCGGCTTCGACCTGCCACTTAGAGGAAATTCCTTCGAACGGTGGAACCGTGGTATCTGTCATAAGGCAAGAAGACTTCAGTTGTGAGGTCGATGCCGCATAAAACGATTCTGTTTGTCAATCTGAGCAGCCACGCTCACAGGGTCGCCAATGCAGTGGTCGATCGCGTCGACGCCGGTACCGGCAAGACACCTCAGCAAGCTCAAGTGCATGGACGTGGATCGGTGCGCGAAGGCTGGGAGGCGATTCGTCGCGGTGTGCCCACCGGGATCGATCAGGATGTGAATCGCGCCTGCATGGATCTTGCGCGCGGCCGCTTTGTCGCCGAGATTTTTGGTTTGGGTCCAGCCGGCGACGACGACCGTCAAATCCAGCGTTGTCGCATCTACTTGCGCAATGGTCAAACAGGCGCAGGGCCTCATCATCGACCGAACGAGGTGTTCCGGGAGGGCCTGAGAAAAAGTGCAACAGGGTTGGAGCGCAGGTCGCCCGATACGCAGGTGACTGGCAAAGGAGCGTGTTTGGCCTGGCGCGCCCAACTGTCAAGGCAAAATGAGCGCGCACGACTCACTTCCTCTTCCTGACGGCGGGCCCGGGTCCGATATTCCTGCGGCAAATGCTGGCGGTGGTTCAGACGATAGAACAGATCACTCCGCGTGGCATGAGGGCGCAGTTCCGCGGTTACCACCGCCCGCAGAGGTTCCTCGGCTTCACGGAACCGCCCGTCGAGTTGTAGGCGGGAGATGGCAGCTTGCGTGCCAGCACAAGTCGTGCGCCAAGCCGCGAGAGCTGTTGCCGCCAGACGGGCAATCGCAACGCCCGAATCATCGTGGCCCCGCACTGAATTCAGCCAACGTCTTGTAGTGGTTGGTGGTGCACCCGACCGGAATCGAACCGGTACGACTTGCGTCGAGGGATTTTAAGT